>QFZN01005848.1_pt1 | contig 13543 bp, 11 predicted proteins | sample 1740101 | NCBI WGS metagenome assembly QFZN01 (sample SAMN09210849, study PRJNA391713) | Ciliate metagenome, whole genome shotgun sequencing project. | isolation source: combination of 50 Heterometopus sp. ciliate cells from an enrichment culture... | host: Heterometopus sp. ...
CCAACACCCCAAAACCCCAAAACCCCTAGTCTCTTAGCGTGCACTGTGTTGACGACAATAGCGAAGTAATATTTCTCACACAAAGAACAGGAATAGGATAGCAGCAAAATCAGATAGACTACTTCTTGGGGCTAACGAGGAGGCTGTGGGACTTTCCGCTCGAGCGAGAGAACAGACTCTTCCCGCCGCTCGGCCGGGCCGAACTGCTCCCGTTATTACTATTGCTGTTGCCGCTGCTGCTCGTCAGCCCCAGGAGCGAGTCTCCGCTGCCCTTGCGTTGCCGCTTCCTGTCGAACGACCCCTGTTTCCCCAGCTTCTTATTATCGCTCGGCTGCAGCAGTCCCGGCTTAGCATCCCTACCGAGTCCGACTCCTGGTGTGTACATTCGTTTAACGTGCTCCTTCCTCGGGATCAGGTTCGGCGTACTGCAATGCACCATCTTGTTGGAGGCAGCCTTGGTCGGTCTCTTGACACGCGCGGGCAGCATGAGCTTGGGCGCCCCGATGAGCCTTCGCTTTGCCTCCTCCTCCTCCCGTTCCTACTCAGGCTTGGCGGATGGGTGGTACCAGAGCCAGAAGCTCGTTCTCCGCCTTCTCCCGTGTCGCGTCCGTCTCCCCCAGTTCGGGCAGCTCCTTCCCCTGTTTCATCTCCAGCACACACTTCTCGCTCTCCTTCTTAACAACCCGGTCAGAATCGCCTTGGAGAGAGGTAACCTGGGAGACCAGCACAGAGAGAAGGTCTTCACGAAGCTTGCCGGAGATCCGGGAGGCAACGTGAACAAACTTGAGCCTGACCTTGGCCACCTTGTCGGCGGCAAGCTCGCACATGTCGTGCAGGACCCTGTGTTCGCGGAGGAAGGCCTGCGAAAACGTGTCCACCGCCGCCGCCGCGAACTCCAGGCAGCCCAATCTTGCGTAACAGGAGGACGATTGGGCCAGCACCATCGCCTTCGACAGGTAGCTTTCCCTTTTGAACGAATAGAGAGTGCGACTGAGGAGGAGACAGAAACTTTGAGCGGCGGCGGCTTTCGACTGGGCGTTACCAGAGCACATCAATGTCAGCAACTCGTCCATGAAGTACTCGGTGTATTCCGAGCCCGGGAAGACGGCCTGCAGTTTTGGGATCACCCTAATGACCATCACGAGGTTTCTCCATGAAGACTTATTGGCACGATCCCAGATCTCCTTCATCAGATCCAGGACCTGCAGCCGGAACTTCTCGTTGTCCATCTCCGCGGTCCCCGCCCCAGGCATAACCTTGGTCTCTTCCTCCTCTTCGCCGGTGCCTTGGGGCGGCGACTGCACTCTGACCAGCTCCGTGGGCAGCGTCTTGGAAGAGCGGTTGGGCCCCGAAAGGAGCAGAGGCACGATTTCTGGCAGCTCCTGCACGATGGGGGCGATGATGTCAAGACAGCAGGTCGATAGTAGCTCGCAGAAGGCAGGACGCACCTTGTGTCCCTTCTGGTACTTCGCAAACGTCTTCACGATCTGTTGAGGAAAATGAGGCAGAGAAGGGATACGGAGGGGAAGGAAAAGGAGAGGTCCTGGCGGTACTCGGGCTCCTGGGCGAAGAAGTTGATGTTGTTCTCGTATTTAGCATCAATCTCGCGGGAGAAGTAGAGGTCGGCCATGGCGTGGATATGTCGAAGGGCGATCTGCGTAGCGGCCGTGCCCGACAGGAACAGCGCGGTCTACCCTCTCGTTATCCCTCTCCGCACGATACATCGAAGAACTTGTGCAACGACTCCACGTGTTTGTCTAGCATGAGAGTGCGGTCCTGGAGGAAGGCGACGATGCGGGAGAAGTTGTCGAGGAGCCAGGGGTCGGAGTCGTTCCAGCCGCGGTCCACCTCGCGAATCAGCGCCGGAACAAACTCGCTCGCCAGCACTGTATTCTGGAACAGCTCATTGTTGTCTAAGATGGCCGCAATGGCGAGGATCCTGATCGAGCTGTTGCAGTCGTTAACGCAGGCCATAAGCTACACGACTGAGCCATGCACGGAATACCTCGGGGAAGAAGTCGGACTCGGCGGAAGAGACACTGAGGTTACGGAGGAGGTCCTTCATGTCGGAAAGAGTGGCCTTGCGGATCCCCGGGTCGGTATCCTGGCACAGCTCCAGGTATGCCTGCTGCAGACTCCCGCCCAGCACGTTCTTCTCAGCCGCAAGGTTGGAGGCGGCCCGGACGATTCGGGCAGCCGCGTATCGTGAGACCAGAGTGTGGCTGAGGCCCGCCATCTTGAGGGTGCTGGGGAGGAACTTCTCCGTGAAGAGCTTCCACGGGATCTCCTTCAGTCCCATGCAGAACGGCTCGTGCCATATGTTAACCGTCTACGTGGAGATACTAACAGTAGTAATACGTCTTCGTTCCCATCATAGATCATGCGGAAGATAAGCGACATGAACTTCTCGGCCAGCTCCCCCGAAATCAGCTATCCCAGTTTGCTGCCGACGCCTTACTGACTTCTGAAACAGACGTTTAATGGTGTCGGCGATGGGCCTGTGCGTGGAGCTGGGCCAACTCTGCATCGCGTCCTAAGAGTTATTTGCCGCCTTCCTTACGCAGAGCTTGGGGAGCACCGCAGGCAGCACCGTTGGGTCGCTAAGATAGAGTTCCAGATTGTGGAGAACCTATGAACTGGGATGAAACCGCGGGTCCGGTACGGCAGACTTCTGCTCGGAGGTGCCGGTGAAGAGAATGCAAAGGACCTTTTCGGCGTCGGTAAGGTTGTCGTCCAAGGAGTAGCGGGCGATCTCTTCTTCGCTCTACTCGGTTATTGTCAATCGCACTTTCAGCTTGGTCTTGACCTGCGCCTCCTCCTTCTCGTCGATCTCCTCGTTAACATACCATGATGAGCTCATTATATATAATATTGTGAGATGCTAGTTAGGCTTTCCTATACGACCCCTCGTATAATTAGTAGCAAATTTACATCACATTATTTCGCCTTCAGCGCGGCGAATAAGTCCCTAAACTCACCTCTCCCTGCGCTCTCCACTCGGCCGCATCTCAATCTGTGATCGATTCATCAGCATCATTACGATTTGACTAGTTCCGCAATCGGCCTCTTGAGCAGGTATAACGACGGAGACACGGTGCTCAGCACTGCACACAAGGCCGAGGTCGCGAACATGGCCAGCATGTGCTTGTATGGGAAGGCGAAGGCGATAGGGAGGTCGGTGTAGAGGGCTCGCTGGAGGGAGAGCGTGTACCCGACCAACATGCCGATGAAGGCGCCAATCAGGCTGCTGGACAGCACCAGGATGAATGCTTCATAGACGTGCATCAGGACCGAACGGTTCCGCGAGAAGCCCACCGCCCGGACCACAGAAAGCTCCTTCGCCTGCTCCAGGATGTTTGCGGTCATGGACGAGGTCAGACTGAAGAAGCTCAGGAACATGAAGAATATGATGATCACAATGAACATGATGTCGAGGAAGAACTTGATCTGGTCGATGTTTCCGGAAGCGTTGGAGTAGCTCCAGACGATGAAGGGCCGCCCACGTTGCAGCGACATCCGGTTGAGCTCGGTGTAGACCTTGTCGTAGGTTTTTATGGAGTCGTCCTTTAGCTTGATGGAGAGGGTGTTGTATAGCATGAGGGTGTGAGATGTGGCCCCCGTCAGTTTGACGAGTAGCGGGATGGAGACCAGCGCCGACTGGTAGCTCTTTATGGCCCTGCTCATCCTGAACCCTGGGCACGTGTTAAGAAGGAAGAGCGGACGACTCTCGTAGGCGAGGTCGGTGCTGAGACGTTCCACGATGAACAAGTAGGTGCTCTTCGGGTCCGACACCTCCATGTCCAGTTCCTCCTCCAGGAACGAGCCAGATCCCATCGCCTGGGAGCCGCGGGGCGTGTACAGTTCCTCGCCCAGAGGCAGTCCGGTGGTCTCGTTCGATGCGAAAACGCTCAGGAAATAGTCGTTGGCAACCTCGAAGTAGTTGGGCGAGACACTCTGCAGCCGCAGCACATATGTGGTCTGACGACCGAAGTCGCTGGCCCAGGTGTCGCGGATCTTGAGCCTTGGCTGCGACGTGATGCTCTCGGAGGCCCATGTGAAGTCCTCCACTTCGTTGTGGAAACTGAACAGTGTCTCTTCAAGGCTGATGGCATCGCGGTAGTAGATGTTGTCCCACTTCCACTGTATGTCCAGGTACGATCCGTGCTTTGCCAACATGGTGAGCTGCGTGTTCTTGAGCTCCATGGTGTACGCGACCACCGCGAACAGCAAGAACCCCAGCGACAAGGAGTATATGATGCCGGTGCGGCGGTTGCGGAACTTGTGGGCGATCATGTTCTTGAGCACGAGGATCTTCATGGCTGCGGACTCGTAGAAGAGGCAGGCCCAGATCAGCAGTCGCTCCAGCAGGTGAATCACGTTCAGCGAGATTATTATCAATCCCACGATGATCGCCAGCAGAATTATCAGCATTATCCACAGCATCAGTTGCAGGTTCATTGACAGCAGCGCCAAAGGCAGGAAGTAGTTGATGCTCAGCCCGTAGATAATCGCCACCACACCGAACGCGATGAGGCCCCACGACGTTCCTCTCTGGGCATATTCAATGGTGATGTGGACGCCCTGAGTCTTGGAGTGGGCGGTGTCCAGGGACTGGATGAGGTTCTGCTGGACCGTGGCGCGGATCGGCAGGATGGAGGCCAGCATGGGCACCACGATGCCGATGCCTATCGCCCACACGAACGACGTCCCTGTCGGCACCGGCGTAAAGGTGAAGCCCAGCGCAGACTCGAACAGCGACGAGAGTATGGACAGCGTCGGGAACGCCAGCACCACTGCTGATACAAAGGCAGGAACAACGAAGATGAGGGCCTGGACGATGACGAGGAAGGCGAGGCCGTATTTTGTGGTACCCATCATTCTCAGCAACCCGTTCTCAAACATTCTCGTCTCCACCGATATCATCAGCAAACTATAGATCAGGAACGCGCTTATGACCGCCAGCAGGATCACGACGAGGTTGAGCACAATCTTGAGGAATACCGCGCCCATGCTCAACAGAAGGAGACTCTGGAGGATTGGCATGGAGGAGGTGACCGGGTAGAATCCCAAAGCGTCAAGGATTTCGCTGGCCTGGTCGGCCATCTCCTTCTTCACGTTCTGGAAGTCGCTGTCCACGTAGACCTCTTCGCGAGAAGGATGGTTGCGGAGAGCCTTACTGGCTATCTCGAAGGGGTTGAACGTGGCCATGAACTCCTTGAATTTCTGGTCGGGGGAATTGATCTCCTTTGAGAGGTGTCGAAGGAACGTTGACATCTCCATCCACATGTACTCTTCGTCGCTGCCAACGGGGACCTTTCCGCCGAGGGAATCGAACGTGGACACGACCCGGCACGATATCTTGACCTGGTCGCCCACCCTTTCCGGCCTCTTCCCCTCCTCATTGGGGGCGAATCCTTCCCCAACGTTGACAGGCTTTTCCGGAACCGCCGGAGCAACAGCAACGGGCAGCCCCTTGCGATGCTTGTATATCGCATCAAGTGTGCCCACGTACGAAGACATCCATATTCCCAGTTCTGCCTTGTCCCCGATCTTCAGTCCGAGGTAGTCTGCAATACGCTGAGGAATGGCACAGTCGCCCTCGCCAAGCTTGGGCGCGTCGTATCGGCTGCCAATTCGCTGCTGCTTTTCACGAGCGGAGTCCAGTAAGAGCAGGTTGAGGTTGGCGGGCCGCTTGGTGCTGCCCTGGACGGAAAGCCTGGCGTCTTCGAACTCCATCCGGGGCGCCAGAAAGCCGATCTTCGGGCCTGTGAGTTCGTCTATCCTGGTCATGTTCAGATATCGCATGTAGCCCATCCCCTCGTAGCTAGGGGCGAAACGAATGTCCACCTCGCCCTCGCTGATCTCCGCAATCTTGAGGAACAGCAGCGGCGCGTGTCCGATCACCGTGTTGGCTATCAGCGCCACAAAGATTGCCAGGAAACACGACAGCAGCGAGATCACGAAGTAGCAGAGACGGCGACAGACTTCTTTGCCGGAGTGCTTGATGAAGAAGGGCATAGCCTTGCAGACGGAGAGGCCGCGGATTTTTGGCTGGACCTCCTCCGTCTCGACGCTTTCGCGGTCGGAAGGAATCATTGCTATTTTTTGCTTCTCTTCTGTTATATGGCTTATATTTTTATAGCCAACGTGGCAACAAATATCGGCGGCGCGGTTGAACGACTGAGTGAACTGCCCCAATGTGCAGCTGGTCGTATATAGTGGATAATGTAAGATAAATGTGTGTGCTAGGCGCAGTTGATTTGTGGCCATGACGAATATAACAAGATTTATCGCAGCGTGTCATTTGATTTTATATGATAAGACTAGCACGAGGGCTGGCGAGGACCGGAGCGACGAGACGGCTGCTGGCGAGGTGTGTCTCCGGGCAGAACCCCATTCCCGACCCGCGACTGACCGAGACCATAAGGTACAGCGACGAGAAAACGATTCGCTAGGGACTTCCTCGACCCGGGTGAATACGTGGCCTCTCTTCAGAAGAACAACATCGACTTCTTCACCGGCGTCCCCGACTCTCTACTGAAGCAATTCTGCGCATACCTGGCGGACAACGTGAGTCCCGCAAGCAACATCATCGCGGCTAACGAGGGAAACGCGGTGGCGATAGCCTCGGGATACCACATGAGCACGGGGAAGTACCCATGTGTGTACCTGCAGAACTCGGGGATCGGGAACATCATCAACCCGATGCTTTCGCTGGCCCACCAGGGCGTCTACTGCATCCCCATGCTCCTCATGATCGGCTGGCGTGGCGAGCCCGGCAAGAAGGACGAGCCCCAGCACATGATCCAGGGCGAGAAGACGGCGCCGATGCTGACTGCCGCCGGAATCAACTACGAGGTCCTTCCGGATTATATCGAGGGCGCCACCCAGGCCGTCGAAGCCGCTGTCAACCACCTCAAGAATCGCGGCTCTCCCTACGCCTTCATTGTCAAGCGCCAGACCTTCGGCGATTACGCCCAGAAGCGGCCCTTCAAGTCTAATTTCCCACTGTCGAGGGAAGAGTGCATCGCTGCGCTGCTGGAATACGTGGGCGAATACGACCCCGTGATCGCCACCACCGGCTTCGCCAGTCGCGAGCTCTATGAGCTAGAACTAAAGAAGAAGAAGCAGTTCCGCAACTCGTTCCTCTGTGTGGGCTCCATGGGCCACGCATCGAGTATAGCACTCGGCGTGGCGACGCAGAAGGGCTCGCGCAAGGTCTTCTGTCTGGATGGCGACGGGGCTGCCATCATGCATCTCGGCTCGATCGCCCTAATCGGGGGACACAAGGTGAAGAATTTCGTGCATGTGGTGCTGAACAACGGGTGCCACGAGTCGGTCGGGGGCCAGCCGACGGTCGGGTCGAAGATCTCCTTCACGGGAATCGCGAAGGCCTGTGGGTACGCCCAGACTTTCGAGGCGAAGACAAAGGAAGAGATAGCGAGTGCCATGAAGCACTGCACCACCACCAACGGTCCCACTCTCATCGAAATCAAGTGCGGAGTGAACACGCGGAAGAACCTGGGAAGGCCGAAGCAGTCGCCCAAGCAGAACAAGAAGGAGTTCATGAGCTTCCTGTCACACTAACCAACTTAAAGTGCAACACCATCTACTAACGGAAAGAAATCACATATTCTCTATCATATCCCCCGTTCTTCTGTTCAATTAATAATAGGTGAATTCTTCCGATGATTCGTCTTATTTGATTAATATGTTCTTGTATAGCTCGAAGAATCGCTCCACCTCCTTCGACCCTCTTCCGAACAATATCCGAGATATTAGCTCCTTGGTGGACTCGTCCTGGTTGCTCACATTCTTGTAGTGGCCGATAAGCGTGTTGTCGTCAATCTTGACATACTGAATCAGCTGCCCCATGATCCTGAGCTGCTCCTGCACATACTCCGTCGTCAGTCCCTTGAAGCTGTCGTTCGGGTCGTTTGTGCAGAAGAAGTCGCGCATCTGCTGCATGTCGTCCTTGACCACGGCGCCCAGGTCGCGGAGCTCTTCTGCCCTCATGTTTGTGAGGAAGATCAGCGTGTAGTACAGCCAGCCGTGCATCAGCCCTTTGAGCAGTGCCTCGAGCACCTTGGGTAGCGCACGTCCTGGCACTCGTTTCCTCAGAGTCTTGAAGATATCCAAGTTCTTGTACAGTCCGCTGGCCATCGTGTTGATTGCACCGCTCTCCCCCGTGTAAAGCACGTGGAACACTGTGTTTCCTAGATCGACGAATGTCAGTCTGTAGGCCAGGAACTCGGCCACTCGCTGGATCGTGTGCTTGAGTCGGTCGTGTATGTCGGAAACGCCGATTTCGCCGCCGACGAGGAAGCCCTTCTCGATGCCGGTCACCTGTTCGTCGATGAAGCAGAGGTTGCTTAGTCGGTTGCACATGCTCATTACATCCGTGTCGTGTGGCAGATATTTTTCCCAGTCTACCAGAATGGCCAGTCGCGCATACTAGAGTTGAAGACTTGTTCGATGCCTTTGATGCCCTCACGATTCTTCAGGGTCCCTCGGGCCAGCAGCTTTTCTACGATGCGGTTTCGATTCGCGACGAGTACTTCTATTTGCCAGGAGCAGCGTGGGCAGCGGGCCGGGGAGGAACTGCTTGTCGCATTGACAGGTCTTCATGGTCTCGTCGCAGTAGTCCTTCACGACGTTCGCCACGAACTCCTTTATCGCTCCCGGCCACACCGACAGCGACTTATCACCGATGAACTGCTTGAGGGTCTCCACGGTGTGGAACAGGTGATGTGCAATGTCGACCGCAGAATTCGTGTATAGTGCGCCCCCAGTTTTCGGCAGCGCAGGAATAATTTGCGTGTTCCACTGCTCGACCGCAAAGGCTCTCCTCATCCTCTCTCCTATCAGCGCGCTCTTCTGTTCGAACCACGATTGGACGTTGGGCAGAAGAGCGGAGGTGGTAGCCTCGCTGTGAGGGGCCTGGCAAAGCTGGTCGAAATCGTTGAGGGCGACCGAGACCCGAGTGAATAAGGCACAGTTGGAGTCGACGGAGAGCTGGGCGGCCTGACTCTGAAGGTCTTTGATGAGGACCTCGCGCATAGGCTTGGAGAAGTTGCTCTGTGGGCGCGAGACGTACTCGTGCCACACTGAGAAGTACAGGTCCACGAACCGCTCGATCTCCTCCTGGAACACCGTAAGGATATCAGAGATCGTTGTGCATGTTTCGCCCTCCTTCCCCTGAAGAACGAAGGGACGCTTGTGTTTCTCCAGGATCGTGTCCAGCAGGTGCTGTCCGTTTGTTTCCAGCGCCTCTTCCAGCTGCTTGTCATACGTGGGCTCGTCGATCAGCGTGTAGCATAGCGTATACACCAGGCGACCGATGTCGAGGATGGCGCGGAGCTTGTTGACGCAGGTGCCGAAGTTGCGTCTGAAGTCCAGCAACGACTCGTGTATCCGATCCGAGAACGTGAACAGCACGCCCGCCTTCTGCACCTTTTCGTGAAGCTGGAACTCGGTCACGGTCGGAGGGACCGGGGCTGAAACGTCCTCGCCGGGGGCGGAACTAGTAGGGGCCAGGAAGTCGGCAGGCTTGAGTCTTCCGGCGGCGATGAAGGTGACGTAGTTTCCCTCCAGGTGCTTCTTTATGCTCAGCAGCCCGTGGATCGCCCTTGTCTGTCCCTCGTTGGGCTTCGTGAAGTCAGTTGTCGTCAGGAAGGTCTCTCCAATGTAATTGATGAGATAGACGAAGGACCACTCGTGCTCGACTCCAAGAACCTCGCAAAGGGGCTGGACGTCGTCCATGAGCTGGTCGAACTCGGCGGGGAGGAGTCGCTTCTCCTTCTCGTCGACGAGGAAGGGCCCGACGAAGCTGCGGAACAAGGACAAGGATGCAGGAGTCGAGGGCGTGAGGTCGTAGCGGCCGGTCTTGGCCAGCGACTGGAGCGTCCTGATGGTGTACTCTGCGAACTGTAGGTTGTTCACCAGGCTCGCCTCCGACATGTACGAGTTAAACTCGAGGAGCTGGACAAGGTTGCCGCACTCGGACTCGAATTCGTCGTCCTTGTATGAAACTTTGCTGAAGACCTGCCAGAACACGTAGCCCCAGGCGAAGGAGTACACTGCGCGGAAGAACGGCGTGGCCATCTCCATCGTTTTGTCATCCTGCTTCTCCTTCTCTCCCTGAGATTGCAGGGAGAGCACCCGCTGCCACTTCTGCAGCAGGAATATCAGCGCGAAGTGCAGTCCGCCCGACCTCAGGCTCTCCGCTCTCAGCTTGAAGCCGTCCCCGCCCACTTTCAGAAGCTCGGTCACGTAACTCACCTGCGACTCCGGAATCCCCCACGTTCCCACCATCATCTTCACCAACATCTCCTTCTTCTCCTTCTCCTTGGCTTTCTCCTTCTCCCGTTGCTTCTCCTGCTCCTTTTCCTTTTCCGCATCTTTCGGCTTCTCCTGGCCCTCCTTGGCGAGGCTGGCCGCATCCGAAGGCTTGATGCCCTTCTCGACCAGAGTGGATCGGAACAGTCCCGGCTTGTTGGTCTTCGTGGCGCTGATTATGGCAGCAAATCGGTACAGCAGGTAGATGAATGCGCGGATGGAACCGAGATCCTCGCAGCGGAGATCGGCGTGGACGCTGAGTCGTTTGAGCATCGTCGTGTTCGGGTACAGTCTGTACAGTTCCTCGACCTTCCCCACTCTTATACGAAGGTGCTTGAGGGTTGCCGTCTCTTTCTTGACTTTATCGGCGAGAAGATGCTGCTGGTTAACCTCGAGGGATTTCTTGGAGAGGGAACGTTCGACGGGCGCGGCCGCCTTGTCCTTCCCGAGGACCACCAGCTCTTCCCCCAGACTCTTGTACAGACGTCGCAGTTCCTCCTCGCTTGTTGAACAGAGACTGTCCTTGCGGATGTAGCCTTGGAGGTCGCTGAAGGGGTTCACCTGGCCGTAAATGTTGCCGGCCATCTCGCAAAGGGTGGACTTGCGCTTGAGCATGCGCGTGTAGACCTCGTTGGAGGCCTTCAGCACCTGTCGCACCACCGATATTCTCTGTGCCTCGTCCTGCTCGATGATGCCCAGTATGCGCTTCATCTTCTCCTTGTACATCTCCTCGGCCTGGCTTGCGGAGGTGTTCGAGGCCTCGCAGGTGTCCGTGACCTCCTTCTTCTTCTTTGTCTTGTCGATAAGGGCACGCTCGAGCCGCTGGATGTCGGCGGGCATATTCTCCAGCGCTATCTCCTCGTTCGGGTCCAGTCCGATGTTCGCCATCGCCTTCCGCTTTCGCTCCTTGATCGCCTCGATCTCCTGCGTTATCCCCTTGAGCTTGAGCTGCTCCTGCTTCATCTTTTCCTGAACGGCGACTAGATTCTTCTTGAGAGTCTCCATGGCGTAGAGCCAGTTCTCCTTCTCCTTGCTGAGCTTGACGCGGATGTCGTGGATCGGCTGCAGCACCTTCTCCTTCATCTCCTCCGCGTAATTCTTGTGGAACTCGCTCTCCTGGATCGTGACATCCAGCATTGCGTTGATGGCGTTCTGCAGGGTCCTATCTTTCGCTCAAAAACTTCGCATACGTCTCCTCGTTGTTCTTGTAGTCCACGATCGAGTACGAGTATCCGAAATTGACCGACACTCCCCCTATCCAATGAATTCAGGCTGTCCAAACCGTTTTTGGCGAGCATAGCAAGACGGGCTGCATAGGCCTGTTCGGTTGCGATGCGCTCGGTGAAGAAGGCGAAGAGCGCACGACAGGTCTTTTTAGAGTTGCTGGTCTTCGTCTTGAGCGCCTCCACGTTGTTGAGGAACTCTACTGCGAACTTCCGCTGGAACGCCGGTCCGGAGGCTCCTTGTGTAGCAACCTCACGTGTCAGCTGCATTTATTTTTCCTTATGCGAATATAATATATAAGCGATGACGCGGATCTTAATCTGTTAGTCCTGCGTTATGCGCTTATGTTGCTTTATTAGTCGGATACGTCTCGGCGCATGATGGAGCCAAAACAGTTTATTGCTTACAACAATAGTAACGATAGCCACTCGCCACCACCGACCTCCTCGGGAGATACGTCGGCTCTTCCCCGCTTTCCGGGCCCAGTCTGAACCTCTCGTTCTGCGCCGCCAGTCCTCTGAGGTATTCTGCGTATTTCCCCCTTGATTCCCTTCCAGATACATTCGCGGTCTTCGGCTCCCTCCGGGTCCGCATCGTGGTCACAGCCCGGAATCTCGGCTTCGATTTCTCGCCAGAACATAGCAGCAGTGCCATGGGAACGCTCACGAAGCTGCTCTTCCTTGTGTCCAGCTCTGTTTCCCCGTGATACCGGCCCGCAGGCTGCCGAGTCGTCTTGGGGGAGACCACCTCGGTCCGAGAATGAGCAGCGTTTCTGCCGTGGCGCTCGGGCATGCACCTGCGCGTGTGGAAGTTCCAGCCGGTGCGTCTGCCCGGCTCCAGCGAGGCTCTGGGTGAGCCCGAAATCCGTTGGCACGAGGGAGCGAGGAAGATTCCGTCAGGACCAGCCCGAGGGGAGACGCAACCGCTAACCTGAGGAACTCGCAAGTTCTGAACAGAACGGCCGCTTCTGACGAGTCCTGGTCCGGATCTTTGCGGGGGACGGAGCCGTAGCCGGATTCGAGAGCGTCCTTGGTGCTTTGGAGAGGCAGTGCACCGCTTATCCGCAAACGTGCTCGGCAGGGTCGCCACGCCGGCGTCAATCCTGCTGGACAACTCAACGTAGCTCACGCAGTTGTGCCCACTCTTTGACATCACGGAACATCGGACCGACGTTGTCTGCTGTGCCGACTCGTGGCCAGTGTATAGACATTCCTGGAACTCGAGGAACCACAGGCCGCCCGTGTGGTCTAGGAGGAATTGCAGTGTCAGGCGCCGAATGGTCCCATGGAGCCGGTACATCACGACCCCCAGAATGGCGATCGTGATTGATTTAAGAGTGCCTTCAACGCAGTCGGGAGCAGTGGGACCGGAGGAGCCGTGGATGCTGACGCGGTAACGACTCGTTCCGTCGCCGGTTATTGTGGCGGAAAGACATGAGGCGATCCCAACAGAGGATGGGACGCAGCGCTGCACCCCTGACAGCCCCCGGAACGGCAGTTTGTTCTTGCCCGTCTTAACAATGGCAAGAAAGTCCCCGAGGGAAAGGATGGACCGCTTACCATCCGCGAAGATGAGGTAGCAGGCCGGCTGAACTGGAGTTGCTCTTGTCTACGGGGGATGAGACTGGGGCTTACACATCTAAGAAGACCCTGTCCGCGCATGCCGCGGCTCGGCTGATTCCCAGCGACTGGAGCACGAACGTTTTGAATCCTTCCATTCCCTGCATTTTCTTTTCCACCTGCTTCTCCGCGAGGTTCCCCTGACTATTTGTGCGCATCCACCTGTTAATAGTGAGCCTGCCGCACGATTGGTCAACGAAGAGTGTGTCGAGGATCTGCAGTCTGATCTCAGTCCGAGCGGAAAGCAGTATCGTCAACAGCTGTTCGTTTGCGAGTTTATTCTCTGTTTGCTTCGGTTCTTCTTCTTCCATTTTCCCCGCAGTGCTACGCACTATTTCTTTAAAGGGCTTGATGCCCGCGGG
>QFZN01005859.1_pt1 | contig 13497 bp, 2 predicted proteins | sample 1740101 | NCBI WGS metagenome assembly QFZN01 (sample SAMN09210849, study PRJNA391713) | Ciliate metagenome, whole genome shotgun sequencing project. | isolation source: combination of 50 Heterometopus sp. ciliate cells from an enrichment culture... | host: Heterometopus sp. ...
TTATAACGCACGACACAGAGTTACCTATTATTATTAAGTCATACGTCCAAGCTAAACTCACACAGTGCAGGACAACTGCTATTTTCGCGTCAATAATAACGCAGCTTACCTCTATCGCGATCCTATATATTGACCGTAACCCACGCATAATAACGATTAATAATGAACGATACGACCGAAGAAGACGACAAACGGTCGGAGGCGCAAGAAAGCTTCCGCGAGAGGACTAAGCGCCGCCTCTACCAGGTCTACTTCGAGCTGATGAAGGAACGGTCCATGCCGCTGAGTTTTGCGGGCATAATGATGGTGATCATGACGCTGCAACTCATCGGCTACATCTATTACCGGAAGACGGATTTTCCGTTCAACGACGACCTGTACTCGACCATTGCCTCGTTTCTCGACATCGTGCGCATCTACCCCGCCATCGAGTCCACCGGCTCCACCGAGTTATACCTCGCAGCCGTCTTCCTCATGAGTGTCTTCTTGATAGTCTACATTCTGCAGATCTTCTTCATCGACTATTCCATTGGCATCGGAAAGTTTTACTTCAACTTCCCGGTTAAGCTGCTGGGAAACATGAGCTCTCTTCTAATATGGGTCCTGGCGGGCCCGATAACAGAGACCATGGTGTCGGTGTTCAACTGTCAGGACGGTTTCCACGTGGCCATGAAGAGCGTGCAGTGCTGGAGCGGACCCCACCTCTTCTATTGCTTCTTCTGCGTGTTCAGCCTGCTGCTGTTCGCAGTGGTGGCAGTCCTCGCCGCCCTGCTGTACAACGAGTCGCGTTCCACTTCTGTTGACTCTCTCAGCAGACTTGACACGAACATGGAACTCTACCTGCTGCTGTACCGCGTTGTACTGGCAGCGGTCTCAGTCTACAGCACCAGCAGCGCCCTGCGATGGATACTCGCCGCCGTCCACCTGCTGGGCAGTTTCAACTTCGTCAAGCTCTACTTCAAATATTTGCCATTCTACAACGCCCATGTGTCGGTTGTGTACGGATCGTGTGTGTGCGCGTACCTGTGGGTCAGCTTCAACCTCATGATCTCCATGGTCCTGGAGTCCCTTGACTACACAGGCCAATCGATCGTGGTGATCCTGGGAATACTCATCATCGTCCCGCTGGTCAAGAACCTCCGCGAGAAGGCCATCTGCAAGATGATCTTTGAATATAAGCACGACAAGATAAAAGAGGAGCACGAGCTGGACATATACATAAAGAAGGTGCTGGACCTAATGGTGGAGCAGGCACACAGCGACGTGGACGAGATGATCCTGCTGGGGTTCGTGAACAACCACAAGAACGAGTGCACATCCCCGGACTGCCCGCTTGCCAACAACGACTCGCTCTACCTCCCCGCCACCGACGCCTTCTCTCCCGCTGACCGCAAGAACCTCAAGGATCCTATTGTGCTGAGACACCTGCTGAACTCGATCTTCCTGGAGTACGTCAAGAACTCCAACTCAACGGCCGTTCTTCACGTGATATACAGTCACTTCCTCTTTGTGCACATCGGCAACATTCACATGTCGCTGATCGAGCTAAACTCCGCGGAGAAGCTCGACACGACGATGCAGCAGAAGTTCACGATATACAGGAGCAAGCGGTTCATAGAGAGCTTCCTGATGAACAGGTACAAGAAGAAGAACAAGGACGCCTCGAAGCAGATCTTCGAGAACCTCGACGTGACCCTTGTCATCACCTTCGAAAATATATATGGCAAGCTGCAGAAGGCCATCGAGAAGTCCGCTAGCGAGCACATCGAATTCTGGAGCCACCTCGACTCCCTGCTGCCAGACATGAACACGCTCCACCAGATCGGTCTTAATATAATAAACTACAGCAAGCAGACGCAGGACATATGGACGAAGCTGATCAAGATCAACTCGAACTACCGCAAGGCCCTCCGAAACTACGGCTATTACCTCAACGAGATCAAGAACGATGAGGAGGAGGGACAGGAGTACATCGAGAAGGCCAAGGGTCTCGAAGCCACTGGCTCCCTGGATGAGCACATGAACGACTTCGACGTGATGTTTGCAGACGACACTGCGATCATCGTTGTAAGTGGCAGCAAGGAAACCCAGGGGAAGATCACCAAGACGAACACCGGCATCACCAACCTCTTCAAGTATAACACGCTGGAAGTTACCGGACACGACGTGAACATCCTCATGCCGCAGATTATCGCGCTGAAGCACCAGACCTTCCTCGAACGTTTCTTCGCCACCGGCAAGGAGAAGGTCCTTAACAAGGAGAGCGAACTGTTCGCGATGCCGCGGTCCGGATTCGTTATCGCGATCTCGGCTATCATGAAGCCTGTGCCCTCGCTCAAGGAAGACATACAGTACATCAGTCTCATTCGCGAACGGCACAAGGATTACGACTACATACTCACGAACGACCAGGGGAAAATCGACTCGGCCTCCGCCTGGATCAGCGGTCTCCTCCATCTCCAGCCCAACTTCCTGAAGGAGAACGAGGTGTACATCCAGCTGCTCTGTCCTGAGTTGTTGGACATGGCGAGCACAGCAGAGAACGGGATGTGCACGAGGCTGGATCTGTTCCAGGGGAGCCACGACCTGACCTTCATCTTGCCCGCGAATTTCGTGACGCTGATACAGAACTTCGCGAAGAACCCGAGCGCGCTGCAGCACACGGAAACGGTTTCGGAGGAAGACGGGAAGACGCCGGGCGAGGGTGTGACTCCGGAGCAGCAGATCACGGGAGAGAGCATGATGTCCGGCGCCCTGGGAAAGGCTGGCGACGCGGCCAAGAAACTCAAGAAGGCGCGGGTGCCGGAAATCGTCAAGAAGATCTGGTACATGATCCACGGGACGACGTTCTCGACGAAGAACAACATGTCCAAGAACATTCTCAAGGACTCCATCAAGTACAACGAGTGCGAGTACAAACGCACCTGGCGCGTTGAGGTCTACGATAAGTGCTTCGGAGACGGACTGCTGAAGATCAAGGTGTTCAAGATCCTCCGCGACAAGAACCCCGAGGACCTCTCCGAGAAGTCCTCAGAGAAATTCTACGGCGTCCAAGGCACACACAGCAGGACGCGGGCGGCCCCGGAGGCCATCGAGCACCTCAAGAGCGTGGGCCTCGACCCCAAGCAGGTTGACATCAACAAGGCAGGCGACGAATCTGCCTCGTCGGTGTCGAACGAGATGTCGCGCGGGGAGGACAACACAGCGGCAATCCTGCCCACGAAGCCGGGCGAGGACCCCAAGCTGCCGCAGGCCGTCCTGATCGAGTTGCCCGCTGATCCGCAGAAGACCCCGGCTAAGACCGCGGCCGGTCCTCCTCCCACTGAAACCGAGGGCGAGCGCGAGGAGTCCAAGCAGACAGAGCCGCTGATCAAGCAAACTGAGGAGGCCAAGGAGGGCGAAAACATGAACATCTCGCTGACCTCGATCACCGAGCCGAAAAATCCATCGAAGTTCTCGGGGTCAGGACCCAACTCGAAGATGATGATTCCGGAAGCAAAGGCCGAGCCGGGGAACACCGTTAACGGTTCGCTGAATGCGTCGATGATAAGCGACGTGAACATGTCGCGGATGGATGAGCGGCCGCTGATAATCGACGTGGGCGGCGGCGGCGAGAAGAAGGTGGACATCACGGCAGCCAATGCCGCAACCAAGCATGAGGCCGAGCAGAACCTGCTCTGGCACGACAAGTACCTGCGCAAGGGGAGCAAGATCGGGCTGGAGGAGCAGGAGCAGGTCATCAGGAACTACCTGAAGCAGGAGGACGCGGACAAGAAAATGGCGGAGGGCAAGGAAGAGAAGAAGGACACACCTGCGCCGGCACCTACCCCGAAGGAGAAGGAGAAGAAGAAGCAGAACAACGCCGACGACGATGTGGGTTCCGTTGCTTCTGGCACCAAGTCGCTGCTCAAGCACCTCCGTGCCCTCAGAAAGGCAGTCTACGAATCCTATTGCCCGAGGTCTGTCACCCAGCTCCAGTACGTGGCCATCTTCGTTTTCCTGGTCCTGCTGGTCATCACCCTGGTGTACTTCTTCATCGCCAAGGGACTCTACGAAGACCTGAAGAGCAACATCGACAACATTTTCTACAGCAAGTCGCGATATATCAACACGGTGGGAGTGGGCGCGTCTGTGAGGTCGCTGGTGCTCATGAACAAGTACGCGAGGAAGACCAACGTCTCGCTCATCGACCCCACCGTAAAGAACGCCACCGATTACTACAAGGACGGCTATGACACTCTGGGACTCACGACCATGAACTACAGCGCCTGGGTCTACGAGAATCTAGAGACGTATGCGGTGAACCTGAAGGATGCCCAGAACGCGCTATCGACGAGCAAGTTCTCGTTCTCCCAGGAGAACATCGAACTCATTAACCCGTCGGCGATCCAGATATCGTACAAGCAGGCCGTAAACATCGCCACACAGTTCTCGGTCGATTGCTGGAGTGCGATAATGGGGCTGGTGACACACTCGCTCAAGGTGCAACATATGAACCTCAGCGACGTCAACACCAACGACTCCTCTGTTTACTACGTGCTGACGAACAGCTTCAACTCCATCCTCCAGACCATCGAGAACTCCACCAGCGCCATCCTCTCCGAGTCCAACAAGTCCGCCTCCGGAAACCGCCAGGTGCTACTCATCCTCCTGATCGTGGCCTCGGTCGCGATCTCCGTCTCCGTCGCCATAATCGTCAAGGTCATTGTGAAGGTGAAGCAGAACAAGGAGGACATCCTGGTGCTGTTCACCGAGATCCCCTCGAAGAGCATAAAGACGCAGTTGAACAAGTGCAGACGGTGCTTCAACAGTTTCCGGGAGGAGGACAAGACGGGACAGAACGAGCAGAACCTGGAGGTGGAGGAAGAGGAGGAGAAGAAGGAGGAGAAGGAGGGCGAGGGAGAAGGCAAGGAAGAGGGCGACGGCGAGGAAGAAGACGACAATAAGGACTCTGCGGGATTGCTGAAGGCCGAGCGGACAACGCACCGCGGCGGGCGCAAGGTCAAGAAGAAATTCAAACCCTACTCCACCAACATCTTCTCCCTGCTCCTCAAGTTCACCTTCTTCGTCGCCATTCTCGAGGGCTACTTCATGCTGTCATACTTCAAGTCCGACTCCTTCCTCACGCTCGCGCTTGACCTTATCAACGAGATCGGAGCGATCACCCAGCGATCTAACTCGAACGGGTTCCTGTACTACGTCCTGCAGGAGTACGTGGGAACCAACGGCACCGCCACCATCCTCAGCCAGCCATCCGAGAGCTACGTGATTAACAAGATTAACGACACCATCAGGGACCAGGAGTCGTTCCTCAAGTTGCACTCGAACAACATCGGTTCTAACGATGCGGACTATAACACCTTCTTCGACCAACTAATCTACGAGAACGTGTGCAACCTGCTCTACAGCCAGAACTCCACGAAGCTGACGGACTGCAACACGTTCGACGTGCTGCTGAAGGGGTTGCACTCGGCCAACGTGGCCTTCTGGGACAGCATCCGCGGGTTCGCCAACGATTTCAAGAAGACTGCGAACCGCACTAACGACAACATCACCAGCACTCTTGTCGATTCTCGGCTCATCAAGGACGAGCGTCTCCAGAGTAGATACTTCACGTATGCATACGAACAGCTCCAGGACATGCTGAGCACGAGACTGGAGAGCAAGTTCACGGCGGAGTACGAACTGGTGCTGATCCTGTTCGTGTGCTACCTGATCATCCTGGCCTTCCTCTACTTCTTCATCTGGTCCATGTTCGTCGAATCCACCCGACACTCGCTGTGGGTCACCAAGTCCATGCTCGCCATCATTCCTGTCAGCACGATCCAGGAGGTCCGCAGCATCAAGGACTTCCTCATTCAGACATCGCAGTCGATCTTCATCGGTCTACGGGACTAACCCTGCAGCATAAGCGATATCTAATAATTGATACACACTGATAACGGCACAACTATGTGAACTACTATTGCACTCTGTGTCTGCGCTGCATATTGAACGGAACGGTTTGTGCGAGAGGACCTGGATACCACCGCACCGGGGATCGCTATATTATAATACACTGCAATAGCATGCCGAAAGCACGATCGTGACCGGGCGCAATATATCAACTAATGTGAGAACTCTTATAATATTTGTGGTCAACAAATGGAACCAAACAAGGAAGACAAAGGTAAGAGCCATTCCAGACCGCCCGCGCCGGGCTGGGACGCTGTCGGACCTGTGGAGTCCTCTATGGATCCCCAGTCATCCGCGGTCCCGCCGCCGCTCCTCCAAATTCCGAGTCAGCTGACCTGGATAGGCACGAATAAGGCCGACGAGGCGCAGAAGAAGTTCAAGGGCCTCGCCGACAAGGTGCTGCAGGAGATTCCCACCGATCTCTCCCAGATGCAACTGACCGATGATGCCCTCCAGGGGAAGGTCCGTCGCTGGGGCCAGCTCAACACCAAGAGGTACAACGAGCGACGAAAGTTCGGGCATGTGGAGGCCCAGAAGGAACTTTTGCCGCCCGAGATCCTGCGCAAGATCATCAAGGACCACGGCGATATGGCCTCCAAAAAGTTCAGACAGGACAAGCGAGTGTACTTGGGCGCGCTGAAGTACATCCCGCACGCGATCTACAAGCTGCTGGAAAACATGCCCATGCCGTGGGAGCAGGTCAGACACTGCCGGGTGCTCTACCACATCACTGGTGCCCTCACCCTCGTCTACGAGGTCCCCAAGGTCATCGAGCCAGTCTACGTGGCACAGTGGGGGTCGATGTGGATCGCCATGAGACGAGAGAAGAGGGACCGGCGGCACTTCAAGCGTATCCGCTTCCCGCCCTTTGATGACGAGGAGCCTCCTCTTGACTATGGCGACAACGTGCTGAACATCGAGCCCACTGAGCCTATTCAGCTTGAACTGGACGAGGAGGAGGACAACTCGGTCTTCGACTTCTTCTACGACCACGAGCCGCTCAAGCACACCAAGATGGTCAACGGTCCGAGCTACAGGAAGTGGCACATGCCCCTGGCCGTCATGGGCAATCTCTACAGACTGGCCAACCAGCTGATGAGCGACCTGATGGACAAGAACTACTTCTACCTGTTCGACCAGAAGTCGTTCTATACGGCAAAGGCGCTGAACGTGGCGATCCCTGGCGGGCCCAAGTTCGAGCCTATGTACCGCGACATCCACGAGGAAGATGAGGACTGGAACGAGTTCAACGATGTGACGAAGATCATCGTGAGAAACTACATAAGGACGGAGTACAAGATCGCCTTCCCCTTTATCTACAACAACAGACCGCGAAGAGTCGCCCTGGTGCCATATCACTACCCAACGTGCTGCTTCGTCAAGTCCGATGACCCTGATATCCCCGCCTTCTACTTCGACGCCGTCATAAACCCGATTTCGGCCTACAAGTCCCACCGCGACAAGCGGCCAGGCGAGGAGCCCACCATTGAGGCCGATGAGTTCGACCAGATCGTCATGCCCGAGACCTTCGAGCCTGTCCTGAGAGACACTCCGCTGTTCACAAAGAACACGGTGAACGGGATCAATCTGCTGTGGGCGGCTAGGCCCTTCAACCAGCGCACGGGCAAGTCTCGTCGCAACTACGACATTCCTCTGGTCAGCACTTGGTTCAAGGAGCGGTGTCCGCAGGGCTACCCAGTCAAGGTCAGAGTCAGCTACCAGAAGCTGCTGAAGTGCTGGGTTCTGAACCAGCTCCACCACAAGAGGCCGAAATCGCAGAAGAAGCGACACCTGCTGAAGGCCTTCGCAGCCACCAAGTTCTTCCAGCTGACCGAGCTCGACTGGGTGGAGGCCGGTCTGCAGGTCGCCAGGCAGGGCTTCAACATGCTCAACCTTTTGATCCACCGCAAGAATCTGAACTACCTCCACTTGGATTATAACTTCAACCTGAAGCCTATAAAGACACTCACGACAAAGGAGCGAAAGAAGTCGCGTTTTGGTAACGCCTTCCACCTTTGCCGCGAGATCCTCCGTCTCATGAAAATGGTTGTTGACACCCATGTTCACTACAGGCTTGGTTACATCGACGCATACCAACTGGCGGATGGGCTGCACTACATATTTACCCACGTAGGCCAACTGACCGGAATGTATAGATACAAGTACCGGTTGATGCGACAGGTCAGAATGTGCAAGGACCTGAAGCACCTTATATACTACCGGTTCAACACCGGGCCTGTGGGAAAGGGCCCGGGCTGCGGCTTCTGGGAGCCGTCGTGGAGGGTGTGGCTGTTCTTCCTCCGCGGTATCATTCCGCTGCTCGAGCGCTGGCTCGGCAACCTGCTCGCCCGCCAATTCGAAGGGCGACACTCCAAGGGAATCGCTAAGACTGTGACCAAACAGCGTGTGGAGTCGCAGTTCGACCTGGAGCTCCGCGCCGCCATCATTCTCGATATCAAGGATCTGATACCCGAGGGCGTGAAAGCGAACAAGACGCGAACCATACTTCAGCACTTGTCCGAAGCTTGGAGATGCTGGAAAGCCAACATCCCCTGGAAGGTTCCCGGCCTCCCTGCCGCCATCGAGAACATCATTCTCCGATACGTTAAGGCAAAGGCGGATTGGTGGACCAACGCCTCGTACTACAACAGGGAGAGGATCAGACGCGGGGCCACTGTCGACAAGACCGTCTGCAAGAAGAATCTCGGCAGGCTAACCAGATTATACCTGAAGGCAGAACAGGAGAGACAGCACAACTTCCTCAAGGACGGGCCGTACATCTCGACCGAGGAGGCTGTGGCCCTCTACACCACCATGGTGCATTGGCTGGAAAGCAGGAAGTTCGTGCACATCCCCTTCCCGCCGCTGAACTACAAGAACGACACCAAGCTCTTTGTGTTGTGTCTGGAGCGCCTCAAAGAGGCCTACTCCGTCAAGTCCCGTCTCAACCAGTCCCAGCGTGAGGAGCTAGCTCTGATCGAGCAATCTTACGACAACCCGCATGAGGCTCTGTCCCGTGTTAAGAGACACCTGCTGACACACCGCGCCTTCAAGGAGGTGGGCATCGAGTTCATGGACCTCTATTCGCACATAATACCGGTGTACGACGTGGAGCCGCTGGAGAAGATCACCGACGCCTATCTCGACCAGTATCTCTGGTATGAGGCCGACAAGCGACGCCTCTTCCCCAACTGGATCAAGCCTTCTGACTCCGAGCCGCCCCCTCACCTGGTCTACAAGTGGTGCCTGGGAATCAACAACCTGACAGACATCTGGGACACCTCCGAGGGACAGTGCGTGGTCCTGCTCGAGACTAAGTTTGAGAAGGTGTACGAGAAGGTCGACCTCACGCTCCTCAACCGTCTCCTCCGCCTCATCGTGGACCACAACCTCGCTGATTACATGACCACGAAGAACAACGTGGTGCTCGCATACAAGGATATGAGCCACACCAACCACTACGGAATGATCAGAGGCCTGCAGTTCGGCTCGTTCATATTCCAGTACTACGCGCTGGTGCTGGACCTGCTGATTCTCGGCCTCACGCGTGCCACCGAGATTTGCGGCCCCGCCAACTCTCCCAACGACTTCCTCGTCTTCAAGAGCATTGAGACCGAGACGAGCCACCCGATAAGAATGTACTGCAGGTACATCGACAGGGTGTACGCGGTCTTCAGGTTCACCGAGGACGAGTCCCGCGACCTGATCCAGCGTTATCTGACAGAGAACCCTGACCCCAACAACGAGAACATTGTGGGCTACAACAACAAGAAGTGCTGGCCAAAGGACTGCAGGATGAGGCTGGTGAAGCACGACGTCAACCTCGGCCGCGCGGTCTTCTGGGAAATCAAGAACCGTCTGCCGCGTTCCCTCACAACCATCGAGTGGGAGGGCAGTTTTGTCTCTGTCTACAGCAAGGACAACCCCAACCTGCTGTTCAACATGGCGGGATTCGAGGTGCGTCTCCTGCCGAAGATCCGGACCATAACCGAGGAGTTCACTGAGAAGGACGGTGTCTGGAAACTGCAGAACGAGAGCACGAAGGAGATAACGGCCCACGGATTCGTCAAGGTGGACGACGAGGGCATGAAGAAGTTCGAGAACCGTGTACGCCAGATCCTCATGGCAAGCGGGTCGACCACGTTCACGAAGATCGCCAACAAGTGGAACACGACCCTCATCGGCCTGATGACCTACTTCCGCGAGGCCAGCATCCACACCGAGCAGCTTCTGGATCTCCTCGTAAAGTCCGAGAACAAGATTCAGACGCGCATCAAGATGGGTCTCAACTCCAAGATGCCGAGCAGATTCCCGCCGGTGGTCTTCTACACGCCGAAGGAGCTGGGCGGATTGGGCATGCTGAGCATGGGGCACATCCTAATCCCGCAAAGTGACCTCAAGTACATGAAGCAGACTGAGACCGGAATCACACACTATCGTGCGGGCATGAGTCACGAGGAGGACCAGATGATCCCCAACCTGTACAGATACATACAGTCGTGGGAGTCGGAGTTCATCGACTCGCAGCGCGTATGGGCTGAGTATGCCCTCAAGCGCAAGGAGGCCAGCGCCCAGAATCGCAGGCTCACTCTCAACGACCTCGAAGACTCGTGGGATCGCGGCATACCGAGGATCAACACGCTGTTCCAGAAGGACCGGCTGACCCTGGCCTACGACAAGGGCTGGCGAGTCAGGCAAGACTTCAAGCAGTTCCAGCTGCTGAAGCAGAATCCGTTCTGGTGGACCCATCAGAAGCACGACGGGAAGCTGTGGAACCTCAACAACTACCGCACGGACATGATCCAGGCGCTGGGTGGCGTCGAGGGCATTCTCGAGCACACTCTGTTCAAGGGCACGTACTTCCCCACGTGGGAGGGACTCTTCTGGGAGAAGGCATCCGGCTTCGAGGAGTCCATGAAGTACAAGAAGCTGACCCACGCCCAGAGGTCGGGACTGAACCAGATCCCGAACAGAAGATTCACACTGTGGTGGTCGCCCACAATCAATCGAGCAAACGTGTACGTCGGCTTCCAGGTGCAGCTGGACCTCACGGGCATCTTCATGCATGGCAAGATCCCCACCCTCAAGATCTCGCTCATCCAGATCTTCCGCGCCCATCTGTGGCAGAAAATCCACGAGAGCGTCGTCATGGACCTGTGTCAGGCCTTCGATATGGAGATCAACTCGCTCGAAATCGAGACGGTGCAGAAGGAGACCATCAATCCTCGCAAGAGTTACAAGATGAACAGCTCCTGCGCCGACGTGCTGCTCTTCGCCGCCTTCAAGTGGCAGGTGTCAAAGCCATCGCTGATCCACGACAACAAGGACACCTACGACGGGACCACGACTCCGAAGTATTGGGTGGACGTGCAGCTGCGCTGGGGCGACTACGACTCGCACGACATAGAGCGGTACTGCAGAGCGAAGTTCCTGGACTACACTTCGGACAACATGTCCATCTACCCCAGTCCTACGGGCGTGCTCTTGGGCCTCGACCTCGCTTACAACCTTCACAGTGGCTACGGCAACTGGTTCCCCGGCGGCAAAACCGTTATCCAGCAGGCGATGAACAGGATAATGAAGGCCAACCCTGCGCTCTACGTGCTGAGGGAACGTATCAGGAAGGGACTCCAGCTGTACTCGTCTGAGCCAACCGAGCCTTATCTCAACTCGCAGAACTATGGTGAACTGTTCGGAAACCAGATAACGTGGTTCGTGGACGACTCCAACGTGTATCGTGTGACAATCCACAAGACCCCCGAAGGCAACCTCACGACCAAGCCTATCAACGGTGCCATCTTCATCTTCAACCCGAAGAGCGGCAAGTTGTTCCTTAAGATCATTCACACTTCGGTGTGGGCCGGGCAGAAGCGACTCGGCCAGCTCGCCAAGTGGAAGACAGCCGAGGAGGTGGCGGCACTGATCAGGTGCCTGCCAGTGGAAGAGCAGCCGCGACAGATCATCGTTACCCGCAAGGGCATGCTCGACCCTCTCGAGGTCCATCTCCTCGACTTCCCCAATATCATCATAAAGGGCTCGGAACTGCAGCTGCCTTTCCAGGCGTGCATGAAGATCGAGAAGTTCGGCGACCTGATTCTCAAGGCACAGGAGCCGCAGATGTTGCTGTTCAACCTGTACGACCAGTGGCTGAACTCGGTGTCCCCGCACACTGCCTTCAGCAGGCTCATACTGATTCTGAGAGCACTGCACGTGAACAACGACCGGGCTAAGATCATCCTCAAGCCTGACAAGACCACCATCACCGAGGGCAACTGCATCTGGCCAAATCTCAGCGACGAGGACTGGGTCAAGATAGAAACTGAGCTGAAGAATCTCATTCTGGCAGACTATGCGAAGAGGAATAACGTCAATGTGGCCAGTCTGACCCAGTCGGAGATCAGGGACATCATCCTCGGAATGGAAATCCAGGCGCCCACTCTGACCGACAAGAAGAAGGAAGAGATCAGCCAACCGGGCAAGGAAGGCTCCCAGCTCACCGCCCAGACCGTCAAGACTGTCAACATCCATGGAGACACGATAGTGACATCTACGCTCACGCCGTACGAGCAGGACAAGTTCAAGTCTACCACCGATTGGAAGGTTCGCGCCATCTCTGCCACCAACCTGAACCTCCGCACGCATCACATCTTCGTTAACTCTGAGGAGATCCGTGAGAGCGGGTTTACCTACGTGATGCCCAAGAACATCCTCAAAAAGTTCATCTGCATCTCCGAGATGAGAGTCCAGGTGGCCGGCTACCTCTACGGCATCAGTCCTCCGGACAACCCTATGGTCAAGGAAATCCGCTGCATCGTCATCGTGCCACAGACCGGCTCGCACCAGAACGTGATCCTGCCACAGCAGCTGCCGGAGCACGAGTACCTCAAGGAATTGGAGCCGCTCGGCTGGATCCACACGCAGCCCAAGGGTATGCATCCAACTGATAGCATGTTTGTAGACCTGAAGATTCTCTCGCCGATCGACGCCACCATGCATGCCAAGGTCCTGCACGATAGCCAGTTCTGGAACGCTGACAACGCCATCTGTCTCAACGTCACCTTCCCTTCGGGCTCCTGCTGCATCACGGCGTACAGACTGACTCCTGCAGGACTCGAGTGGGGCGCGAACAACGCGGATGCCCTCAATCCTGAGCCGGCGGGATACCAGGCCGAGTTCTTCGAGAAGGTCCAGATATTCCTGTCGGACCGCTTCCTGGGCTTCTTCATGGTGCCTGAGAACGGCGTGTGGAACTACAACTTCATGAAGACCACGTTCACCCCCAACATCAAGTACACGCTGACGCTGGCTAACCCGATCGAGTTCTTCCACGAGGCACACCGTCCCGCAGTTTTCCTCAACTTTGCGAAGGCTGACGAGGAGGCCGAGACCGAAACCGGCGAACGCGAGGACCTCTTCTCATAACGCGGCTGGCACAATAACTGCTCATGCACATTTCATTCATTATATGGGCACTCAGTCTCGCCTCGATTCGATCATAGAGTAACACAATGTGGTTGGGGTTTTGGGGTTTTGGGGTGTTGG
>QFZN01005870.1_pt1 | contig 13491 bp, 11 predicted proteins | sample 1740101 | NCBI WGS metagenome assembly QFZN01 (sample SAMN09210849, study PRJNA391713) | Ciliate metagenome, whole genome shotgun sequencing project. | isolation source: combination of 50 Heterometopus sp. ciliate cells from an enrichment culture... | host: Heterometopus sp. ...
AATCTAAAGTACTAATGGAAAAAATTATTGTATAATGAAGGTGTTTTGCTGTTGCAGCGTCCGTGTTGTTCATCGTTTTTTAACATAATGAGCTGAAAATTAGCTTTAATACCTCATTTTGTTGTGGTATAATGCCTTCTTAGATAGTGAATACCATAATTTAGTCTTTATAAAGACGGAATGGAGAAAATATTTTTATGAAAACAGCAAAAGAAAAATCACCGATAGCTGTCAGCACAATTATTTACTATGTTGCCGCAGTGGTCGTACTTCTGGTCGGGGCCGCGTACCTGGTCATAAATGTGCGTTATTACAACACTATGGTTGCGGGATATGTGGCTCAGGGCTATGATGCCGCTGACGTTACTGCACAATTGATCCCTCAAAAACTGCTTCCCGGAATTTTCGAGCCGGTCGGCATTTTCGGAGGAATAGCTGCTGTTTTGTGGGGCATTGGCCTATTAAGCCAGAAGCTATCTACGATAATGGCTTTTAATGATTCAATCTGCTGTTGCTGTGATGAAGAGACAGATGCTGATGGGGATGCTCCGGAAGAAGCCGCTAATGAAGAAGCTGCTTCCACTGAGAACAGCACTGAGACGAGCGAGCAGGCTAATGTCGATGTTGATGCTGATGTAGTCGAAGACAATAAATAAGTTACCGCGTTTCCACATGATAAATTAGGGGACGGTGCGTTCAACGCACCGTCCCCTTTTTCGTTCCTTGCCAAAACTTAACAAAGACTTTTCAACAGCTTGATAGCTGCCTCAAAAGTATTCGTTTAGAATACAAATTGTAACTTTGAAAAAACAAATATTGGGGGGAAAAATCAATGAAAAGAACATCGTTTGCTGTCATACTCTGTGCCGTTCTGATGGTTCTCAGCATTCCCGCTCTGGCAAAAGGAACCGTATTAAAGGCATCGACTGTGCCGGATCATATCACACTTACTTGGGCATCCGACCCGGAAACAACACAGACTGTTACATGGAGAACTGACTCCACGGTCAAAACAGGGTATGTACAGTACGCTAAAGCGTCTGTAACGAACTTCCCGACAGGAGCAGCACAATTAACTGGAACAGTCTCCGTTTGTGCTACCGATATCGGAAACGAAAATTTGTTCACGGCAACGATTAACGGACTTACTGCGGGCACCAAATACACATACCGCGTCGGTGACGGAACAAACTGGAGCGCCTCACATACCTTCACCACAGAGACCGCAAATACCACGAGCTTCAAGTTCCTGATTTTCGGAGACAGCCAGAGTGGGGACGCCGGAAATCCCGAATACGGCCCATGGAAGACCACAGTTCAAAATGCTTACAGCGCAAATCCGGACGCCAAGTTCTTTGTAAACGTGGGGGACCTTGTTGAATCGGGATATTCGGGGGCTCACTGGGACAACTGGTTTGATGCGGCTTCCGGAGTGATCGACTCAATATCGTTCATGCCTGTTCAGGGCAATCACGAGACCTATACGGATGCGTCCGAAAATACCTCGGCGAAGCCCGTACTCTTTACAGATCAGTTCAATCTGCCGCAAAACGGCCCGGACGGACTTGCGGGTCAAACCTATTCATATAACTACGGCAACGTGCATTTCGTGGTACTCGACAGTCAGGAAGCCGAAGAGGCAAGCATCAACGGCAGCATTCTCGCGGAGCAGGAGGCCTGGCTCACCAAGGATTTGAGCGCCAACACGCAGAAGTGGACGATAGTACTGTTCCATAAAACCATGTATTACAACAAAGCCACAAGAACAAACGAGGATATTAAAGCAGCGTTCCAGCCGATTTTAGACAAATATCACGTCGATGTGGTTTTAAATGGGCACGATCACGGCTATTCGAGAACATATCCTATATATAACGACACCATAGTTTCCTCTCCCGCAGACGGAACAGTTTTCATTGTAACCGGAAGAAGCGGGAATAAATATTACAAGGATCTTTCATCCAAGGTCTGGGACGCATTCTTCTACGACCCTCAGGACGAACCCAACTATCTGACAGCGGAGGTCGATGGCTCAAAGCTCACAATCAAGTCTGTGAAGCAGGATGGAACGCTCATAGACAGTTATACAATAGACAAGTCAACCGGAACAGATACCCCGAAGAGGATAGTGCCGGCAAAATCGACCTACACAAGGCTTGCAATTTACGGCGACCTGCTTCAAACCCCGCTGCTTACCTCAGCCCCGACCCAGGTAAACGGCAAATGGTATTTACCGGCAAGATCCTTTGTTGCATTCCTCGGCGGAACGGTCACGTGGAGCAGCAATGACGGTTCCGTGTCTCTGACAATAGGCGATACAACCGCCGGGATTTATCAAAATACCACCGCTGCAACGCTGAAAAATACCACGGTAACGCTTGCGGATGCGATAACGAAGGATTCATCCGGCACTACCTTGATATCGGCGGATGACCTCAAACAACTCTTCGGTTTCTCATATAAATACGACGCAACGACAAACATGCTGCTGTTTACGAAATAGCAGGCACACCGGAGTATATGAAGCAGGTGGACGGGTTTAAAACGTCCACCTGCTTTACGTTTGGAGCGGAGCACTCTAAATCTTCCTTGGAAAAACATTAAAAATATTGACCCCCATAGGGGCTTGCACGGGTTTTTGGGGAATGTTAGTATAATCACAGGAAGCGCTTACCTGCATTTTTTGTTTTTGTGAAAGGATGATAACCGTGCATATTCCGGATAATTATCTCAGCCCCTCGTCCTGCGCCGTCATGGCCGCAGCTATGGTGCCTGTTTGGGCTGTATCTATCAAAAAAGTGAAAAAAGAGATAACAAAGGCCAAAATGCCGCAGCTCGGCATCGGAGCCGCGCTTTGCTTTCTCGTAATGATGTTTAATGTTCCCGTGTTGGGAGGAACAACAGCCCACGCCGTAGGAGGGACGATAATCGCCGTTTTACTTGGCCCATATTCGGCCTGTATATCGGTCACGGTTGCCCTGCTCGTTCAGGCACTGCTCTTTGGCGATGGAGGTATCCTTGCGTTCGGCGCGAATTGCTTTAACATGGCTTTTGTACTGCCGTTCCTCGGATATTTTATCTATAAATTCATAAAGGACCGTACAAATTCGAAAAAGGGCGAATATGTCGGGATGGCGATTGGTTCCTATTTCGGCATAGTCGTCGCGTCCTTATGTGCGGCAATCGAGTTCGGACTCCAGCCGCTTTTGTTCACAAATGCTGCGGGCCAGCCGCTCTATTGCCCATATTCGCTGTCCGCTTCAATTCCCGCAATGGTGATTCCGCATATGGTGATAGTCGGTTTCATAGAAGCCCTGTTCACGGTGTTTATCTATTCCTTTGTCAAAAAAGTCTCTCCCGACATGGTGTTTGACGGTGATAAGAAAAAAACAAAGCCTATTCTGGGTCTTGTTGCGGCACTTATCTGCCTGTCTCCGATAGGACTTCTCGCAACAGGCACCGCATGGGGCGAATGGGGCGCGGACGAGATCGGAGCTGTTGTCAGCGGAGGAAGCTCACTCGGATATACACCTCAGGGAATGACAAGCGGGCTGAATTATTCGGCTTTACTGTCCGATTATTCGGTCAGCGGACTTCCCGAAGTCGTGGGCTATCTCATCTCCGCCATGCTCGGCGTGGCAGTACTGATAATCGTGTTTAAAATAATCAGCAGCCTTAAAAAGGACAAAGCGGAGAAGGCATAATGAAGCACTTTCAGATTTACTTTTGTCCGAACTCGGACATTATAATGCGCATGTGCCGACTTCTCGACACATGCTATTTTAAATAAATATTCTATACCGCCGCTTTGCGGCTATAATATAATCTCGCCATGCGGCGCATTTGTGCCGCGTGGCTTTATATCGCAGAAACACATATATACGTTACAATGAGGGAGAATACGTTCATGCCAGAATGGCTGCTGACAAGTGAAAATTATGCTCCCGTATCCGATAAGGATACTTTTATAAACAAGAGCATAATGTCCTTCCTAAAGATGCTTTCCAAAATACGGGCGCAGGGCGGCTCCAAGGGTGACAAGCTCTTTGTGTCACCGGTTTTTAAGCTCACTTTCACATTGCTTTTCATTGTGCTGCTCTCGGTTTCGCAGAGCTTCACATATCTATATATAATGATAACCTATATCATGCTGGTGCTTTGCGTGATGCCGGGCGAGGATATCATTAAAATTTTGCGGGGAAGTCTTATAGCGGTATTGTTTACTGTACTCATCCTTCTGCCTTCCGCTCTGGCGGGCAATACCTATAGTATCATAATGATTTCAATTAAGGTTTTTGTAACGATAACCGCGGTAAACATACTTTCGCACTCGACGCGCTGGGATCGCATTATCGGCGCGCTGAAGAGGTTCCGCTTTCCGGACATGTTTATTTTTGTCTTTGACATCACGATAAAATACATCTATATGCTCGGCGAGTTCACGCTTGAAATGCTTTACGCGCTGAAGCTGCGTTCGGTTGGAAAGAACAAAAATAAATATGCGTCGCTGGGCGGCGTTGCGGGCACGCTGTTCATAAAATCGCGGCAGATGTCCGAGGAAATGTATTCTGCGATGGAGTGCCGCGGCTTTACCGGCGAATACCGCAGCTATGACAAATTTAAAATCACGACCGCCGACCTAGTCTATTTTCTGATAAATGCGGGCATTGTGTACACATTTATATATTTTCAGAGTTTGGCGTGAATTTGTTCACGATTAATTCCAATGACCCAATTGCTCACCGCATATACTTTAGTCGCAATTGATGGTCAAATCTCCCATTCGCGGGAAACTCATGTGAGGTTAATATGATTGAGATAATTGACGTGAACTATTCCTATGAGGGAAACCGTGCCTTAAATGATATCAATGTAAAAATTGAAAAGGGGCAGTCTGTGTCGCTGCTTGGCCCAAACGGGAGCGGCAAGTCTACTCTGCTCAAGCTGATAAACGGATTGATTTTTCCGGACAGCGGCATTTATCGCTTTGACGGCGAAGTGATAACGGCAAAAAAGCTTAAGGACGCCAAGTTCTCAAAGCTGCTTCATCAGCGGCTCGGCTTTGTGTTTCAAAACAGCGAAACACAGCTTTTTTGCTCGAATGTCTTTGATGAGATTGCCTTCGGCCCCCGTCAGATGGGCTTTGACGAAAAAGCGGTGCAGTCTCGAGTGGACGATTGCCTTGGGCTTATGGGTATGCTGGATTTTAAAGACAGGCAGCCCTATCATCTGAGCGGTGGTGAGAAGAAAAAGGTTGCAATTGCCTGCGTTCTCGCTCTAAACCCCGAGGTGCTGGTGCTGGACGAGCCGATGAACGGCCTTGACCCGCGCACCGAACGCTGGCTTGCCGAGTTCATTATCAAACTCAACAAGTCAGGCAAAACAATCATTACCTCCACTCACAATCTGGAGCTGGTTCAGGAGATTTCCGAACGGGCCATACTGTTCGATGAGAGCCACAGCATAGCCGCCGATTTGCAGACATATAAGCTGCTGGATGATATTGAACTATTAAAGCGCGTCAATCTCGTCGATGAATACTACCATAAGCACACCGAGCACGGCCAGGGACATTTCCATATACACAACTACTGAGAATAATTAATTGGACGGCAGGCTTTTTTTAAGGTCTGCCGTCCGTTGCATTATGAAGTGAATAGTAAAAAGAATTTTTGTGGCGAACTTTATAAGAAAATAGAAAGAAATGTTAACTTTAGTAAAAATTAGGTGTATTTATTTTTTAAAATGTCGATATATAAAATTGTATGTTACTATTTTCATAGAACACAATGAAGGAGCTGAATAAAATGAAATCCGTTTTTGACAAAATGGTAGTAAGTAAGAAGTTCATATTGACCTTCATTATCGTATTTGTCGCTACCACCGGAAGCATGGCTGTACTATTCTCACTCCTGGCAAAGGCAAACGGGAAGCTCGATGATTTCTTCGCAAAGCCCTATGCGTCAATCAAAGCACAGAACACATTCCAGGATGAATTAATAACGCTGAATAATTCGGTCTCTGATATGGTATTGGCATCTGACCCTTCAAAAGCAAAATCCGACAATGCACAGATAGAAGTTTTTAACAAAAATATCCAGAGTACACTTCAGGATATATCAAAATCGCAGTCCGATACATCTGCGGTAAGCGATATTTCTGCAGATATTCAAAAAACAGAAGAAACAGTCAAAACAATTTATCAATATGCATCCTCAGGCAACAGTGATCAGGCTGTCGCTGTCTATAAGAATATTTATTTGCCATTATCCGTGTCACTGAGCAACTCAATCAGCAAATTGAGTGATTCTACCTCAAAAGACGCGGATACGGCCAAAGCTCTATACAAAACTCTTTATAACAGAGCGACACTGGTTTTCTGCGCACTTGCCAGTATTGCATTGGGCTTCACAGCTGTAATATTGATAATTTTGAAAAACAGCATTGTCTTTCCACTAAAAAAGCTCGTTTCAGCCTGTGCTGATCTCTATAAGGGAAAAAAGATAGAACCTTTACATATTGATGCAAAGGATGAATTTGGAGAATTAGCAACTTCATTTGAAGAAATGAGCGGTAACGTTTCGTTTATAATTGACGATACTTGCAGGATGCTGTCAAATGGTGCAGCCAAGGATTTGAATGCGTACTCAACAGATGAAAGCAAGTATGTCGGCAGATACAGAGAACTTGTAGATTCAACATATTCGATTTTCTCGGATATTAGCGCGGATATGAAGCTGACAAATGAAATCGCAGAGCAGGTGTCTGCCGGTTCAAACCAGATTTCCTCCGTTTCCCAGTCGCTTTCACAGGGAACTACCGAGCAGGCCTCAGCCGTTGAAGAGCTTTCCTCAACGGTTTCCAGTATCGCTGAAATAAGCCATATCAATGCCGAACAGGCAAGCCGTGCGAGTGAAATGAGCATTGAAGCCGCACAAGGCGTTGAAGACAGCAATAAATATATGGCTCAGATGCTTGAAGCAATGACAGAGATTACGACAACCTCCAAAGAAATAGGCAAAATTGTCAAAGCAATAGACGATATTGCTTTCCAAACCAATATCCTGGCTCTTAACGCGGCTGTTGAGGCCGCTCGCGCGGGTGCCTCCGGAAAGGGTTTCGCTGTAGTTGCCGATGAGGTTCGCAATTTGGCTCAGCGCTCTGCCGACCAGCTAAAAGTACTACGGCTCTTGTTGAAAGTACGGTGGTTGCAATTGAACATGGCAGGGATATAGCTGATGATACTGCAAAATCGCTGAAATATGTCAAGGAAAAATCCAGCTTTGTAAACGACGCTATTGCAAATATTGCCGAAGCTTCTGCAAATCAGGCATCTGCTACCGCGCAGGTTTTACAGGGTATTGAACAGGTTTCGACTGTTGTTCGGACAAACTCGGCGACAGCGGAAGAAAGTGCCGCCGCCGCGGAGGAGCTCGCCGCACATTCAAATACTCTTTCCGAAATGACAGGCAGATACAGACTTTTCGTTGGCAATAGTTATTAGGAGAATGTGCTTTATTAAAATCTGATATAAAAATTGGGGGACGGCATTCTTGCTATCCCCCGATTTTAATGTAATTATTTACCGGCTACTTTGACTGTGAGTTTCTTCGCTGCGATTTTTGCTTTGCGCTCTTGCATATACGGGCCGATAACGGAAGGCATTTCCTCAAATGCAACTCCAGTTTCATCGTACTTCTTAACAAGAGTTATGGCATCAAATTTACATCTTGTTGTGCAGACGCCGCAGCCGACGCACATATACTCGTCGACTACTGTTGCACCGCAGCCAAGGCATCTTTCCGTTTCAATCCTGACCTGCTCCTCCGTAAACGTACCGCGGAGGTCACGGAAGGTTTTATTCGCATTGCAGATGTCCTTTTGAGCGGGCTTCTGACGCTGCATTGTGTCAAAGGAGGTCAAGTTGGCGTTTTCTTTATCCAGCTCATGGTACTGCCTCTTGTCCCTACCGAAAACAAGGCTTTGTCCCGGTTGCACGAAGCGGTGAATTGAAATAGCACCCTCTTTGCCTGCCGCTATCGCGTCTATTGCAAATTTTGGACCGGTGTAAACATCACCGCCGATGAAAATATCCGGCTCTGCCGACTGATAAGTGAAGCTGTCAGCTTTCACAGTACCATTTCTGTTTGTCTCGACCTTGCTTCCGTCAAGTAAATTGCCCCAAACTATCGACTGACCAACGGAGATTAACACATAGTCTGCTTCTACGATAAGCGTATTGTCTTCATCATATGTGGGACTGAATCTGCCATTTTCATCAAAGACTCTGATACACTTTTTAAACTTGACACCGGTGACTTTGCCGTTTTCAGTGACAATACTTTTAGGACCCCACGAATTTTTGATTGCTATGTTTTCCTCTTCAGCCTCTTTGACTTCATCTTCGGATGCGGGCATGTATTCGCGTGATTCAAGACAGTACATGGATACCTCAGACGATCCCGAACGCAGGGCTGCTCTCGCAACGTCAACTGCAACATTACCGCCTCCGATAACGATGGTTTTGCCTGCTAGATTCGCGCCCCTGCCGAGATTTACATTTCTTAGGAAATCAACCCCCGCGATAACGCCATCGGCATCTTCTCCCTCCAGACCGAGCTTTCTGCCCGCCTGTGCGCCGATTGCCAGATAGAACGCCTTGTAGCCTTGCCCTCTAAGCTTGTCAAGTGTTACGTCTTTTCCGACATTTACGCCGGTCTTGAACTCAACGCCCATTTCGCGGAGAATGTCAATTTCCGCTTCGACAACGTCCTTTTCGAGCCTAAAGGAGGGAATTCCGAGTGTCAGCATACCGCCCAGCTTCTGCTCTTTTTCAAATACGGTCACGTCATAGCCCTTGATTGTGAGGTAATACGCGCAGGACAGACCCGCAGGGCCCGCACCGATGACCGCGATTTTCTGAGGGAACTTCTTGCCAAGCTGGTTGAGCATTTTGGGAATAAAGCGAAGCTCTTTGTTGAGGTCCTGCTCGGCTATGAATTTTTTGATTTCGTCGATTGCTATAGGTTCGTCCAGGTCACCTCGTGTACAGGCAGATTCACAGCGCCTGTTGCATATGCGTCCGCAGACCGCGGGGAATGGGTTCTCCTGTTTAATGAGCTCAAGTGCTTCCGTATATTTCCCCAGCGCGGCAAGCTTTATGTAGCCCTGAATAGCAATATGTGCAGGGCAGTTGGTTTTGCAGGGAGCAGTTCCTGTCTTAACAACATCCTCGCGGTTTGTGCGATAATCCACATTCCACTTATCTGCACCCCATTCTGTGTCGTAGGGCAGTTCTCTTTCGGGCTTTTCCGGAAGCGGCGTCTTTGTGCAAAGTTTTTGCCCCAGTTTTAGCGCGTTCATGCTGCAAACTTCAACGCACTGTCCGCATGCCACGCACTTTTCAGTGTCAACTTTGGAAACGAAGTTCGAGCGCGACATATCTGGAGTTCTGTACATTTGAGACATTCTCAGCGCAAAGCAGGAGCAGCCGCAGCAGTTGCATATTGAATTAACCGCACCGATACCATCGCCGTCAACATTAGAAATCTGATGTACCAGACCGTTATCCTCAGCACGTTTCAGAATGTCGTATACATCCTCCTTGCTGACCTGACGTGCCCTTCCGGTCCGCATGTAGTAGTAGGCGGCAGGGCCGAGAAGTATGCACATATCCTCCTTGAGATGACCGCAGCCCTCGCCCATCAGCTCGCGGGCGGTACGGCAGCTGCAGTCCGTGACCGCAAAGAGCTGATTTGCCTCTACGTATTGAGAAATCTCGTCGTAGGACGCTCGCCTTGAACCACCGTCTATTGCCTTTTCAACTGGAACTGTGCGCATAATGCCCTTGCCGACGGGAATGTTAGGAGCGTGAGGTGCGAATCGTATACGCGTATACTCCTCAAAGGCCTGGCCTATTTGGGGATATTTATATACCTGCTCCTTGCCATTGACCATTGCCTCCATGATTCCCGGTACCCAAATCGTGGTCCAGTACAGCTCCATGCCCTCCATTGGCAGCATGATGCACACACCTGTTTTTGCAAGCTCACTCAGGAGATTTGTCGTTTCCTCCAAGGACTTTCCGCATTTCTCAGCAATCATATCGGCAGTCTGCGCGCTTCCTGACCCAAGCCCAAGACAAAGCCCGACTTCTGCCATTTCCTCCGAAATGACAGGCTCAAGTATTTTGTATTCTGGATCGTTTGAGGTGAGTTCAAAATGATGCTCACCGCGCTCCATCTTGCTTATGTGGTTTGCCAGCGTAAGTACTTTTTGCTTTATTATTTTATCCATAAGCTTTCTCCATCTTGTTCAATATATGTGTGGTATGTGGTATACCAATGATATTGTAGCACAAGTTCGCTGTTTGTCAATATAGTAACAAATACAATAAATGCGCCCCAAACGGCAAATAACCGTCAAAGGCGCAGCATAATTATTGTTATTTATATCCGAGTATTATTGTACCCAAATTAATAAACTGGATAGCGATTTTTCTTGCTTCGTCCGGTTGCTGCTTTAAAACGCTTTCATAAATACCTCGGATTATACCTATACTGTCATTCTTTCCCGTATCTCCCGCTCGCGCGAGATACTTGTTGGAGAAAGAAACAATCATGGGCTTAAACGAATAGTAAATCAGAGGATAAACAGCATTTCCAGAGGCGATGCAAAGTCGATGCTCGAATTTGAACGACAGCTCTGCAATGTCGGTAGTGTCACAAGGATTTTCCATACCGAGCACGTATGATTCGAGATATTCAAGGTCTTCATCCCGTCTGTTTGAAGCGGCCAAGGGAAAGCAGGTGCAAATGATGTCCTTACGAACCTGAACCAGCGACTGAAGCATCTCCGGTTCAAAATCCGCATTGTTATACTCCATAATCGACTTTAGAATGTCGAGTTTACCGGTATATTTGTAGTCTGCAACGTAGGTGCCTTTTCGCGGGATTACCTGCAAAAAGCCCTTTGCCTCCATCTCGGAAAGCCCGCCGTTGACAACTGCACGGCTGACGTTCATCTTTTCGGATAGCTCGCGCTCCGTCGGCAGCTTTGTCCCTATGGGCAGCTTTCCGGAAAGAATCATGCCCTCCATCTGCCCGACAAACAGCTCCTTCAGCGATGGCGACTGCAATTCATAGAATTCCATGTCCATAGCATATCTCCCCAGTTTTTCTCAATACATTATAGCAATGCCTGAGCTGCGTGTAAACCAAAATCTGCGTTTTGGCATGCAATTCACAACCAATAATAAATTCCCGCTCATCTGAAAGCGGGAATTTCCATTTACAAGGAAGCTGTTTTATATACTGCTGCTGTTTGTTGGGTTGTTGACAACGCCGAGAAGTGTCAGTATCGCGCCGATTGCGTTTACGATTGAAATATATGTATCGTTGGTAAGCCCAATTTTTTGAGGCAGACTAAGTGCCGAGGCAATCAGCCAGAGAGCACCTGCGATGCCTGACCACATTACCCAGCTCTTAAACCTGCTTTGTTTGTATGCTTCGTTCAAAGTCATTACCTCCTGTCTGCTTATATTGTATTGTGGAGAGTATATATTAATGACTTTGTGTGAGCCTGGGCATTTTTTAAATGAATATTCTCGTATTAATTTTACAGACTGGAAATAATAATATATATTGTATTTATAAGCTCAAAAAGTCGAATGTTAGGGGATAGAAAAATGACTCGTTTTTCAACCTATAACCGCCTGAGCGCGGTTTTCAAATCGTCGCAGGTGATACATTTTGACAATTCTTCGAAAATTGTCCTGATCAGCGACTGCCACAAGGGTGACGGAGGCTGGGTAGATGATTTTCGTGACAACCAGAATATATATTACGCCGCTATTAAGTACTATTACAGCAGCGGCTTTACCTATATTGACCTCGGAGACAGTGAGGAGCTTTGGAAAAACAAAAGATTTTCCGATATCAGTAACATCTATGCGGACACCTTTCGTCTGCTCCATGATTTCTACAAGGAAAACCGGTTTTACATGATTTACGGCAATCACGATATCGTAAAAAAGTTTCCTTCATATGTCCAAAAGTACATGCAGAGGCATTACAACAGCCAGACCGGTAAATTTGAGCCGCTTTTTGAAAACGGGGTGGTTCACGAGGGGCTTATCCTGAAAAACTCCGAATCGAATACCAAACTTTTTCTTGTTCACGGTCATCAGGGAGATTTGCTCAGTGATATATTTTGGAGGCTGGGAAGATTTCTTTCGAGATATGTCTGGCGGAGGCTTGAGTTTTTCGGATTGAAGGACCCAACGAGCGCAGCCAAAAACTTTGAGGAGAGAAAAAAGGTCGAGAAGAAAATCCTGAACTGGGTAGAAAAAAACAATCAGATTGTGATAGCGGGACACACCCACAGACCGACCTGCCCGACCGGAGACGAGCTGCCGTATTTCAACACCGGAAGCTGTGTTCATCCGAACTGTATCACCTGCATTGAAATTGAAAATTCGGAGCTGACACTTGTCAAATGGGACATCAAAACTCATGATGACAGAACGGTTTTTGTGAACCGCGAACCGCTCTCCATGCCGAGAAAAGTATAGAAAATGCGCCCCCCATACGCCAAGCCGCTTTGCGCGGAATGACGGGGGAGGGCGCTTTGGAATTACATAGACAAATCAGTTGTCAAAGTCTTCCGTGCTGATAATCGGTGTGGTGCAGATTTTTTCCTTCAGCCAGTCCCTGTATTCGGGGTTTGCAATTTTTATCATGGCTTTAACACGATCCCTCAAGGTCTTAAGGTAGACATCCGCGACACCATACTCGGAAACAACATACATAACAAAATTTTTCAGCGTTGTGACGATTGAGCCTTCGGGCAGCCATGGCACTATGTTGGAATGGGTTTCGCCGTCGTGGTCGACATAGGTGGAACGCACACAGATGAAGCTCCGCCCGCCCTTGGCGCGGATTGCGCCGTATGTATAGGCAAAGGAACCGCCGGTTCCGCTGTAAGGAGTCATGCCCTGTGCCTCGGAGCAGCACTGACCGATGAGGTCGACCATAAAGGTGGCGTTGATTGCCACTATGTTATCCTGCTTCATGATTTCAAACGGCTCAATTGTGTATTCCAGAGAAATAAGGTTTGCTCTTGGATCTTCATAGCAGAATTTGAAAAACTCCTGCGAACAGGCGCCGGGGCTTGCCGCTGTAATTTTGGTTATAATGCCGTCACGGCAAAGCTGCGCCATGTTGTCACAGGCGACCTCAGAGTAAATTTCAATATTGCCTATGCCCTTCAAATGCGACAGTATTTCCTCGCCAAGACCGCCGAAACCGATCTGAAGCTTATCGCCCGAATGAATATAGGGAAGGATGTGCGCCGCAATCTGCTTGTCGATTTCCTGTGGGGGAGCTGCCGGGACGCCAATCAATTCCGTCGGGTTTTCGATAATGTAGTCAAATTCTGTAATGTGCATACAGGTGTCCTTGACATCTCCCTTGACAGGGCACAAACCTGTGG
>QFZN01005881.1_pt1 | contig 13457 bp, 25 predicted proteins | sample 1740101 | NCBI WGS metagenome assembly QFZN01 (sample SAMN09210849, study PRJNA391713) | Ciliate metagenome, whole genome shotgun sequencing project. | isolation source: combination of 50 Heterometopus sp. ciliate cells from an enrichment culture... | host: Heterometopus sp. ...
CCCCAACACCCCAAAACCCCGCCACTGGGCGAGACAGGAAGGAATATAGTGCGCCGTCACTAGTGTGAGAACATAGTAAGAATAAATTATAATATTCTAGTTAGCATTATCATGGTCAGTCACTATAAAGTCAGCATAACTATAGACTATATTATAGGTAATGATAACTTGCATTTGCTTCGCGTATAGCGTAAACTATAGAGTGAACTATAACAAAATGAGCAAATTATACAGCCAGGGGCCCGAGCCCAGTCTGCGTAATATTTTGCAAATGAATAACGAATTATAAAAATGGAATTAGAGCAAGCTGTCAACAAATTCACCCTCATCTTTAATAACCCGACCCGTGAGAACGACTACCAAAATCACGACCGGCAGACCAGCACAGTCCTGACGCGTGTCGCCATCTACGTTATCTACATGACTAACACAATATACACAATCGTGAACCACCTCACATCGACCGATACCTCTCCCTCCACAGCGTGCCGTCCCACAGGCTCTGCAAACAACGGCACATGCGTTAGTTCCAGCCCGCAAAATGACTACAGCGCAAACCAATACGGTTACTATGAGTCGATCTGCGCCCTGCCGCTGGTCGCGGGGGTGGAGACATTGGCCCTGGTTGTAGGAAGATTTCGCCGGGCCCGAGGCGCGGGATTCATCCTATCGATCTACCTGCAGATTCTGGGCGTGATTCTCCACGAGCCCACTTCTAGCACCCTGGGTCAACTGATCGCCGCGTATAGTCCGATGTGAACTGATGGGAGTAGACTTATATTGTTCATGCTGACGAACAATCTCATCGGAATTATGTATGCCTGCTCCTGGCTGGCTCCGGCTGTGGGCAATGTGTTCTCCCTAATTCTGATATCGTGCTTCCAGTTTACGGACGCGCGACTCGACGTCGGTACGCAGGAAACTGTATTATCGGCCGTAGTCACCGAAGTTTACACGTACGCGGCAGCGGCCGTGGCGATATTCTTGACGATATGGAACTGCTACAGCCACGAATACATGATGCGGAAGCTGTTCTATAACCAAATAATTCAGCGTCTGGTATTTATTATATTGTAAAACCGCGTGTAGGAGAAGGAACAATACCAGTTCATCCTCGACAAGCTGCCGGATGGCATCATAATTTCTACGCTGGGCGACTCTCCCGGAGCCAAGATCGTCTGTGCCAACGTCACGATTAAGCGCTGGATGAACGTGCTCGAGGACACCATCCAGTTCAATCTTGAGGATGCCCGCTTCGAGGAGCTTAAGAATCAGCTGAACGAGGTGTGCGAGGTCGACGGGACCCGCTCGTTGCTGGACATAGTCAACAGTCCTGACATCACATCCGATAAGGTCCGGCTCAAAATTGTTTCCAAGGAAGAACTCCGCGCCCAGCGTGTCTACGAGGCCTCCTGTTTCCAGATAACTCTCGACAAGACTCCCTGCAAGCTGACTATAATGAAGGACCAGACGGACTCGGAGGAGGTGATCAAAGACCGACTCAGCCTGCAGTACCAGCGAATGCTGATCGCCTCAGTTACCCACGAGATCCGCACTCCTCTCAACATCGAGCTCGGCATGCTTGACACCATCTCCGAGCTCCGGGACTGGCCCAAGGTTGCCCCCTATGTCCACATCGCCAAGAAGAATATGCAGCTGATCTCTTACCTCGTGAACGACGTCCCCGACCTTTGCCGTTTCGGCGAGCCCATCGCCCTGAACCGTTCCTGTGTCAATATCCGCGAGATCCTGCACGAGTGCGAGGAGCTCACCCGCTTCCAGGTTATGTCGAAGAAACTGTCGATGCGCGTTGAGGTTGCCGAAACGGTTCCGCGATATGTGATAACAGACGAGGCCCGGTATCGCAGAGTGGTGCTAAACCTGCTACTGAATTCGATAAAGTACACAACGCAGGGGGCGATCACGATTTCGCTCGAGTGGAAGGAGCCGAATGCGCTGTACACGAGCGTGATTGACACGGGTGCGGGGATCAAGCCCGAGCTGCAGTCGCGGCTCTTCGAGTTCGCCTCGAGGATGCCGCAGAACCAGAAGGCCGCCGATATGTTCGTCAATCCTCAGGGTACCACCATATCTCCCCAAGCGATTATCGTAGGAATCGGCCTCGGCCTCACGATGTGCAAGAAGCTCTCGGTGGCGCTGGGCGGAAACATCGAGGCCAAGTCGGCCCTTGGACTGGGCAGCAAGTTCACCTTCTGGGTTCAGAGTCTCCCCGAACCCGAGGAACAGAAGGTGCCGTTTGAGGAGTCGAAGACTGCCCCCACGACTACAACTGCGCTGCGTATCCAGGCCCAGCCGGACCAGAGCCCAGATCTGGCTGAACCGCAGTACACGACCGACGCCATTATGGAGGTGTTACAAAACCCCTCTCGCGACGCCTTGCCGCAGGTTCGTCGCAGTCCTGTCCCCGCAAACCCGCAGCGACACTGCAAGAACATGTCCACCCAGGCCATCATCGCCTGCAAATGTGCCCCCGTTCTGATCGTCGATGACGAGCCGATGAACCTGCTGGTGATCCAGAGCTACCTGCGTTCGGTGGGAAGGAAGGGCGACCTCGTATTATACCTCTGATATAATGATGTAGGCATACGACGGGAAAGAGGCGGTGAAGAGGGTGAAGGAGCGGGCGGAGAAGCCGTGCTGCAGGGAGTACAAGCTGATACTCATGGACATAAACATGCCGGTGATGGACGGGATAGAAGCGGCACACTGCATCCGCGAGATGAAGGTGGAGGGGAAGTCCATGGACACGCCCATCGTTGCGGTTACAGCTGCCGAGGACACCGAACTCATGCGTCTGAGGCTGTGCGAGGTGGGAATAGAGCACATGGTGCAGAAACCGATGACGAAGGAGAAATTCCTAACGGTGATGGAAAGGTTCGGGCTGTATGGAGACTAGTAGAGCGAGCTAGTAGCTTGACGATATATAGCACTATTACTATGGTACTGCGTGTGTAGTTAAGTGTTAAATACATACATATTTCGCCTTCTTTCTTGGGCGCGCCCGGAGTGTCGCTTGCCGAAAGTTCGTCGGCGCCGAGGAGAGGATATCAAATATAGGAAACACACGATTCTGTGATGCAGAATACAACACGAGAGTTACTCAACGCGATTAGAGGCCCAAATAATATATTAGCACTCGCATTGCAAATATAGTACAGTTTATTTTGATTGTGCATGGAAGAAGCTCTAGAGATGAGCGGGAAGATTTCCGCTTCTGAGGCAGACCCGCCCTTCCAGTTCGCTGAAATCCCTGCGGCCTGCCATGGTCATCGTCACACTGCCTCCGGAACGCCGCCAGGACCTCGCGGCTCCACAAGAAGAACCCTGCGGGAGAGCCACTGTTCGAACGCCAGCACAGTGGCCTCGCTCCAGCAGTTGCGCGGCCTGAGTCCTGTTGCGGAGCGCGACGACCCCGCCCCGTATTCGAGAAGACGGACCGCGACCTCGAGAGGAAGGGTGACAGGTGTGAGACTGAGGGCAGCGTCTTCGAGAAACCTGGTGGTGTTCCTATCGGGCCGCGGTACGTTTTCGGCGTTACAGTCCCGCGACCCCCTGCGCCAGCCCTCCCGCCGCCTTCGTCCTCGCACTCTGCTCTCCGCCCGCTGCGTCTATTCGGTTGTGAAGGAACGGCCGCACAAGACCGAGTCGAGCGGCTGCGTTGTCGAGACCCCGCTTAAGAAGTATTGGAAGGAAAAGCGCGTTATTGAGGAGAAGTACGAGGGCCTGCTGGGAAGGCTTAAGATAGAGGAACTATCGGAAGTCAAGCACCGGGTGGAGAAGTGCGCACAAACAGGGAAGAGCGTACAGCCCGAGGCGATCCTGGGGGAGATTGCGCAGGTCAGGGAGTACTACGAGGGCGTGCGCGGCCTCTTTCTCTCCCAGCGGCTTGTCGAGCAGGAGGAGATCCTCGGCCTCCTGCGCCAGCGTGTTGTTGGCGACTCTTAATTATTCATACACTTTTCCCCTCACTTGTATTATGTTAACAATGTTATACACCAGCAATGTGTTTCACTTTGTTACAAACCTCCATTCGTCCCCCATTGCGAATTAATCGAGAGCAATGAACATAAAACTAGTGATAAAGCACGGCAGCTAAAATGCTATCCATGTCGGCAGAATTCCCAATGGTAACGGCGAAGGTCCAGTCCTCTCCGCGGTCCCTCGTTCGGGTACTGGCCGCGGATGCACGGTCGCGCAGCGAAGACTCTCTCCAAAACAAGTCCCTGTCCTCCACTCACGCCCTCATCTTCGCCCATATGAAGCGCTGGAAAAAGGTCAGTTGCGCCCCGCCCCATCCTCTGACATAGGCGTGGAAACTCGCAGACTCCCAACTGTCCGCAGCTGTTCAATATCTCGACACGCTAGGAACTGAGCGGCGCGGAATAAAGGAGCAGTTCGCCCGCTTCCAGGTCTCGTTCAAACAACTTTTCGACGACTGCAAAAACTCTGCCAACGACATCCGCTACAGTGCCCGGCTGGAGGAGCTTCTCACCACTTTCGTGGAAAAGTTCGCAACTGCGCCAGAGACGGTCCAACGGGAGGTGCGCGGCTTCTTCCGAATCCTGCGTTCTGAGTTCTCTATGTGCAAGCTGCTTGAGGCAGAGATGCGGGCGCGGATTCCTGTGCTCGACGGATACATGCCGCGTATGGACTCGGCGGCGTACCTGCGAAGTCAGAAGATGGTGTTTCATCCTGGAGCGCAGGATGAGGAGAGCAGCCAGCAGGCTAACGGAAAGGTTCTGGACGAGTTGCGCAAAATCGTCGAGGCCATGCTGTTTCAATGGTATTTTCGGCTTTGCGCTAAGAGGGGATAGGCGAGGGGAACCGGCCATCGTGTGCAGGATATGTGACCACCCCATTCCGGCCAGAGCCGAACATGTTAGTTGGACTTTGACGAAATGCTAAATAGGAGCACACAGAGAAGTGCAAGGCGCGGTCCAAACTCATCGAGGACGCCGAGGCCCTGGACAAGATACTGATGCAACTGGACAACCAGCTGACGGATTCGCTCAGAACTCTGCTGAGAAAGTCGGCGTCGCGACCCTCCTCGCCCGAGGGGTGGAGACGGCAGTCGCAGCTCAGCAAGGGCAGCAGCCAGAAACTCCACGCCCCCAACCCGTCCCGCTGCGGCGCCGGCTCTGTGAGACACATCCGTGCGGGCAGTGCTGCCAACTCTCCCATGCTTCAGCCAAGGGAGAGGCCGCCCACCAAGGCCCGCAATGATTCTTCCGGCAGCGTCAGCCACAGTCGGGAGAACAGTATCGAGGTAAGGAGATCACACGATTCGAAAATGGTGATAGCCCCCGGTGAAGATTCCGAAACAGATTCGGACGCTGGAGAAGCTCAAGTCACTGCTGAAGAAGGCCTACAACATTCGGCTCGGCTCCTCCAAAGGTGCGGTTTAAGCCTTTCACACGTCGATAGCCAACGCGAAGCTCGGCAAGATAATGGCGACCCTGGCCAGCTCTGCCGTCCCCCAAGAGGGAGGAGAAAACGAGGCTGGTTCTGGACTCGGCCAGATGGCTGCGGACATCATGGGGCTGCTTGAGCAGAAGCAGAAGACGATCTCAGAATTGGCGAAGGTGGACGGACGACAGCTGCAAACCTCTGCGGATCCATACATGATGTTGCAGAAGGTGCGCACCCGAGGAAGCGGGCGACTTTCTGGCCCGGTGACCCGGGACAGCGCCGCCAGCGGAAACAACGAGCCCGAAACTCGCAGCACCTTCTGCCCAGAAGTGCCTGAGACCTTGGAGGAGGAGAAGGCTAGTCCGAAGGCAAACGCAGGACAGGTCGATGCCTCGCCCTTCCAGCGGGCCCAGATACCCTTCGTACGTGTCCCCAGATTTTCAAAATGGAAATAGAGGGTGCTGGTGTCACACTTCAGGAACAAGAGCGATGAGTCGAAGGCGCCTTGCGTTCCTGTGGAGAAGACACAGGTTTTCGTAGAGTCCATTCCTGTCGAGTCTCTCCCGGCCATGGACAAGTGTTGGAGCTACACCACAAAGCACAGTTTGCCGCAGTTTCCCTACTCCTCTCGCAGCAGCGACATGGACGGTGATCAAGACGAAGAAGATGCCATGTTCTGTCCCACAAGAAGGTACAAGGAGTTCGAGGACCTTCCCTACCACAACGATTTGGAGCTAAAAGGCATGCGGCCCAGGATGAGCAACGCCAATGAGTATCTCTACGACAATCCGCTGAACGTGATGAAGGCGGAGACAAAGAAGCTCAGATACGTGCGATCCCATTCGGTGGTATTCGTCCTTTTTTTGTATCAGGGGACGTAGGAGAACCTGATGTGCGAGATGGAGACGCCGGCGAACAAAGGAAGTGTCGTGATCAAGCAGACCGTCAAGGTGAAGATCACGGATTTCGAGATTGTCAAGGCGCTGGGCAAGGGCGCCTACGGCAAGGTCTGTCTTGCCCGGAAAAAGACTTCTGGCGATTACTTCGCTATCAAGATAATCGATAAGGCGAAGATTGTAAGTTTCCGCATGGTGCAACCAGGGGGTAGAACGAGAAGAATGCGGCAGACAACATAAGGAACGAGAGTTCGATCCTCAAGCAGGTGGACAACGACTTCATCGTCCGCGGCGCGTACGTTTTCCAGAGCAAACGACACACCTACTTTGTCATGGAGTACATGAACGGAGGAGACATGGGGTCGCTGCTGGAGAAGTTTGCGCCGCTGGATGAGGCGTATGCAAGGTTCTACCTGGCAGAGATATTGCTTGCGGTCGAGTACTTGCACAGTCTGGGGATAATTCACCGCGACCTCAAGCCTGACAACATCCTCATCGACTCTCGAGTACTTTCATGCGGAATTAGCGTGTAGGGTCACCTCAAGCTCACCGACTTCGGCCTCTCCTTCTGGGGCGCCCAGCAGCGAGCAAAGAAGTTCGTGCAGATCCCCGAGGAGGTCGGCCGATTTTCCGACCCCGCCAAGGTTCCAATCTCATTCCCACCCCCTGTAGCTACACGGAAAGCGGGACGATGGACCGCGGATCGTGGGCACGCCGGATTACATGGCTCCAGAGATTCTTCAGGGCGAGGCACATTCTACCGCCGTCGACTGGTGGTCCTTCGGTGTGCTTGTGTTCGAGACCCTGGCCGGATATCTGCCCTTCATGGGCGCCTCTCCACAGGAGATATTCGCACACATACTGACCACCAGCATCAACTGGCCCAAGCCTGCAGCGGCTGCCTCGAAACAGTCTCAGACCCAGGAAGAGGAGGACGACGCACCTCCGGAGCTCTCCCAGGCCGCTGTGGACCTCATCAGGGGGCTGCTCAATCCGGATCCAGGGAAGAGACTCGGAACGCGGGGCGCGGAGGAGGTGAAGCGGCAAAGATTTTTCGCCGGGCTCGACTGGAGGACGCTACGAACCTCAGAGCCGCCCTTCGTTCCTCGGGTGGCCGGCGCAGTTGATACCAAGTACTTTGCAGATGGAGGGAAGAAGAAGTTCTCGCTGAAGGACATATCGTGCGATGTGAGCAAAGATGGAGAGGCAAAAGAGACTAGCGGCAGCAACGGCGGTGATCCGAACAGAGAAGAACTGCAGCTGTCCGGGGTCGAGGGGACGGTTCTGGACACCTTGGCCTACCTCAATCGCGATGCTGCCAAGCAGGCCCTGAGCGGGAAGCCCTGCATGTAACTAAACGCTACTTTTTATCAAAACAGATATTTGCGTGCTGAAAATGCCGATCAGTTTAAGTTATACACATATTATAACACCCCTATCTCACTGAATGCCGTTGACCGCGGCGATTCTGTCCAGCGCCCGCATGTACTTCTCTTTATCGTTCAAGAACCCCGGATACATCGCGCCCTCAGTGACGATCCTGTCCTTTATCTCAGGCTTGACCGCGTCATCCACCGATATCTTCCCCGCAAATAGGTTACCCATATCGACCAGTCTGCGTTTCTGGAGGATCTTGACCGCGCCCTCGAAGTAAACCTTGTCCTTATATAGCCCGCCCCGCTGCGCAGTGTCCTCAAGTCCTCGCTTCACCCGCAGACATATCTTGAACCTCCGCCTCGGGTTGTCGACGTATTTCCCCATGTCGTGATACAGCTCGGAGAACGACATGGATTTTCCCTTGCAGCAGGCGTAGTAGTACAGCGCCGGCCTGAACAGCAGCGGCTCCTGTGTTTCGCTCGTTGCCTACCCTCCAGCTTGAGTGCAATCAAATATACGGAATCGTAGAGCTGATTTAGCGAGGCCAGACCTTCTTCGGTGGCGATGTACTTTTTCAGTCTGAACTTCTTTCGTGCACCGTGCCACGGCTGCAGCTTGTCGTTGAACTTCCGCAAGAAGTGCGTGCCTATCTCGTGGTCGAGCACCCCCGCTATTCTGTTTCTCCGGTACTCGATGGGCAGTCCAATGGTGATCACACTGTTCTTCTCCGAGTGTGCGATGCTGGTGGGAGAGACCGTGTTGTGCGAGAATCTGAGCGCGATGTAGCTGCCGAGGCCCAACACGTCGATGTACCGCTGGAAAACCGACTTGGTCTCCTCGAGGGAGAGGACATCGCCGCCGAATTCTTCGAGGTACCGCGTTTCCGACCCATACCGAGCAATAAATGCTGTGAGCACCTTCTCCGCCAGAGGCAGCAGCGCGCCATTTGGCCGCGTGAACAGTCTGAGTACCCGCTGTCTCCACTTCTGCGGTCCGTCGTACTTGAAGGCGGGGTTCGCGGTGCAGCCAGAGTCGAAGAACCGTTTCTCCTCTTCGGCCAGGTTTACAGGGGTGATGCCATTAGTTAGCTCGTCGGTAATCCGCACCGCGGGCTGGGGCATTAGGTTTGACTCCGTTCCTTCGGTGTCTTTGGGGACGGACTGAACCGGGGAGGGATCAGGGTTGTCGTCCTCAGAAAGGATGTCATCAATGATCGGCTCGTCGTCATCCTCTTTCGGTATCCGCAGGTTTGTTCCTGACTTGTCCTTCTTCTGCGGTCTATCCTCCTCCGCTACGGTAGGCCCTGCGATGATATTCGCATCCTGTTTCACCGAGGTCCGCGGCTTCTTCTGCAGTCTTTGCGACTTCCCCTTCTCTGCCTCGCACCTCGGCGCGGCCCCAATGCTGATGGGACACAGGATCATGTCCAGCTTTCTTCCCCGCAAGCTGTAGTCGGCCAAGGTCCCTGGCGCCACCATACTCCTGGCCAACTTGCGCGGCACCGTCCGGATCTGCACCTTCCCTGCTGACTGCCTCTTGGAGGGTGTCTCTTCCCGCTTTGAGCCGCCGCGCTTGTTTCCGTTTCCACTTCCGAAGCAGAAGTAGTCGTTAACGGCACAAGAAGCCTTGGTAGAGACTGCGGTGAAGAGGCTTGCCAGGGAAGGCTCGGGATCAACCTGACGCTTGATCACGCACAGCGACTCGTTTCGTAGTTTCTTCTCCTTCCTGTCCTGCTTCTGCTTCGTTTTTTTCCGGACGTCATCCTCCTCAGCCGCATCCGCATCTTCAGCCAGCGCGTTCGCCAAGGACTCGGTGTGGCCCCCAAGCTGGTGCTGCTGTCTGGAGTAGTACAGCTCCTTGCAGTCTACCACACTTCCGCCCTGTCCCTCGCACCGTGGCAGGTTCCTTCCTTCCATCGAGATGACGGGAAGCCTGGGCCGAGGGTTGATCAGACGAACGTTGACCGGATGGCCCCTTCGGTACGATGTCGCGGACTCAGTGGCCTCCTGCAGCTGTGCCGGCCTACGTCGTTTCTCCAGCCTGGGCAGCACCAGCTCAGGCTTCTCCGGCTCCGCGTAGTTCTTGCGAAGGATTTGGGCCAGACATGCCCGAACGTTCGCTAGTGCGAAGTGGATGCTCTTGGACGCATGCTTTCCTCGCTGCATTGCAGTCTCTTCAGGTTCCGACATAATAGAACTGCTTACTCGCGTTATCGATTTAAGCTTATTCAGGGTGCGGCGAACGAATTTATTATCGCATTGACGGATTGCCTCTCTGCACCGCGCCCAAGAGCGATCGCAATAACTCCGCACGCTAATAACTGTTTTTTATTATCGATTGATCTCACGTCAGCTCGAATCCTGAGTCGGAGTTGATGGCGTACTCCAGTTTGGTCTTCAGCACCTCATGCGAGCTATACGTGGGCAGTCGCAGCATATTGAAGCATGTCTGGGCCGTTGGCAGTCTTTCCGAGTCGTGTGCTATGGGCAACAACTGCAGAGTGAACGGTGGAGTCAGCTCCTGGAAGCCCATTATCGGCGGCCTTGAACAGCTTGTGCAGAACTTGAGGAACCGCATCTTGTTTTCGGGAGTCATTTCCGCCAGAACCTTCCACAGCCGCTTGACGTTTTTGTCCCAGGAGGAACAGCCCTGGTACCTGGTGTGCTTCCGCAGGTCGTCGACGTCTAGCGTCCGTTTCTTCCCCGAGATTATCATCTGCAGCTCTTTCTATCCGATGCCCGACACAAGAGTACGCTGCCGAAAGTCGCCAGCTGCGTCCGCGGAAAGCAGCACTCGAATCCTTCAAGGAACGCCTCGGTCTGGTTCTTTATGCTGCCGTTGAGTCTGTAGTTAGCAAGGGCGTATATGTATCGGATCTTGTTCTCGCTGTTCACGGGCATCTTGGCTCCCCCTTCGACGAGTTCTACCTCTTTCTATACGTTAAGCGACCTCCCCTCAAATACATATCCGACGCCCGCAGAAACAGCGAAGGTCAGTCCGAGGTCGCGGATCTCGGAGCCCATCCCCCGCAGAGAGGACAGGTTGTGGTACAGCTCCGAGTCGAACGACTGCAGGTCCTTGTAGTCTATGTGCTTTCCCAGCATTTTGCGGAGAAAGAAGTCTGCGAATTGCGGCTCGATCAGGATTGACTCGTATATGGCCTTGCCAAGGATGCGACCGATGAACCTGTAATATGACAGGTGCTCCTTCCCGAAAACGCGGGCCGAGTCCGGGTTCGGATAGAGCTCTTTGTCATCCGTTGTTTCCTACCAGGATCGGACAGAAGATTGAAACCTTGAATAGCCCGATCTTAGCGCTGAAGGCGATCTTGCACAGCTCCACCACGAACTCCTTAAACAGCCCGCCACTGTCGATCCCGGCCTCCGGCAGCCCGAGCTGGTTGACAAATTGCACCTATCCCGGATTCTTCATGCAAAACCGAACCTTCTTCACCATGCGCACCTTGTCGTCGCTGTCCAGGACATGATACGCCCCCTCGAACAACGTGTCCCTTCTCAGTTTTATCTCCAGTCCACCCTCAACGGCCAGGTCGCCCATCCGCAACTCGCGAAGAAAGTCCTGGAAGAGCCGGTAGCGATCCTCAAAAGGAGCGAGGAAGGGGGCCTCGGCGAGGAGGGAGCGGACGGTGGGGTCCTGGCGAACCCACTTCATGTTCTCCAGAGTCCAGACCTTCTCCCCCACGAAGCCTGGCCTGTATCCCAGCAGGTCGTGCAAGGAGCGGAACAGCATGGCGGGCGCAGATAGGTGGAACTGCTGATTTGGCAGCTGTGCGGATGCATATATCAGCAGCGTTTCCTTCAGCTGTGGGAGAATGTGCTCGATGTCCGATTGCGAGAATGCAGAGTTGCCGGTTACGATTTCGTCGTAGGAGGTTATCGAGAGGGCGTAGCTAATCGGAAGGGGTGAAATACGGTACCTGTAGGCGAGACAGAAGAGGGAAAAGAAGCTCTGGTAGTACTTGTCGTAGTTTCCCCCGAAGAAGAAGATCTCGCTCTCTCTTCCCTTGTAAGCCTGCATGAAGCCCCACATTTTCGCGAGGATTCTGGCGTCTCCCGAGATAGCGGCCAGCAGCTTGTACATCGTCTATTCTCACGTGAGTATATCGCAGTACCATCTTGTACCTGGCAGACTTCTGCACAATCCGGGAGAGCAGCACCGTCGTCAAGAAGGCGGACTGGGCGTCGAACTTTTCGTCGAGGATTCCCACCTTCCCCTCTGTGACACAGAACAGCTTCTGGAAGATCGGTATCATGGTCTTCGGGCTGGCCAGGATGCTGATCTGGGAAAGGATTGCGGCTCGCTCAAATCGGTCGTCAACATATGCCGACGCTATCGATTTTGCTGCTTCCGATGGTCATACCGAGATCGAAGCAGGAGTCGTCGGCCTGCTTCAGGTATATCATGCAGAGTGATATGCACGCGTATATCTCCGCCGGCTGCAGCGTTGTAAACAGATTCTTAAACAACAGCTCTATGAGATTTCCGAAGATCACCCCGCCGCTGTAGTCCTTTCCCAGAACCACAGTGAAAGTCTGTTTCCTTCTCCCGGTGGGGGACGATCCCTTCTCCTCCTCTTCCCGCCGCTTGTCCCCCAGCTTCTTCTGCTCCTTTGGCTTCATATAGAGCTCGAAGTAGGCGGACTGGAGCAACACACGCAGACGTTTGGCTACCACCTCACCAGCGGGAAGGGCAGAGAACAGGCGGATGACCCCCACTACCCGGAGCATCTGGCGGAAGAAGCCCAGCTGCAGTGTAACCAGATGGGCGGATTTCGCTTCTCTCGTGACGTGTCGTCCGTACCTGGAGAAGGACGCCGACGGGGTCTCGAAGGCTGCCAGCAGATTGAAGCAAAGTGTCCCGATCCTTGTTAGCGTCGCTCTTCGGGCCTCGGCGAGCTGGGAGAAGTCGTAGAAGGCCCTTGGCATGGTGGCTTCAAGCAGATTCTTGAGCTGAGTGTAAGGTTCCACGCCGTGCTCCAGCAGGTCGATCACGAGCAGGCACACGATGTCTCTATTCCGGTGGTTAGCCATCGATACAGATTGTCGGAGCCGTAGCAGCCGAGCTTCATCTCGCGGAGACGGTCCAGGGAGGTAACAGAGCAGGCAAAACTGAGGGCGGAGTCGCAGGTCTGCGGGCTGTGCACGAGACGGGTAAGACAGAGTCGGAGGAGGAGCGCAAGGTGGGCGAAGAGTTTTGATGGGGTCGCGCCCGCGGCGGCGGCTATCTCAGGCGCCTCTGTAGCCAGTGAGTACATAATGTTTGCGGAAGGGTCTATGCTGGATAAGCGAAGTTACTGATGGAAAGAGCGCTGAGGGCGAGCCAGTCGAGGACCTGGGCCAGAACCAGGTCGTACTTCTTGTCTCCCGACACGGAAAGAGGGAATAACTCGTTCATCAACGCCAGACATGCTACCGCGAGTGTTATCAGGGGAAGGCACTAACTTTTAACGGGGAGAACGAGCTTGCTCAGGGGGATGAGACGGCGAAGTTTGGCAAGGTCGGACAACTTTCCGGTGAGCGAGGCCGAACAGCGCTGCCTTAGTCGTATGCGGGCCAGCAAGCCTTTTGCATGGCGTTGAACCAGCGCGACAGCCGTGTCTTCGGATAAACGCGGATGTGGCTTGGAGCCGATAGTTCGACCGAGCTGCATTTTTGTTATGTGATGCACGAGCGGAATAAATTGAAAAATCTGGCAGCGTCCCAGCGCAGACAGGAGGGGTTTTGGGGTTTTGGG
>QFZN01005891.1_pt1 | contig 13454 bp, 13 predicted proteins | sample 1740101 | NCBI WGS metagenome assembly QFZN01 (sample SAMN09210849, study PRJNA391713) | Ciliate metagenome, whole genome shotgun sequencing project. | isolation source: combination of 50 Heterometopus sp. ciliate cells from an enrichment culture... | host: Heterometopus sp. ...
ATATAATTCACTTTAGATAACCCCGTATTTCTCGCACTTACTACAATAATTTATTATATGTTTTATATTTATATTTTACATAGCACAAATCATTAAGAGCATAATATTTACTGGCAGAGGCAGAGCAAGATGCGACGAATCCATTCCGTCACGGCAGCAAGAAGTCTTGGAAACTTAATGTTCCCAAGACTTCTTGCATATTTATTGATGCTGATAAGCCTTGGTTTTTTACATAGATAATAACGTTGCAAACATTCTACTTCATTGTCTGCAAAGTACCGCGAGATCCCCAAGTATCCAAATCTATCATTGACATATATATCTGGGGGCTCTCTAGTCCAAGCCGTTCCTTAAACAACAAATAGAGGTTTTCAATGTAAGCTGTTTGTGCTTCAATTGGGACAGGTCTCTGAAAATGTGTCTGAAAGTATGCACATTCAGCAAGCTTTCCCGCTCTGAAAATCTCGCACCCCGCGTCTATTCTAACCATGGTTCGTTCATATGGCTTACCTGGTAAAGTAGCAACCAGCTTTGCTATTTCGTGGGCGAGGGTTTCTTTTTCTTCCATTGTCATCGATTTCGTTGTGCTCAAATGAGTAAAAGGCATAATATCCTTCCTTTCTATTTAACGACCTCTTTCAGGAAGGAGGTTCCAACATCGAAGCCTATTTCCAATTTCTCGGCAATTGTTGCGGCAATATCAGCAAAGGTTTCTCTCACATGCAGATTTACGCCTTCTTTTATCTGGGGACCGCAAACAATAATGGGAACGAATTCCCTTGTGTGATCTGTTCCGTGTGCCGTCGGATCACAGCCATGGTCAGCCGTTATTATGAGAATATCGTCATTATCAAGCTTTGACAGGATTTCCGGCAGCTTTAAATCAAAATACTCAAGAGCATCTGCATAGCCGCGGACATCTCTTCTGTGGCCATAGAGCATATCAAAGTCCACCAAATTAACAAAAAGCAGGCCGTCAAACTTTTTATCCAGATACTTTAGCAGCGACTCAATACCCTCTCTATTGTTTTTGGTATGATCAACTTCGGTAATCCCGATTTGATTAAAAATGTCTTCAATTTTGCCTACTGCGATAACATCTTTTCCTGCATCCTTGATGTATTCAAGAACAGTCTTTCCCGGGGGATCAATTGAAAAATCGCGTCTGTTCTCAGTACGGGAAAACCCGATTTCTTTGTTACCGACAAAAGGACGGCAGATAATTCTTGCAACCACATCATCGCCCATCAGCAATTCTCTTGCAATCTGGCAAATTTCATATTGTCTTGCAAGCGGTATTACCTCCTCATGCATCGCAATCTGCATAAGGCTGTCCGCAGATGTATAAATAATCGGATACCCGGTCCTTACATGTTCCTCTCCCAAAATCTTTATGATTTCTGTGCCTGAGATCAGATAATTGCCGATAACTTTCGTTCCGATTCTCTTTTCAAGTTCATCGGTTATTCTCTTGGGAAAGCCATCCATAAATATTTTGTATGGTTCTTTCAAAATTAATCCTGCCATCTCGAAATGCCCCGTGGTGGTATCTTTCGCAGGCGCTTTTTCAAAGGATTTTCCAAAGCAAGCCGAAGGGGACTCTTCTTTCTCCAAATCTAAGCCGTCAATGTTGAAAAGTCCGAGCTTCCTCATGTTGGGGATATTCAGATGATCTGTTGCCTCAACAATGTGTTTCAGCGTATGAACACCCTCGTCTCCATAATTTGACGCATCGGGCAATGCCCCGACCCCAAAGCTATCCAGTACAACCAATGTAACTCTCGACATAATCAATTAACCTCCGCTTTAAATGATTTACTCGTCTTTCTTTTTGCTAATGCGTATTTCCATTTTTCTTTGTTCTTACCCGTTAAGGAACTTATAACAAGAACGATTATTGCCAGAACATAGGGGAACATTTTAATTATTGCTGACGGTATTCCGATGCCGGTCAGTTCAATTTGAACCCCGACTGCCTCCGCCCAGCCGAAAAACACGGTTACAACCCACACGACAATTGGGTTCGCCCCGCCAAAGATTACCGCGGTGTATGCGGTAAATCCACGGCCCTGTATCATGTTCTCCGAAAACTCGGATAGTATTGTTGTCGAGAGATACGCACCGGCAAGACCGCATAAAATTCCCGAAATAATTATGACGCTCCATTTAATTCTATCAACCTTAATACCGGCAGATAATGCAGCATCCTCCGATTCTCCCAGGCTTATCACGTTCAATCCGTATTTTGTCTTTTTGAGCACTGTGAGCGTGACAAACGCCATTAATATAGCTAGGGGAACGATAAAGCTCTGATTGTGCAGCAAGGAACCGATTACGGGAATGTTTGCAAGTGCATCAAGCTGCATATTCGAAATCTTCTGAATATTGTCCGGTCTTATCATGCCCTCCGCGCCCAGAACGGACCGCAAAAGGAACGAAGTCAACCCGACGCCCAGAAGGTTCATTGCTATACTTGCAACCACATGATTTGCTTTGAATTTGACAACAACCAGAGCAAAGAGCAGGCTGAATATTCCCGAACCGATCATTGCGGCCACCATACCCATGAGCACGCTGCCGTTTGCAAGTGTAATGAAGGCAATACTGATAAAGCTGCCCATGAGCATGAAGCTCTCAATTGCGAGGTTAGTTATTCCGGCTTTATGGCACATAATGCAGCCCAATGCCGCCAGAAGCAGCGGGGTTGCAATACGGAACGCGGACGCCAGCACACTCGGACTAAATAGCAGGTCCATTTTTAGCCCCCCTCTTTTTCCACTTAATCTTTTTTATGACAATATTCGAGCTTACGGCGAGTATGACAATCGCCATCGTAACCTCGGTAATTATCTGAGGTACATCAGTCGCGCGTTCCATGTTGCTTCCGCCATTTTTGAGGATACCGAAGAAGGTTCCGGAGAGAAGCACTCCGATCGGGTTGTTGTTCGCAAGCAGTGCCACGACTATGCCATCAAAACCGAAGCTCGGGTTGAAACCTGCCATGAGCCTATGCTGTACGGCAGTTACTTCGATTACTCCGACAAGTCCGGCGACCGCGCCGCTGAGTGCCATGACCTTCAAAATTACACTTTTGGGCTTCATTCCGCCGTAACGTGCAAAATCTTCATTTGTACCGACGATTTTTATTTCGTAGCCCAAGGTTGTTTTATAAAACAGAAACGCCGCGAGCAGGCACACGATAATTGCAATATAAATACCGACATTTGCGCTGGAGGGTCCGAAAAAGCTCAGTCTCGGAAGCCAGAGACTATCTGGGAGCACCTTGCTCGCGTTCATCTGGACTTTCGCTGTCGGGTCTCTTAACACATCTCCGGCCATATATTCAGTAAAAAGCTGGGCAACGAAATTCAGAAGCAGGGTGCTGACGACCATATCTGTGTTGCAATACACTTTCATTGCCGCGGCTATCATCGCATAGAGCATACCTGCGGCCATCCCTGCCAGAAATACGACAATCAGTCCCCATGCTCCGCTGTTTGCCGGCAAGGCAAGTGCGACAACGGTTGCAGAAACCGCACCCATGTATATTTGTCCGTCAACGCCAAGGTTAAACACCTGGGCCTTGAAGGGAATACAAACGGCGATTCCAGCAAGCAGCATTGGAATTGCCCATCTGACGCTTCCAGCAAGGTCAGTCGTTACCGCTCTTTTTAGTCCAATCAGCATGGCTGAAGGGTCATATCCGGAAACCGCAAGAAAAGCCATAACAATCAATAGCGCGGCAATCAGCATAAGTACCGGCTTCACAATCGACTGCAGTGATATCTTGGACTTAACGCTGCCGAGTATCCCGCTTTTTTTAATCATTTTATCCACGGCAATTCTCCTGTCTTTTTGCCCCAAGCATATATTCGCCTATTTCATATTCATCGACCTGATCCCTCATAAGCTCGGCAACGATTTCCCCTTCATACATTACAAGGATTCGATCGGAGAGAGCCATAATCTCGTCAAGCTCCGCCGAAACGAGAAGAACAGCCTTACCTTCATTTCTCAGCCTTGCAATCTGGCTGTGAATATACTCAATTGCGCCGATATCGACGCCTCTAGTAGGCTGAGCCGCAATCAGGAGATTCGGTGCGGCATCAAATTCGCGGGCTATCACGACTTTCTGCATATTGCCGCCTGACAGCGTATCAAGCTGATATGACGCACTGGGAGTTTTGACCTGAAACTGCTGGCACATATCATTTGATGAAGCATTGATCTTTCTTTGGTTCAAAATTCCGGCATTTGAATATGGCTTTGCATAGTACTTATTAAGCATAAGATTTTCGCTGATTGTGCAGACCTTGGAGGTTCCTGTTTTCAGACGATCCTCAGGGATATGGCTTAATCCCACAGCCCTTCTTTTGCGTATGTCAAGTCCGCCAACATCCTTTTTACAAAGAGTTATTGAGCCATCCGTCATCGGAATCATTCCTGCAATTACTTCAGCCAGATCTGACTGCCCATTTCCTTCAACGCCGGCAATTCCTACTATCTCTCCTGCATTGACCTGCATGTTGATCTGTTTTACTGCCATTCTTCCGCTGCGCATCGCCGTGCTTACATTTCTGAGCTCAAGCACTGTGTCTCCGGGCTCATACTTATCAAATGGTATATCGAAATTCACCTCTCTGCCGACTATAAGCTCGGAGAGTTTCCTGATACTCATATCAGATGTGTTTCCGTTTCCTGTAACTACACCCTTTCTCATAATGGTAACCCTATCGGTTGCGGCCAGAACTTCTTTGAGCTTGTGGGTGATAAATATAATGGTGCAGCCCTGCTTTTTCAGTCTTTGCATGGTTTCCAGCAGCGCATCGGTTTCAGCCGGCGTAAGTACAGCCGTAGGCTCGTCCAGTATCAATATTTTGACTTTCCTGTACAGCGCTTTGATGATCTCGACTCTCTGTTTTTCTCCGACTGAAATCTGATTAATTTTGGCATCAAGACTGACTTTCATGCCATATTGCTCCATAATTGCTTCAATATCTTTTCTGGCTGACTTTTCGTCGATAAAAAGCCCTTTCTGGGGCGTGTTTCCAAGAATAATATTTCTCAACACCGTCTGGTTCGGCATAAGCATGAAATGCTGATGTATCATACCAATTCCCAAGCCTATTGCGTCCTGTGGGGAATTGATTTTGCATTCCTTGCCGAATACTTTTATCACACCTCTATCGGCTTGTGCAATGCCATAGAGAATGTTCATAATCGTAGACTTTCCGGCACCGTTTTCTCCTATCAATCCGTGTATTTCTGCCTCTTCAATGCAAACGGTAACGTCGTCGTTGGGAACAACTCCGGGGTATCGGATTGTTATATTGAGTAATTCTATTGCGTAGCCCACAGTTATACCCTCCCGAATTTCCCCTCGTCATCCCATTCCTTGAGAATTTGTAAAGCAAGCGAAGTTGCAAGACATGCTTTTTCTTCACCATTATTGTAGGCAAAACTGTTACTTTTTCTATTTGCTACGACTGCCAGGATAGCGCCCATCCTTATACCATGCAAATATGCGATTACGAACTGTCCTCCCGTGTCCATTTCAAGCACTTTCACGCCTTGCTGTTCTATATCGGGGAGAATGTTCTCCGCCCAGGATGGCCAGTAAGAACCGGGCTCATCGCTCAAGGGACGTCCCTGTCCCATGTAGAAGGAACCGGCCGTATATTCCAGCGCAAGACCATATTTGTATCCCAGTCTTTCGCATGCTTCTGCAAGTGCCATCACTACAATCGGATCTGCAAAGGAAGGAAATTCCGGCTCGATATAGCACTCTGAGGTTCCGTCCTTGCGGATTACCGCATACGGAATTAGAAGATCACCTGAGTCATATTCCGGATCAATACAGCCTGTAGTTCCGATACGGATACAGGTGTGAACCCCTGCCTTTTTTAGCTCATTAAAGCAAATTTCAGCGCTCAGTGCGCCTATGCCTGTCGAGGTTGCGCCCTGCTCCATACCTTTGTAGCTGCCTTTTTTTGAAATGTAGTGCCGATTTTCGGCTACATCAACGACATTATCCCAGTTGGCGGCAATTTTTTCTATTCGTTCCGGAGAGCCTGGAACTATCACATAACCCGGCATATCACCCTTCCGCAAGTGCAGATAATATGACTTTCCGTCCTTTGTCTTTGGATCAAGAACCTGATTTAATTCTCTCATAATGTACACCTCCTTCTGTGTTGTTTAATGAATCTTGCTCATTTCATCTTTTTCTTTGAGAATTTTGAGGGCTCTGCTGGCCACCCGGCAAGCCTTTTCCTGGCCGCCCTCGTCGAGCCACTCATTGCTTACTCGGTTGGCATTAACGCCGAGTACCGCGCCCATTCTCAATCCGTGTAAATAGCCCATAATCAAGGTTCCCGCAGTTTCGGTATCGATAGCCGTTACACGGCTGTTCTGCAGGTGGGCAACCAGGTTTTCTCCCTGTGTTGGCCAATAACTGTTTTCATCGCCGTTAATTGGCCTTGCCTGACCTATATAATATGAGCTGATGGAGCAAACAACTCCTAAGGTGTACTTATATCCGAGCTCCATACAGGCTTGAATAAGAGCCTTTGTTGCCTCCGGAGCACAAAACGCGGGAAATTCAGGCTGCACATAATGAGTTACGGCTCCGCCTTTTCTCATGCAGGCAAAAGGAATTATGATATCTCCGACTTCAACATCTTCGCGAATGCTCTCCGCGCAGCCGACTTTTATGCAGGTGTGAACCCCGATTTTTTTCAATTCGTTCACACATATCTCCGCCGGTTGACAGCCAATTCCCGTTGAAGTCATGGCTATATCCATTCCCTCATACTTTCCGGATACAGTCTTATATTCTCTGTTATACGCAAGTTGCTTAGTTTCTTCCCAAAACTTCTCAAAATGGTCAGATGCATTTTGATCGCCGGGAAGAACCACATATGGCGAAATTTCTCCTTTTGCAAGTCTTAAATGATAAACCTTATCGCCTACGGTCGGAGCTGTTGCTTTTGCTGTATTTTCAGTTCCCATTATTATGCCTCCTGAACGTTTTTCTCCAAACGGCGGACAATGTATGTCCGCCGTTTGGAGCTTCAATTTATTTTGCGCTGATATGGCTCCAGTCGGGAACCTCGGTGTCATACTTAACAACGAGTGCACCACTCTTAATCTTTGTCTCTAAATCTTTGCCCTTTGTAATTGCAGTTGCAAATGCAGTGCCATACTCTGTATTTCTTTGTGCAAACGCCTCGTATGTAGGCCAGTCAAGATAGTAGCCGTTGTTGCTGATGTCGCGGATACCCGTTGTGCCACCGGGAAAGCTTCCCGCAGAGAGGCCCTTAACCGCGTCATAAACCGCGTCGCCATATCCCATTCCAATGGAACCAGCAAAATTTTTGCAGGAACTTGTAAAGTCACATATTACGCTGAAGCCCATGACGCTCTTGGCTGTGGTCTCATTTATGGCTTCCATGATGCCGGAATCTGCCGAGCCGCAGTCGCCCTGAATGAAGTCACAGTTTTTTTCGATCATAGCAAGAGCGACTTCCTTGACCTTTGCTGTATCTTCATAGCTCGCATATGCGAATTCTACAGATGCCTTGGGGTTTGCGTCATGTACACCCTGCATGAAGCCGTTGCCTTCAGAGTTCGGGCCCGGCTCTTCGCCGCCGATGATGACACCGACTACGTTTGTCTTGGTTGAAAGTCCGGCCATATAACCATCAACATAAAGGGTTGCCTGGCCCTGATAAACGGTGTCCCAAAGGTTTGGAATCTTTTCAGCGTCGGTGTTGATGCTCTGATAGATTGCCGCGAACTTTGTGTTGGGGAACTCTTTTGCAATAAGCTTTGTTGAGTCAGACATATACGGGAAGGTGGTGATGATAAGGTCATAGCCATCCTGAGCCGCGGCTCTGATATCATCTTCAAATTTTGCCTGATCACTTTCCATTTTCTTAAATTCTACTCCGAAATCCTTAGCCGCACGCTCGCCGCCTGCCGCCATATCATCCATGGGTCCCTTGTCGCCGAATTTCTGGTTACCAATGAGAATGACCTTCAGTTGTTTTTGACTGCCGGCTGTGGCCGCGCCGGAAGGGGCTGCGCTGGAAGTGGTCGTGGTCTTCTGTCCGCATGAAGCTAAGACGAATACCATACTTAGGCAGAGAATTAAGCTGAATAACCTTTTCATAATGTACCTCTCCAAAATATTTTTTTTATTAGTTCGCTCGATGAGCATTGAACTTCTTTCTGAATTTTGCCGAGATCACATCCGGTCAGTTTTCTGTTCCGCACAGAAAAGCTTCCGCCAACCAAAACGTCGGTTACGTCCGCTCCCGTTGCGCAGAAGACAATGGCCGAACTCACATTGTCGAACGCTCCGAAATGAATAGGTGTCATGTGCGGTGCCGTGCAGTCAACAAGGATAATGTCTGCGAGTTTTCCTTCCTCGATTGTGCCGACCTTGTCCCTGACGCCCAGAGCTGCGGCACCGCCCACGGTTGCCATATCAAGGATTTCCTTTGGCGAAATGCTGTTTGCTCCATGATTTAAGTTGTGCGCGATTGCCATACATTTCATTTCTCGGAATATATCGTTTGAATTGTTCCACATAGCGCCGTCCGTGCCCAGTCCAACAGTAACTCCGTTATCCAGAAGCTCTCGTATCGGGGCAAGTCCGTCCGCAATCTTGAGTTCACAGATTGGCGTGTTTACAATTTTAACGTCTCTTTTGGCTATCAATGCAATGTCCTCTTCATCGAAATAAACGCCGTGCGAGCCAATGTAACGCTCATTCAACAGGTCGAACTTGTCCAAAACTTTTACTGGGCTCATACCAAACTGTTCCTGCGACGCATCAAAGCGCCACTTTGTTTCCGCCAGATGACTTGTGAACCCACATCCGCTTCCATTGACCGTTTCCGCCGTTTTTCTGAGCCTTTGCTCTGTGAATTCTTCTTCGGGTAGTGTCCCCAAAATCGGGATACAACGACATTTTTCGCACTCGTCTTTAAAGGCGGACAACATTTCATCAGTCAGAAAATTATCCGATTTCATGAAATCATAGCGCATATCTTCAACCGGTGCACCTCTGAGGCCAACCTCATTAAAAGCCTTTTGAGACAAACTTCCGAGTGACCAATACATGTTTTCTACCAGAGTGGTTGTCCCGCTTAGAAGTGCCTCGCAATAGGTATGTTCTCTCGCATAGAATCGATCGGTATCGGTCAAGTAAGGAAAAAACCAACCACATTGCCCAAATTCGGTCATTTGCTCGAGAAGGGTCATCCCGTCACCCAAACCTTTTGCTAAAGCCATATCACCGTGACAGTGTCCGTTTATCAGTCCCGGCATTACGATCTTGCCCGTTGCGTCAACGAACTGCCTGGCATCAGAGGGCGTCAGATTTTTTTCTGTAACCAGCGCTATTTTTTCCCCGCTGATCCCAACGCTCCCCTGAATTGCCTTATAACCGTTTTGTGAGGAAATGATAATTCCTCCGGCGATTACTATATCAAACATGTTCTTCCTTCTCTTATTTTGCGCCGTCGAGAATTATGATGCTCGCGCTTACTCCCAGTCTATCCGCGGAAGCCTCAACGACCGCCATGGCATCTTCATAGGTTCTGATGCCGCCGGAAGCTTTGATCTTCATTTTGTCACCGACAACGCTCCTCATGAGTTCAACGTCATGGGGTGTTGCTCCGCCTGTTCCGAAGCCAGTCGAGGTCTTTACAAAGTCAGCTCCGGCTTTGAGGGCGAGTTCACAAGCTGTCTTTTTCTGTTCGTCATCCAGATAGCAGGTCTCGATAATCACTTTTACAAGAGTGCCGTTTGCCGCGTCGACAACTGCCTTAATATCATTGAAAACAGTCTCTGAGTCTCCGGCTATGAGTGCGCCGACATTTATAACCATGTCAACTTCCTGGGCTCCCTTTGCAATTGCATCCTTTGCCTCGAAAGCCTTTGTTTCGGTGGTGTTTGCCCCAAGAGGAAATCCAATTACCGTGCACACCTTAACATCGCTGCCTGAAAGAAGTTTTTTTGCCAAATTAATATAGCAGGGGTTGATACACACAGATGCTGCATCAATTTTCAAAGCCTCTTCGCAGATTTTTTCGACCTGCTCAGGCGTGGCGGTTGCCTTTAGTATGGTATGATCCATCATCTTGCCAAGTGTTTTTTTGTCCATTTTTATACCTCCGAAAGCATGTTTTCTTTTATTAATAGATTCCTGATCTTTTCTTTTTCACTTTCGTTGACCTCGCCAAGCGGAGTTTTCATCTTTCCGAGCGGGGTTCCCGTAAGCTGTGCAACGTATTTGTAGGCAGACATAAACGGACCAATCTTTAGTGCCTGTCTTACTCTCAATATTTTACCCTGAAGTACTTCCGCCCTGTCAAATTCCTTAGCTGCAACCGCGTCACACATATCCACTATCAGCTTGGGAAATACGCAGGTGATCAGTGAAACAACTCCCAGCCCGCCCAGCAAACTTGTCGATAGAATCTGTGCGTCACTGCCTGCCATCAGTTCAAAGTGTCGTTCTCGTCCAATGAGGCTTAAAACAGTCTGCTGATGAATGACATCCTGTGTGCTGTCCTTGTATCCTCTCATATTGGGGTTATCCTTAAAGGCCAATGCAACAACCTCCGGTGGAATTTTGTTTCCTGTCTCCGGCGCATTATAAAGATATACCGGAAGTTTTGTTGCCCTTGCAATTCCGGATATGTAATTATATAAACCGTCCGCCGTGTACTTATAAACAAGTGGTGGCGTGATAAATATCCCGTCAGCTCCGCACTCTTCATATAGGCGCATACACTCAACCGCTAGATCGACACTGTTAAAAATAAGGTTTCCCAAGACCGGTACTCTTCCGTTTGAAACCTTGACCGCTCTCCTTACCGCCTCAACTTTGTCATCAAGGCTCATCATCAGGGCTTCACTTGCAAGACCGTTTACAAAAAAGCCGGTAATACCATTTGAAATCAGAAATTCATATTCGGCCTCCAGCAGATCAAAGTCCACTTTCCCGTCATCTGTAAAGGGGGTTATGATTTCAGATGCCGGGCCATGCAGTAAATACTGTTCGCTCATCTTTTACTTCCTTTCGCTATTAATAAAAGCACTTACTTTCATCTCACGAGCTGAGTATACGATAAATATTTCTCTCAATCAACGAAAATCTTATCAATTTTTCATTTTTGTTTCCTCCTCCAAGCGAATTATGCGTCTATTGTCTGTTATTCCAAATAATTGCTGAAATTTATTTCACTATTATCGTTTCGTTTAGTTGTGTTAATCTTTGTCATCTCATTGTTTCCATCGTAATCCATGGTTGTGATGCTGATTACGACAAATTACGGAATTATTTGTCTCTGTACCGTCCGCTTTTTAGTGAATAATTGTGCAGCACGTCTTGACTTTGTTGAAACTTTGTAATATCATAATGTTGTATTCTACATGTTTATTCAATTTCAAAGAAGAAAGTGTGCATTTAGTATGAGCTATGACGAACAAATTCTTTATAAAGTAGCACAGATGTATTACATAGACAATTATACCCAAACCGATATTTCAAGTAAATTGAGCTTATCAAGGCCAAAAATTTCTCGGCTTTTGACCAGAGCCAGAGAAGAAGGGATTGTGCAGATAAGTCTTAACAGGACGCCTGCAAACAGCGCCGAAGATCTGCAGAAATGTTTAAAAGATCGCTTAGGATTGACGAACATACTGGTTGTACCCTCTGTTTCGACAGAAGAAGCAGAAAACCTCCGCGCAGTAGCAAGCGCTTCAGCTACATTCTTTCAGCAGTTCATTAGGGACGGGGACAAAATCGGCGTTTCCTGGGGCTACACCTTAATGGAAATTGCAAAAGCATTACCTATCGCCTCTTTTCCTAAGTGTTCGATAGTACAAATTGCCGGTAACCTTGACAATGCCGACTCCACAAACTTTGCAAACGATATTATCCGTCAGTTTGGTGAAAGAATGTGTATCGACCACAAAACCACACTGCCCTGCCCGATTCTTGTGGAGAATTCCATTATTGTTGATTTACTTCTGCACGACTCGAAAATCAGCTCAATTATTGACCAAATTAACGCAGTTGATGTCGCATTTCTTAACGTTGGCATGTTAAGTGAAAACAATTGTTTATGCCGTACAGGCTTTGTAACGCCCGACGACCTCCTTCGCCTGCAAAACAAGCAGTCAGTAGGCTGTATTTGTTCACGGTTTATTGATGTAGAAGGCAAAATTGCCGACGAGTCATACAACAGTAGAACCATCAGCATCTCTCTTCCTGTTTTGAAAAGTGTAAGAGTATCTTGCGCCTGCATTGCAACCGAGAGGAAAGTACCGGCCCTTCTCGGGGCAATAAGGGGCGGACTTGTAAACACAGTGGCACTGGATTCCAACTCTGCAGAAAAATTGCTGCAGTATGCGGAAAGATAGTTCGGTAAAAGTAATGTTAAAGCTGATTGCATCCGACCTTGACGGTACCCTTCTGGATGATAAAAAGTCGCTGCCAAATGATTTCGGATTGCTCCTTGATAATCTGGCTCAAAAGGGTATACTCTTCGCCACGGGGAGCGGAAGAACATATATAACTCAAAAAGCATTATTTGCCGAATATTGCAAAGAAATGGTCTTCATTTGTGACAACGGCGCTTATATTGTTGAGAACAACATCACAACTTTTGTGAGCGTTATCAATGATGATGAATGGAAAAGAACAGTAATTTTCATTGAAAGCAATATTCCTGAAGCAGCAACGATACTCTGTGGGATAAACGGCACGTATTGCAAAGATTATCGAAAATCAAAAGCTGTATCAGAAATCCTGTCAGTCACTTATGTAGGTCTTGAGTTTGTAGATAATCTGATCGATGTAAGTGACAGTATCTTCAAAATCTCTGTATGTCATCCTTATACAGCCAAAGAAACTTTATTGCCAAAATTGTCGGAATATTGCACTGGGAAAATAAAAGCTCTACATACCGACCCCAGTTTCGTGGATGTTATGAACTCGGACGTATCAAAAGGCCGCGCCATTGAATTTCTTCAACTTAAGCATAATATCAGCAAGAGCGAAACCATGGTATTTGGAGACTACTATAACGACGTTGAGATGCTTAGGCAAGCAGACCTAAGCTATATTATGGAAAACTCTCCAATCGACATGAGAAAGCATGGCAAATATCTAGCCCCAAGTAACAACAATTTCGGGGTCGCTGCAGTTATTAATGATTATTTAAAAAACGAGAGATAAAGAAATCTCTCGTAAAAGTTATTAAGATGATTCCCAAATAAACTTCGAGTATTATTCGTATGTATTAACATATGATTACTAACTCCAAGATTTGTTGGCACAAATCAAGCCCCGCATATACGATATGTTTATGCGGGGCTTTTGGCGGAAGAGGTGGGATTCGAACCCATGAGACGTTGCCGTCTACCTGATTTCG
>QFZN01005913.1_pt1 | contig 13421 bp, 15 predicted proteins | sample 1740101 | NCBI WGS metagenome assembly QFZN01 (sample SAMN09210849, study PRJNA391713) | Ciliate metagenome, whole genome shotgun sequencing project. | isolation source: combination of 50 Heterometopus sp. ciliate cells from an enrichment culture... | host: Heterometopus sp. ...
AGAGACACAGCCGCAACAACAGGACGGCGGGACAAAGCGGTGTTGAGCGATGAGTAAAGTACACAATTCCTTCCGCAGCGAATTCACGAATATAATAGTCCGCCGGCTACTTGAGAAGAGTCACCAGCACCTTGTTCTGTCCTCGCCCGTTGGTTTCCGCATAGATGTGCTTGAGACGGGCAGCGCCGACCCCTCCAGATTTTGGCCGCTTGGGGCCCTGAGCCTGAATGGAGACGTTGGCGCTGTTGGGACCGCTGCCCTTCATCTCGCGTGGTCTGGCCTTCTGCATCAGCGCGTTCCACGGCCCGGCCCGCAGCGTCGACGACAGCAGCGGTCTCCTTGTTGGTGCCAACGAGCTGTGGCCCTTGGCCTTCTTCTGCAGCAGTCCGGACACAGGGTTGGTGTCAAACGAGTTGGCGTTCTGCACCTTTGGCGACCTGATTGGTCGGATCGTTTGGTTTGCCACATTATGCAAGAAGTTCTTCAGCTTCGACCCGGCCATGAGCTTCTTGTTGTCGTCTAAGAGGAACTGTCTGGCGTATATCATCCTTGTGCTTGCGGGGACAACCAACTGGACGCCGTGGATATGTGGACGGTCCGTTTCTTGCTCCGGCAGCCGTTTGGCCTCTATCACTCGCCTTATTCCCCCACCACGAATACTGCTTCTGCTGCTGTCAGTCTCAGTCCGAACCTTGCCAGCAGGCTTCGGCTGCAGTCTTAGCGCTGAGGAGGAGATTGCGTCGGTGGAAAGGACAGTGGGCAAAGTGGTCTCGAACAGTGTGGGCACCTGGTCGCTACAACAGCATTGATCCCTCGATAACGGTACCTTTCGTCGTCCATTGAATCGATAAGACTGATTTCCTCGTATATTATGCCGATGGGCGTGGGCTGGAAGGCGGACTGCTTGGAGGGAACCGGGGGCTGGGACTGGCCGGGAAGGCCGAACTTGCCCTTGGCTGCGGGCGCTGCTGAGGGCTTTCCCGGGATCTGAGCTGACGGTTTTTCCATCCTGTGTCGCTGTTATTTTAATTTGCACTATAGATTTAATTCACCTTATCCCCGGGCAGGGAGGTGCCGGACAGAGTTATTGTGGGCAGCGAATCAAGCTAAAATTTTCCGCAGAAATCGTCTTCCGCATATAACTTTCTATAATTAAAAAATATCAAGCAAACAAAGCATAATGGAGAAGAAGAACCCGGTTGCACCGGCAGAGGAGGAGAAGAAGCCATGTATTTTCGCTGCGTCATCCTCATAGACGTGGTCAAGCCATTAGAGCTGTGGACCTGGTCACAGATCGCGGGGGCGGGAATGGCGCCCTCGCCACGATCATATCACACATGTGTGGCAGTGGGCAAGTTCCTGTACATCTTCGGAGGCTTCGACGGCGTCGCCCGCAAGAACGACTTCTACTGCTTCAACACCGGTATATCTCCGCCGAGAACTCGCGTAGACACGCAGGAGTGGCGGCAGATCATCACCAACGACATTCCGCCGTCCCCTCGCGATAGACACACTGCGGTCTGCCACGACAGTTCCATGTTCATCTTCGGTGGTTTTGACGGACTGAACAAGCTCAATGACTTCTACGAGTTCAACACCGACACCAATACATGGCAGGAGATCATATGTTCGGGACACGGGGCCACTCCTAGCGCCCGCCACTCCCACGCCTGCGTGGTCTATGAGGACAGCATGTATGTATTCGGCGGGTTCGACGGCAGCTGCAAGAACGACCTGCATCGTTTCAACTTCACAACGAACGTTTGGACAACGGTGAGCTCGGCACAGAGCCATCCGCCCAAGCCGCGCTACCTGGCTTCAGCCACAATATACAAGGATGCCATGTTCATCATCGGCGGCCACGACGAGTCCCACGCCCTCAACGACTTCTTCGCCTTTAACTTTCAGAACGAACAGTGGATGGCCATCGATTTCCACTCAGGCCTGATCCCGCCCCCGCGCGACTCCCACTCGCTCACGACCCACGTGAACTCGCTCTATTTGTTTGGCGGGACCACGACCGTTCCCTCAGACATGCTCTACGAGTACAAGGTTGAAGAGTCGAAGTGGTACGCAATAAACAGCAAGGCCGGCGACAACCCCGCGGTCCGGTATTTGATATTGCTATTACAACCGATCCGGGGCTAGATTCGGACACTCGGCGGTGCTGTCCGGGAAAGTGCTGTACATCTTCGGCGGCTACAACGGCAAGATTCGTTTCGGCAATCTCTACGCATTCAAGTTTGGTACCGCGACTCCACGACCGGATAGAGGACCCGAGCTTCGCGATTCCGAAGGGGACGCTGCTACCGACGCTGAAGGGCTACGTGAACAAGGAGGCTTACAGCGACGTCACCATCATCCTCGACGGCAATAGGAAGGTGCGGGGGCACAAATTGTTCCTGACGAGGACGCCGTACTTTCAGGCGATGTTCGGCGGCGAGATGAAAGAGTCCAAGACTCACACTGTGACAATAGAGAAGGTCTCGTACGAGATCTTCCTGCTCGTTCTCCAATATTTGTACACGGACGAGTGCGACATCCCGCTGGAAAGTGCCATGGAGCTCTTCGAGGTGGCCGACAGGTTCGGCATCGACCGGCTCAAGCTCATGTGTGAGCAGACCATAATGGCGAACCTGTGCATCGACAACGCGGCCGCGATATTCTATGTAGGGAAAATCACTAAATCGTGTGGGTGTAGGCTGCAGACATACATCATGCAGAGCCGCTGCGAAACGAGGCGATGCGTTTCATCCTAACGAACTTCGACGAGGTGTCGAAGGTAAGGATTTGTGCTTAAAAAATGCGATAGACTGCAGAGTTTGAGAAGCTGGCGAAGTCGAGTGTGGAGCTGGTGCTCGAAATCCTGAAGAAGCGGTAATTATCGCATCGGGATGTTTGCTATAAGAAACGTACTATCCGAGTTTCGCTATTCACGTTTTGGTGCAGCTTTATCTTGTCCGCCACCCTTAGATGAACAAACTCGTAAACAAGACAGCACGCTGACGATAACGACTCATTCATATGCGCTTAATATGCTAAATATACAAACATCGACCGAAGCCAAAATGTCCGCTAGCAAAAACACAAAGAAGGGCCAGATCAACGTCGAAGACTCGCAGCCCGACTTCCCCGATCCTAACTACCCAGACACAGCCGCCCCGCCAGGACAGGGCGATTACCCGGGCCAATCGGCCTCCTACACCGTGCCCAGGTGCTAGCACCCGCCTAACCGCATCTAGAGACAGAAACGGAGCCCGAGACGACGACGCGGACGAGGGTCAGCGCAAGGCGATGTACATGAGCGAACCGAAGTACCATCGTGGAGTCGCTGATAGCGGGACCTACGTGGAGGAGATGAGTCGGATGCTGAAGGTAAGCGGGATTGCTGACCGTGCGCAGGAGGCCGATTTGAAATTGCTCGACAACTCCAAGCAGCTCGATTGCTACAGGAAGATGGCGGAAACAATGCAGAGGCAGAACAGTGAGCTGCGGCAGGAGAAGCAGCGTGTTCTCGGCCAGCTGCAGGGTCTGTTCACACTGTACAACAAGCAGAAGAAGACCATCGAGCAGCTTTCGACTGGGCGCGTCGATACGGAGTCGGGGGTCAAGATTGCCCAGGAGCGCGCGGAGTCCCTGGAGGCCGAAAATACCAGACTGAAGGCTGAGCTCAATCGGGAGCTCGAACAACGGAACAGAAAGCACAAGGTTTTCTCGCCAAGGACTAACCATGGGGGTAGAACGAGAGCGAGGAGCTGGAACGCAAGGTCGCCGAAGCGGAAAAGCGGCTCGCTCTAAGTGAGGACGAGAATCGCAGGCTGGCGAAGAACGCGGCCGAACTAGAGGAGCAGCTGAGAACTAAGGACAAGAAGCTGATAGAGGCGGAATACGCGATGGACAGCAAAAATGCCAAGCTGGAGTACGAGGTTTCTCTTCTGACCAAGCAGAAGGATCAGTTAACACAGGAACTGCGCAACATGGAGAAGAAGCTTGACATGTCCCAGCGTGAGGAGGAGCGTCATGCCGATGAAGAGCGACATCTCAGGAAAGACCTTGCCCGTCTCACCTACGCAAACGAGGAACTGAACGACCAGGTCCGGCGACTCAAGAAGAAGGGAGACAGCTCGAAGCCAAAGAAGCACGCGGAAGAATCGTCCACGGACTCGATAAAGATGCAGCGGCTGGCAGAGATTGAGCGCAAGTTGGAGGCGCTGGTGAAGATGCAGAAAGGCGTGGCTCGCGCCCTGGACGTCAACCAGACCCACAACGACTCCCGTTCCAACGCCGAGCCCGCTCCCGAGGAGCTCCCGAATGACGATACCGCAAACGGCAAGCAATCCATGGAACAGATTGAGGAGGAGAGCGCGGACCCGGAGGACATGTTGAGACATCTCACAACGCAGATTCTGGAGAAGGACGAGCTGAGGAACGCCAATATTGCCCACATGTTCAAGCTGGACCAGATCCAGTTGCACGACAAGTCCAAGGAGTACAAGAACCTGTTAAAGGCTATGGGGGCATTGTACTTCGCGAACAAGTACTCGAAGCTGGTGGGCCCGCTCTTCTCCCACTGGAAGGAACAGCTGCGGGAACGTTGTCAGGTAGCCGAGGGACAGCCTGAACCTGAACAGGACCAATACCAACACCGAGAACAAGAGCCTGAACCTGATGCCGAAGCTGATCCAGACCAGAATGACAATAATCAGGAGGAGGCCAGGGATCAGAAGGCAGAGGGAGATTTGCAGCCCGTGCGTGGAGGCACCGAGTCCGACCCGGGCCCGTTAAACGCGCTGGACGACGGACAGAACGAGATCGTGGAGGAGAATGCAGTCGAGGAGGTTGAGGGGAAGATGCAGGAGGCTGTGGAGGTCGAGGGGGAAGATGTGGGGCCGGGAATGGTCCAGGATCGGTATCAGGATGAGCAGGAGCAGGAATCGGCCTCGATACCGCAGAACAGCAGCAAGCCAGGGATGGAGATTGACACAGCGCTGGCAAATCGGGAGGCCGCGGAGCTGATAAGTGAGCTCAATGTGGACACCAACAAGGAGCACTCTGCGGACTCCGGAAATGGTTCCGGCTCCGGTCCCGACCGAGGCTCGAAGGAAGGCCAGCAGCCTCACAATGACCTGATACATGTGGACGACAGAGGAGAAGGCGAGTGGAACGACCAGGAGGAGGCGGAGGGAAGTGAGGACAGCGTGGACATGGCCCGGAACGACCGACTGGAGCTTGTTGACGACTTTCAGGACGTGAAGCAGCCGAAGGGCCGGGCCAAGAGTGACCGCGACGCCGATGAATACTTCAACGGGCCTCTAGACGAGGGACTCAATAACGAATAATAGCAAGATCTCTGAAGCTAATATGTTGATGGACGATTAAGACGACTACTTTTATATTATTCATATATGCGAGAGTTAATTACGCCTTCATCTGTATCGCGCGCTTCTCTGGCTCCGAGGGCTCTCCAGTCGACCTGAGACGCAGCACCACAATGATGCACAACAAGCAGAGCACCGTTGCCACCACCCTGAACAGCGTCTGATTCAGGCCCACCACCGGACCTGTGATCGAGCCAATCCTGTCGGCGATCAGACAGAGCCCGAGAGCGGTGTTTTTGACTGCGCTGGGGAACATCTCCCCCACGATTATGTACACGAAGTTGAAGCATGCCGAAATCCCGAACTTGCCCATGGATACCGTGAAGGCACTTGCGTACGGGCTCTCTGCCACAGCCTGCAACAACATGAAGACCGCCGTGGTCGCGAACGAGAGGGCAAAAGGCAGCCGGATTCCGAAGGCGTTCATCATGATCGCGCTGAAGAACACGGACACCACCTCCACCGCCCCGTTTAGCGTCGCATTGAGGAACACGTTTCCCTTGTATTTCTGGATGTTCATCGAGATGCCGTAGTAAATGCAGCCGCAACTGAAGAAGAGGAACATGCACATGGCCAACTGTCGCGCTGCGCTCTTTTCGGACAGCAGCGCCCAGATTTCCGAAAACGAGTTCGCCTGCTTGTCCAGGTCCCCGGTGGCGCAGAGTTCCAGCTTCTCGGGCAACGGCTTCGAGTTCATCCCGGCCATGTACCTGAGACTGACGAGGGCCTCCTCCTTCCTGCCGCGACTGAGGAGGAAGCGGGGCGGCTCGACGAGGCGGAAATAAACGAGGAAGAAGGAAGCGCTCCAGCAAATCACTATCGCGCACATAGTTCGCCACCCGATTCCGGTCCACATCAACAAGGCAACAATGACCTCGCCGATCGCGAAGCTCAGGTTGATAAAGGTGCCATGGAACTTTATGCAGCTCGAGTGCGATGAGTCATACGAAAAGGCGTAGGTGGGCGTGCCGGACGCGGCAACAAAGAAGCCCACCAGGCCCGAGATCACCACGCAGGCGTAGTAGTTGCTTGTGATAATGATGAGGGCCATGCCAACAATGCAGCTGGCCTGGCCGATGCAGATAATACGCAGTCTGCCGAAGTTGTCCGATAGCGTGCTGAACATGAACGAGCCAATCAAACTGCCGGCCACGAAGGCCAGCTCGATTGCGGCTGCCGAGAAGTCGGAACAGACGAGGTCGAATTCGCTGACAAAGTTGTGGTGTGGATCCGTGTAACTGCGCGTGACCCCGTCCTTGCAGGCCTCCTCGACATCCGCGCAGACCGAGTCCCCGCCGGGCTTGGGACAGCCGGTGATCTTGGGGAAGATGAGGAATAGTGGCACGCTGAAAATGTACATCATGCATGTGATCATCGTGATGAAGGAACATGCGATGACGAGGATCTGGTAGCGGCCGAACTTGCCGATGAAGTCGTAGGCCTCGTCGATGGTCATGGTTTTGCCCGGCTCAGTGGGGGTCTTGTGTTCTTCCTGTACCACCTCCATAAATTTGGTAACTAGAGTTAAATGATGTTAATGTTGCACAGATTTTATTATATAACTCCAATGATCAGGATTTGTGCGCTTTCGCCCACGCAATTAAATTTAAACTGCAAGGCAGCAATACAGCAATGCACTCGCAGATAACAATGACCGCGAAGTACCGCGGATCGAAGCGCAACGACTCGAGCGCTTTCAGCGCCGCCTTCTCCCGGATGTACCGCGACCCTGCTGAGGCCGAGTACGCTCGTCTTAAGAGTGAGGTGCTGAAACATGCAGGCAGCAGCATTGCCGCCACGCCCTCGAAGTCCCCCTGCGACGCAGCCACCATGCCTTCGGATGCGCTCCCTGCGGTCCAAGGCAAGAGTCCGAACCAGGAGAACTCTGCGGATAACGCGGCTGTCCCCGCCGAGGAAATCGACACAGACACGCCCGCACAGCAGCCTTCGGCGGAAAAGAAGCCCATCCAGAAGCCGCCGCCTCCGATCAGATCCCGAATTGCCAAGCCTGAGCAGAAGCAGGGCCGCCAGCCACCCAAGCGAGAGATTAAGCGGTCCTTCAGCAAAGCCGCACCCGCAGCAGAGAGGCGGACAGAGCCCGGCTCCGGGAGAAAGAAGCCGATCCGACCCATGGCCGCAGTGAAGAATATGGTAGCACCGGCACAAGACCAGAAAGAACAGACTGAGGCCGAAACGCTTCGATCGCGGATCTCCGGACTGAATGCCCGGGTGCGCAAGCTTGAGCTCGAAAATGCCAAGCTCCGCGCCCCGATCGCAACCGAGTCAGGCGCGTCCCAGGACTTCTCACATAAATGTGCGGTTAACTTCTCTGACCCCGCCGACGACTCCCGCCGTGCCGCATTCATGAAGGACAAGATCGTTTTCCTGCAGAACCAGGTTCGGATCACGCTAGGATAAAAAGAAACGTAGGCCGATGTGCTGAAAAGGGGGCTCGGATTCCACAGGCCGATCCTGTACAGCACAGAGTACATGATCAATGAGACAGTGGGGGCGGTCAATTCGTACTTCGAGAACCGCAAGGGCGAGATGGAAGACATCCGTGACGTGGAGGCCAAGCTCAGCTCCCTTCGTGGACAGCTATGCCAGTTGCAGAAACAGTTCGACGAAAAGTGGAAGGAATATGGACCCACCGTTGACCGTGCAAACGATGACCACGATGCCGAAATCGCCGAGAGAGCAAAGCACCTGTCGGAGATCGAAGAACTGCTCTATCGTTTTGGCCTGGGCCTCTCCCCGTTCCTCGAGCCTTCGGGCGGACCTTTCTCAGATCCGGTCCAACTTCTGGGGGTGCAAGACCAGGCGCGGGTCCTAATAGAGAAGATACTGGAGACGGGAATGGAGTGCATGGGGACGAGGAGCGGAGCAATGCCGAGGGAGCACTCGCTGGCGAAGCAGCTGTATCTGCAAGAGTTCGCTTTCGGGAAATCGGACTCGGCGATCTCGGAGGGCTTCCACTTCGTGACTGACAAACTATGTGACACAATGTTGTCCTGCTGTCTGGGTATCACCATCATTTCGAATAATCGCTGATAATAGAGAAGAAGAAAACGCAGATGGAGGAAATAATCAAGAAGTTGAGGGAGGCGGAGAGTGCGCTCATAGTCGATATTCAACTCCGCGAGAAGCAGCTTTTCCTCACCAAGGCCTACAACGAATCATTTAAAGGAGTGGAGTTGAAGGTGCGGAACGAGCAGTCGGGAAAACAGCGTGAAGCTTACGAGACCATCGTACGCTCGCTGCAGGAACCCTTCGAGGCAATCCTTCCGCCTAACCTCGGATAGGACATCGCGTCAGCATGTGACAACGCCAAGGAGAATCCGGCCGAGTCCGCATACATAGCATTGTTCAACGTGGTCGAACACGTGTTGGAGGGCATGGGTCGAGGACTGCAGAAGGTTCTTGGGCTGCTCAAATCTGCGGAGGAGTCGAGAGACCGTCCTGGGGACCGGTACAGCAAGTTCATGAAGAAGGCGCAGACGGGGCTGGACCGCAACGGAGAACGAACCGCGGAGATCCGCAAGGGGATGGCTTAGATTCGGCTCTCTTATTAACACAAATTCTTCACTTCTCGTGCGTTAAACCTCTGTCCCATACTATCGCCGCCATCATAGCTCGCCGCAGCACGTTTTCAGGAGTCTCGTGAGATTTAAAAAAAGAGAATAAATTGAATTTAAACACGATGTCGCGATTGGCGGACACAAACACGGGGACGACGCTGGACCTGCCAACCGAGTTGGAGCGGTCAAAGGAATATTCCCGAAGGCTGGAGGAGAAGGTGCGAAACTACGCCGGCCGGCTGCAGGAGCTCGAAACCTCTGTCACCGAGCCCCGCGGCACCCAGTCCTACTACGAGTCAATCATCTCAAGGCTGAAGACAGAGAACGAGTCACTGAGATCTTCGGCGCGCAAGATAATCCCAGAGACCGCAGCGGCGCTTCAGGTTCGTACCAATGCGCTGGAGAAGGAGAAGGCTGAGCTTGCGGATTCGCTGAGAAACGAGACGCTGGTCAATGAGGAGCAGCGCAGCTACATCGAAATGCTGAAGGAGGCTCTCGAGTCCAAGATGAACGACCTGGGCCTGCAGGACCTGCTTTCGAGATGCAAGGGCGGGAAGAACGTGGCTGACGTATTCGCAGAGTTTGCCACGATCAAACGAGAGGTGGACACCAGACGGAAGGAGGTGGAGGAGAAGGAGGGGCGGGTCGCAGACATCGAGGGGGCGATCAAAGATCTTCGAAGGGAGAACGCCACCCTGCGAGAACAACTCGCGAAGGAGCACGAAATGCGTTCTCAGATCGCCAGCGCGCACAAGGACGCTGTTGGCGAGCTGGAAAGACACAGAGGGATGGCGGAGTCGGAGAAGAAGGGGAGGGAGGATTTGGAGCATACAGCACAGGAGTTCGAGGAATACAAGAGGGATGCGGGGGCCAAACTCGGGGAACTGGCCGACAAGGTCCGGCGGCTCGAAAAGGGCTGCGAAATCGCACAGGAGAACGTCGAAGCTGCCGGGAAGGCCCGAGCCGAGCTGGAAAAGAGGCTCGTCGACGTCGAGAGCCAAGCCAAGGAAGACTGCGATAAGCGGGTAAATGAGACTAAAGCGGAGTGTGAGGCACAAATCTCCAGAGTCGAGGCTGAGAAGCTGGAGGTTAAAAAGGGACTGGAGGCAAGGGCGACTCAAGCTGAGGCGAAAATCGTCGAATACGAGGGACAGATCACCGCGCTGAAACAATCGGAGAAGACGATGGAGGAGCAGAAGAGTGCGACCGAGAACGAGCTAAGGGAAAGGGCACGGGACGTAGAGGAGCTCAAGCGGGCACATGACCAGGCTGTGTCCGAGCTCAGGGCGGCGCTCGAGGAGAAAGATAAGGAACTCGCCGAGACCAAGTCCGTGATGCAAAAATTGGAGGAGGAACGCACTGAGCAGGTGCACAGTCTGAACCTCGAGCTGGGCACCATGGCGGGGGAGCGCAAGGTTCAGGAGGAGAAATGGAGAAAGGACAACGATGCGCTGCTGAGTTCTAACTCGGAGATCCGGCGCAGACTCGAGACTATGGCTGACGAGGCCAGATTCAAGGACTCCCGAATCGCTGATGCACAGAGTGAACTGCAGAAGGCGGTGGAGTCGCTGGCAGATCTCCAGGAAAAGTACAGGGCTATGCAGCTGGAGCTGGAATCGGTTGCGAAACGCAGGGAGCTCGATCTCCTTACAAACAAGAGAAAGGAGGAGGACCAGAAGGTGGCGCTGCAGAGACTGAGGACGCAGCTGGAGTCGCTCAAGGCCGACTACGAGGAGAAACTCACGGCGACCGAGCAGGAGCTGGGGTCGGCCAACGCTCAGTTGCAGCGCACGCAGGAGGAGTTCCAGGCCGAAAGAGACTCCCGGGCCAAGGACCTCAAGGAACTGCAGGAGGACAACCGAAAACTGCGCGAGGCCGCCAAGACCTCGAAGCTCTCGCTCACAACCGCCCTCGACGAAGCCGAAGCGCGCGGTTCCGAATGTGATCGCCTCAAGCAGGAGCTCGAGGGCAAGACCATCGAACTCACCGAATTGAAGGAGATGTTCGAAGGCCTGGAGGCGCGTTGCGAAAAGGTGCAGAAGATCAGCGAGGACCAGACGGGGACGATCGGACAGATGAAGTCCGAGCTTGCGGACAAGCAGGTAAAGACCTCCCAGCTGGCGGCTGCATTATCCGACAGCGAGAGACGGCTGCGGGAGTCCGGCGAGGCGCTGAACAGGGTGAATGACAAGGCCAAGGACGGGGACACGCGACTGCAGGCTGCGAAAGCAAAGTTGGCCCAGGCAGAACTCGATCTCAAGCGGGCCACTGACGATAATCAAACCTTGGCCACGATGACCAAGAACCAGGCTATGCAGATTGAGTCCCTTCAGGCCGACGGGCTCGCCCTCAAAAATGAGTGCGAATCTAATAAGGAGAAAGTGGAGGCCCAGAAGGCCGAGATCGTTCGGCTCACCACTTTGTTGGAGGACAAGTCTGACCAACTGTCGGACCTGACCGCTGTCCTTTCACGGATCCAGGCCCTCCAGGAGGAGGCCAACCGGGTCTATAACATGTCTCTCTATTCCCTAATAAAGGAGCAGGACGAGCTCTTCGGCAAGGAACTGCGGGAGCTGAAGTTTCCGCAAACGGCGTACCAGCAGAGCAGCGGAAATTCGGTGCAGTGGTTCGACTCGCTGAAGCAGTTCTACACGTTACTGGAACCGGCGATTGAGGCATCCTCGATATAATAATAACCTGTCGCCCGTAGGGAATGATCAAGTCGATGAAGACAGACAACGAGGATCTCAGGAACACCCACAGTCTCATCAAAGACCTTGAGGAACGTCTCGACTCCAAGAAGCAGCGCGAACTCTCCTTCGCCGAGACCGAGGCCAACATCAAGGGAGAGATGAGCAGGGAAAGACTCCGCGCCCATAAGCTCCAGGAGGACATCGAAGACCTTGTCGCCAAGTACTTTTCTCCCAGATCGCAATCCCGGTAGGAAGAAGCAACTTGAGTTTTCCGAGAAGCTGAAATCGCAGCGGGAGCAGGCGCTGTCCGACGAAAGAACGGCTCTAGCCGCAAAGCTGCGAGAAATGATCGCGGAGAACCAGAGCCTGCAGAAGGAGCTGCACGACGCCGTGACCAGCGCCAACGGAAACGCCCTGCTTGTCCGCACCATGGAGTCGAAGGTCAAGCAGTTGCTCCAGGAAAAACGCGACTACGAGGAACTCCTCATGCGGCTCCGCGGAAACGCCACGGGTTCCAGCATGCAGAAGGCTATCGGAGACATCATTTTCACACAGAAGGACCTGCATACACTGAGCAGGGAGAAGTCGGAGTCGCAAGGGGCGGCCTTCAGGCTTCCCGTGAAACCGGACCTGAGGCAGAAGATCGGTATGCTCGAACCTGAATTTATCGTCGCAGATAGCACGAGGGAACGGCTGGAGTCGAAGCTGGCCACGTTCGGAGAGTTCAAGCCTGACATCACTTCTTGGCGGGCGAGGACCGCTGTGGGGACGATGAATGAGCCCCAGCAGCCGGGGAATCGTGCGACTGTGTCCTTTCAGAGGAGAGAGGAGTCGGTGCCAGACATCCTTGTAAGGGACACGTCGTTCGTGGCGGATAAGGAGGGATACAAAACGGAGGTAGCGAACAAGGTATATCCGTGTTGCGCGAACATCGTATAGAGCCTGTGCAAGGACCCCTACGCGCGCTTCGCGACTGCCCACATACCCTCGTCTTATGAAACTCATAATAAATAATCTAATCAGTCCTTCTGTGTGCAGACCGCGCACGTTGTTTGATGGATAATCCAATCTCTACCTATTCTTTTCATCGTATATCAAAGCACGATTTGATCAGTTATTATATCGGTACTATTAAATGTGCATGACATCCAGCTGGTGCTTCTTGAGCTGCGCCACGAAGCCGCTGTTAGGACAGATGCACCCGCGTCGGACCCGCACGAAATCGAACGCCTCCACGTACGTCAATTTCTTCTTCCTCATCAGGTACGATATAACTGCGGAGGCACTGCGGGATATCCCGCTCACACAGTGCACCAGCACGCCTTGCTTCGTCTTGGCCCCCTCGTTAATGAAGGCGAAGATCTCGTCGAAGTGGGAATAAAGGTCGGAACCCGGGCTGTCGTCGATCTCTATCTGCAAATAGGCGAAGTCGTCAGGAAAGAGCTTTTCTATGTACGAACCAACAATAAGGATGCGCCCGATGCCGAGAGCCTTGAGCCGGACCTTGTCGGTGGCGCTGGCCTCCTCCCCCAGCCAGAGTCCCTCACAAATCTTCGATGCCTCCTTGTACGGCAGCCGCTTTGTGCCCTCCTTGAACAGCGATATCTGCATCTGGAAACACTTGGAGCAAAGGTACGGGTTAGCCTTCTGCATGTTGATCTCCGTAAGCAATATTCCACAAACGCCGCATTTGCCTGACTCCATAAAATCTGACTGTTTAAATGTAGCGTTTTGCGACATCGGTCGCGATGAGCGGCAGGGGTTTTGGGGTT
>QFZN01005924.1_pt1 | contig 13361 bp, 9 predicted proteins | sample 1740101 | NCBI WGS metagenome assembly QFZN01 (sample SAMN09210849, study PRJNA391713) | Ciliate metagenome, whole genome shotgun sequencing project. | isolation source: combination of 50 Heterometopus sp. ciliate cells from an enrichment culture... | host: Heterometopus sp. ...
TTACAGAGCGATATTTTTGCGCTTGACATAATACCTAATTCAAGTTAGAATATACTAATGATATTTATAGGATAGGGGAAATCCTTTAATTTTCATTGTTTAAAAGTATTATTACATTCGTATTATTTTGCGTCCGTCAAAATTTAGTTGTACTGACCACCTTATACATTTATAGGAAATGGAGGTGTGTAACTTACTATGCCTACTCCAACATGGATCATCGGTACCATAATAGCATTGGTGCTGATTTTTGTAATAGCTTTCTTTCTCGGCATCGTTTACCGTAAGCGCGTTTCTGAACGTGAAATTCAGAGTGCCGAAGAAGAGGCTAAAAGAATTATAAACGAGTCAATCAAAGCTGCTGAAAACAAGCGGAGGGAAACTCTTTTAGAGGCAAAGGAAGAAATACACAAGAGCCGAGCGGAATATGAACGCGAGGTCAAGGAACGCCGCGCCGAGCTGCAAAAGCAGGAGCGCAGGCTACAGCAAAAAGAAGAAATCATTGACAAAAAAACCGATTTAATCGAAAAGAAAACCGATCAGGTTAACCAGAAAATTCTCGAGGCAGAGGAACAGCATGCGGAAATCGCTTTGCTGAAGCGCAGTCAGCTCGAGATGCTGGAAAAAATTTCCGGGTATACGGTCGAGGAAGCCAAGGAGCACATCATTGAGGACCTCAAAACTGAAGTAACTCACGAAATGGCTTTGAAAATCAAGGAAGCCGAAGCAAAATACAAAGAGGAAGCCGATGCACGCGCAAGGGAAATTATTACACTTGCAATCCAGAGATGTGCGGCGGATCATGCTTCCGAGGTCACAGTTTCTGTCGTACCCCTCCCCAACGACGAAATGAAGGGCCGCATAATAGGTCGCGAAGGCCGCAATATCCGTGCAATTGAAACCTTGACGGGTGTTGACCTTATTATCGATGACACGCCGGAGGCAATCACGCTTTCGAGCTTCGATCCCGTCAGACGTGAGGTTGCCCGACTATCACTCGAAAAACTCATTCAAGACGGTCGTATTCACCCAGCAAGAATTGAAGAAATGGTTGCAAAGTCTCAGAAAGAGGTCAATGCCACCATCAAGGCCGAGGGCGAAAGAGCTGTATTTGAAACCAATGTCCACGGGTTGCATCCCGACATTATTAAGCTTCTGGGCCGAATGAAATACCGTACCAGCTACGGGCAGAATGTGTTGAGCCACTCAATTGAGGTCGCTCACATTTCGGGACTGATTGCCTCCGAGCTCGGCGTCAATGTTGCGCTTGCAAAGCGGGCAGGTCTTCTCCACGACATCGGAAAGGCAATTGATCACGAGGTTGAGGGAAGCCATGTAACAATAGGCGTTGACCTTGCACGCAAGTACAAGGAGAGCGAAGATGTTATTCACGCTATTCAGGCGCACCATGGAGATGTTGAACCGCACACGGTTATAGCCTGTATAGTTCAGGCGGCGGACACAATTTCTGCCGCACGTCCCGGAGCACGCCGCGAAAACATTGAGAACTATGTCAAGCGTCTTGAAAAGCTTGAAGAGGTTACCAAGAGCTTCAGCGGTGTCGAAAGCTGTTACGCGATTCAGGCCGGCCGCGAAATTCGCATTATGGTCAAGCCCGACGAGGTTTCGGAGGACGAGATGGTTCTGCTTGCGCGCGAAATAGCAAAGAAAATTGAAGGCGAGCTTACCTATCCCGGCCAGATAAAGGTTCATGTACTTCGTGAAACCAAAGCGGTTGAGTATGCTAAATAACTGCTAATACAGCAAGTAAAACTTAAAAGCCGAGTGTGTTCTGCCGGATATTCATTTTGGCGGGGCACACTCTTTTTGTTACTCTACCCAATTATGGGATGCCAAAATTTACAGTTGCTCTAAAAGCACATTTTATAAGGCCTTTTTGGGACATTATTTTGGGCAATAAGCTATTGCAATTAAGAAAATAATTGTATATACTGCTTTGGTAATTGTAAATATTTCATTAACAATTTTCTGCCGCGACCGGACAGGCTTTGCCGAAGAAATGGCGTTGACGGGTAAATGTTAAAGAAATAATATAATTTTTCTTAAGGAGAATAATGCAATGAGACACACCAGGAGAACATTGGCACTGTTTTTGGCAACCCTCATGACAACTACTGCACTGAGCGCCTGCTCAGGTGGTAAGGAGACCGAAAGCTCTTCCGCGGCATCTTCACCCGCTGCAAGTACCGCTGACACGCCCGTTGTGGGCGGCGATCTGACAGTTGGTATAGCACAGGATTTGGACGACACACTTGACCCGCACAAAATGGTATCCGCAGGAACGAGAGAGGTTTTATTCAACGTCTATGAAGGACTTGTAAAGCCGGACACAAGCGGTAACATGATTCCCGCGGTTGCAAGCGAATACAAAATTTCCGACACAGGTGACACTTTTACTTTCACACTGCGTGACGGAGTGCATTTTCATAACGGCAGTATAGTGACGGTTAAGGACATTTGCTATTCAATAAAACGTGCCGCAGGGCTTGATACCGGAAAAGCACTTATCGATGGCTTTGACGCGGTTAAATCCGTTGAGGCAATTGACAAAAGTACGGTTGTATTAAAGCTAAAAGCGCCGAACATTGAGTTTCTTTCCCTGCTTACAGCTGCAATTATCCCTGACGGCAACGACCCCACAAAAGAAATAATCGGGACTGGCCCGTTTAAGTATGTTTCCCGTTCACCTCAAGAAAGCATTGTGCTTGAAAAGTTCGGTGATTACTGGGGCACTCCTGCATATGTTGACAAAGTAACCTATAAGATAATTGACAACGCCGAAACACTGGTGATGTCTCTTAAAAGCGGAGCGGTTGATTTGGTTTCACACCTTACCAACGCGCAGGTAAAAGAGCTCGGTGACGGGTTTAATATTGCCGAAGGAACAATGAACCTTGTTCAGGCTGTTTATCTAAACGATAAAACAGCGCCTTTTGACAACATAAAGGTTCGTCAGGCGCTCAGCTACGCGATTGACCGCACCGCGATTATGAATTTCCTGAACGATGGCAAAGGAGCCGCTGTAGGCAGCAGCATGTATCCCTCATTTAAGAAATATTTCCGCTCGGATCTTGTCAACTACTACACCTATGACGCAGCCAAGGCAAAGCAGCTTCTGGCTGACGCAGGATATCCCGACGGATTTGATATGACAATCACCGTACCCTCAAATTATCAGCAGCATGTCGACACAGCGCAGGTAGTTGCGGAACAGCTGAAATTGATCGGTGTCAATGTTAATATTGAGCAGGTCGATTGGGGGACATGGCTGAGCAAGGTTTATCAAGGACGCGATTACCAGAGCACTGTTATCGGTGTTGACGCATCCAATATGACAGCACGTGCAATGCTGGAGCGTTTTACCTCCGATTCAGCATCGAACTTCACTAATTTCAGCGACTCTGATTATGACAGCACCTTCAAAGAGGCAATTGCGGCAACTGATGACGCAAAGCAAGTCGAGCTTTACGGAAAGCTTCAGGAAATACTCACAAAGGATGCCGCTAACCTCTACATCGAGGATATCTGTGATATGGTTGCTATGGGCAACGGTGTTCGAGGCTATGAATTCTATCCAATGTATGTAATGGATATGTCGAAGGTGTATTTTACCAAATAAAACAGCTAAAAAATAAGCACTAACCCTAAAAAAATATTTGCGGGGCGGTCTTACGAGATACGGAGAGACCGCCCTGTATATCTCGCGCTTTTTGGTATCGAAACCTGTAGTTTTAAGTCGCCGATTTTGAAAATGCTCTTGCCTGAAGGAGGAATAAAATGCGATATGTTATTAAGAAAGTGTGCATTTTCATTCTCACACTTCTGGTTATATCAATACTGATTTTTGTTGCTTTTCAGATTATTCCCGGCGACCCGACAACGAGAATGCTGGGAACGCAGGCAACACCAGAAAAGGTTGCCGCACTGAGGGAACAGCTGGGACTGAATGACTCCGATATAGTTCGGTATTTCTCATGGCTTTCCAGCTTTGTTAAAGGTGACTTCGGAACCTCATACAGCTATAATGTTCCGGTACGAGAGCTGGTTTCCGGAAAGCTTGCAATTACAGCCGCGCTTGCGGGAATGTCGTTTCTGATGGTGCTGCTTTTATCCTTTCCTATCGGTATTTTGCGCGCACGGTTTGCCCATAGTTTGCCGGACAGGGTAGCTATGGTTTTTAACCAGATTATTATGTCGATTCCGCCTTTTTTTATAGGCATCATATTTACGTATGTGTTCGGACTGGTTTTGAAATATTTCGTTCCGGGACAGTTTGTCAGGCACTCCGAAAATCCTGCGGGATTCTGGGGATATCTTGTTTTTCCCGCGCTTGCGATAGCATTGCCGAAGAGCGCGATGGTTGTAAAGCTCCTGCGCAGCAGCATGATACGGGAAATGTCCGAAGACTATGTTCGCACCGCTTACAGCCGAGGAAACAGCCGCTGGCAGGTTCTGCGCAGCCACGTTATGCGAAACGCAATAATTCCGGTTGTAACTTTTTTAGCGGTTACTCTTGTAGATATTATTGCAGGTAGTATAATAATTGAACAGGTCTTTGCGATTCCGGGTATAGGACGTCTGCTGCTCAGCTCCATTATCGGACGCGATTTGCCTGTCGTTCAAACAATTGTTATGATTATTGCGCTTGCAGTTATAAGCATTAACTATATCGCCGACATATCTTATAAGTATATCGACCCGCGTATCAGGTTTCGCTGAAAATAATCTGGAGGAACTCTGTGAAAAAGTCGCCGAATTACAACTTAATATTTGGTTGTACATTGACAGCAATTACAGTTTCTGTAATTGTTTTGGGCAATTTCTGGATGCCCTTTGATCCCGACACAATGTCTTCCACGGAAAAGAGCATCGGACCAAGTCTCAGGCACCTTTTAGGCACGGATAATTTCGGGCGCGATATTTTAAGCCGGGTTATGCAGGGCGCAGGCACTACACTTTCGATTGCTTTTCTTGCAGTTTCAATAGGTGTAGTCTTCGGAACTGTCATCGGAGGGCTTACCGGATACTTCGGCGGCGTTGCCGACGAGATTGTTATGAGAATTAATGATGCTGTTACGGCCTTTCCGAGTATTCTGCTGGCGCTTGTCGTCATCAGCATTACGGGATCTGGCAGGACGAATATCATTATTATACTGGGAATACTGTTTATACCGAGTTTTGCGCGGGTTGTTCGGGGCGAGTTTGCGAAGCAGAGGTATATGGATTATGTTAAAAATGCAAAGCTTATGGGTGTGCGCAACGGGCGCATAATGTTTGTTCACATTCTTCCGAATATCGCGCCGGTACTGCTAAGCTCGGTTGCGATAGGCTTCAACAACGCTGTGCTTGCGGAAGCAAGCATGAGTTATCTCGGAGTTGGTGTTTCGACAACCGAGAGCGCGAGTCTCGGACGGATGCTTCTCGATTCTCAGGCGTACCTGTTTTCGGCACCTTGGCAGGCGCTGTCCGCAGGCTGCGCGATTTCAATTTTAATTTTGGGCTTTTCTCTGATATCAGAAGGTCTTGGCTATCGGCCTATGTGGCGACCGACAACGAAACGGAGGCGTAAATCACATGCTTGATATAAAGAACCTGACAGTTACATTCAATGACGGCCGTCCCGGTATTGCGGTTCGAGGGATAAATCTGCATATGGAAGCCGGCGATACGCTGGGTCTTGTCGGAGAATCCGGTTCTGGAAAAACAGTTACAGCGCACACAATTGCAGGGCTAATAGAAAAGGACAACGCAACCGTCAGCGGCGAGGTGTTTTTTGACGGCAGGGATCTTTTGAAATGCACAGTGGAAGAGATGCGTCTTCTTCAAGGAAAAGATATTGGTGTTATTTTTCAGGAACCGATGACAAGTCTTGACCCGCTTATGAAAATTGGTCGCCAGATTGAGGAAACCGTTAAGCTTCACTGCAAATTTACCTCAGAAGAAAGACACAGCATGGCTCTCGATGTTATGAAGCTTGTTGGATTGCCCGAGCCCGATCTGACCTATAAGAAATATCCGCATCAGCTCTCCGGCGGACAGCGCCAGAGAGCAATGATAGCCTCAGCTTTTATCACACACCCGAAGCTACTTATACTCGACGAGCCTACAACCGCACTAGATGTGACGGTTCAGGCACAGATAATCGAACTGTTAAAGCGTCTTAATGAGAAGTGCGGGGTTAGTTTGCTCTTTATCTCCCATGATTTGCGTGTTGTTAGGCGCGTATGCAAAAAGGTTGCCGTTATGTATAACGGTGAAATTGTTGAGTACGGCGAAACGGAACAGATTTTTAACGACCCGCAGCACGAATATACCAAAGAACTCGTGGCTGCAGTATCCGCAGGGAGAAGAGTTAATGTCTGATACTGTTATGGAAGTAAATCACCTTAATGCCTACTATATAAACAGCGGGCTTTTCGGGAAAAAAATTAAAAAGCAAGTTCTTTTCGATATCAATTTCAAGGTCAGTCAGGGAGAAATTCTGGGTCTTGTCGGTGAGTCGGGCTGCGGGAAATCCACACTTTCAAAAACCATTCTCGGCCTTCATACCGATTATGACGGAGAAATCATCCATAACACAAACAGACCGCAAATGGTTTTTCAGGACCCGAAGGGTTCGCTCAATCCGGCAAAGACAATTGAGTGGATCGTTGAGGAACCGCTGAGAGCATATGGTAAGTATGACAAGACAGAGCGCAAAGAGCGGGTAATGGGAATGCTAAATAGAGTGGGTCTGGGCCCAGAATATGCCGACAGAAAACCGAGAGAGCTGTCCGGCGGCCAGCGCCAGCGCGTTGGAATTGCCGTTGCGCTCATTCAAAAACCGAGATTTATTATAGCTGACGAACCTGTCTCTGCGCTTGATGTCACAATTCAGGCACAAATTTTGGAGCTCCTTCTGGAACTGAGGCGGGATCTCGATTTGAGCTATCTTTTTATTTCGCATGACTTAAATGTAATTCGCCAAATGAGTGACCGGGTTATTATCATGGACGAGGGCCGCATAGTTGAAGATGGAACGCCTCAGGAAGTGTTCAATTCACCCAAAACGGACTATACGAAAAAGCTTGTTGCGGCATCACTTATATAATTTGAAACACATAAAGGCGCCGTCTCGAAATCACTTTTGAGGCGGTGCCTTCGTTGCTTCCCTCCTTAGATAAGGAGTTACGCCGCATAAGGAAAAATGGTGCCACCAACTTCACGTTTCCTGCAATTGCCCCCAATTTAGACTTATGCTAATAAAAGCCAATTCACGTTCCGCGTGAACCAGGGCGAAACTCATTTCTTCTTTAGCGAAAAGAAGAAACGATTTTCAATTTCAAAAAAGAACCGCCAAGGGGGCTTTTCACAAAGCCGCCCCCTTGGAACCCTTCCTAAAGTTTAAGGTTAAGCCACATAGGAACAAATTAGATATGCTAATTCTATTTGTTGTACCAAGTATCGCTACAATGCGCAAAAGGGAGCGAGACTCACGTCTTCGTAATCTTCGAACAATAAGCGCAACGAACATCTTTTGTATCGTCGTACAGAGAGCGCAGCTAACATCTTCGTACTCGTCGCACAGAGAGTGCAGCCAATACTTCTGTATCGTCGTACAACCAGCGCGACCACGAAGTGGAGCGCGTGCCTTCCACCGTTAGGCGGCTAGAGGATAGAGCGAAGCGGCACATAGGCAGGTTTTCAAAGGGCGGCTAGCCCTTTGACGTCTTCTTCTCTACGGAAATTGCTAAAAACCAGCTCTCTTTTCCACGCGGAAAAGAGAGCCGGTGGTTAGCTCCTACCGCAGTAGATAAATTGCAATAAATGCTTGATATTAACAAACTGAAAAGGTGCGCTTCCAAAAACGGGAGCGCACCTTCTTGCAATTAAATTTTTAGATTTTACGGTGATTATTTAGTCGTTTTATCTGAGGCAATTTCTTCAGCACCTGAAACATGTACAACACCGCCTTTTATACTGAGCTTGTTCTCGCAAAACAGCGAAACAGCTCTGGGAAGAATGATGTTCTCCCCCTCTTCCAGAATTCGCCTTTGAAGAGCGGAAGGAGTGTCGTCCTCATGTACGGCAACCGCTTTTTGTAAAATAATCGGGCCGGAACGCGGGGTTTCCGTTACAAAGTAAGCTGTGGCACCCGTGAGCTTAACGCCGGACGCAAGCTGCGCTTTTTGTATTTCAAGCCCCGAAAGCTCCGAATCTATAAAGGCTGGCATAAGCGACGGATAAGTATCGATTATTTTCCCGCCGAAATGCTTGAAAATCGGCTGAGAAAGCTCGCAGTTGTATCCGGCAAGGACGACCAGCTCAATGTCCAAATCGCGAAGCTTGTCCAGAATCGCAAAGCAGAAAACAGTCTGGCTTGGAAACAGATCCCTGTCCACAACATAACAAGGGATACCGGCCATTTCAGCCCTTTTGATTGCGTAGGAACCGGGATTGGTTGAAATTACCGCGGCGAGCTCACATTGCGGAATCTCTCCGAACACGCCTGCGTCGATGAGCGACTGGAGGCTGACTCCCCCGCCCGACACTAAAACTGCGGTTTTGACCATTATTTCACTCCTTTTTGGTGCTGATTGTTTATAAACTGTTTGGTTTGTTAAAAAATCTGTTTAAAGGGATTTATTTCCCCAGCAATTTCTTCGCCCACTCGCGGTTGAGTGCTTCGGCGGAAATCAGCTTTTCAACAACCTGTCTTCTCTTTTCTTTGTTGCCAAATTGCAGTACCGCCTCGGAAATTATTTTTTCGAGTTCAGGTGCGGTTATATTCTCAAATTGCAGACAGGGCTCATCACCTATACTTTCAAGAAAAGCAGTAACCTTTGGGTCATATGAAACACCAACCAGCGGCACCCCTTGTGAAGCTGCAAAAATAAGTCCGTGTAGACGCATTGAAACAACTGCTCTCATTCGGGAGAGAACTCCGATCATCAGTGACGAGTCCCCGGGTGTTTCGATAATAACGGCATTGTTTCTCATGCTTTGGCAGCAAAGCTCCGTGGCAGGCCTGTCATCCCTGTTGTTGATAAGAATAAAAACAGGTGTTAGTTTAAGCTTTTCAACAACGTAGTCCGCCGCTTCGGCAAAAATCTCTGCCCTCTGCGTAAAGCCATCCCAATCACGAACCGAGAAGCTGACATACTTCCCGTCGGGGTTAAGCCCGTATTTTTCGAACTCGGCATCAATTTTATCTGCGGGAGCGCAAGGAAGCGAAAGCGCCGGATCTGAGCTTACAATCATCTGCGGGCCGTCAATACCTAAATTCTTAAGCTCGTCGAGGCTGATGCTCTCACGCAGCGTTATAACGTCCACATAGCGGTTTAGAATGGTGCGCACCTTTTTCTCGTCCCGATTATCGACAATCGGGCCTATCCCGCAGCCGTACATCATAACGGCATTTCCGTTTCGTTTCGCGGCGGAAATCGTATAGAGATAATACCACAGGCTGCGTCGGCTCGTTACGTTCTGAATAAGGCTTCCGCCGCCGCTCAGGTATAGCTTAGTGCTCTTAACAATGCGGTTCAAAGAAAATATGTCAAACATATGCACCGAATCAATGGCATATTTAAGGCGGGTGATTTCAGGCGTTCGAGAGAGTGCCGTAATCGGCATGAAGGGGTCAATCTCACGCATTTCTCCGACAATCGCCTCAAGAATAGCGTCGTCACCGGCATTCCCCATACCGTAGGCTCCGCAAATCACAACGCCGTTTCGCCCGCCGTTTTTACGGATCTCTTCGAGGGAAAGCACCTCTTTGTATATATCAAGCTGTCTTTGCGTGGTCGCCTCGACCGAAAAATCGCGTTTTGCCTTCTCATAAATCGCATTACCCAGCTTGGTTCTCAGTTCCGTGCTTTTTGCAAGCTTTGTTAGCTTTTTCCCGAGTGACAGATAATCACCAGCCGGAAACAGAAAGCCTGTTTGGCCTTCGATAATAAGCTTCGGAACGCCTCCGACACTGGAACTGACCGTTGCAACATGTGCTCTCGCACCTTCGGTAAGCGCGTATGGGAAGGTCTCAGAAAGCGAGGTTAGCGTGTTGATATCGATGGCCGCAAAAAAGCTGTTTATATCCGAAATCCAGCCGGGGAAGCAGACTTTTTCCAGAACTCCGAGTTCTCTAGCGAGAGACTTCAGATTTTCAAGTTCCGGTCCGTCTCCCGCGGCGACAAGACGAAGCTGAGGACAATTCTTTTCCGCCTCGGCAAAGCCTCTTACGAGTGTCGCAACGTCCTTAACGGGATCAAGGCGGGCGGCAATGCCGACAACAATGCTGTCACTATCCGCGTTTAAACCCAGATTGCGAAGATATGAAAGCTTATCTGGGTTTTCCGGATTAACGGAAAAATCAACTCCATTGTAGATTGTAAATATCTTGTTCGGCGCGAAGCCACCCTCAATAAGCAGGTTTTTCATGGAATCCGAAACACCGACTAGATAGTCCGACCTGCGTAGGGCAAAGGAGTTCAGCGTTCCGTAGACAAGCCCTGCAAGCGGCCGTCCGAGATAGTCAAGCTTCGGGTCACTGTGAACGGTTGTCACAACAGGAATTTTGCAGGAGCGTTTAAGTAAGCTTGCCATGACATTTCCGCGCGCACCATGCGAGTGGATAATGTCGTAGTTTCCGTCTTTAATCATTTTTTTTAGCTGCTTGAGCGTACCTGCTATGTTCCCTTCCAGAATAACGGTAGGTATTCCAAGCTCTATCGCTTCATCGGATAACTCGCCACGCGTAAAGCAGACAAGCTTTGCGTCGATGTTTTTGCAGATTCCGGAAAGCAGATAATGAATGTGGGTCTTAGCACCGCCCGTATCGCCGCCGCTGATAAGATGAATTACTTTCACTCCGACCTCCATAAGAATTAAGCCCGAACCAACAATTAATTTATAACTTGTTTATAGGCCGTATTTGTTATAAAATATCACGATAGTAGTCAATATTATTGAAGTTAAATATATCACACCCGAAACAAGCGGTCAACACATGGAGGTCAATATGACAAAAATCTATCTCATTCGTCACGCCGAGGCAGAGGGCAACCTGTACCGTCGAGTACAGGGGCACTACAACGGAGATATAACCACAAAAGGCTATAAACAAATAAGTCAGCTTGCGGAACGCTTTCGTGAAATTGAAATAGACGCACTTTATGCTAGTGACCTTAAGCGTACCCAAAAAACAGCGGGTGCAATTTTAAAATACCATGACCTTCCGCTTAATATAAACCCGTGTTTGAAGGAAGTCGGAATGGGCGTCTGGGAGGATCAGCCATGGGGGAATGTAGCGTTCGACTATCCCGAGCAAATGGAGTACTTCTCAAACAATCCTGAAAAATGGAAAGTTGAGGGCGGAGAAAGCTTTAAAGACTTGAAACTAAGAATAACAAATGTCCTGCTTGAGCTTGCTTCAAAGCACGACGGGCAGGCAATTGCCTGTGTTAGTCACGGAATGGCAATCCGTACGCTTATAAGCGGAGTCAAGGGCGTGCCCTCGGAGCGCATTCACGAAATTCTCCACGGCGACAACACCTGTGTTACTCTCCTCAATGTGGAAAACGGCAAAATTGAAATAGAATATTACAACGACAATGGCCACCTCCCGGACAATTTAAGCACCTTTGCGGGCCAAAAATGGTGGAAGGCCAAGGACGTGATTGATTGCTCGAATCTCCGTATAATGCCAATGAATCTGGAAACGGAATCGGAAACATACCTCAGATGTTACCGCGATGGCTGGATGGCGTCGCACGGAACTATGTACGGGTATTCCGACGAGCCATATTTGCGGGCTGCGCTTTATGCGTCCAAAAAGAATCCGCTTTCTCTGATGAAGGCGCTGAGCGTTGACAAATTTGTTGGGATAATCGAGCTTGACACGGAGCACATGGCTGAATGCGGCGCCGGCTGGATAAGCTTCTGCTATCTCACTGAAGATTTACGCGGACAATCTCTGGGAGTCCAGCTTCTCGGGCACGCGGTTTCGGTTTATCGCGGTCTGGGCAGACGAACCCTGCGACTTCATGTGGCGGAAACGAACATACCCGGGATAGCGTTTTACGAGAAGTTCGACTTTAAGCGCATAGGGACCGCAAAAGGTAATCTGTGCACTCTTTGGCTGATGGAAAAGGAAATTTGACCCCCTCGATTCGCAAAAACAATAAAATTAAAGGATGATAAGCTAATGGAGCTGACCGATTTTTTACCGGTTTCAAAAGAGGATATGGTTTCCCGCGGGTGGTACAGCTACGATTTTCTCGTAGTCACAGGAGACGCTTACGTGGACCATCCGAGCTTCGGCCCCGTAGTTATCGCGCGTGTGCTAGAGGATATGGGCTTTCGCGTTGCGATTTTGGCTCAGCCGAAATGGAAGGACACAAGCGCGTTTGATGATATAGGAAAGCCCCGATTCGGCGTTTTTATAGGTGCGGGCAATCTGGATAGCATGGTTGCGCACTACACGGCGGCGAAAAAACCGAGGAGCGAGGATTTCTACTCACCGGGCAAAATGGCCGGACTTCGCCCGGACCGCGCAACGATAGTATACGCAAACCGCGCGAGGGAGGCCTTCGGCGGTGAAATGCCCATCATAATAGGCGGACTGGAGGCATCCTTGCGCCGCTTTTCCCACTACGACTACTGGGACGATAAGGTTCGCCGCAGTGTGCTTTTCGACTCGAAGGCGGATATGCTTGTCTACGGTATGGGCGAGAGTGCAACGCGTGAAATCGCAAAACGTTTAAAACGCAAAATAAGACCCTCCGAAATTACCGATATACGCGGCACTGCATTTATTGCGACTGATGAAAATGCCTGTGTTTTTGATAAAATTGTTCTACCGTCTTATGAGGAAACGGTTAAGGATAAATCTGCATACGCGGATGCTACTCGTGTCGAATATGAGGAGCACGACTCCGTGCGCGGCAAGGCTCTCTGTCAGCCATGTCAGGGCCGCATGCTGATAGTTAACCCTCCCGCCTATCTTCTCACCACAGAGGAGTTGGACGCAGTTTTTGAGCTGCCCTTTACCCGCGAAGTTCACCCAATGTATGACGAAATGGGCGGCGGTCCGGCAATTGAGGAGGTTCGCTTTTCTGTTATCCACAACCGCGGCTGTTTCGGCGCGTGCAATTTCTGCGCCCTTGCCTTCCATCAGGGCGGCATGGTTGTGGCGCGCAGTCAGGAGTCGGTGATTCGCGAGGTTGAGGCGATGACTCATCATCCGCTATGGAAGGGCTATGTTTCCGACGTAGGCGGCCCGACGGCCAATTTCAGCCATCCCTCATGTGAAAAACAGAAGGAATGCGGAATGTGCGCAAAGAAGCGCTGCCTTGCCCCTACAC
>QFZN01006688.1_pt1 | contig 13343 bp, 10 predicted proteins | sample 1740101 | NCBI WGS metagenome assembly QFZN01 (sample SAMN09210849, study PRJNA391713) | Ciliate metagenome, whole genome shotgun sequencing project. | isolation source: combination of 50 Heterometopus sp. ciliate cells from an enrichment culture... | host: Heterometopus sp. ...
TAAAGTCAGCGAAGATAACAATGAAAGATTCGGTCTTCAGGGTCTACGAGCAGTACGTGCTCAACGACCGCAAGATCGACGAGGCACAGAAAAACCTTGTCGAGGGCTCCAACTGGTCCAACTACCTGAAGTGCATGGACCTGCTGGTCAGGAAGGGCGACAGTCTGTCTAAGGGGGACCGCCAGATAATCGAATCCTGCCTCCCGTCCATCGGCACTTTTGAGGCCGGCAAGATATCGTTGCGTCTGGCCTTCCTGAGATACGACGCCGCCAAGGACCCCGCCGAGAAGCGGACCATTCTCGACGAAATCAACAAGAAGTACCTGGGCGTGCAGTTCAACCACGCGAGGCCGGCCGGACTCGACGCTAGCATAGCGCACAAAAAGTCCAACGAGATCCACGAGCCAGAGCCAGCCGCGCTCATGGACTCGCTCGACCCCAAGGCTGAGCTCGGCAAGCTCTACGCCAAGGAGAAAGACGTGACGTCCTTCTCGCGTTCCCTGCTGTGCGAAGTCAACTTCTCCTTGCTTGAGGAGCAGCCCTTCTATTCGGTGCTCAACATGATGGGCGACCAGATATCGATGCTTGACTCCGACGCATTTCTTAAGGTCTGGGTCGCCTGGATGCAGAGGCAATATAAGAAGGGCAAGAGCTTCTTCGTATCCAGCGGGACCAGCAGTCTCAAGAACCTGACGACACAACAGATGGACAAGATGGCGAAATATCTTCCGGAGCTGTTGGAGGACGAGGCCTTCGCGGGGGAGTACATGGCCAAGAAGTTCGCCCGCGAGCTCGACCCTGAGGAGTACGCCCAGCTTTCCTGGCAGGCCCGGCGCGACTGTCTCCTGAAGATGTACGAATACTCTCAGAGTCTGCCGCACAAGTTCGCGAATGTCAGGAGCGAGCTCCTGCTCAGATTGCTTGAGACGGGAATCAAGCTGGACATCTACGACGACAAGCTGCTCATCGAGTACCTGAAGACACCTGCACGGACACACTCGGTGCTGAAGGCCCGCGAGATTCCCAAAAGGGAGCGGAGCTTCCTCGATTGTGTGGGCGGCGTCTTCTCCGGCTCCTCGCGCTACGACCAGAAGGATACCATACTTCGTGTCTATATCATGAACTCGCTCAGACGGGGCGGCAGCTTTGAGGTCTACAAGGAATATGTGGACCAGGAAGAGCTCACGAATATGTGGGAGGAGGTCCAATTCACCTCGGGGAAAAAGGTCGAGTTGACCAGCCGCAACACAGGGCGACTGGAGAAGCTGGCAACGAAGGTGAGCATCCAGATATGCGAACACAACAAGCCGGTGTTCGAGCTGGCTGACGATGTGGTTCTTCACGTGGAGCTAAAGAACGTCGCCACTCTGTTTGTTAAGGTCTTCGAGATCAACACGGAGAACTATTACAGGAAGAGCATGTCGCCCTTCCGGACCGACGTGAATCTTGACGGACTTATCGCCTCCTCCGAACGGTCGTTCGGGTATAAGCAGCTCCCACAGACAGTGTCCCGGGAGCAGCTGAAGTTCCCGGAGCTCAAGGGCAAGGCGGGCTTCTACGTGCTCGAGCTGATTGGGAACGGGAAGAGCTCGCGTGCGGTCATTAAAATCGGAACGCTGTCGTTCACATCAGTGCCGACCGCGGAGGGACAGCTGTGCTACGTGCTGGACGGCGCGCGGCGGGTCTGCGTCCACGAGTCGACCGGCATCTGGCTCGATGAGAAGCTGTTCAAGGCCGACCCGGCACGCAAAGGCGCGATATTGGTCCCGTATGTGACCGGTGGCCAGACTCGCAAGGCCATTCTCCTCCATCAAGGACTGGCGCAGTTGGTGGACTTCGGGAGGGAGGAGGAGCGCTACTCGCTGGACTGCAAGTTCTTCATGCTCCCCGAGAGCTTCATCATGGGCAACAAGGCCAGTCTTCTGATGAGACCTCAGCTGCTGATCAACGGGCGGAAGGCAGACATGAAGCTGCTCGAGAACGTTCGCTGTGTGATCTACACCTCCAACTACACCGAGGAGATTCCCTCGACCAAGTCTTACACCGACCTCAAGCCTTCCGAGACTCAGGAATTGCTGGTGACATTCCAGGTGGGCGGAAACGTACGCGATGTGCGGGTCGAGCTTATGGCCGAGGTGCGCAACCGCTCGCGCGGCCAGACCGACTGTCTCCGGGCCAACCACTCCTTCCCCATTCAGGCTCACCTTGCCGACTGCGCAATCGGAGAGCTGTTCCTTAGTCTCACGAAGGGGAACGGGTACGAGCTGCTGGCGCTGGGCAAGAATGGCGAGCCACTGCCCAACGTCCCCCTCGACTTCGACTTCCACTCTTCCCAGTTCCACCACGAGATAACGAAGAAGGCGAGCACGAACGGCAACGGCATTGTCAGACTTGGCGCAATGAAGGGCGTGCAACAGGTGGGGGTGAGGATGGAGACGAACGACGGCGTCCGGAAATCGTGGTACCTTCCCAACCTGCAGATGGTGACACTTCCCTTGATACTCGACACGGTTGAGGGCGAAGAGGTCGAGTTCACAGTTCCGAAGGCAAAGGCCGGAGATAGGCTCTACTGCGTCCGAGAGGAGGGCGGACGGGTCATCGAGGACTGTAGCGACCGGGTCAAGATCATGCCTGGCCAGGACGGAATCTACGCCGTCGTAAAGGGCAAGGGGTTCCGGGCGGGCGAGTACTCGCTCTGGGGGAAGGAGATGGAGGGGAAGATACAGATGCGGGTCCACCAGGGCGTATATTGGCCCGAGGATGCGAACTACATATGCAAGGCAGATTCGCTGCTGGAGGCCCAGAAGCAGCACAAGGGAGTTAGAGTTAAGAACGTGCGCTTCGACGCGGAGCAGAAGGACGGCAAGTCTTACATGACGATTGAGGTCAGCGGGGGCGAGAGGCCCGATTGGCGGGCACATGTGATGTTCTTCCGGTACCTTCCCGAGCATCTTAACGCCGTCCTCGTGCGCTTCCTATCGAGGCCCCAGACGAACTTTGCCGAGTTCGACTTCCAGCGCTGGCACAACTTCTACCTCTCCAACCGTGAGCTCTCAACCGAGTTCCGCTACTGCTTCGACCGCCGGGCCCTCCCCCGGTTCATGGGCAACACTCTTCCCAAGCCCAAACTGCTTCTCAAACGCACGTTCGCACAGTCGACGGCCTGCTTCGAGGAAGTTGTCAACGAGGGCACAAAGTACAACCAGGAGCGGGAGGACGAAATGGCGGTGCAAAAGAAGTGCAAGTGCAGGGACAGATCGATGGCATCCGGAGTGGGCGGCGCCTCGGGTTCCCTCGACAACCTTGCCCTCTTCCAGAACTTCCTCGCCCGCGAGCCCTTAACGCTGTATAACATCCCGGCCAGCAAGGATGGCGTAATTAAGATCGAGGTTGACGGGTCGCTGACGAAGCAGTATGGAGTGGCGCTGGTGGTGGTGACTGACTCAGACTCGGCGGCACATTACGTCCAGCCGCTGGATGGTACCGAGACACCTAAGAAAGATCTTTCGATGCGACAGCCGCTGGACCAGTCTAAGGCCTACTGCGAGATGCGGACAGCGAACTGCATCCGGAAATACGAGTCGCACATGATCAAAGACATCGCGAGCACAGATATCCAGCTTGTCGACTCCCTCGAAAAGGCACTGGCAGTCCTCAAGCAGATCATGCGGCTCCAGTCAACCACCGTGCCTGACCTCAGCCGTTTCGAGAGGCTACTGCAGTGGGAGAAGCTGAGCGAAGAGGAGAAGGGCAACATGGTGTCAAATTGTGCCTCCCATGAGTTGTACCTGTTCGTTTACAAGAAGGATCGCGCCTACTTCGACCGCGTCATCCGTCCCTATCTCACTAGCAAGATGGAACAGACATTCGTCGACCAGTATCTGCTGGGGGACGTCGCGGGAATACTGGGATACATCGCGTACCCGGCGCGGATCGCGAGCATGAATTCGCTGGAGCGCGCACTGCTCGTAGAGATTCTCGCTGGCTCCGGAAATAAGGAGCTGGCGGAGGCCGTTCTTCGGGGGATGAAGAACGACGTTGCCACAGTCAAGAAGCCCGTGGGCGAGACGAACCGCGTTTTCGACACGATCCTTTCAATGAACGTGATGGATGATAAGAAGGACAAAGGTAATCTCTCTCAGCGCAACCTCGCAATAGAGTCGGCTCTAATGTTCGGCGCAGGTGCGGCCCCGGCAGTCCCCGTAAAGCGGATGAAGCGCAAGGTCCACCACCACGAACGGAGAATGTCGAACGCCCGGAAGAGGTCTGAGTCGCGGTCCCCAGCTGCGTCCGAATCCTCTGACAGCGAGGAGGCGGCTAGATCGTAATAACGAACTCAGGATAACAACGTGTGGTAGCCCCGTGGAAAGCGAGTGCGAAGAAATGCCGAGGGAACGGGCGTACTCCAACGCGCACATGCCAGAAGTGCACCAGAATAAGTTCAAGGAGATGGGCGAGACCTGCGAATACGTCGAGACCAACTACTTCCGGAAGACGGACCGAGACAGCTGCGCATATCTGACAACGGCGAGTGCCTTCTGGACCGATTACGCGGAGAACGCGCTGCAGGGGGAACAGAGGAAGGCGTTCCTGTCGAGCAACTTTGTGGACGCGTACCACAATCTCACGCAAATCATGGCCTCCCTCGCGCTGCTCGACCTGCCCTACAAGTCCCCTGAGCACGGCTTCAAGAGCACCGAGGGTCGTGCCGCCGAACTCAAGGCTGGAGACAACCTCATCGTGTTCTCAAAGGAAATCCGCGAGTGCGCGTCAGACCTCAAGCCGAACATTGTGGTGGCCCAGCGCTACATCGACCTCCAGCACAAGGGAACAGAAGACTACGTGATTGAGGAGTTCGTGAACGGACGAGTGTACATCTGCGAGGTTGTGGTCACGAACATCTCCGGAAGGACCCTCGACTTCGACGTGCTGCTGCAGATTCCCGAGGGCTCGCTGCCGGTGTCCACGTCACCATACCAGAAGTCGCGTTCGATCTCTCTCGGCAGTTACTCAACAAGGAAGCTGGATTACATGTTCTACTTCCCGTCGGCGGGGAAGTTCGCGAATTTCCCAGCAAATGTATCAATCAACTCCGTGGTTGTGGCCAAGGCCGGCGCCACGACGCTGACCGTGGTCAAGGAGCGCACCAAGATCAGCAAGGAGAACTTCCGCGACGTTCTGTCCACTGGGAACACCGAGCTGCTGCTCTCATTCATGAAGGGCAAGCTGATAAACGCGATCGAGGGGTTCAGATGGGACGACATATACTTCATGCTGAAGGAGCCAAAGTTCTACGCAGGGCTCCTTGAACTGCTGAAACAGCAGAGCTTGTTCGAGCCAGTCGTCTGGTCGTATTCCTTGTTCCATCAGACCGATGAGCGACTCATTTCGGAGTACCTGAACTCGTGCCAGGGCTTCAAGGGCTCCTTCGGTTTTTACTTCAACTCAAGACTGATCCAGGTGCGCCCGTGCGACTCGAGTTTCCGCCACCTCGACTACTATCCCATGGTTAATCCTCGCGCGCACACTGTTATGACTCCGGAGAACGAGTCGGGCAGCGTGGGCGAGCGGCCGCTGATCCTCAACCGCAACTTCTACGACCAGTACATCAGTTTCGTTCGCTATCTAATCGAGAAGGACAACTGGGAACTATCTGACAAAATGAACCTGGCGTATTACCTCGTCCTTCAGGAGCGGACAAAGGAGGCCATCGACGCCTTCCGCAAGATCCGTCCCGCCGAGGTCTCCCCCGCCGGTCCCCTGCGTCTCCAGTACGATTATATGACGGCATATCTCGACTTCTACACCGGGTACCCGGAGTTCAAGGCGGCACGTGAGGTCTCCGCAAAGTACAAGAACTACCCGGTGCCCCACTGGCGCCAGTACTTCGACGACCTCTCGTCCCAGCTTGACGAGTTCGACGGGAAGCCTGACACCAAGCTTATGTCCGAGGAGGCCAAGGTTGTTGGCGGCGAAAAGGTTGAGTCTCAGCTCAACATTACACTCAACGGAAAGGAAGTTCTAGTGGAGTACGCAAAGATCGCCGAAATCGTGGTAAAGTACTACATCATCGACCTCGAGGTGCTGTTCTCGAGAACGCCGTTCCTGACGAACGCGACCGACGACTTCAGCTTCGTGAAGCCCAACCTGGTTTCCGCCGCGGTTCTCGACCCCAAGACGAAGGAATACCGGCTGCAGATTCCTGAGCAATTCGTGAATCGAAATGTGATCGTCGAGGTCGCTGGCGCAGGAATGCAGCGGATGTTGACCTACTTCTCCACCTCACTTAAGGTTCAGGTCTTCGAGGATTACGGAGAACTGAAGGTCACCGACGCGGAAGGAAAGGCGTGCCCCCAGTCATATGTCAAAGTCTTCGGCATGCGTCACAACTGGTCGACCATGTACTACAAGGACGGATACACCGATGTGCGTGGCAAGTTTGACTACGCGTTCCTGAGCGGGACAAGACTGAAGTCTGTGAAGAGGTTTGCGATATTCGTGATGAGCAACAAGAACGGGTCGCTGATCAAGGAGTGCAACCCTCCGCAGCGACTGATGAGGAAGGCCGAGGACTGCGGCGAGGACGAGCCTGCTCCAGTGTCGGTGCCTACACCAGTCTACAATCCGCCGTCTCCTACCGCGATACTGCACAGCGTTCGCAAATACTCGTAATATCATCTTCACCTCTCACTTCTATTCCAACATTTGCATTGAAAATCAACTCGAGCCCAGTGCTCCTTCCCGTTTACAGAAATTGGGGGAGTTAGTGAAATAGTGATATATAAGAAGCCTATTGCTGCTGCGGCTTGTCGAAGGAGGGGGAAGAGACGAGGGACTGGTGCGCACAGACGGCCTGGAACCGGGTCAGACGGCGCTCAAGCTTGTCGCTGATGAGATCCTGAAGTTTGAGCAGCCGCTTCTGCACCTTGTTCATCCCGAAGTTGTACTCCAGTTCCTGCACCTCATCTAGCGCTGTCTTCTGTCCCAGCTCGTCCAGCACTTTCCGCACGTTTATCTCCATGTCGATCGCAATGTTCAGTTCAATCACGTTCTGCATCATCTGTCCGGCAAGACGCTCGTATGGTCTGAGAGCATCAAGGTCGGTCTCATCTGGCTCCCCGTCCCGCTTGTTGAATAATTGGAGCACACCAACCTTGGTTCCGCCGATCCCGTGCATTGGGACAAAGACGAAGTTGCGGAGTTCCGTGTACGAGCCCATGTTGTCTACCTCGTGAAAGTTCTTCTCCTTCTTCCCCTTGAGACTGATCACGGGCTTCTGGCTCCGGAACACTTCCCCCGTTATCCCGATCTGCACCGGGTACCTTATCAGCGATGTGCTTCCTGCCACGTAGTGACTCTTAAAGCACGTGCAGAGCTCGTTGGCTACGGGAAAACTATGATACAGCGCGGGTTACTGTTTGTGTCGTGGAAATAGACGCCGACGAACTCATAGCCAACCAGTGGGGGAAGGAGCTCGCGCAGTCCGATGAGCAGATTCATGTATGTTCGCTGTTCGTATAGCGTGTTCACAGTGTTGATCGTGGCCGCCAGTCTCTCCTCCTTCTCCCTGCACTGGAACGTGCTCCTTATCTGTGCGACCTTCACTCCGATAAAAGTGCAGAGCAGCGACAGCAGTCCGTCGTCGAGTTCTGAGAAACCCGAATAGACGCCCGTGTACATGTCGCCAGCCTTGAGCTTTTCGAGCTGGAAGCCGCCGAAGAGCTCGCGAGCGCCCGGCGGGTCGATGCCCTTGAATAGCAGCTTGTGACTACTCCATGCTTGGGGTGAAGATACCTCTTGCGTCCGCCCTTGAGGTATGAGAGTTTCTTGAACTGAGGCTCGCTGTATGTGGACTCAGCCTTGCTCATCACATTGTACCAGCGGCGGACATAGAACTTTTTGTCGAAGAACACGTTTGCCGCCCGATCTTCCGCTGTCTGTCGCATCAGTTCCTCATCCGCAATTATTATCGTCCACCGGTCGCACTCTATGATTTGCGGGATCATTCTACAATCTCTGGCCCAACCGATTACATGACGGTGGAACTGAGCACATCCTTGTAGCTGGTTGCGTGCGCTATGTGTTCCATGAGTTGGTACATCTTGTACCAACGCTTGACATCGGCCTGCGTCTTTATCCTGGTGGGGGCCAGAGCACTTCTCGCCCGGGTCAGACTGCTTCTCCCCGTGCTCTCGCCTATACTATTGCTTCTCATGTATCCCACCTTGGACAGTCAAATCGACGGAAGATTTCGCACTCAGTGTATCCTCCATGACGGAGCAACGTCTCCCCTCCATTGCGCCGCGAGCCTCGTGTTTCTTCATTGTCCTGACCCGGCTCCGATAGCGGTCCACCAACCGATGCATTATGTCGTTTTCCAGTCGGGCCTCCTTCTCTGCCTCTGCGGTGCGCGAGACCTCAAGAGATAGGTCCTGCTGGCCGCGAAGAGCCTTTTCAAGCTCGGACTGAATGCTCTTCATGCAGATGCTGTTGTAACTTCCATAGACGGAGGTTGAAGCCTGTTTGTGTTATGGAAAAATAACGTACGGTGTTGCTGCTGGCGGAAGGCCCGGTCACAAATACGGAGGAGACCAGGTCTTCGCCGTGGGAAAGCATTTTCATGAGGTTTCCGTTCACCTGCTCAAGTTGGGTAACCTGCGACTCCAGTCTGGTTTTGGCTGCCTCGAGATCTTTGATACTTCCGGCAATGATGCAACCCTGCTGATACTGGCCCATGGACTCGAGCTCGTCGACCCGCTGTCTCAGCACCTCGCATTCTGACCTGTAATCAACAACGGACTGGCTGTTCGACTGGGAGGAATCGGCGTTCCTGTTCGGAGATGCCTCTGCCTCGGTGATCGTACTAGCAGAGATTCTTCGGTTTCTCCCCGCCTCGACCGGCTGGATGTGTGCTGATAGTCCGTGTCCTTTAACGGAAATGCTGGCCGAGAGCGGTTGGTTTCCCCTTCTCCGTTTCTTCTGGGCTATTTGATTCGCTTTCACGATGAAGAATCGTACGAGTGGAGGTGAAGGGTCGCTGCGATCCCCCGGAGCGAGAAGAGGCGCGGAAGCCCCGGCTGTTTTCGTGCGGAAAAGCGTTGTACGAGTCGGCGGTGACGTTGCAGACTGAATCTCTCGGCAGCGAGGTCCGCATATCGACCGAAGAGGAGCGCTTGCTGGCCCAGGAGGCGGCGGGCCGACTGCGCAACATTCGCGCCCGATTTCGGATCATCGCGGAAGAACCGCTGCCGGAAAGTTTCTGCGAGTACGAACTATCTGCGGAGAAGACGCTGATATCAGCGGCCATGATTGAGTTGTTGGATTTTTTATTGCGATACGGGGAATGAGATAGTAGCAGTGGGAGGAGCCCCGCACTGACAAGATACCAACAATCGCATAAGAAAGGATGAATAACGGAACACTATTTCCTCCTTCTGCTCCTTCTCGCCGAAACCATGCGTGCCGCCGCCTCTCTCGCGGCCCTCGTACATTCGCAGTTCGGATAGTCGCCCCCGCAGTGGTAGCAGAACTGGTGCTTGCACCTGCACACCATGTGGTTGCATCCCTACTCTCAGATTTTTCGCAGCATCTTACCATGGTCCTCTCGACCCAGAACTTGCACTTCGGGCATTGTTTGAACTTCTTCCCTTTCACAAACTTCAGGAACTTGTCGTCGTCCGCCTATTCATATAAGTTTCGTGCACCCGTACTGTGTGTTTGTTGTTAACCTCGTATTCCTTGCAAGTCATGCCCTTGTGGAACAAGCACTTGCAGTTGAGACAATAGCGTTTCTTGCACTTCGGACAGGTGAAGTCGTTGGAGTCCTCCTTGGACAGCCAGACGAAAACGTACGAGCAGTCTGGTGTCGGACAGCATGAATATTCGTCGGTCTTCCCCTCCACGAAGCTCTTGAACGAATACTGGTCAAAGAGCTTGAATGTGTCCTCCTCGAGTAGCTCCTTTATGTAGGTGGTGTCGATATCAGACTTGCACTCTGGCAGCGGGCACAGGATTGGGAACGTCCTGGCGTCCATCTGTGTCTCAACGTACTTCCGCAGGCACTTCATGTGGAACAGGTGCCCGCACGGCTCCAAAGGGTTGTACTCAGTGGGCTCAATGCGGTCCATGCATATCTTGCATTCTGCCTTGTCCAGATTCTCTGAGTCTCGCTTCCTCCGAACCTCCTCGAGCTCCTTCTTCTCCTCCTCCTGCAGCTTCTTGATCAGCTCCAGACTCTTCTCGTCGTCTTGCACCTCTCCTATCGCCTTCTTTTCCTCTTCCACCACTGCCGGCGCAACGGACGGAATAACGACCACCTTCTCGGACTCCTCCTTCCCCTCAGGCTTGGTGCGTTTGCTGGGCGGCGCCAGCTCGTTGAACAATTCCTGTGTCGATGGAAGCGAATCGTGCGATTTCTTTGCGGGCACGGGAGGCGGTGCGATCGGCTTGGCCGAGGCCTCAGTCCTCTCGATCTCAACGTGGGACTCAGCTTTCTCCGCCGGCTCAACCCTGAGAGGAACTGCGGACTGGGGACGGGCCGCGGCATGGCTAGCCGAAAATGCCTCGAGGATCCCATCGATTCCCTCGTATGTGCCCTCAAAGATAAGGTATTCGACCATGCTCTTCTGGACGTGGGTCAGCAGGCCCTGCTGGAAGAGCGTGTGCGATCGGATGAGCTGGGAAGCCAGGGTGCCAACGGGGGTGCGGCCCTCGTGTTTTCCGACACTGTAGCCGAGGAGGAAGAGTTCTTCAATGGAGAGTTTGTCGAAGTCCGGGATCTTCTTTAGAGTGAAGACGTAGTCCTGGAGCTTGTTGCGCGGGGCTGACATTAACAATATACTAATAAATGATCGGGATTCTGGTGTTAAGGTAACGGACAAAGGCGGGGAGGAGCAAAAAGGGAAGTCAGCGGTGTAGAATAAATTAGAATCACGTACTCATCGAGATTGTGATTTTTTGTCATCATAATTCGGAATATATATTAGCTAAAGCGAGTGGATGCACAAACCTTCCGTGGCCAGAGTCGAACCCTCGATTCCTGACCGCAGGACGGCAGCACCATCTCGCTATTCGCTCATTATCGCCGAATCTGCCCTTATATCACTCTGGTGCCACAAATATTTCCTCTTGCCACGAAATGGCACCATGCACTGAGAGAGCGAGAAGAGAGTGTCTGGGGGATATAATGCACGCAGGCATGTGTTGGTGAGAGCAATAACCTTATTTCTTGCGGCCACCGCGCTCCTTGACGCTGATTTCGAGCATGGAGTTGTCGAGAGTGTTGTAGTGGGCGAGAGAGAAGTGGTCCTTGAGGGCGCTGTGGTTGAACGTGCGCAGCCGGATCTTGTTGGCCGGCATCTTCCCCAGGTAATCGCCTATCGCGTTCTTCAGCTGGCCCACAGTCGTCCGCGGGTCCATCGACAGCTGAATGATCTGGCCCTTGAAGTTCCACTCCGGGTTCCCGCCTCCCAGAGGCACCTTCACGTTCACTGTTATGTTGTTGGGGTAGAATTTGAGCCACTGATCTTCAGGCATCAGGGACCCCTCTTCGTCAGCCTTGTACTTGTCCAAGGTCAGCAGCCCGCCGCTCATGTTCAGACTGGTCGACATGCCCGGCCGGAGGTATCCCAGCGAGTTGAATATCGGCGTCGCAGAAATCGAGCCCTGTGCCGGCGCCGGTGCTGATGCTGGCTGCTGTTGTTCTTGCCGTTCTGGTTGTTCACTGCTCGCCTGAGCAGGTGCGCTCGCGGTCGGGATCTTTGTGGCCTTGGGAGCACCGAGCTGGGCTGCGGTGGAAGACTGGCCCTGGGCGAGCCAGGTCATGACACGCTTTGCCGGGGCCGCAGCGAGGGCGGCAGCGGCCTGAGATGCTGAGACCATTCCTTTGTCCCTCATAGACTCGTCGATTCGCTGCTGTTGCTGATGGGCGAGCATGGCAGCATTAGCAGTGGTGCGGGTCATGTTTCCCAGTATGCCATCGTACATGTACTTGGGCATAGGTCTGCGCTCAGCCTCAGCGGCCTTGATTTCGCTGGGGAGCTCGGCGCTGCCGAAGAGGTCGGGCCGCTGCTTGCCGAACTCTTGCAGGTTCGACAGCATCTCCTCGCCCGTGGCCATCCCGTGTTCCTCCATCCTTTCCTGCAGAGCCTTCTTCTGCGCGAAGTAGCCCGGCGACACCAGCTCTATGCGGAGATGTCTCTCGAACTCCTCCTGTGGCGCGGCGGGAACTCTTCCAACTTTGTGCTGACGGGCTGTCGCATGCGCTTCTCCTCTTCTTCTTGGTTCTGTCTTAAGGCCTGCTCCTTCATGCGTCTGACCTCATCCACCTCCCGGGCCTCGCCGGCCGCCACTCTCTGTGCCTCCACCTTCTTCGCCACCGAGGCCAGCGCCTTTCCTTCCTCGGTGTCGAGGTCCATCTCCATATCCATGTCGGCTGCACCCTCGCGCTTGATGTTGTCAGTCCCGGAGATTTGGACCGCGCCAGGAGCGGCGGGGGCCGAAGCGGATTTGTCGTCGAAGGTGATGGTCTCGACCGTGACGAAGTCGTACCAGTCAATCTGCATGGCCTCCTGCTCCTCCTCTTTGACCTTCTCGTCGCGCACCTTCTTCTCGTCCTGCATCTTCACCTTCTCATACTCGTGGCGATCCATTCCCTGCTCCAGGATGAGCGAGGGGTCGGCGACGTAGCGCTGCAGCTTGATCAGCTCGTCCTTCCGAGGCATTAAACAGCGGGAGTACGCGTCAACGAGCGAGGTGAAGTAGCCGAAGAGCAGATGCGTGGGCTTGAGGAAGTCGAACTGCGGGTTCTTGCTCTCTCGTTCGGACAGCCCGGTGAGGAACTTCTGTCCATTGCGAGCAACATACTGGGCGGTGAGCTTGATGGTCTCGCGATCGACGATGGCGGCATAAGGATGGCGCACGCTGTACTGGTCGGGCGGGGGCTGGCGGACCGGCCGCTTGGGCTGGGTCGGCTGCACCTGTGCCGGCTGCTCGAACAGCACTTCCGAGGCCTTCTCGGGCTGGATGGAGGAGAGGGCGGCGTCGGCGAGGTCGCCAAGGAGCTTGTCGTAGTATGGGCGGTAGATGTCCCCCGGCTTCAAGAAGTTGAATTTAGGGTTGTTGCCCTCGGCCTCCAGGAGCATCGATTCGAAGGATGGGCCGTGGTTAGTAACCATCTTGGCGGTCTTGTCTGCAATCTCCTTTATCTGGCCGGGAGGAACAATGACTCCCTGTGGGTTTGAGGCGCTCATTTCTTATTGATAATATTATATTATGTTAGCGCTGTGATTTATTGCGGCCACGTCCCGGCGCAGGAGTCGCGCGTCGGCATGGGGTTTTGGGGT
>QFZN01005934.1_pt1 | contig 13329 bp, 12 predicted proteins | sample 1740101 | NCBI WGS metagenome assembly QFZN01 (sample SAMN09210849, study PRJNA391713) | Ciliate metagenome, whole genome shotgun sequencing project. | isolation source: combination of 50 Heterometopus sp. ciliate cells from an enrichment culture... | host: Heterometopus sp. ...
CCCCAACACCCCAAAACCCCTTCTCCGACAAACAAACGCCGTTTCGCGCTTACAGCCGCGAAGTTACATCATAACGTTCATAAGAATTAATAACCTAGGGATGCTGCATGTGGACCGTACTGATGGGCTTCGTGCTGAGAAATGGCGCTGTATCGGTTCTTCGGCCCTCTGCATCAAGTTCCGGGGGAGCAGCCCGCTGAATCGCGGGCCGCTTGAGGGTTTTTGCGGCCCGAGTCTGTTCCGCGTACCTTTGTGACTCCTTGTCGAGCGAGGACGCCACACACTTCTTTTCAATACTGGCCTCCTGCGACCACTTCGCCGATCTCTCCCTCTCTTTCTCCTCCTCCTCGATTTGCTGGAGGAATTCCTGGACATCTTTATCGAGAACACTGGCCCGCGTGGCAACCCTTACGGCGCGGTATATGCGCTGGTCCTGGATCAGGTCGAGCGCAGTGACCTTCTTCATGTTCTGTATCGACACGTCCGCCCTGTGTCTGAGGAGGATGTAGCAGACGTAGGGACGCCGGGCCTGGACCGCGACGTGGAGCGGGGTCCAGCCGGCGCAGTCTGGGAAGTTGCAGTCCGCCCCGTTCTCCAGCAGGAACTTCACTATCGAGTACCCTCCGCGTTTGCACGCCTACCAGAGCTATATGCGGGTTCTTTTTACAACATGAAGAAGAGAGGTTCGCTCCTCGTTGATAGCGTTGGCTGAAAGTCGCTTGTTGGTCAGCAGTTCTTTAACGACAGCAAGATTGAAGCCGGAGCAAGCCTTGAAGAGCATCTGTTCGTCAAGTTTGAGCGACTTGATGTCGTTGTCGATCACCTCGCCCTTCAAATTTTAGGAGGCGGAATATACTTGGGGAGTGCAGATGTTGATGGTGACCTCGTTGTTATCCTGACGGGAAATTTCGTCCTCGCAGAGCTAGAGCCGTTGGTAAGGAAAAGAGTACCATCTTTGTGGAGGGAGCGTGGTTGTTCTGGTAGTAGTTCCCGCAGCACTTGCCCATTCGGGAGCAGAAGGCGCTTCCCATATTTTAGTAATATGCACAGTAATATTTCCGATGTTAAACAAAATCTGAATTAGCACCCTACGTGGCAGATGAAGCGGCGCTATTCTTAGCAATCCGACCTCGTCCGCACGGGCCAAGCATTCAGTCAGGCATAATATTGGCCACACACATCATATGCGGTCTCGCCGACTAAATTATTCACTCAATGGAAGACGACAATCCACTCAAGGCTTTCCTCTCAATCGCCAAGCCCAAGTCCAAACTAATGGCAGAGTGCACGATCGCGGCTCAGGTTATCCGCGATGTCGTTGTCAAGGCAAATATGCACACTGTCGGCAAGTCTCTGGCCTACTCTTACTTCATCGCAATATTAAACACACTGGAACAGATGGCAGGCAGGCCGCTGGGGCCGCACGAGGACGCGAAGAAGACGCAGCGGACTCACGAGAGCTTCGCGATTCTGTTCAGTCTGATCGTCCACAAGGTCCCCCTTCAGTTCCTCGCGCCGTACGTTCCCAAGGTCATCGCAGTTCTCAGGCTTCTCCGCGAGCGTCACCGCAATTTCTCTGTGGTGATCGACAAGTACTCCATCCCGATCCTCACGAAGGTCTTCCTCTGCAGGTATTCACTCGATATCACATTCGTTTTAGCCAGGAAGACAGGAGCCCGTTCGCCGTGATGAGGGAGGCGCTTCTGGACCCAAGGAGATCGGTGAGAAGGATGGCGACAAAGTGCATGTGCAAGCTGCTGGGGGCGATATACGAGCAGCCGCGGTACCAGGCGACAAGTCCGCTGCTGTACAGAGAGCTGGAAGAGACCGCCATCGCGATTTTCCAGAAGGCCGCTGCCATGGAGGAGGGCACAGATCTCCAGCAGACACTGTACATGCTGTACTTCCTGGGCGTGGGACTGCAGATTATGCCGGCGCAGATCGGCACCAACCTCATGTCACATTTCTTCAGCCTCATCGAGGCCGGCAACATTTCTGTCATGGTGCCCACGTTCCTTAACATCGAGACCTTCATGGCAGCAAAGAAGCTGTCTGCAGAATTTGTGGAGCAAGTGCTGAAGTACCTGCTGGAGAACTCTCCTGCCGGCGAGGAGAACAAGACGAACGACGTGCTCAACGTCTCCTACATGCAGAGTCTTGTCCAGACCTTCCTCAATCTCAACAAGTACGGCTATTCTGACTCAACGATCCGCGTGGTGTCCAAGTACCTGCCGGCCTTCGTGATCAGCATGGGCGAGCTCATGGTCTCCCCCTCGATGAGAGTGGCTAAGTCTGCCTCCAACAGCATCCAGTCGGTGTTCAACTCTTGCCTCTCGCCCGAGTTCTTTGTCAAGAAGGCACCTACGGCTCTGGGAATCGAGGAGCTGGGGATCTCAGGAGACAGCAAGGACGCGGGGGTGAGCTTCCTCGCCCAGACCGTGGCCAACCTCCAGTACCTCCTCACCATCCGTTTCGCCAAGGTTGCGCCCGATGCCTACAAGCTGATCGGACTCTTTGCCGCGAAGCTCAGAACTGGTCTGATCCCCGAGCTGCCCACTTTGGTTCATGCGATCACAGAAAAGACTGAGTATGGCTTGTGAGAGCGAAAGATGTAGGAAAACGAAGGAGTGGAGACAGTGTGTTGGACAGGTATGGCAGGCGGTCGGCTCGTTCCACTTCCTCAAGGTACCCGCTTTTATATGCTAACCCTAGCAGGAATTCCCACTGCGCATCATCGAGACTGATCTCAGCTCGGAGAAGTACGATGCGGAGAGCAGGTCGTACCTGCTGCTGATCGGCAAGGACTGGGTGCAGGAGTCGCCCGAGTTCTTCGCCAACTACTTCTTGCCTCTGACAAAGAAGCTGGTGGCCGCACGCAAGAAGGACGAGAGCGAGCTGCGGGGCAAGAAGTACTCGCTGCTGATCGAACAGATCTGGGGACTCTTCCCGTGCTACTGCGAGTCGGCCAGGAACCTCGACCTCGCACTGCCGAAGATTATGCCCACGATAAAGCTGAAGCTGGGACAGGACAACCAGACGATCATCCACGCGATCGCGGTCGGGTTCACGAAAATCGTCGACGCGCTCCAGGCCGACACCGCGATTTCGCCGTACGACTTCCTCAGAGCTAAACCTGTGATAGGGAGAAGAAGAACGCATGCGTGATGCTGTTGCGGTCGGTGGCTGAGACACACGTGGCCACGTTCAAGAAGATCTTCGTAGGACTGCACAAGGACCGTGCCGAGCGCAAGGACATCCTCGCTGCCATCGGCTCCTTCTCTCAATGCCTGGACACCCAGTCGCTGGAGAAGATGTACCTTGCAGACTGTGCTGCCATCATACAGAAGCCAGAAGAGCTCCAATCTGTACTCTTGCCTGGTGCGAGTGTGATAGACGGACGTGGACGAGATCTGCAAGGGAATTGACATGCTGGGGGCAACCATAAAGGGACTGCAGCTGAACGCACAGAACGTGGGCGCCGCCCGCGAGCTGGTCGCAAAGTTCATTGACCACCGCGAGTTCGCCATCCAGAAGAAGGTCTACATGCTGATCCTCGCATTGATGAAGAAGTCCGGAGCCTCCAGTCTCGCAGATGCGGTCAACATATACAAATGGATTGAAGGCACGAAACAGCCGATGGCGAAGGTCGGCCGCATCCGAGTGGTGGCTGCGATAATAGACATCATGGTGCGCACAAATGAGGCCGGCAAGCTAGATCTGGGCCCCGATGTTGAGACTCTGATCAACGCAATTCTTCCGGAACTCATCATCTGCGTGAAGGCGCAGCATAAGAAGACCTGCGACGAGGCGTTGGCGGCAGCCATAAACCTGTCGAGAATAATGGTCTCGAAGGCGGCGCTGATGGGGCTCGTCAAGAAGCTTTTGGCCGGACTCGCAGGGAAGTCGGTGGAGTTCCGGGTGGGGACCATAGTGCTCATTGGAAGGCTGCTGTACGAGCATCATGAGGAGCTCAGTCCCGAGTTCACCATGGAGGTATCCAACCTGATCGTGATACTGCTGAAAGAGTCGGACGTGAAGGTGGTGAAGGCGGCGATGAACTACATCAAGGTGCTGGTGTCAGTTCTCCCCAAGGAGCGTGTTGAGGGGTACATCGACGTTCTGGCCAACGGACTGCTGGTCTGGACCGGGAAGTACAAGGCGGAGTTCAGACTGAAGATCCGGTACATCTTGAAGAAGATGATCAAGAAGACCAGCGCAGAGCTAGTCAAGGCCAAGGTCGTTGGGGCAGACAAGCCGCTTATTGAGTACATCTGCAAGTCGATAAAGCGCGACCGCAACGCAAAGAAAAAGTCCAAGAAGGAGGAGGACAAGAAACAGAAGGGCGCGGGAGAGGCAAAGAAGTACGAGAAGATCGTGAAGGACGGAGATGAGGAAGAGAACGAGGAGGAAGACTCAGACGAGGAAATGGCGGAGGGCATGAAGGGAGCGCAGGAGTCCGAATCGGAAAGCGAGGACAGTCTCTTCTCCGATTCCGACAACGAGGCTATCCCCGTGATTTCTGCGGAGGAGGAAGGGAAGAAGACAGAGAAGCAGGAGAAGACGGAGCTGCTGGAGGACCGGATAGAGCGGATGTTCAAAGCGCCGGAGAGCGAGTTGGACACACACTTCTTCCAGGGGGCCAAGCGTACCGGCAAAGGGCAGAAGGGCGAGGAGGTCGCCAAGCCTCTCGACAAATCCGTATACGTCTCCAAAGAGTCAGGCAAACTCGTTGTGAACGATGAGGACGAGGATAAGGAGGATGCCGACAAAAAGGCTAAGCCCAAGGCACAAAAGAAGCCGGGCGAGAGGTCGAAGAAGCGGTCGCTGAAGGACACGCTGCTGGGCGGGGAGGACGTGGTCTCAGATGAGGAGCCTTCGGGCAGGAAGCGGAAGGCCGTCGAGGAGAAGGGCGAGGTCAAGGCTGAGAAGGTCAAGAAACAGAGGGAGCCGGGGAAGAAGAAAAACAAGAAGCTGGAAGGACACATAGAGGTGCACTCGGGAGAAGAGTACAAGAGCAAGGCGGGGAAGGGCGACGTGTGGAAAAAGGGGCAGAAGTTCGAGCCTTTCGCATACATTCGCTTCAATCCGAAGGTAAGAGTGATGCGTGACTGTGTAGATGACGAACCCCAAGCGGAGGAAGCAGGCACTCAAGAGTTTCGAAAAGTTCACCATTCGGCCCAAGGCGGCCAGCAAGGAGGGCGGGAGCATCCTCAAGGGCGTCAAGGTAGACAAGAAAGATAAATAAGATCGGATATTCTTATGATATGGGCTAAAGGCCGATAATGTGAACCTTGGTCGTGCGTGCATAGTTCCGCAGCGCAATGTGATTACAGGATTGATGAAGGACAAGGAATCAAAAGGCACCAATAACTATAAAAGCAGCGAACGCATTTATTAAGTGACTATAAATAAGCCAGCATCGGCTCTAGTGCGGCTATGCCCCGGAAAACCATTATAGCTTTAAGCATTCCAGGATGAGAGCCCGAAGTGTCACGATGTTCGACCTCGACGCAGACTTCAGCGCCGTAAGCCGCAATCCTAGCCCGATGTAGGAGCTGCAGCAGGCGCCCGCCGCAGAACAGCCGACAGAGAAGTCGGAAGACCCCTTCCTGCCGGCAGATAAGGCCTCACAAAACATTTCTGACAAGGCGAGGCTGAAAGCTGTACTTCTTCTTTATGATTCACGCTGCGCCTTAGGAGAAGAAGATGGCAAAGCTCGCTCGTTCCCACGCCGAGATGTGGCAGGAAAATGAGACTAGCATAGTGCTCAAGATGTTGGACAACTCGATGAAGTGCAAGGACAGGTCGCGCTTCAATGCGCTGCAGCGCTCGCTGCTGGAAATAGAGCGCAAGGCCAACAAAGTCACGCCCGAGCCGGGTGAGGAGGAAAATGACTTGTCACTGTTGCCGCCAGCAGAGTTACCGTTTACGATGCCGAGCTCGGCGATGAGCGAAGACTCGAGAAACTCGTTGGGGAACCTGGGGAATATCGCAGCTTCCGGGTCGACCGAGCCCACAACCAATTTCTCGCCGGCAGAGCAGGAGTACCTCGAGAAGGCCATCAAGCAAAATGTGAAGCAGTACGATGCGCAGATAAACATTATGATCGTCGGCAACGGCTTCACCGGCAAAACGAGTGTTACGACCGCTATTATCGGGTCCAAATTTGAATTGCATACGCCTCGATCGACTGGGTAACTCCGAAGCCATTACTGATTCCTAGACTGGACTCGAAAATAACGTACAGGGAGTACAACGGGAAGAAGATAAAGTATAAACTGATCGACACGGACCCCGATAAGAGCAAAGAATATATCCGCAAAGGTTAGTATTAATTTTTGACCGGGGGATAGTGTACTACGACATGGCGAGCGCGATAATAATATTGTACGACGTGACAAACATGGGGTCGTTCGAGGACGCGCAGTTCTGGCACAACTCGATCCGCGAGCATTGCGCCAACGACCCGTTGATCCTCCTTGTGGGCAACAAGATCGATCAGGCCTTCAGTCGCGCGGTTCCCTATGAACTGGCGGAGCGATATGCCCTGCAGAACAGCATGCACTTCTTCGAGGTGTCGGCGAAGGACGCAACAACCATCGACCGTCTCCTGCCCTACATCACTAATCGCGTGCTGGAGCCAGAGCACGAACGGATGAGGCCGGGAATGGAGGAGATCGAGGGGAAGAGCGCACTCGCGTAGCACGACGCCCGCTAACCTGTCTTGTGTCGATAATCAGTCAACAACCTTTCCCTTATTTATAACACATTTTATAATGGATCCTTTACCCTTCCCGACCTAACAACCGTTTTCGTGTATAACAATAATATCACAACATTATTCGCTCGTCGGTTAACTGGTGAACATACAATGTTTCTACTACATCTACCGCCGCCTCGCCCAAAATTCGCACCGACTGCTACTTCTCGTTCCCGACCGGCGTGTTCTCCACAAACACACTCCTACTCTCGGTTTTCACCCGTCGCTTATACCACGTATCCGATCCGTCATTTCCTGTAGGACTCGGTTCGCCCTTCCCCGTGGTCTTCGCCTTATCCTGACTCGTCCTCCCCTTCTGTCTCTCCTCCGTCGGCACCCCGGATCGCGCCTTTCGTCTCTCGATCAACGATAAGACTGCGGAGGGCTCGAGAGCCTTGCTTTCCTCAGGGCCGCCGCCGTGCCTCTTCGCGACGTATACCATCCTGCTGACCGTCCGCGACATGTACAGCGGGGAGGTCATCCGCCGTGTCTCCTGCTCGCGGAGGGAGATGCGGCGCTGGTTCTCCTCCACCGCGATCTTCGCCTCCTCGATCTCTTTCGCGCTAAGTTCCCTTCTGCTTGAGCTTGAGGAGCGTGAGACCGCAGGTGACAGTGTTATCATGGTGTTGTCCGTGGAGGATATGTTATCGATCTTGCGCCTCTTCCCGCCGCCGCCCGATATTTGAGTTTCGGAAGTCTGGACCGCAACCTCCCTTGTGAGCTCCTTCGCCGCCTTCTCCTTCAGCAGCGCCGCGATCTCCTGTTCGTTGTAGAGCTCGCCCAGAAGTCCGCGGACCAACTCGGGCGCCCGGTCGGCGAAGCAGAGGATCAGCATCTACGCCCGATATTTCGGCGGCTCGTGCCTGGTGGAGCTGGTTGGGCAGGCTCACCGGTCCCGGGTACTCGAGGCTTCTTATGCTGAGCTGAAGAGTGACCTGCTGGAGACTTCTGTGCACCGCGGGAATATCCTCAGCGGCGGCAGACTTCCCGAGACAGAAGAGCTCGCACTGCAGGTACAGCGAGACCACGTCTTCTGCCAGTCGCGAGCTCTATGCCTGACTGTGACAAATTCAATACTGGGTATGCCGAGGAAGGGCGTCTGTTGGCCGGCCGATTCTCGAACTTCCACTGCACGTGCTTCACCAGTGGCAACAGTAAGGCTTTCCCGTCCCCGCGTCTGTCCATGCACCGCGAGAATGTCGGCAGAAGTTCTGTTGAAATGGAGGCCAGCTGGCGGATCACGTCGGGACTTGCTAATGCTATGAGGGGAGAGTACATGTCGCCAGCCTTGGCGAGGTCCTTGAGGAGTTCCACGAGGTACTCGCCGCCAGCCTTGTTGACAAATCTGAGCACCACCTCGCTGTTCCCGCTGCTCATTTAGATTAAAAATATGCAGCGCGAGAGACGTTCGCTGAACTTTGTGCGCTCTTATTATTCCTCGATTCACACAGTCTCCCCGCCGCGATCAAGGTTTCACTCGCCTTCTCTTTATCACACAAACAAAACAAAAACTAAGATGACAGCGACAATCGCGGCTGGCCCAGGGATCCAGAGAGTGAAGCTCTTCGAGGAACTGCTGGACAAGTACCAGTACTTCGTCTTCGACCTGGATGGGGTCATTTTCCACGGTCCACACGTGATCGGGGACTCGATCCCGATCCTGAAGCTGCTAATGGCACGGGGAAAGCAAATGTACTTCTACTCTAACAACAGCCGTCGGGGCAACCCTGAGCTGGCCCAGCGCCTCATCAACGCCGGCTTCGTTCCTCCCAAAAACAGCGTTATCTCCACTCCCTACCTCACCGCGCTGTATCTCCATTTCAAGCACCCGACCGTGAAGAAGGTCTACCTCATGGCCAGCGAGCTCTTCACCAAAGAATTACGAACGGACGGGTTCGAGGTGGTCGTAGACCAGGACCCCATCGGCAAGTTCGACACACACGGAATCCAGGCGGTCGTCGTCGGCTGCGACTGGAGCTTTTGCTACAACCGGCTCGCGTATGCGTCCTTCCTGGTGAAATCTGGGGTCGACTTCATCGTGGCAGACTCCGATCCTTACTTCGTGATCGAAGGATTGAAATGCCCGGCGGCCGCATATGTGTACGAGCCGATCCGCAAGATCACCGGCATCGCGCCCACGGTGCTGTGCAAGCCGGCGGCCTTCGCCCTCGAGCTGCTCATGGAGCGTGACGGCATCCCTGCGACAGCCAAATCGAGGATGCTAATGATAGGAGACAGCCTGTTCACGGACATCGCGTTCGGGCAGAATGGAGGAATTGACACATTGCTCGTGCTAAGTGGAGTCACCTCGCCCGCAGATTTAGAGAAGAGCGAACTGAAGCCGACGTACGTAAGCGATCTGTTGAAACTTAGCAAAGTCGAATAACGAGGAACTTAATCTTGTGCGAAAATGCGTGTGTCGCAGTGCGCAATAGCGCGCCACAGAATCATTGGATGCTGTCACTTTGTATTATTCATTAGCCGCATTATATTGGCTAGGCCTGTATTCACGTACCCTAAAATTGTATTGGCGCCGATGGTAGCTTAAGATGTGGCTGTCAGAATAAACAACATTTAAAGGAATCAGGTTTCCATTAAGATCCTCAACTTTTTCAAAGGACTAGGAAGGAACATGTCAACTCTCGCAGGACAGAAAGTGGATGCTAAGAGCGGCAAGAAGAAGTCACGACTGTTGGAGATGGAGAAGCAGATGCACGATGTGTGGGAGAAGGAGAAGATCTACGAGGCGAACGCGCCCGCTCATTACGATGAAGCCACCAGATCCAAGTTCTTCACCACATTCCCGTACCCTTATATGAACGGCCGCATGCACCTGGGCCACGCCTTCTCGCTGACCAAAAACGAGTTCCGCAATCGCTACATGCGTCTCTGCGGCAAGAACTCTCTCTTCCCCTTCGGCTTCCATTGCACCGGAATGCCAATAGTCGCCGCCGCTAATAAGCTGAAGAAGGAGCTGGCGGATCCATCGCTCCCCAAGAACCAGACCAAGATTCTGGAGAGCATGGGAATCCCCGCATCGGAGATACCCGACTTCGCCGACGCACAGCACTGGCTCAAGTACTTCCCGCCTCGTGCCCAACAGGATCTCCGCGATATGGGCATCAGCGTGGACTGGAGACGCTCGTTCATCACCACTGAGGTCAACCCGTACTACGACTCCTTCGTTCGGTGGCAATTCAACACGCTGAAAGCAAGAGGGAAGCTGTCCTTCGGCAAGAGACACACGGTGTACTGTGCGACGGACAAGCAGCCGTGCGCCGACCACGATAGGCAGAGTGGCGAGGGCATCATGCCGCAGGAGTACACTCTGATCAAGCTCCAGATACTCGACCCGTTCCCCGAGGTTCTGAAGGCCCTCAAGGACGAGAAGGTGTTCCTGGTGGCGGCCACGCTGCGTCCAGAGACCATGTACGGTCAGACCAACTGCTTCGTTCTGCCCGACGGCGAGTACGGTGTCTACAAGATGAAGTCCGGTGAATACTTCGTCTGCTCGGAGCGCTCGGCCAAGAACATGGCCTACCAGGACCTAACCCCGGTCGAAGGAAAGTACGAGGCTGCCTTCAAGGTGAAGGGCAAGGACCTCATCGGAGTCCCTCTCAAGGCTCCTCTGGCGCAGTACGAGCGCGTCTACACTCTGCCTATGTTGAACATCTCCATGAAGAAGGGCACCGGCGTGGTCACGTCCTGCCCATCTGACGCCCCCGACGACTGGGCCACCCTCAAGGACCTCCAGAAGAAGAAGGAGCTCCGGGCCAAGTTCGGAGTCAAGGACGAGTGGGTTCTCAGCTTCCAGGCTGTTCCCATCATCTCCACCCCCAGCTTCGGCGACATGGCTGCCAAGACCCTGTGTGAGACAATGAAGATCAATTCGCAGAACGACACCGAGAAGCTGCGCCAGGCAAAGGACCAGGCCTATCTCAAGGGCTTCAGCGAGGGAGTCATGACCGTCGGTATGTGCAAGGGTGAGAAGGTCGCGGTCGCCAAGAACAAGGTTCGCAAGTACATGATAGACAATGGAATGGCGGTGGGCTACTGGGAGCCGCAGGAGCAGGTCATTTCCCGCTCCGGAGAGGAGTGCATCGTCGCTCTTTGCGACCAGTGGTGCGAGAACTATGGAGAGCAGTCGTGGAAGGAAAAGGTCATGGCTCACGTCAAGTCCGCTAACTTCACCTGCTACAACGAAACTTGCAGGAAGTGCTTCGTCGAGACGCTGGATTGGCTGAGAGAGTGGGCCTGCTCCAGAGTCTTCGGCCTCGGGACGAGGATCCCGTGGGACAAGCAGTTCCTGATCGAGTCGCTGTCGGACTCCACGATCTACAACGCCTTCTACACCGTGGCGCACCTGCTCCAGGGCGGCGTCCTCAACGGCTCCGTCCCCGGTCCTCTCGGCATCCAGGCCAAGGACATGACCGACGCCGAGTGGGACTACGTCTTCCTCGCCAAGCCTTACCCCGCCGGCAGCAAGGTTGAGGAGGCCAAGCTCAAGCAGATGAGACATGAGTTCGAGTACTGGTACCCGGTTGACCTGAGGTGCTCGGCCAAGGACCTGATCAAGAACCACCTGACCATGATGCTGTACAACCATCAAGCCATATGGCAGAACGACAAGATGATGCCACGCAGCTTCTTCTGCAACGGCTACGTCCTCGTCAACGGCCGGAAGATGTCCAAGCAGGAGGGCAACTTCTATACACTGAGAGATGTGCTGGACATGTTCGGGTCGGACGCAACGAGACTGGCGCTGGCCTCGGCAGGCGACCTGCTGGAGGACGCGAACATCCAGATCGAAGAGATGAACCAGGGCATCCTCAAGATCTACACGCTCCAGAAGTGGATCGAGAAGCAGCTCTCCCTGCTCCCCGACGCTCCTCTTCCCGCTGAGTCCCCCGAATCGCTGGACCTGTTCGACAAGATATTTAAGAATGATATGATCGAGATCCTGGAGGAGACCAGGAACGCGTACGAGACGATGCGGTTCCGCGATGTGGTCAAGAACGGCTTCTTCGAGTTCCAGGGCGCCAAGGACGACTACATGGTGTTCAAGAAGCTGAGCAAGGTGAGCTGGAGGGCTCTGCTGCAGTACATCGAGTGGCAGCTGATCATAATGGCACCAATCATCCCGCACACCGCGGACTTCTGCTGGCGTCACCTGCTGCTGCCGAAGCTGAGAGCCATGGGAGAAGGCAAGGATCTGCCTGAGTCTGTCGTCAACGCCAAGTTCCCAGTGAGCAGCCAGAAGCACGATAAGATGCTGGGCAGAATCAGTTCCTACCTCAGGGGTCTCAAGAGAGAGATCAGACTGGGGATCGACAAGGCGACGTCTGGGAAGAAGGGCGGCAAGGGCAAGAAGGAGGCAAAGAAGGGAAAGGAGGAGAAGAAGGCAGAGGCGAAGAAGGTAGAGGCGAAGAAGGAGACCGAGGAGCAGAAGAAGCCAGCTGAGGAGGTGAAGAAGCTTCGCAAGAAGTCCGGCAAGAAGGACACCCCCGTTGTTCCCAAGTTCAGCAAGTGCGTCGTCGTTGTTGCGAAGAACTACAACGAAGTCCAGAACAAGGTCCTCGTTGCTCTGAACTCTATGCAACTCAACGAGAAGAACGAGCTGGTGGGCGACCTCATCGGCACCCTGCGTCCCATGTTCGACAAGAAGGCTCTGAGTGGCGCCATGAAGTTCGCTAACTTCTGTGTGGAGCGTGCCAAGGAGGTCGGCAAGGATGCATTCGAGACCGCGATGCCGTTCGACGAGAAAGATCTGGTGGCGAAGAACACGCAGTTCCTGGTCCTGGATGTGGCCGTGGGCAACATCGATGTCGTCGAGGTCAACGACTCCTGCCCTTATGATCAGTTCAAGGCCGCGAAGGCCAAGGCGACCCCAGGCCACCCAGAGATGTTCTTCCTCCCCTAACTGACTGAATTGATTCACGTTAATCTTCACATTCAATAAGTGGATCGCGCATGCACACCCATATTACGCTATGTTGCAGCAATGTAAGCGTAGAGTGTTAGCATATCGGTTATATTAGCGTAATGCATGCATATATGAGAAGATGGAGATGCAAATGTGCATTATTAGCCTATGAAGTAAGCTAATTATGGCACGAGCATGCAACTCGGACTTAGCCGAAGACGATGCTGCTCTTCCCGCCGGGCGGGTTGGAGATCCTCACGTGGGATCTCTCGTGGCTGACACAGCCGACGCCCGACTCGTAAGTCGCCTTGTTGCCCGGCGCTGCCGAGACCTTGACGTGGGCGCGCTCATATCTGGCTGGCTCCTCGGAGCCAAAGGTGATAGAACTCTTGCCTCCTAAAGCCAGGTCAGAGTGTGGGCGTACCTGCGGGCTGGCTCACAACGACGTGTCTTCTCTCCTGCTGCATTTAGTTATTTGAATTAGAATTCAAATTGGGAATATATACGCGTCAGTATAGCCACGATTGCGGCCTAACGTTCTGGTAAATAGTGTGCTTACGATAGCGCCATTTGAATTTCCTTCCGGTGCTTTGCTGATATATGCAGCGACGAATACGCTGTCAGGGGTTGTGGGGGTGTTGGGGTG
>QFZN01005946.1_pt1 | contig 13328 bp, 24 predicted proteins | sample 1740101 | NCBI WGS metagenome assembly QFZN01 (sample SAMN09210849, study PRJNA391713) | Ciliate metagenome, whole genome shotgun sequencing project. | isolation source: combination of 50 Heterometopus sp. ciliate cells from an enrichment culture... | host: Heterometopus sp. ...
CACCCCAACACCCCAACACCCCAGTAGGAGTGGATAGTGAGGACAGCGTGCGCCGGATATGTGCAATTATCCTGGCTATGCTTATCCTCACTCATAGTGAGATATACGTACACTTGAATAATAATTTGAACTGCGATGGCACAGCCGAAGGCAGCGACAGAGGACGAGAAGATGGCGGGAATCCAGCGCCTGACCAACCGCTACGAGCCTTCCGAGTCCCCCGTCATGGTCAAAGGGAAGGAGGACTACAAGCGACTGAGGCTCAGCGAGGTGTTCCAGGACATTGACACCAACCGCGACGGCTTCCTCACCTTTGAGGAACTGATACAGCACCTCAACAAGAAGGGCCAGCAGCTGCGCAACGACCCCAAGTACCAGATCACCCTCCAAGAGGTGGAGCACATCAAGATATTGTTCGACTCTGCGGACGTGGACGGCTCGGGCTCAGTAAACACGTAGCCCTTCGGTCTTACCTGCGTCGTGTAGACAGGAGATGCTCAACCACCTGATCAAGTTCCAGGCGGTCTACCAGGACAAGCTCAACCGGCTTCTCACCCGTCTTAAAGACATCGAAGACGAGATACCAGAACTGACCCGGAAGAAGTCGGATGCTGAAGTAGTCTTCGGGCGCAATGTTGAATAGTCGAAGCGCGCAGAGTTTAAAAAGGTGGTGAAGGTGTACGTGATCGAGGCGCAAGAGCTGGTGGCCACCGGGTTCACGGGCTCCGCCGACCCCTACGCTGCCGTCTACGTCGGAAACCAGAAGTCCCGTACCAACGCCATGCCCAACACTCTCCAGCCAGTCTGGAACGAAATGCTGTCCTTGTATGTTCCCCAGGATTACACCCGGTTCTCTAGTTTCGTGGACAACCCCAATGATAAGATGCACATAGTGGTGTGGGACTCAACTGCCGCCGAGGGTGCGGATCCTCTGGGCAAGTGCGAATACGCTCTTCCTATGGAGCACGGCTACGACCAGAGGATGATTACAGAGTGGGTGCCGCTGGTTTCTCAGGACGGGAGACAGAGCCGCGGACGCATCCGTCTGGGGATCCAGTACATCTTCGACCAGGCCCTCATGCTCGACACCGTCATCAAGCGCAGAGAGGAGGAGAAGGACACTCTCATGACCGAGCTCACCAGCACCCAGAAAATACTCGACATCACCTCCAGTATATCCGCTTCCGATATTCCGCGATAGACCCATTCGAGATCCTGATCACGCCCGTAGGAACAACGGGGGAGCAGGAGGTGGTGATGGAGCGGATGGGTAATCCGCTGTCTTCGGCGCTGGACACGCTGCAGACCGCGGTCGGCCGGCAGGTCAGCCTCACCGAGACCTTGGTGGGCACCGCCGTGCGAGGCATCCGTGCCGGCAGCCTTAAATGGGGCGTCTTCACCCAGATAGTGGCAGCCAGCTACGCCTTCCTCGCGGTCATTATTGCCTTCGCCAGAGAAGACTTTTTGAACGTAACGCGGGAGCTCGAATTCGGGTAGTTGGCGGTATCAGCGATGATGTGCTACGTGACATTTGTGGCGGAGAACATACCGAAGGAGCGGGTCAAGAACCTGCTCTACGTGCTGGTGGCCTCCTTCCTCTACGACTTCTGTGCGGTCTTCATGTACTACGGGGTACCTCTCCTCCCATTCATCGTTTAGGACTATATATACGACCTGCCGCACGAGGGCGGGATCATGCTGTACACTAAGCGTCTCGTCTACTTTGTGATGGTGATCATCATGCTGATCAAGCTGCCCATGTGTGTCATCCTCCTCAAGTATTCGGACGAACTGAGTTCGGCCGGGCCAGCCGGGAAGCCGCCCGCTATGCCGCATGAGGAGCTGGACCCGGGCGTCCTCGTCCGCGACAACCGCCGCGATCCCAAGCCCAGCACTCCATTTAACTATCTCGCATAACACATCTGAATGCCAAATTGCACCCACGGTGTTGTGTCCCAGCCAGAGGCCGCGCACTATAAGAATGTGACATTTGCCGAACAAAAATGTGCATCCGTTATATTCTCTCTCTCGCTCTCTCTTTCCCTCAGAGTCGCGCTACGCCTTCTTGTTGCTATCGGACGTGGGAGAATTCGTGACCTCGGCCTGGAGCTTCTGCAGTTCCGCCAGCGTTATCGGGTCTGTCTGGGCCTCACGCTCGGTGCAGAGGGCCATGACGCGGATCTGCTTGAACTGGTCGAACCAGGGATTCTCGCGCTCCTGGCCCACGTTGAGACGACTGGCGGTACGTTCGCGGGCAAGTTTCCGCGGCTGGAGGACCGACTTCCTCGAGAACTCCTTGTAGGGGAGGAACAGGTCGTAGGGCAGTCCCCACACTCGGCAGCACAGTACCACGTTCCAGAACGTGCACTCGTCTCGTCTTAGTGCCACGAAGTCGATAATCTGGAGACCACGATGCAGGACGCCAAGTTTGCTGATAGACTCAGTAAGCTGGTCGATCCTCAGCAGGGTGAATTCACCTTCCCAGAACACGTGCGCCTATAAATTTCGGGCAGCGCGGGTACCGAGTTGCTCTTGGCGTAGATCAGCGGCCGGCCGATGCGCACGCGCAGTCTGGGCCTGATCTCCGTCCCGCAGCTCGGGCACTTTGTTTCCTCAAGGATCAGTTGCTTCAGCCCCGTTCCGACGATCTATTGCGCACGTCAAAACACACAGCCTATACAGGAGGAGCAGCGCCGCACTTGTCGCACTTGGGGAGAACGTGGGCCATCTTGATCTCCTCGGCCACCACCTCCCCCGAGGCTTCGAGCAGGAACGTCCGCGGTCTGAACGCCTGTGTGCACGCTCTGAAATAGCTTTGATAGTCCATTGTGGCCGCGGGGGTCTCGCGTTTGCTGCTGTTGTTTTCTTCCTTCGACTTCTCGGTCGAAGATGCAAACTTGGAAAGATTGGACCGCTCGTAGATGGGCTGGGCGGTCTCCCCGGAGCTGATGGCCGCCAGGTACATTGACAGCACCGGCGGATTCGCCCGCACCGACACCGAGTTTATGTTGTCGAAGAACTTGATGGCCAGCCGGGCTGAGGCGAAGCGGAAGCACGTGTCCATTATCCGTCTGTGTATTTCGACAAGATGAGCAGGATCCTTCCGCTGATACAGGGGGAGGACCTCCTGCAGCTGTTCCAGCCGATAATTGTGTTCCGCTACCTCGTGGCACGGCATCATCCTGCACCACAGGTTTATCCACAGCTGGATCACTGCGTCCTCCCGTCCGGTGTGGGCCGGCCGCGGTGGGTTGCTCCCATGTATCTCCGGCACATACGGCGGTCCGTTAGCAGGGAGCTGCCGGAGCTTTGTCTCGCAGGTGGACACAAGATCGGGCGCCGGGTCTGCCTTGACCGCAGCGAAAAGGCCGGGCACGAACTCTGCCAGAAACCTGTAATAGTAGCCAGAGGTGTCGCCCGAGCCGTGTGTTAACATGAGGGGGAGGAGAGAGTGGGCCTTGAGGTAGGACTCGATCACGTTGGTCTTGTTGACCAAGGCGTCGTCAGGCTTGGACATCTTGGCGACGTGCATCGTTTGAAATGCGAAGGATTTTCGGTCGTCCAGGAACCGTGTTGGCTACTCGTGCTCGATCAGTTCGGGGGATACCTTCTTCGAGCCCAGCATCGATATGTAGCGATTCATCTTGGCAATGATGCTTTCGTCGAAGAAGAGGAGGTCGTAGGCCTGGACGTAGCTGCGGGGGTGCTGCTTGGAATATTCCCAGTACTGGAACATGTGCGTCGTCGTGAACTGCACCAGGAACCATCTACGGCTTGTTCGTGTGATTAGTTTACTTGTAGTCCTCGGCCGTCCCGTCTATTAGCTTGTCGCGGTTGATCCGCAGATCGCCGTCCTTCTTCTCCCAGAAGTCGTCGCAAGACTTGAGAGAGCTGACGAAGAAGAGGAGGAAGCCTTCGCGGACCTGACGGACCTGCTCTTCGATGTCCTCTGCCTTCCTGCGGTCCTTCGCGCCTTCGCCAAGCATTTTCAGCCGCACCCTACTCGGCTCCAACTTGCGGTCCGTTACAGGGGGCGCTCGATCCGGCTCAGTAGCTTCTTTCGCTCGTGCTCCGGCAGCGGCGCCAGGTCCACCACTGGCTTGTACTTGAGCATGTTGGCCTCGACCCAGAGCTTGGGAGCGAACTCAACCTACCTTCGTATAATAATTATGTCTCAATCGCGGTACTAACCTTGTCTGCGTCCAGGTCGACGACGCACACGCTGGAATTGATGTTCTTCCCCGCCTGGTCGAACAGCGATCGGGGCATCCCCACCAGGAACGGGCAGCTCGTCTGCAGCACGTCCACCAATCTTCTTGGCAGTATCGGGAGGTAGATCAGCTGGTACTCAAAGGGAAAGATGAGTGCCAACAGTCCTTCGGCAACCGCGCCCAGCATGTCCAGTCTGCTAGACACAAGCACGACGCTCCTTTCCATCACAATGTAGTTCATGACACGAACGACGTTCTCAGGACTCAGACAGCGGGCCAGAGGATAGAAGCTCACGTCGCACAGTGGCAGCGCGTTGGGCGGCGGTGGCACTATCTCTATAGTGTCGGAGTCGAATGTGTCGATGCTCAGCTTGTAGAAGCCACGCGGGGGCACCGGGATCGAGGTGGTCAGATAGTTAATGTAAACCTCGATGGGATAGCGGAGGAAGTGGGAGGCGCGAGAGTTCATGCGGCTGAGGACGGTGGCGAACGTGTGGTAGAACGGCACCCTTGACACTATACACACACATATCGGCGCCAGGTGTCGCAGTTTCTCTAACGGATGTGCATAGAACAGCAAAAATACTGCCGAAACTGGGCTTGCTGTCTGCTGGCCTGTGCTTTGAGTCAAGGGCCGGCGGTTTTTGCCCGGCCTGCGGGATGCTCATAGACTTCGCTGCCTAGGGAGTGTTTTTGGCCATAGAATACGGCGATGGTCCGGGAAACCTCGAAGGGCATGGGAGGACGCTTGGGGAGGAACTTGCTGCGAGCCTCCATGAGAGAAGGATGGTCAGCGAAATTCGCCGGCTTCCCGTCGATCGACGCCCGTTCCATGGGTTTCGTCCCGCCCTGTACATATTCGTTGAGAATGTCGGGGTCCTGCAGGCTCACGTTCCTTCTCCGTCCTTCCATGTAGTTGTCGAGCTTCTCGAACTGCATCATGCATCTATACTTGCCACATCCACTTACTGCACATGTGCACGAACGCCCTTGTCTGTCTGGTAGCTGAACAAGGGATAGACCTCGTCGCGGTGCTCGCCCTCGGCCAGCTCGTATCCAGTCGGAAAGCAATACTAAACAACAGAATCGTTATTGCCAATCGATACATCAGCGAAATTGGGGGAGAGCGGGAGGGAGCGCTTCTCGGTCGGAGGGTAGACGGAGAGGACCTCAGGAACGAGGCCGTTGCGTCGCAGGGCCTCGCGCGAAAGTCCGGCGGCCAGGGTGGACTCCTCGAGCGTGGCCACGTAATCCACCAGGCTGTCCTGCTTGACTCCGCACAGGATCACGTAGTCGATCAGTCGGGGCGGGTCTGTGTCTGGACCAGATGTGGTTTCCATGATTATTTATTTAGTGTGAATACAACTGCGACATATCAAATGCTTCTCTTATTCAGTCATAATCATAACTGCATTGAATTCCCTATTCGTTTGCTATCGTGTAAGCCACACCTCACGATCGTGCATCGGGTCTGCCGCAAAGTCAAAGCCCCCAGGAGAAGTGCGCAATCGCACACGAATTATAACTAAAATCCATGGATTCCGCTGAGTTACTCCTGAACGCCAGCACCGCCGCTCCCCTTGTCTTCATCCTGGGACCGGGCCCAATAGGCGCACAGCTGCTCAAGGCCTATGAGGACTACCCGGGCTCCAAGAAGGTGGCGTACTTTCCTCCTCTCTCCCTTTGTTGTAGGATAAAGTTCGCGTGTCTCCCGCTCGAGACCCAGTTCTCTCAGGCCGTTCGGGCCAGCTCGCTCCCCCGCGAGGCAAAGCGCAAGGGTCCGCTCAATCTCTGTTGGTTGAGACGATACAGAGAGCTGGTAACGACTTATTGTAATTCAAAGGTCCCGGTGGTCCTCGTCGCGATCTTCGACTACAGCGAGGAACAGACACAGACCTGGGCCACGTGCGAGCAGACGATACTTGACAAGTACAAAGATCTCCAGTATCTCTGTTCCATGAATCGCGAATAGATCCGAAACGGCCCTTTATGGATCAACGCTGGTCACCATACTGATCCTGAACCCGAGACTGGGCACGATAGAGAACGCGACCGCAGCGTTCCGGAAGCTGCCGAGCTTCGACAGCAAGAACTTCTACGTCGCCGCCAAGGATTTCTCCGACCTCACCGGGAAGCTCAAAAAGTGCTTGACCTCCTCGCGACGTCTCGGGTAGAATCTGCCGCACCTTCGAGGATCAGAGTCAGGAATTCTATCGGGAGAAAAGGAACAGGCTAAAGAAGAAGGCGGGGACGCGGGAGGGCCAGCCGACCGAGTTCAAACTCCACCTGAAAACCGCGTTCCTCTACGAGAGCGTTCGCAACCAGCCGAGCGCGCTGGAGAATTTCAGACGGGCCTACGAAGAACTCAAGGCCGGGATGCCGGACCTGGCCGATGCCAACAACACGCCGGGCAAAAAACCGGGGGACACATTCGACATCTGGGAGGTCAAGGCGGTCGGCGACTTCTTGTTCGACAAGATCGCACGATTTCTCTTCATGGCGAACGACGCCCGGGGAGTCATCAGCATGTTCTGCGAGCACTACCCAATATTCAAACAGACGCTGGACGGAATGGAGCAGGCGCAGTTGTACAGAGAATACAGGTGGCGTGCGATGCAGCTAAGAAGAATGGCAGACTTCCTCGTAAACGAGGTGCAGCCGGCGGACCAGGCCAAGAAGAAGGACGTCGTCATGTGGATCTCCTTCCTGCATTCTGTATTGAGCGAGGGCCACGGGTAGGCATGTGCGAAGATGCTGATACAAGAGCGGGACAGCATGGAACGCCACAACATGGTGTGGGACGCGGAGCACAGATCTCACAGACTGCCCTTCGACCCTAAGGAGCTGCTTGAATACGAGTTCAGAACGCCCACGTTTCTGGGCCGGGACAGACAGTGCGTCCGCTGCGCCTCCGAGACCTCCGTGGACCCGGACAAGGCGCGCGAGCTTGTCCGGATGAAGGACCTCACACAGGAGGCTGCCGTCGACTTCAGCAGCGAAATTGTTGCACACATTCGCCAGACTTTGCTCAACGGCTCGGTACCTTCCTAGATAGTGTGGACCAGGAATAGCAAAAGAAGATGCGGTGCTACTTGGAGTATTTCATACTGAAGGAATACAGGAGACAGGGGAAGCGGGAAGAGTACCGAATGCTGAAGAAGCAGCTGGTAAGTTTGCTCAACGAACAGGGCTGGGCCACACTTGCCGCAAAAATCCTCACGGAGGACAGCGACTTCCTCTCAGAGCACGCCAAGGACGACTCCTCAGGGCTTTCGCTCGATCTCCAGCTTGAGGAACTGGCGATGAGTCGCGGGAAAGAAGCAGTGGCTGCAAGGGAGGCCAAGCTAAAGTATGCCAGCGAAAACAATAACGACGAAAAGAACGCTGCTGGAGCAGATCGAGGAATCAGGGAAAACGAAGCAGTACAGTCTGCCAAGGGAGAACGGACTGCTGATGGTGGCGGCACGGTTCGACAAGAACCCTGTGGGAACACACGACTACACCACGATTGGGGTGAGACTCGTCCCGGCAGTTCCGTTCCCCCGTGGGGCCCAGCGGCTGGATCTCGTCTTCTCCGATGCGTCGCTCAACGCGGTAAGCTTGAGGCAGGCCACCGTTGCAAAATAGACCGTGAATCTGGAGGGGATCGTCCTCTCTCCGGGAAAGAAGCTCGAGTACAGCGCGGTCATATACATCAAGCCGGGAGTCGCTCCGACTGTCGAATTGACTAGCGTGTCTCTGGTCATGAACCTAAAGTACGGCACAGCTCTCCCAGTATGATAGGAGTAGCCCAAAAACGACGCTGACACTCGCTGCAGCACCATACGCATACTCGCACAACCTGTTGCCCGCCGTCCAAGTCACACCCCAGCCTGTCGTTCTTAGAGTCACTGGCGGCGAACAAGTTCTCAGCGTTCAACTGCAGCACAGTCCGCCTGCTTTCCTCGGCGAACGCTATAGCATCCCAATCCTGCTGCGGCCGGTGCCCACCTACGAGATTACCGGCGTGACGATTTCTGCCACGGAGGAGACGGCCGCGACGCTCTCGTTCGTCCTGTATGGACACAGAGCTGGAAAGGAGACGACCGCTGTAGCGCCGGAAAACGTGGACGAGGTGCTGGAAAAGCTCCCCCTGAGACAGTACACGATTCCAGAGGGAATAAAGCAGGCTGAGCAGAAGGTGTCGCTCTACGTACAGTTCGCGGCCGAGGGGCGGAAGGACCTTGCGCTTCTGGTGAGGTACACTGCCAAGAAGCGAATGCACGACAACACGTTCGGCACAGAATTCGCGATGGAACGGAAAGAGTGCATCTCTTTCGACGTGCTCTGTCCCTTTGAGATCTCCTGCGAGTGGCTGTCCACCGACCCCACGATTTTGCCGATGAACACCTCCCACCTTTCCCCCAGCAAGTCTGCGACCCTCTGTGTGAAGATGACCGCGCGGGGAGGAAGGACCCTGACTGTCCACGACACAAGCGTGAAACTGAGCAATGATTTCGCCAAGCCGCTCGAGGATGCTCCGGGCGCAAACAGCTGGCCAACCATGGTCGGGGCCGGGGAGCAGCTTGCGGTCACGTTTTCGGTGCTGCCGACGGGGGAGTTCAAGTGCAAGCGCATCGGCAACGTGGAGATAATCTGGAGTCGGCTCGCAGGCAGTGAAAAATCTGTCTGCACGCTCCCATTGCGAACTGTTACAGCTACCGAGAGCTGTCTCGAGGTGTCGCTTTCGCCGCCGACGAGGGCGGTGAAGCTGGAAGAGTTCGAGGTGACGCTGCGGGTGAGGAACGTGTCAGAAAATGTGGTCGAGACGAAGGTGGTTATGGAGGAGAGTCCCGACTTCTTCGTGGCCGGCGAAGTTTGCGTTTTCCTCACCATGCCCCCTGAGACGGTGGACGAGCTTCGTTACACTCTCGTCCCGCTTAAGTGCGGGAACCTGGACCTGCCGAAGCCTGTGGTGTATCTCCTGTCAAACGGGAAGGTCGTCGAGTCCGTTACCGACAAGGATCTGGAACAGGCGATATATGTGTTCCCGTCGCAGCAGCTAACCGAGTAACGCGCTAAGCGTGTGTACTTCTAATTCGCGTTCATGCGATTTCCGGCTGCGAGACTGCTATGGTGTTCGAATATAGGCACACCAACCAGAAGAACGAAGATTCATAAGGCGATACGGCCGGAATATGCACATTCAAAATCGGAGTGATCTAAGGCTTGTATCAGTTATTCATCAGTATAGCCTATACTAAATTGCGCACCGAGAGTATATACGTGCGCTTAGGCATAGCCGAACACACGACTTGATATAAACTATCGCAACAATTATAGTGGCTCTATAAATCGGGAAGATTTATTGGCAGCACAGCATAAAGATTAGATTATCATGGGAAAAGCCCAGTCAATTCCTGTCCAATACGGGAACTTCGTGGGAGAACAGCAGCCAGGCGAGAGCCGAGAGCTGGTGAGCGCGAGGCTAGAGACGATGAACACGAAATCTCCCGAGCGGAGCACCATGCTCGACGCCTTCCTGTATCCTCCGCGTGCGGTGACGTAGTTCGAAGTACGACTGTCAAGAACCACGGCGCCGAGCCCTTCCTCGCCACGAGGGTCAAGCTTCGTATACCGCTCCACGACTCATCGCTGCCCTTAGCTGACGGCAAGTTCGGGCGATACATCTGGAAGAGCTACGACACGATACGGGGGCAGGTGGAGCCGCTGGCCAGGGCCATGAAAAGTCGCGGCCTGGCCAAGACGCTCGAGTACGAGGGCAAGCCGCTCAAGACCCTTGGCATTTACTCGAAGAACAGAGAAGAGTGGCTGATGACGGACATAGCGTGCTGGTACAATACGATCACCAACGTTCCGCTATATGACACCCTCGGGGAGGAGAGCATCGCCTGGATCTTCGAGCAGACCGAGATGTCTACGGTGTTCGCGGCGCTGCAAGGTGTCCACAAGCTCATCGCCATGAGACAGCGCGGACTTCTGCCGACGCTTAAGACACTCGTGTCGTTCGACGAGGTGGACCCCGACACGCTGCAGGCGGCCAAGACGCTCGGCCTCGAAGTTATGAGATTCCAGAGCTTGATCGACGAAGGGATGAAGTTGGACACCCCGTTCCACCCCTGCAAGCCTGATGACCTTATAACTATCTGCTACACCAGCGGAACGACCGCAAAGTGCAAGGGTGTAGAGATAACGCAGCGAGCCTTCTTCGACAACGCGTTCGGCAGCGTTAAGTCGGATGCGCTGCGACCGATTCATGTGGGCAAGTCGTTCTTCTCGTACCTCCCGCTGGCCCACGTCTTCGAGCGCGTCTTGTGCTACATCGTGATCGAGAATGGACTGAAGACGAGTTTCTTCCAGGGCGAGATCACAAAGATAGGGGAGGACATAGCGCTGGCGGGGCCCGAGGTGCTGGTGGGCGTCCCGCGCGTCTTCTCCAAGTTCTACGACAACATCATGTCCGGCATCAACAAGCTCACTGGCTTCAAGCGTCATCTCATTGACCGAGCCATCGCATCGAAGACGGCGACGTACCGGGCCACGGGGGAGTACAAGCACTGGTTCTACGACGCTCTGGCACTGCGCAAGATCAGACAGGCCATGGGCGGCAACATCGATCTAATCATCTGCGCGGCCGCACCTGCCCAGCCCATGATGATGGAGACGCTGAAGCTGCTGCTGTCGTGCAAGTTCTTCCAAGCCTTCGGCCAGACCGAGTCCGCCGGTGCCATCACCCTCTGCGACCCTCTCGACCTCACTCGCGGCTCTCTGGGCCCGCCAATGCCCGCCTGCAGCATCAAAGTGGTCGACGTTCCGGAGATGAACTACTTCTCCCACGACGTTGTTGATGGAGTGCCGGTGCCAAGAGGCGAGCTGTGCATCAAGGGCACGATTGTGAGCAAGCGCTACTTCAAGGACCCGGAGAAGACCAAGGAGGCCATTGACACGGCGGGCTGGATGCACACAGGCGACATCGGCTGTCTCCTCCCTAACGGCACCGTCAAGATCATCGACCGTAAGAAGAACATCTTCAAGCTCCAGCAGGGAGAATACGTCGCGCCAGAGAGAATCGAGAACCTGCTGGTGAGCACGAAGTGGGTGCTGCAAGCCTTTGTCTACGGCGACAGCACCGAGAGCTACTTAGTGGCGGTGATAATCCCGAAGATGGAGCAGGTCATGGAGTGGGCGCAGGCGAGAAGTAATGGATCCGATGTAAAGTCTGGTAGACTTGAACTCAACCTACGAGCAGCTGTGTGCGGACCCTAGTCTTTGCAAGGAAGTGTACGATGACATCACGCGCGAGTGCAAAAAGGGCAAGGTACCGCGACTCGAAATGAGGGAGTAGCTGATGGGGTATGAGTTCGTGAAGAAGATACACATGAGTGCGACGCCGTTCAGCGTGGAGAGCGGGTCATTGACACCCACGATGAAGATCAAGCGCAACGAGGCCAAGAAGATCTATGCTGAGGCCATCGCCCATATGTACGCCGACCCGGTGGCTGGACCTGAGGCTAAGATTGAGGCGGACAAGTAACTTAGGCACGATACCTAACAGCGTTATTCCATTCCGTAATGAGATGGTACTGACACGTCGTTTCTTATGTTGGTGCGCGGATGCGAGATATTCCTTTCAGAATAAGCGTTCGCGCAAAATAATAAATATAGATATCGTTGGGCGGTAAAAGAGTTATACAACTTATCCGCGGGATTGCTGTGAATTTCGTGATGATCGCAGCATGAAGCCGGAAACACCTTATAAATATACTAACCAGACTATGGAAATGCAAAATAGCTCGCATCCCAGCGCAGCGGGTCCTAAGTCAGAGAACCAGGAAAACGCTTCTGCGGCCGCCAACCCGTCCCCCGTTATTAACAACATGTCCCCGCAGCCGGACAAGACGCCCACAGCGAGAAAACGCACTGCACCAGAACGGCCTCCCAAGAGATCGTCCGCGGGCACAAAGCACGGCAAGCGGAGGCGTCGCGGCTGTCCCAAGTTCACCCGCAGGCTCTGGAATGACACAGAAGACGAGGCAATCGTGACACTGGTGCGTCAGTATGGAATAAAGAAGTGGACGCTGATCGCACACAAACTGCAAGAACAATTCCACATCTCCGGCCGCTCCGGGAAGCAATGTCGCGAACGGTACACATACGAAGAAGCATGAGTAGATGGCACAACCATCTCGATCCTGGCGTTACCAAAGCTCCCATTGGACCGGAGGAGGAGAGACAGATCTTCCAGGCCCAACGCGTCTACGGCAACAAGTGGGCTGAAATCGCCAAGCTCCTTCCTGGCCGTCCTGACAATGTTGTCAAGAACCACTTCTACTCGACTCTCAGGCGGCAGCTAAGGAAGGTGCTGAGGAGCGTAAAGGGCGAGGACGCGAAATGTCCTAACGAGGTGAGCGTCGGATACATGCACTCTCTGATGAAGGAGAACAACGTGCCGTACAGCAGTCTCGACAACGAGAACGTCCGCGAGCTGATAGTTCACCTTGACTCTCACCCTGAGTCCGCTGCCACCGCCACCGCGCTCGTCGAGGAAACGAAGGACCGGCCCCGTTCTCACGACCAGAGCGGCTATTCCCTGTACTTTTTCGATACGACAATGGGTAGACGAAGAACCACGAGGAAGAAGCTAGAAAAAGACTACGTTTTCGGCTCTCCGATAAATAGTGAGGACGAGTCTGCAGCCGCGGGAAAGAGGCCAAAGACTCGCAGAACTGTGGGAGAAAAGTGTCGTCCACAGGCTAAGGAAATTCCGCAGCGACTCTTCGCGGTCCCGAGCGAGGGCAGGATGCGGGGCTATAAGGTCATCACGAAGGAGAGCATGGAGGACACAGACCTGCTGGTAAACCTGTACAACAAGATTGTACTTGCGGTTCTGTAACATCGGGGCGGGTAGTCGCCACATAACAAGATCGTGAAGGAGGTGTGCCCGTTCCGTGGGATGAAGATGGCCGCGGCGCGCAAATTAGACATGAACTGCACGCCTCACGTATGGTGGTCGTGTTGATCCTCCCTTTGCGATAGTTCAAGCCTGATGAGGGTCATACGGACAAGGAAGAATTGATAGAGCTGAACCTGCAGGAACCCTCGCCCGCCCACCCGCAC
>QFZN01005957.1_pt1 | contig 13314 bp, 13 predicted proteins | sample 1740101 | NCBI WGS metagenome assembly QFZN01 (sample SAMN09210849, study PRJNA391713) | Ciliate metagenome, whole genome shotgun sequencing project. | isolation source: combination of 50 Heterometopus sp. ciliate cells from an enrichment culture... | host: Heterometopus sp. ...
CCAAAACCCCCTGTGCGCGAGCCGAGCGGACCCCGCACGCGAGAGAAACGTGAGAAGTGCTTCCGTGATTATTATTATTGCTGCTTGACAGAGGGAGTGGCGCCAGGGAGGGTGACGACCTTGGCCTTCTCGAGCAGCTGCTTGTTGAGCAGGTACTCGTCCTTGTCCATGGTCTGGGCAGATTTACGCTTCTTCTCTTCCATCTGGCTGCGGAGCGTCGCCTTGTTCTCCAGCATCACCTTCTTGTGCTGGCTCGCCTTCTCCCGCTCCTTCCGCTGGAACTCCACTGCATCCTGTTTCCACTGAGCCGCAAGCTCCACGTTTTCCTTCTTCTCCTCCAGCCCCTTCTTCCGCCGCTCCTCCATCTGCTGCTTCAGCACCGCCACCGTGTCCTTCGTTGCCCCTCCCGCCACATACTTCTTGGGGGAGTCCTCGTTAGGAAGGGCCTGCTTGCTGTGGAAAGCTTTGTCCTCTATCGCACGCTCCTTGCTCTGAGCGGCCGCAAGGACCTCCGCAGTCTTAGCTGCCGCGTGGTCCAGCGCCTGCAGATGTTCCTGCTTCTTCTTTAGAATCTCTTCAGCGTGCTTCCGCTCGCGCTCGGCGAGGAGGTCGCGTTCCTGCTGTGTCCGCGCCTCTTCCATCGCGTCCCGGTGCTTTTCCTCCTCTGCCTTCCTCTTAGCGTCCGATATGGCTTGGATCATGTCTCCGGTCGCGGCAACGACGCGCTTTTTTGTAGTCTCCGCTGTTTCCTTGACGAGCTCCTGATGCATGCGCTGGGCCTTGTCCCGCTCGTCGTTTCTTTCATGTAGCAGCTCTTGCTGACGCCTGGCCTTCTCCTCTATCGGGGGTGGATTAAACAAAAGGAATAATACGCTCGGAGATCTTGCGGGCCTCGAGACTTTGTTTGAGGACGAGCTCCTTCTGGTGCTGCTCCTTGGCGCGGTCGCGGTTCTGTTGATCTGTCTCCATCCGCACCTGTCTTGCCTCCAGGTCCTTCTCCTTTTGCTGTTGGGCAGCCTGGAGCTTGCGCTTATCTTCGATCTGCCTGTCCAGCTCCGCCTTCAGTTTCGTCTTCATGTCCTTCTGTTTGTCCAATGCGGCCTTCTGCTCGTCATCGTGCAGTTTTCTGTTGTACTCAACGATGCAGGCCCAGTTATCCTTCTGCGGGGAAGCCGTAGGGTCCGCGGGGGCCTGGGCAAGAGATGCGACTTCTTTCGGATTCGTCTTGGCCTCGTGAGGAGTGGCCGCCGCTCCGGCCTTTGCGCCAACTGCAGAACCCTTGGCGGACCGTTCGTGGAACAGTGTGCCAAGGTGCAGGTCGAACTTCTGCAGGTTGGCCTCGGTAAGAGTGCTCTGGGAGATGAACTTGGCGACCTCGTCGAGCAATAACGCCTCCAGTCTGTGGTCCTTGAGCTGCACCGCGTACTTTGTCTTAAACTTGTTGACGAGGAGCGACTTGAGCTGGTCGCGCTTCTGGATGCCGGAAGCCTTGTCGCGCTGCTTTTCCCACTCTTGCTCCTTCGCCGCGGTCTTCGCCTTCGGGGCTTTCTTTGGATACGACATTATTTATATACTGCTTCCGACTATATATGAGTTATAGTATCGCCAGGGACCATGAGAATTTGAATTTCGATCAGCAAATGCGAATCTATAGCGTGCGTTATAATCTATAACAGAAGTTTGTGCTAAAAGATGGCCGAAGAAAAGAATCCGGTCAGACACACGGACATGACGGATGGTACTCTTCTGCTCTATCTCGTAGACATGAGGGACGACGCGATCAAGATCTCGACGCAGGCCATAGAGAAGCACTCGATCGAAAACGAAATCGCGGCCTACATCAAGGAAGAGTTCGACAGGAAATATTCCCCGACGTGGCATTGCATGGTGGGATGCAACTTCGGCTCGTGCGTGACCCACGAGAACAAGCACATCATCTACTTCTACCTCGGCCAGGTCGCCATCCTCCTCTTCAAGTCCGGCTGATCCCCCAATTACCACATGTTACATCTAGTTCGAGTATGCGTTATCGCCTCAACATAGTGTGCCAGCATCGCATCGGAAGCCTGCAAACGCACAGTTAGTCCAAATCGTTATCACCCATTTCCTAGATCAGACTGGAGATGTGTCCCGCAGCCTTGCATAGATCCTCGCCGCACGCCTCGCACCTCATCGCATCGGCCGGATTTAGGAGCGTGCACACCGGACAGCTGATCTCCGGCCTCGTTCCTACCCCGCGTTTCTCCCCTATGAGTTCAATACTGCCGACGATGCTGCCGCCTGATTGTGCTCCTGTCGCAGCCGCCACCGCACTCGGCTCGGGCCTGGGACCCGGAATGGTCACGGTCTTGGGCGGGACCGTGGTGGCCTGTCGCCGCTGCTTCTGCGATGTGTCGCGCATCGGGACCGGCGCAGGCACCGCGGATTCTGTGAGCTCCACTCGGGCATCGAAGGCGCCCCAGTCTGAATCCGCCCGGAGCTTCACGAACTGGTGCAGCACTGTTGTCGGTCTATTGAGCGTGGCGGGAAAACAGATATACATGGTAGACTGAAGAGCGGATTTGAGGACGGAGCGAGGGACGTGGAAACTCGGGGCCGAAGATGTGATGAAGACCTTGGCGACCCCGGTGAAGTGTCCGTCTATTATAAAATGATGGGAACCGGGATACAGTTGACCAGCTCGAGCTTGAGCACCGTGGGGGCAACCCGGAACTTGGGCTCGGTTGCAGCCTTGCTGTCCTCCCCGTCCTGCTTGTTGCTGGTGATGCTGATGCCACCCTTAGCCGCAACTGGAGGGTCGGACTCGCCCACGATCATGGCGTCGCCGTGAGACTCAGCGGGGGAGTCGGGAACCACAACGACTTCCGCGGAGTCGGGCATGCGCTCCTTCTTGTGCGGCGACTCTGAGATCTTCGCCTTTTCCTCCCCCTCGATAAGGGGACGGCTGGCAACGAAGACGCGACGCTTGTTCTTCTTCGGCCGGCGGGTGTTGGCGCCGTACTGATAATGCTGGAAGTGTCTATTAGGTTTTATGCCGGGATGCGCATACTTGACCAGATAGTCAGAATCGACAGCAAGGTTGCGCTCGCCGTCAGGGGCGCTGGGATAGATCTCGGTAGAAATTTCTGTGAAGACGAGACGGACGCCCTTGCTTGCGGTGAGCTCCCTCAGCATCTTACTGCTCACTGTCTTCCCGATCATGTACAGCGACTGCCTGGCCTTCTCATCCCTTTTCCCGCAGTACTCCTTCACCAGCGCCTCGGTCTCCGCCGCGACTAACTCTCTCTCTTTGCGCTCCGAGCCCACCACCGCACCCTTCCCCGTGGCCTGACCCAAGCATGCGACGTAGTCACACATCCAGCCCACGTAGCCGTCGTATATGTACGCCGGGGCTGGGACTTGTTCAAGATAGTGCCGCACCGTCTCTGAGCTCGCCATGGCCCGGAACAGCATTCGCGCGCCCTGCGCCGAAAACGCCTCCGATCTCCGGCGGTGCTTCCAAAGGAGCTGGAGCAGCGGGTCGTCCTTGCGGCTGGATGTGATGGGAGAGATGTATGTGTTTACTTCGTCGGCTATGTCGATCACGCTCGCGAGCCCGAATCCCGCCTTAGTCAGCGGCTGCGAGTAGCCCAATAGCCACTCGATCCTCTCCTCCTGCCACCTGTCCTGCAGCGTTAGCATGTCCCCCACTATTGGCAAGTACAAGGTTGCCTTGTGCAACTCATGCTCGTTCATGGCGTGCAGGATCTGCCCACACAGTCGTTTGCTGTACTTTTTGTTCCCCCTTGCCAGATGCACCAACATGGGGGCGATCTGCTCGGGCTTCCCGCCGCATTTCATGTGCCTCGCGAGCACGTCATCAGCAAGCAGACACTTTGCCGCCGGGTCTGTGACAGACAAAACGAGTCTCTGCGTCGAGTCCTTCCCGGCGGGGTCCCCAGGGGCTCGGATCTCTGCACTTCTCGCCAGGTAGGAGACCAGCTCGATGAGCGGGGAGAAGTCCGGCTCCTGCGCCTGGTTGCCCATCTCGTACCGCTTCGTCGCGGGGGTGTACAGCGGGCTCTGGTTTCCAAGGAAGAAGTCGAGGGCGGTGGCCACGAGGTTCTTTTCGAAACAATACCGAACAAGTTTTTCGCCGCCATAGACAACGACGTCGCGGAGAAAGGCGAAGAACTGTCGGAACTTGGTCCACTGGGTGGCCAGCTCGTAGCCGATCATCTGGAGGCATACGTCCATGAACTCGCGCGACAGTTGCTTCTCCCCCGGTCTGATCTTCTTGTCCGCCGCGGGGCACGAGTCCACCATGCGTTCCTCGTCGAACTCCGCCTGTTCCTCCGCGAAGACCTTCAGGAAAGCATCGAGCAGCGCCTTCGCAATGTAGTTCCGCACCGCCACCTCCGGACACTTTACGAGCACATCCATCAGCCTGCCCTTTTCGGTGAGGAACTTCTGAAGGAAATATCTGCTCGCCGCCGCATTCTCCCGGAAGAACCTTCCCATATCCTCCCCAGCCGCCTCCACTCCCTTCGTGGCACCAAGCTTGATATGCGGGATGGTGTCCACGAATATCCTCGTGCAAATCGTGTGCATCACCGCCCCCAAATCGTTCTTGCACGCCACCGACACCATCTTCCCCAGCCACGTGCCTGTCTTCGATAGCACCTCGCACATGAATGACGCAAATTCCCTGCTGTATATGAGTCGCTCGAACAGGTAGTGCACGTTGTCCTTGTTTACCTCCTACTTCCATCAGGGAGGGAAAACGTACCGATTCAATGGTCATTGGCACAGACAGAGGCAGCTTGTAGAAGGGATGCATGATGTAGCAAGCACTCGTAGCGGGATCTTTGAAAACAACCCGCTGATCAGGCTTAGCCTTGAGCTTGTCGATCTCATCAAGCGAGTTCAGCACCAGGTCCGACCCCAGGTGCATGATGTTGTCTCCGACTCTCTGCGGCAACGGCGACTTGTGCTTCCTCTCATATATGAGCATGTACGCAGACTTGGAACGGCCCGCGAGGAGCCGGGCAGCCTCGTCGGAATATCCGGCAGATGGGTCGAGGAGGTCGTCCTGCCCGCCGAAGCACTCTTCTTGCATGCGTCGGGCGAAGTCGAATTCCGCGATGTGGCTGTCGTTGAACTCCACCCACCGGTCGTGCTCCGTTTGAAGGTACTTCGGGTCCGACTCCCGCTCCTCTCTGTCCACATTGATGTACGAATAGTAGTGTCCGGCCTCCGCGTTCCCGTTGTGCACAACGACCCCCACAAGCTTGTACGTGTAATAGTCCTTGTCGTGCTTCAGTCCCTCTTCCGTCTTCTTCGGCCTCCCCTTGTCTGGCGCCCCGGCTCCAGCCTTTTCTTTCTGCTCCATCTCTTGCGCCATTCCGGTCGTCTTTGCGACCGCGACAGGAGAGCTGTCGATTTTCCTTATCTCCCGCTTGGGACTGCCCTCGACGCCCTCCTCGGTGTACGGGGCCATGTCCAGCACATTGGGGAACTCCACACGCGAGTGTATCTTTTCGTTCATGAGCGTGTCGAAGTTGTATGTGAACCGCTGCAGGTGGACCACAAGCACGTTGGGCAGGCGGGACAGCAGGGTGCGTTTGACCACGTCGCCACGTTTCTTGCAGGTCTGACAGCAGTAGTCGGACACTGTGGCCCCCGCGATGTACTTCTCCAGGGCGTCGTACAGCGTCTTCTGGTTCTTTATCTCCAGCGACAGGCTGTAATAATCCTCGAAGGTCGAGCTGACGTTGCCGCAGTTGGGACAGTAGACCTGGCTGCACGATTTCCCGCCGAAAACGTTCTGGAGAAGCAAGCTGTACTGGGTGTCCTTGAGGGCGAGCTCGAGCCGTTCGAACATGATGTTAAAGAACTCGTGGGCGTCGTGCTGCACATTCGTGTTCGTCGGCGCGCCGTCATGCTCCTTGAACGCGAAGCAGAAATTTGCGGGGTTCACGTCGCGCCGGGCGGAGAAGTTGAGATACCCGAATATGGACTGCAATTGGTGCAGCATGTTATCATCGACGCCCTGCCTACTGTACAGCGGCAGTCGCTTGTCGTCGACCGAGAGAATCGCGTTGTGGAACGGCGCGATCAGGAAGAACTGTTGCATCATCGCATTCATGTAGCAGATCGAGCCCAGGTTCCGGATCCCCACGAAGCCTGATGCGGATTTCTCCTGCTTCTCTGGTTCGTAGGCCCAGACCGTTTGTTCGGCGAGCTGGGAGGTGAGGGGCATAATGCAGTCCTTTGCGAGGAGTTCGATGCATTCTCCGCGGCCTTCAACAGCGGAACAGATAAGCTTGAAGGCAGCCTCCCTGCTGCGGGCCGATTTGCACCTGAAGTTGTAGACCGTCTCGATGCTGTTTTTCAGGGGGAAGAGACAGCCGAAGAAGACCTCCTGGATCAGGGTCACCCTCTCAGCGGGGGTGAGTTCGGCGGCGATGTCCGGGATGGAGAGCAGCTTTCCCGCGAGCGTGAGGGTCGAGTGAAGTGCTGTGTCCGACGATTTGAAGCTTTCCTTCGCGCCGTCGGCCTTGTATGTGTAGAGCGAATGGAGGATCTCCCGGAGTTTCCTGCGACAGGCTGACACCACCTCCTCAACCGGCGCAGACTTTGCTTTTTCCTGCAGCAACTCCAGGAGAAGAACGAGGGTCTCAGCCAGCTCGGTGCATGAGCCAGTTTCTTTCTCGGAGCAGGGGGAGAATCGGTCCAGCATTCCCATGAGCAGATCATGCATCGGCGTCGGCAGCGGCGGGACGGAAGGGACCACGTTGGTTGAAAGGAAGAAGACGAGCTGCTGGAAAGTCTCACGAACCCGCACCGGCCGCTTTGAGTCCATCCCCGACCGCAAGATGTCCACGATCGGCAACGATTTTCGCAGCTCCCGGTATATCTCAGGACTGTGCATCAATATTGCCTTTATATCGAGCGCAATCTTCGAGATCATTTCCTCCTCTTCGCTCGCCGCGGCCTCGAGCACCCGGAACAGCCGCGAGGCCAGTTCTGTCTTCTCAAACTCCGCCGCCGGCGCCTTGCCAACGATTTCGCACAGTCCTGTCAGACTCTGCAGCTGTGCCAACGGGCGGGTCACGATTTGCTTCTCTACGCATGGATGAGACCCAGGAATACTCTTCGATTCCTCGTTTTCCTGTGAGACGATCTCAAGCTGACGCACTTTGATCGTGGTCACCTCCTTTTGTGTCGCGGCCAGAAGACACGGGGAGACCAGCTCAACCAGCGCCCGGAGGTAGGCCTTCATGCCCGGAGTTTCGAGCCGTTTTTCCGCCTCGCCTAGCATCTACGGGAAGGTTATCAGCGGAGAAAACTAACGGAAACAGCCCAGCGGAAGCCGCCCTGTGTGAGGAAGCAGCGGATCCACTCTGCCTTTCGCTCTGGGACGAGTTCGCGACGCAGCTGAGCGAGCGTTGGGGACGAAGATGTGTCGCCGAGGAGTGCGGTTGCGGTGTAGAGGACATACATGGACTCATACGGGGTGGCGGGCGAGAAGAGTGCGGTCCAGTCAACTGGTGGGGAAATCGCGAGGAGCCGGGACAGGACTGAGTCGCTGGGGGCAAGTTGGAACAGCAGGTGGGATGTCACTGTAGATACTTCCCCACCGATGTCTATACAGTCGTTTTTGCTCAGGGACAATACGAAGGAGGGCGAAGAGCAGGTCTCGGAACTTGGGATTGTTGGAGAGGATGTGACGAGGCAAACCCGCGGACTTCGCAGCACACATAGTCAGATACTCGCTTGACACAGAGAACCGCGTCAGGTCCGGACCATACCCCATCGCCTTGAGATTGTCGCGCACAGTGGCCTCACGTGAGAGAGCAGAGATCTCGAAGAACTTGAGGAAGTCCTCGACCGCGAGGTACCCCTTGTTCCCACGATCGTAGTCCTTCACCACCCGCTTTGCCTTGTCCTCAGCGTCGCCTGTAGAATTCAGCCCAAGACACGCCCGGGTGAACTCCGCCAGGTCGGATGCCCGAAGCTTTCCCTCCTCCTTTGCGAATTGTCCGAAAATCTCCGTGAACGCGGCGACGGCCTTGGGGGCGAGCTTTCGTTCCTTGGTCAGGATCTCGGCTCGAAGATTGGTGGCGGCGGCCTCTTCGGTTCGTCGCAGTGCCTTTATTATGTCCCCGTTGGAGAGCTTGAGTTCATCCAGAGTTTTCCCGTTGTCTCGGTCCTTGGCGTTCCCGGGGATGATCAGTCGCAGCTACGGGAAATCAGTGATGGAGGTCTCACGGATTCGGGGTGGAGGTTCAGACTGGCGGCAATCATGATCTTGAACTGGTAGAATGTGACCTTTGAGTGCAAGGAGAGCGCCAGCTTCTCGGGGTAGACAGTGTGCCCGACCGTGTCGATGGCGTGGTTCAGGACGGTGATCGCAACGGGCGCGCCCCTGACCAGCGCATGGAGAGGAGTGATGCAGAAGTTGCCCTTGCGTTCGGACTCGTCCAGCATCTGCTCGATCAGCTTCAGAAGCTTCACGATTTCTCTGCCGCGGTTCTGTCCCTCGTTCACTATCTGCCCGTGGAACACTCGCAGCTTCTCCACCGCCGTCTCCACAAACTGCCCGCTTATGTCTGCAATCGAGTCTTCGAGCTCCTCTGCAAGTTTCGTATACAGCTCATTGAGCAGTTCTATGGCCTTCAGCGTCACATCTTCGCTCCGTGCCTCAAGCACGATTTTCCACAAGGCATCCACGCCCATGATCTTCCCAGGAGAAACGGCTACCACGAACTCATCCTCCCTCCGCACAATAATGCCCTTCTCCTGCTGATCTACGGCTGCCCCGGCCTTGGACTGCCGTTTCCTGCAGTCGCGAATGTTGCCGATAGTCTTGTTGACACTGAGGATGAGCGACTCGATGGCGCGCATGCCCTCGGGCGGGAGGGTCTGGAACCCGGTCTTCTCCCCGCAGACGGTTGCAGTCAGGAACGTACTGGCATCCTGGACAGAAGAAATGGCCTGATCGGCAGGGTGGGCTCTGAGGGCCTCGTTGAGCAGATGGTAAAAGATCGTAGGATCTTCCGGACAGCAGGGCGAGGAGACGAGGAGAGTCCATAGCGTGTTCAGATCGGACAGGGTCAGTTTGTACGAGCCCGAGCTGATTGCTATACGTTGGCTAGTGCTGATTTGGTACCGAAGAGAAGGAAAGATTCACGTTCGGTGAGCTCGTCCTTGTGTTTCGCGGGATTCAAACTTCCATCGAGCTTGGCACGTCGGGCCTTGTCGCAGTACAGTTCCAGGTTCTACGGGTAGGTCGAAGGCGGGATACGGTGAAGAGATTCGGAAGGACGTTGCCCTCGGACAGGAACGTGCAGATCATGTCCGCCTTAGAGCTGAACGCAGACGGCGCTGGCAGCTGGAACAATGACTTGCGGAGAACCTTGAGCGCGAGCGTCGGCTGGCTGTCCTATTCCCCTCTCATACCAAAAATAGAACCTCTTTGAGCATGATGTAGAGCTTGAGGAAGTAGTCGTGCATGAGGGACTGGCGGACGAGGTTGGTCGTGGTGATCACATCGCAGAAGCGTTCCAGCACCTTGCTCGCGATGTCCGCAGATATGCTTGGAATCGCGCCCACGATGACCTCCCACATTATGTCCAGGATCTTCTGCAGCACCTCCGTTGTCGGCCTCGCGTGTCTTCCCCCAAGTTCGTATACCAGCGCCACGTCCTGGTCCTTGAACTGCGTCTTCTTCATCCCGGAGTACTTCTCGAGGATGAGACCAATGAGCTCTCCGGAGAGGAGACTGGAAGCCTCAGAGATGACCTTGAGGATCTCGACCTTGGATTGCTCATCCTTTTCGCAGCAGTCCCATATGAGGTCAAACTCTCTTCTGCCCATGTTGCCGTTGAGTAGGAAGAAGTTTAGGATCTCTGCAGACCTCAGTATCAGCTGGATGTGGCTCCTCTTCCCGAATATTTCCTCGATAACCTTGGGCACCTGCAAGAGTCCGTTGAGCACCGTGCTGTCGTTTGCGGTTGGAAGCGAGGAGTAGTATGCGGCCACCTGCGACGACTTTGCCGCCTTGCACGTTTCAGCGATCATACGAATGGCTTGGATGCGTCGCTCGAGGAGGTCGGAACGCAGCAGACTTACCGCGATGCCCACCTTCAGCTTGATGAACTGCTCGCCCTTCGTCTTTGCGGTGTAAACTCGTCGGAGCAGAGAATCGATGTGAATCAGGGCGGCGTCGAGACGTTCTCGCGTGACGTTGCGAAGCTCCTCATCGGGGATCGCCGACATGTATCGCAGCACCGCGTCCACGAATGGTGTTATTGCGTCGACGATGTACGCCCGGTGGAACAGGTTGCTTGGACACGCCATCAGTTCGAGGTAGGCGAACAGGTGTTCCACAGGGAGGGGCTGTTTCTCGTCTATTTTGGCCTTTACAGTATTGATGAGCGCGTCGAAGCCGTGTCTTCTGCCGAACTCGTTCATGAGCTCGAGGTAGAGCGAAGAGTGGTTCTTCCCCTGTCTGTGCGTCACGTAGCACCTTTCCTTTGCGGTGCATGCGGACTAACCGTCAGATTTCACACGCGCGTACATTCAGCAACACATCCACACTGTCGTCAGGCGCGGGGTACTCGTTGTCCAGATGTCTCCGACAATACACTGTCCCCAGCTTTGATAAGCTGTTCGGTCTATCCTCACAGTTACACTTTATGCACGAACCTTTGCAGCCTGATCGAGTTGACAGGAATCCACTCGTCGTATTGTTCGCTCCAGCCCTCATGTCGCCGCCCGCTGCCGTCCTTCTTCGTTCCTTCCGGCATGTAGACTCGGTAGCCGACCAGGGCGTCCTTCCCGGCCTCCCACCCGTCCTCCCGTATCTTCATCACGGTTCCGAGGAACCAGTGTCCCTGGGTGTCGAAAATGTCGAGACGATCGTCAGGCTTCAGCCCTTCTCTCCACTCCCACCCGGCTGTGTACGTTCCGGACGGTGCCATCCTCATTCCCACCTTCGATCTACCAAATCTACCTCGTGAAACATACACCGCCGCCGCGCCCAAGAACGTGCATGTCCCAGTCGAAGGATCGCCGATCACGGCCGGGGCCCAGGCTTCCACTCGCTCTGTCTGCGCCTTCTCCTCCTTCACCGCGTCCACCCGGTCTCCCTTCTTGAGAGCCTGGCGCCAGCCGGCAGGGATCTGTGCGGACGACAGCAGGTCGGCAGCGGAGTGCTTGAGGTCGGCGAAGGCCTCCTGGAAAATCGGGGCGTCTGGGTCGAACAGCGGTCGGACGACGAGCATGAACTCGCGGTTCTCGTTTGGGACCTCGCGTGCCAGCAGCTGCATGTATGTCTCCAAGACCTGGTGCAGGATTGGCTTGCACTACCGGATGAGAAATGCTATGGTTACCTCCTTGGAGGAGATGAAGGACTGTTTGGATATAAGGTGGATCACTTCTAATGAGAACTCGGTCGAAAAGTAGCGTCTCGACTCCGCTGAAGCCTGGCCGGAGGCAAGCTGAGAACGCAGCAGTTCGAGGAGGCTGGCCAGTGTGACTGCATTTTCAGACTTAGACTCGAGCTCCTTCCTGAGCGTGGCGACCAGCGATCTCATGGCCGCTTCTGATACCGGTGATTCCATTGATAGTTTTTATTGGATTGTCGCTGCTGCTCTTCGTATATCTTTTGTTGTGTGCTCACTCTGTTATAATATATTAGCAACTTTCTGATCTGATCTATTGTGTAATGTGCAGCCTAGTCGATCAGTGTGTCCGACCAACACGCCAACAATATCAGGTGCAGAGCATAATTAGCTACTCCGTCAGAACGCGTGATGTTAATATGTGGAATATTTCTTGCGCTTCGCAGGCGACTCTCGGAACGGCGTCTCTGTCCCCGTCCTCGCATCAACGGTGAACTCTACCATCTCGCTCGAGCCCACGTCGAACAGCTCCAGTTCCAGCTTCCTGTTAATCGCGCGGGCCTGCTTGTGGAAGTTCCGCCATGCCAGGTACTTGTCGAATTCGGCCGCAGTTATTCGCTGCTCAGCCACGGGCCGGGACGCCTTCTCGGGGGAGAGGCCCTTCTCGTTCTCCTGCTCCCTCTCTATATCGTTCAACAGGTTCTTCATGTCCTTCTCCTTCAGCAGATCCAGCAGGTCCGTCTTCTGTTCCTGCGTGCTTAGTTCCTTCTTCTCGACCTCGCGGGTCTGGATGAGACGTTCGATTCTTTTCTCAGTGTTCACCCCCATGCCGATGTTGATGTCTGTGCTCCGCTGCTGGGTCTGCGGCCGGTCCTCCTTCTCTTGTTGACTGTTCTGGATCTGTCTTTGGCTCGAGATGTCCCCTGTCGCCGGAACCTGCTGCTGCGTTGTCTCGCCCATGTACTCAGTCTGAGTGGTGGGTATGTGCCGGGGCCGCGTGTTGAAGTCTGACACCAGGTAGGCTAGACTGCGGGAGACGTCGGGGTCCATCGTGCCCATCGAGGGGACCACGCGCGGAGACTCCTCCTTCTTCTCGGGTTTGGGTGGCTCGTTGAGGACCTCCTTGGTGTCAACCTCGAAGTGCTGCTCGGGGGCGAGACTGCCCTTGGTCTTGGCGGCGCTGCTCTGTCCTGAGGCCGCCTGCTGCACCTTTGCCGACATGCCCAGCAGCAGCGAAAGGTCGTCTGCCGACACGTCCAGCATCATTCCCGCTCTTTCCGATCCCTTGACGAATAGCCGCTCGGGAGGCGGTGGAGTCCCGGAAACGAGGACCACAGGCTGCTTGGAGGTGGATCCAATGGCCACCGCATCAAAGGAGGGCAGCGCGTCCAGCCATCCGGACAGCGAAGCTTTCTCGAGGAATTGTTGGTGGATCTGCATGTGCTCCCGAACCGCGCGGTCGTCCTGGCAAGGGAGAGGCGCACTCGGCTGCGGGACGGGCTGATCTGGCAGGACCGAGAAGGCCTCGATCAACATTGTATATTGGTACCTGGCCTTCTGCTGGAAGACGTAGCGCTGGATGCGGATGCGCTTCCCCTTCACGTCCTTCGCGCTAACCTTGGCGGCAGGCGCGAGCTCACATTCGATGAAGTGTGAGGAGTCGGCGACCTGGAACGCGGGGGCCTCCTGCAGCACCACGCACTCTAGAGTTGGAAAGACGGGGACAGGAGACTTGACGCAGTCGATGGTGTCCTGCAGTTGCCGGATCATGGCACGTCTCAGGGTCACCTCCGGCCCGGTCTTTGTTGGTAGACTTGCTACTGCTGCGGTCATTACGATATCTAAATTAATATTTTCATGTTGGCGGCATTAATACAGAGGGAGACACAGTGAATTACCCGCGAAATTGCGCTTGGCGCGCTCT
>QFZN01005968.1_pt1 | contig 13304 bp, 15 predicted proteins | sample 1740101 | NCBI WGS metagenome assembly QFZN01 (sample SAMN09210849, study PRJNA391713) | Ciliate metagenome, whole genome shotgun sequencing project. | isolation source: combination of 50 Heterometopus sp. ciliate cells from an enrichment culture... | host: Heterometopus sp. ...
GGAAACGCCACACCGTTGAAACGTCACCATCGTGCTCAAAACCTTTATTGTTGCACTAGCAAATCATCTAAGAATAAACAAAGAGCACATACATGGCAACACCATCATTCGCCGTCCTTCTCCTCCTATCCGCACTGGCCTCCGTACCTTTCGCCTTCTCTCCCCCGTAGGGAATGGAATTCGTCAAGCGCAAGGGCACCGTGTTCACCCTGGGCGAGCAGCCCTACTTTTACATGGGCACCAACCTGTGGTACGGAGTCAACCTGGCCGCAGAGAATCCGGCCCGTCTTCTCCGCGAGCTCGACCGTCTTGTTGCGCTCGGCATCACTAATATCAGGATACTGGGCACGTCGCAGGGGCCTGACTCGGAGCCTTGGAGAATGAAGCCTGCGATCGAGCAGTTCGACGAGGCGCTCAACACCACTGTACTAAACGAGACATATCTAATTGGCATGGACCTGCTTCTGTCAGAGGCAGGGAAGCGCGGGATCCACACGGTCATCATGCTTAACAACTTCTGGCAGTGGTCTGGAGGCTTCGCTCAGTACGTTCACTGGTTCCTCAGTCGCTCTGAGCCTATTCCGTATCCTGCAAACAGCACCGACGGCATCGGCTACCAGCGCTTTATGAACTATTCAGAGAGGTTCTACACCTGCGAGCCCTGCATAAAGCGGTACATCGAGGTCGCCAAGTTGCTGGTCAACCGCGTCAACACCTTCACCAAGGTCGCATACAAGGACGATCCCACGATCATGGCTTGGCAAGTGGCGAACGAGCCGTTCCCGGTTCACTCTGGGAACGAGGCGAAGATATTGGCAAATCGGACATGCAACGAGATAAAGTCGGTTGACTCGAAGCATCTATTCTCCATCGGCAGCACTGGAAGACACGAGGACAACTACGACGACTCGCTGGCGCTGGACTGCGTGGACTACGGCACCTTCCACGTCTGGGCGCAGAATGCTGGCTGGTACGACCCCAAGCGGTCGGAAGAGACGTACAAGTACGCCATTGGCAATGCCACTGAGAACATAATCAAAAATGTCGAGGGAAACCGCAACGGGAATCGGGCTAACATTAAGAAGCCACTGGTGCTGGAAGAGTTCGGACTGGCGAGGGACTTCGAGGGTCTATTCCCCGAGAACGCGACGACTTACAAGGATGGCTACTACGAGTTCATATTCCACAAGGTGATGGACTATGCCGAGAAGGACTGGGTCTCGGGCGTCAACTTCTGGGCCTGGGCCGGCGAGGGCCGTCCCAACCGGAATCGGGCCAACCATACCTGGCAGCTGGGGGACGAGTGGATCGGGGACCCGCCTCACGAGCCCCAGGGCTGGTACTCGGTGTTCGACACCGACAGCTCCACAAAGGGCATCATCTCCAAATATGCGACACAGCTCTCGAGATCCTATGAGATATCGGACCACAGCTTCCCGTCGGCGTTCTGGGTGATCATCATGATTTCGCTTGCACTCGTGCTCGGCGGGATCGCTGCCGACAGGTTCATCCGGAAGCCCAAGAAGGAAACGGCAGCGGCGGAAGGAGTGGATGTCACGGCCAGTCTCATCGCAGGGGACCACAACTAAATTTCTCACATCAGGAAAGCATGTTATTCCTCGAATGTGTGTGTGTGTTTCTTGCAAATTCTGCAATGACTAGCACAGGCCCGCGATATGATGCATACAATCAGCAATAACGGGTAACAGTAAATATATATGCTGGCAGAACTTGATCGCGTGGAAGGATTATATTCGCAAAATAACATAGTGTGTCCCCACAAGTTGCTTATATTTGGCGCGCTTCTCTGTATATCGACAATCACAGTTATATATTGCGGAGCGTAGTCAAATATTATAGGATCAGCTTAATATAATGAAAAATAGTATATTTTAAGTTGCCCTTTTTTAACTCGGAGGAAACAAAGAAGTAATACACTGGCATGTATCTATCTAACGACGTAAAGTGAGGTTATAAAGAAATTAGCAATAATTTCAGTAAACCGGAAGGATGATCCCGAATTTGGTTCTTTTCGGCCTAGCCCTGGCCTTCAGCGCTCTTGCCGTCTGGATCCTCAAGATCTGTCGCTTCCAGCCATGGAACCTCGAGTTTTGCATTCGTAGCAAGATATCTGCGCTCCCGTGGTATATCACGAGGTCCTTGGCCTATCTCTGTGGTGCCATAATAATTGCGCCGGCAGCGCTGTTCTTTTGGCTGGCGACACAAGTGAAGGAAGAACTGAAGTTTCGAGGGCTCGCTCTGGGCTTCATAGCCCTGCGGTTATATGCCCAGTTCTTCTTCCAATACAATGCCATATTCACCAAGTACTCCAACCGCGCCATGGTCTTCTTCTATGAATACATTCGGTCCATACTGTTTTGGACGATCCAACTCTTGCTCTCTGGCTGTTTCAGCCACTTCAACCACGTCTCCTGCGCCGCCACGTTCCTCTCCATGGATTTTATTTTTATTGCAAGATTCGTTTACGCCTCTTCCGAAGACGACACCATTAACATCAGCTACTTTTACAGACGGTGCATCGAGTTCTTCCGATCGAAGGCGAAGCCGCCAGGTGAGGACGTGCGGCCGGCTATGGCCGAGCCGGAGGTAGCGAAGACCCCGCTGCCGGCCCGCGACGATATGCCTTCTATTCCTGATGAATATCCGGTCCCCGGAGCCAACGAGCCGAATAGCCTGGAACTGCCGCAGATCCCCATGGAGAATGTGAAGACTCCATTACCGTCGCCGCCGGAGTACAAGGCGCAGCAGCGGAAGGACGCCGTGGGCGCCTTCAGCAGCGTCTGCCAGTCTCGCATCATTCAGATGGACTCCAACTACAAGGCGGAGCTTGACAACATCGTCAGTTTCGTGACCCAGTCGGCCGTCAAGAATCGTCTCTTAAGGATTACGCTCTATCTGGTGGGTCATTTCGCACTGCTCGCGCTCTACGCTGCGGTCAACTGGTATAACTCCGACTCCTGAACCCTCGTAGGCTCAAGGGAATCGATGACGACATCCACATCGGCATCTGCAACGCTGTCTTCATATTAATATACGACGTCCTGTAAGGTCCGACATAATGTTGTAGGGTCCGCTGCTGGCGCACCTCGCGTCTGCGAAGGAAGAAGGTGGGAACCATGGGTGCATGCCTCCTGTTCCTCCTCGTCAGAGTGTGCTCCTCCCTCACAACGCACCACGACCCGCTCAACCAGTCAGTGCCCGTAACCGTTCTCGGTGTGCTAATCTGCAACTCGCTTCGAGATCACTAGTACGCTGCCCCTCAACGATGGTAGTTTCCCGATGTCGGGTGAGCGAAGACAGAACGTGACAGATTTCTCCGAAGAGGACGACAGCTGCTGCGCTGCCTTCATCCGCAAGGTCAAAGCCTTCGCCGGCCGCTACGAGCACCAGCTATTGCTGTTAGCCGCATCAGAGATCACCCTCCGCCGTGTGGACCTCAATTACTACCAAAGCAAGAAAGAGGAGCCTGACAACGTGACCCTAATCTACGTGTCGGTGATACTGATAGTTAACTACCTGCCGCTGGCGATGTGGCAGAGATTGTACAAGCTGGAGGGGTACAAGATGACGCTGCGGCTGGCGTTGATCGCGGGCGCAATCTGTCTGGGCGGGTTCCTTGTCCACCTCGCCATCATGTATGTGCCTCCCTACGGTCCCGCCTACTGGGAGGCCCTGGCGGTGCTTTCGCTCGCCCCGGTCTTTGTTCTCGCCACCATAATCATCTTCAGTACGCCCCGATCTGAAACGATAACGAATCACATAGGCCACTGGTTCAAGAACGACTACTGTTTCTACGAGCCGCCGCCGATCTCTCTTCCCATCCCAGTCACACAGCCCAGCCGCCCGCTGGACGGACTCGACACTTCGACCCGGCCGCTGGACACCGCTGCGACTGTGGAGTCGGCCACCTTATACGAGCGTTTCGTCGACTACATAAGCAGCTACATTCCGCAGAAGCCGACTGACACGTTGATATCCAGTAATCGCGGAAAAGAGATAGTCCGTAGTGTGCATGCTGGGGTGCTTCATGTGCGCCATGGTCGTGAGTCCACTGTTTATGAGGAACGCGATCACTCTGGCCACATACACGATATCCAGCTGGTACTTCGGCCTGACCTTCAGCATCCTGGGCGCCGTAGGCTACATGCGCAAATTCTACACCGTACATCCTCTCCTCACACCAACGATAGGTGACGCTCTCAAACCTGACCCTTGCACTCGTGGGATTACTTGTGCTGGGCCTGTGGACGTACAACACCATTCTGCGTGTGGACGCGATGGTGGAAAACCTGGAAGTCAACGAGTACTGGGACTTCGTGGTGCTCTCCAGCGTGGGACTGTACGTTGCCGCCATCTTCTTCCTTGTCGGCGTCTTCAACTTCCTCGACATGGACTACGTGGTCACCAAAATCGTCGTCATCAGTCTGTCGCTCTCCCTCATCATCCTCAACTGCTGGGGAATCCTGGTCTGGGTCTTCCTCGACACCTTCTGCTATCTGCAAATTACCGGCATCTTCACCTCCTCTCTCCTTGTCCTTCTGGTGGTCTACTTCATATGGAGGAGGAACGAGTAAGCCCCCGTGCACAATTCTGATAGCTATCACACTCCGGCGTACATGACGTACATCGTCTGGACGGTCCTATTGGTGTGCTTCATATTCGAGTTCGCGCAGGGCTTCACGGGGAATGAGGACTTCGGGGCATATTACGCGTTGTACATCTCGTTTCCGGTCCTCTTCACCTGCACCATTGGCCGCTACATCCATCATGTACTCCTTGTGAAAGTTCACAGTGTCCACATAGAAAAGGGAGAGTGTCAAGCTCAACTTTCACCGCGAGATCGTCTCCTCCACGTTCTTCCCCGTGTTTCGCTACAATCAGGATACGATGACAATGGTGCCGTCGAACACGATGAGCACGCACGTGTTGGCAGCATTTTGGCTGGTGGTCGTCTGGTGCATGGCGTTTGCAGTTCTCACGCCCTCGTCTGAGCGCGGCTTCGTGATGTGCATGGCCTGCTTCACGGAGACCCTCTCTCTCCTCTACGTTCTCGACGTATCTTTCCGCGGGCCCGAACCCGGCGTAGAAGAAGTTCAATTCTCAGCAGATTCCCAAGAAGGTCCTCGACGCACTGGACTCTCGCGACATCGTTCTCTGCATTCGAAGGGCCCTGCCCAAGGACAGCAGCAGCAACCTTATCGAAGAAAACCAATCCAAGCAGGACGAACGGTTCCTGGACATAAACCAGATAATAAATGCAGCAATCAGTCACGATGTGCTTCATGCCTGGCACATAATACAGCTGCAGCAGCTTCGGGAACTCGGCGGACTGATGGCATGGGTTCTCGCCCGCGGGTCCTTCGACCGGGAAAAGCTCAGAGATGTCGACAAGAGTCCCGAGATGCGCGCTGCCATCTCCAAGCTCAATCTTCTTAATAAGAAGCGCAGGGTGGAGTACTTCGAGGGGCTGGAGAACTACAAGAACATAAGGGAGACGATCATACGGATGAAGTACGGACAGAAGAACTTTTACGCGGCACTGAGCATTCAGCTGGAGCTGGTCAGTAAGATGAACAGCAGACGAAAGAGGCCGGTGCCGACCATTTGCGGCGGGGAGACCAAGGTCGGCATCAAGGAGATATTCGGCTCCGAACTCAAGATCCCTGCAGACCCGCCCTCTGGCATCCCGGTGAACTGCCAGTTCGACCAGTCCTCCTTCTTCGACTTCGCTTTCCCCAACAAGAAGCTGAGCAAGCAGTGCTTCTGGTTCAGGGCGAAGGACTTCGAGCCGGTGGTAAGGACCCGCGCATCATCGCCATCATGCTAGGACTACGAGACGGTCCTCTTCCCCGAGTCAAGCGAGGGCGACATCCAGTACTTCCGTTCTATCGCTAACCTCGCCGAAATAGACAGGGCGCACTCAACGACTGCTGGGTCATCGCCGCCATCACTATGCTCGCGGTCGACGAGCCAGATTTTATAAGAGGCATGTTCGTCAGCGACGAGGCCGCCCACCGCGAGGGCAAATATAAGGTGGTACTATACAGTGACGGGCTGAAGAAAACCATCGAGCTTGATGACTACTTCCCGTGCTACGCAGAAGACGTATGAAATCTGAGGAGCCGAACGTGAAATAGAAGAAGGACCCAATATGCTGCAAGCCGGTGCTGGACGGGACGCACAGACAGAAGGCGATCTGGCCCATGCTGATCGAGAAGGCCATCGCCAAGGAATACGAAGGGTACGACAACCTCGAGGGCGGCGCCACCGACTACGCCCTCATGCTCATCACCGGCAATCCTGCCTTCCGTTTCAACTTGCTGAATGACGATGTGCAGCTGCTGGTGGCTGACAACTCACTGTGGAAGAAGGTGATGAACTATTCGGAGAAAGGATTTCTCATGGGGGCCGGGACGCTTCCGGAGGGCGAGCTCCCCGCGGTGGCCCGAACCCTCTCTGACTCCCATGCATACGCGATACTTGATGCCATCGAGTTCGACGGGAACAAGCTTATCAAGCTGAAGGACCCGTGGGGCTCCTCGCAGTGGTCGGGCGAGTGGTCCCAGGGCTCCCACCGCTGGACCAACCGCATGCGCGAGTACATCGCCTTAAGGAAACAGCAGAAGAAGGAGCAGAAGCGGAAGGCGAAACCGTCAGGGGAGCAGGCAAACTTGAGAACTCTTCTGCACACCAATACCATAGAACGGCGGCAGAGCAGCAGTTTATACATTTCATGGGAAGACTTCGTGAAGTCGTTCGAGGTGATCTTCGTTTCGGTGAGGTTTGACCCGGACTCATGGGACGAACAGACGATCCACGACAAGTGGATGGAAGGCAGGGCAGGCGGCTCCTCTTATCACATCGAAACCGTCGGCGATAACCCTCAGTACGGGCTCACCGTCACTTCTCGTGTGGAGGTCTATTGTCTCCTGACGCAGCTGATTCCGCCGGCGAGGAAAGGTAGATACCAAGTTGAGTTAACTCGGGGGTAGACATCCCAAAGGTGGGCTTCGGCATATACAAGCACGACGGGAAGATAGAGGGCGGCAGCTTGCCCCAGCTGGTGGCCATAGGTTCGCTTCATTTTGATACGATCGCACATAGGAAGGTACTCACAAGAACGCGCCATCTCCCTTAACACGGAACTGAAGCCTGGGAAGTATGTCCTGCTGCTAACAACGTTCCAGCCAGGACAGTACGGCGACTTCATTTTCAAGATGTGGAACCCAAAGGGCACCGGGGCGGATGCGCCAGTGGCTATAGAGAGGCTGAATTAATAATAACATTTATTATCTATGTTATGCTACCTTATTACAACGGTACTGTCTCCCGTACTGCTCGCACCGTTCCCATCCACCTGTCGCGTTTGTATACAAACAGCGATGTGTCCAGGGCTAACTAATATATCGTCGTGGCAATTTGAATTAGCATGGTCCTGGATAGCATCTGGTTCCTAATCAAAATTATTAAATATAATACAGATCATGAGACATCTATTGTTCACACAGAACATACTGAAGTACATCCCTTTCATGGTCATCAAGCAGGCATTGGCAGTGGGGGACCGGGCCCGCAACCTTCCCGAGCTGCAGTCATTGGAAACCGTAGTGATGTTCTCGGACATCAGCGGTTTCACCAGCATCAGCGAGGCCTGCGCCAAGCTCGGTTCCCGTGGGGCCGAAGAGCTCGTCTTTTGCATTAACCGATACATGGAAGGACTCATAAAGTGCATCGCCAAGTATGGCGGCGACATAATCAAGTTTGTTGGCGATGCCATGATCGTCGTATGGCCGCGGGGTGAGGACGAGAGCTTGCAGACAACCATCCGAAAGGCGGTGCAGAGCGCCCTCGAGATTCAGGCCGAGCTCAACAATAAGCGCATCATGCAGAATGTGTCGAAACTGTCGGTGAAAGTGGGCATCGGAGCGGGCAAGTGTGGACTGTTGCACGTGGGCGGGGTTTTCAAGCGGGCTGAGTTCTTCGTTGTGGGGGACGCCCTGAGCCAGGCTCTGGAGTGCGAGCATCTGAGCACACATGGCGGACAGGTGATAGTGAGCGGAGAGTGCTGGGACCTGGTGAAGGAGCACTTTGAGGCTACGCAGATCGCGGGCCACAACAACTATGAGATCAAGGACATGCTGGGGGTCGGCGTCCGGGCATCTGCGGACTCAATGTCGATGAGAAACCAGCTGGAGTACTCATAGGATAGTGCGTAACTCCGTGTGTAGCCCGGCGCAGATAGAGCGGATACAGCCCACACTAAGGTGCTACGTTCCCGCTGCCATCCTCCCGTACCTGGAGCTGAACATGGTTGCATCGCAGTGTAACCCGACTGTAGGAATCGTACGGCGCTGAGACCAGAAGACTGTCAGTGATGTTCGTGTCGCTGGGGATCGACCTGTCGAACACGGGGACACAAGCCGGCCTGCAGCGGATACAGCGGGTGGTCACTGCAGTGCAGAAGTGTGTTTACGCAATGGAGGGCTCCGTCAACAAACTTGTGATGGATGACAAGGGCAGCACGCTGATCTGCATCTGGGGCCTCTCTCCGCTCTCCCACGACGACGACGCCATCCGCGCCGTGCTCTGTGCCATAAAGATGAAGAAGGAGCTGGGCGTGCCGGAAATCGGCTGCGCCTGCAACGTCGGAGTCAGCACGGGCGTTGTTTTCGCCGGCGTGGTCGGCACCAGCGGCTCCCGTCGGGAATTCTCAGTCATTGGGTACGTACCCGCATATTATGGAGCATGTGTAGAGACGTGGTGAACCTTTCGGCGAGGATCATGGCCTACCCAAAGTATCACAACGAGCCCATGGGCAAGATCTACGTCGATCAGCGGACCAAAGACGATGCGTGTCTGAAGATCAGGTTCGTATATAAGGCGCACTCCGCGTTCAAGGGGAAGGCTTTCAAGCTGCCAATATATGAGCCTGTGGACCCGGACGAAGAGTTCCGCATACCGGAAGCAATCCCGATCGAGCGGATTCTTCTGACACATGCAAATCCTTTCATTGTGGACAGGGACTCGATATACCAGTACAAGGGGGACATCATGTTTGGTCGAAGCAACCTGAAGGAGTGTGCGCTGAAGAGTTTTGCGGAGTTCGTCAAGCGTCCGGAAAGCTCTTACGTGGCGACCATCGAGGGCGCAGCCGGCACTGGCAAGTCGCTCTTCGCCCGGCAGCTCGCTCGCGAAATCCTCCAGTCGGACTCCAAAGGCGAGTACGGCAAGAAGTGGGCCCGGGGACGCCGCATCGTAATTTACGCAAGCCAGATCAACACCATCACCGAGAAACGTTGCTTCAATAACTGGCGGCTAATATTGCAGGCGATGTGCAACAACCTGTCGAAGGAGATGAAGGTGGAGAAAGGGGCGTTGCTGGAGAAGCTGACGAAGGAGACTTCGGCGGTGGTTAGCGACAAGCTGTTTATGATAGAGGAACTGTTTGCGGCAAAGCTGCCCATGTCATACGTGAAGGAGAGCCAGTACCATCCGCCCGACGATCCTATTGCCTTCATAAAGAAGGAGGAGTACCCGGACGACATAACGGACCAGATCACGACCTTCGTGGTCGATTTCTTCAGGCTCTACCTCGACGAGCAAGAGAGTGTTTCCAACGACTCCAAGAGCGAGGGTAGCGGGAAGGAAGAGGAGCCGGGACTTCCGCCAGCAGTCCTGTTCTTTGACGATGCACGGAAGATGGATAAGGAGTCGTGGAAACTGATCGATGAGGTGCAAGACTCGATATCCAAGCTGGCGGTGTACATCGTGATCCGCACCGACCAGGAGGGCGAGCTCGAGTTCAGTTCCAAGGAAATCGGCGAGTACTTCAGACTGATGAGCTCGGGGGATATAGTCAACGCCAGATATTCGCTCCCGAGGATCACCAGCCCACACATGAACGAGCTCATTGGCATCTTCGGCGGCATGTACGTCGAGCAGGCCGAACAGGAGGTTTACTCCATGCTCCAGGGCGCCGACGAGGCCCAGAAGGAGCTCCGTCTTCACGAATTGAAGGACGCCTATGCCATCAACTCGATCATAAAGGAAATTGAGCTGTCCACGCTGGAGTGCATCTTGGCTAAGACGGAGGGCAACCCTCTGCTTACTTTCCAGTTCATCCTCTCTCTTCTCAAGTCACACTTCCTCGAGAACCGCGACGGCGTGCTGATCCCTAGCGCCGCGTTCGTCCGCGCAAAGACACAGGACGACTGGGCCCCGGTCGATGTGCCCGATCTGGCCCAGCGCCTCAACTCGCTGCAGGTTGACCGGACCCTCAAGGCCACCTCTGAGTCAGTCTTTCTTCGTAGATAACCGTGCGGATAGACGGGTGATCATAACGTTGAAGGCGGCCAGTGTGCTTGGACAGATATTCACCCTTCGCCAGCTGAAGTTCATCACTCCTCTTCGCAGTGAGGGCATGCTTGATCTCCTCAAGCGGATTCAGGTCCTGGAGCAGATGAACATAATCGAGATCATTGACGACAACGGGGTCTCAGATATGACATGCAGGTTTCTCATTCCGTTCTACAGAGAGTCGCTGTATCAGAAGCTACTATACAGGGAGAACAAGAAGGGGCTCCATGCGCTGAGTGCGGAGTTCATCCTCAACAATATGGTCAAAATCGATGTAGTTAGCCGGAGGAATAATGCCGATTGGTAGGACAACCCTGAGACAGAGTGCCAGAGGATGATAACACACGCGCTGATAGCGGAGGACGTGAAGGAGGTGCAGCAGCTGTCGACAAAGAACCGGCGCATGATCACAATCAAGCGCATCTCCAACCAGCTGCTTCAGCCCGACATCGGGATTATCAAGGCCGGAAAGCTCCTCAAACAGAGTGACAGCCTCAACAAAGGCATAGAGCAGTATTGGCCTGCCCCGAAAAACGGATAGACGATACGTGGCTGTCACGAGGGACGAGCTGGAGTATTATCACAGTGAACTGGAACACCGGAAACACGACCCGCTGGGAACAATATACCTGAAGAACATCGGAAGCGTGATCCCGACGGAACGGAAGAAGGCGACCGAGGCCTTCGAGTTCGTGGTCAGCTCCTCCACCTGGGTCAAAAAGGACATCAGCAAGCGACACCGCGAATTCTACTTCGCCGCACCCACCGAAGAGGAGCGCGACGAGTGGATCACCACCATCGAATTCCTGAAGACAATCGCCGTTCATCGCAGCTTCCAGAGCACTTTCGGCACGAAGCTCAGCATTCCGCTGCACTTTGACGATCCTGTGGTCAATCTGTTCGACCGCAAGCTTCCCTTGAGCACCGCGCAGCCGGCCAAGGCTACTGCCGGAGAGAAGGAGAGCAAGGTTTTGTCCACGGTCCAGAGACGACAGACCATGAAAACTCTTGGCCTGATGCTGTCGGGGATGCAGGGCCAGACGTCACACAAACAGGAGCAGGACCTCAAAGAGTCGATTAAGGGCATGTTCAACTACATGTTTGTCCACCTCGCCGGACACATGATGGAGCATTCCTTCCGTGCAAAGGACGAATACAGACGAAATCTGTCGCAGACTCCTCGAATCGTTGAGCAGAACCACGTTATCGAGGCGATAGAGGCCAGGGCGCCGGAGCTTGCGGTGGGGAGTGTGTCCCCCACATCGGGCAGCGAAGTGGTGTCGGGGATTCCAAGCACAGTTTCCGTCGACCGCAAGCGGCTCAATGCTGCCCTCGCATTCCGGGAAGGGACGGGCGACCAGTTGCTCATGGCTAAGATAAAGGAAGAGAAGGTGGAGGACGACGAGACCAGCAAGAGCAAGACTGAGCTGACGCTGGTGCAGAGACAGTCGGACAGGCACGAGTCGACCTCATCTGCAAAAGAGAGCGAGCGGGCGAAGAAGGACTCGTTGCCTGAGGCCAGGCCCGAAGAGGAAGAAGAGGTCAAAGGCGTGGTGGACGAGTCGGTGGTGGACTCGGAAGGCGAAGACCCGGAGAAGAGCGTGAATGCCTCGCATCCCAGCGTAGTGATGGCAAAAGAGCCACCGATCGTACGGGCACACAGGGAACGCAGGTCGCTGGCAGAGGGAGTCACCTCGCCGTCACACGAGACGGTCGACGAGAACAAGTCTCAGTCACGTTCGCAGTCGAGGCAGCAGCTGGAACGAAAGTTCAGCGCCGGCGCCTCCCAGATCATCCGCAAAAGCATCCTCGAGGCGAGGAAATTCTCGCTCCTAACGACTAGCTCTGTCACACAGAGTCGACTCATGCCCCCGCCGGCCAAGACCAAGGAGGACCTTACTGCGGGCACAGTGAAAGATGCAACTGGGACAGGCGATAGTGCCGCAAATCTGCTGACGATCCAGTTGAAGCCGAAATACGACGAGCCCAAGGAGACACGCTGGGCCAGCTTCGACCCGACCGACGCCCAGTTCCAGAGTCAGAGCAACGATATTGCCAGTGTGATGCGAATCGACCTCAGACAGCGGTGGAAGGACAACAGCAGCAGCATCCAGATGCAGCAGATGCGATCCGCCCGGAGTCTGGCTAAGTCGGGACGGGAGGAGCAGAAATCGCTGGGCAAGAACAAATCCGAGGAGGCGGCGAGGATCATGGCGGAGGTGCAGCGGTTCGTTCTCAGAAAGTTCTTCCCTCAGAGCGCGAGGATGCGCAAACAGTCGCCATCGGACTATGATACTAACACAAACAAGTTCGGATGCACGATTCGGGTCTCTTCAGTGGGCACCCTCGGCCGAGACAGGATATTTGACAAGTCCTCGTCGCCCCGGGGCGAGGGCCGCAAGGAGGAGGACACGCTGAGTCTCACGGAATACCGAGACTTGTCGCAGACCGCGATGGACCAGATGGATGCGAGCGAGAGGGACTACGGCGAGCCGAAGCCGCTGGACACGGTTTCGCCGGGGGAAGATCCGGTCCCCAACCAGGAGGAGAACTCGCCGAGGGAGAGCGAAAAGAAGTACGGATTCGTGGTTCGGGCCGTGCAATCCCTTGGCGGAGACATCTATGAGCTGAAAGAGAACACGCTGGTGACCGTGGAGAAAGTGAATGAGGAAGACAACATAGCCACGTGCGCGTACAAGGGACAGGTGGGACTGTTCCCGCTGGATGCGATCAAGATTGGCAGTGCGGTGAAGAACAGCTCGATGATTGCGCGAGGGGAAGAGAAACGGAGGAAGATGTCGCTGTCGCTGCGGGAGGGCGAAGACTCTAAGATTACTTAGTGTCGATGCTTTATGCCAATAATTATGTGGAATTGCACTCATACCTAATCGGGTGTCTCGCTCGGTGTGGGGTTTTGGGGTTTTGGG
>QFZN01005979.1_pt1 | contig 13302 bp, 17 predicted proteins | sample 1740101 | NCBI WGS metagenome assembly QFZN01 (sample SAMN09210849, study PRJNA391713) | Ciliate metagenome, whole genome shotgun sequencing project. | isolation source: combination of 50 Heterometopus sp. ciliate cells from an enrichment culture... | host: Heterometopus sp. ...
TCCTACAATGACTGATACCTCAAGCTGTACTCCCATGAGCATACTGATGTTGTTTGTATATGCCGGGTAGTTTGATTTCCCGTTTAGCGAAAATTCGGGGAAATCCGCCTGTTTTACGTTCACTGCCGGCGTCGCATATCGCAGATTCGGGTGCGGTTCCTGATATGGACTATACTGCGGTTGGTAATACTCGTTTCCGTAAGGAGCCTGCATATTCTGCTGAGGATAAGGCATCTGATATGGCATAGCCCCCGTCTGCCCGGGATTTGGTATGTAATTTTGATACTGCTCTGCTGGCGGTTGCTGGTATTGCGGCTGATATGTATTTGTGCTTGTCTGCTGTTGATATTGCGGCGTCTGTTGTGGCATTGCAGTCTGTGGAGCATATTGCGGCATTTGTTGCTGTGCTGCAGGCTGCATTGTGGGCTGCGGCATCTGTGGTGCCGATGGCGGTATTGGCTGTGGCATCGGTTGCGGCACTGCTTGTGGAACTGGCTGCGGTATGGGCTGCGGTGCTGGCTGCGGTATGGGCTGCGGTGCAGGCTGTTGTGCAGGCTGTGGTATGGGCTGCGGTGCAGGCTGTGATATTGGAGCCGGAATATCGTCAATTTTATTGTTCAAAGATTGCACAATATTTCTTGTAAGGCCCAATGGCATAAAACTGCTGAAACTAGTGTCTAGGGTTTCCTTAATTGTCATTTTAAAGGAAATCGCCATTACGTCATCTTCAGTGCCGAACTCCTGGAACATTTTATAAACTTCTTCGTCAGATTCTATTAAAACTGCCTGCGGAGTTGAAATGTTGATTGTTTCACCTAAAAGCTCTGACAACGCGGTAGACGATGCTCCCATCATCTGATTCATAACTTCGCAGGCGGCACTCATACTCATATCGTCAAATTCAAAGCTGTCATCAGGCTCTGAAAGGTCATTCCCCATCAGTAAATCAAGAATTACTCTCATGTCATTGCGGCGAAGCACAATAACATTTGTTCCGGTCAATCCTTCGATATAGTTGATTTTAACAACAATCGCAGGCTCCAAATCAGAACAGTCTATCTCGCTCAGCTTGTTCTGCTCGATTTTTGGTGTGGTAATCACTACCTGCCTTTCAAGCATCGTGGAAACGGCAGTCGCTGCCGCGCCCATACTGATGTTCATAATCTCGCCAATAGTGTCAATTTCTTCAGCTGTCAGTCTGTTTTCTTCCATAAGCACCTGATCTTCCTTTATCTCATTCGGCAGTATTGTCGTCCACACGTATTATTTTCAGAGCTTTTTGTGAATTCAGTTCACCAAGTCTTGCTCTAAAGAACGGAATACCTTCCACTTCAACTGATATATCCTCACTTATTTTTTTATTCAGTGAAATGACATCGTTCACCTGAAGCTGTGATATATCGCCAAGACTCATCACGCAATCGTCCAGATGCGCTTCAAGATTGATTTCAGACTCTTTTATACTACTGAGAATCTGCTGTCTTTTAAATCTTTCTTTCTCTTCATCCTGCTGCTTGGTGGAACGATTGTACTTCATGGTAAAGCTTGAAATCAGATCTTCAAGGTTTTCTGTCGGCATACAGATATTTGCGGTGCCTCGGTAAAACTCTTCGTCTATGTCAAACGTTATTATCACTACAACATCTTGAGGCGAAAACGCCTGTATAAACCTACCGTTTGTCTCAACGTTTCTCAGCTCTGTCCTGATTGGGAAGAAGCTGCTCCAGACGTCCTGTAAATATCTCGTTATATTCTGAATTACCATTTTGAGAAGAGACAGTTCAATTTCCGTATAATCCCGGTCCGGGCTAAACAGATCTCCGCTTCCTCCCATCAGTCGGTCAATAAGCATGTATCCGAACGATGTGGACAGCTCCAGCATCATGGTGTTTTCATCAAAGGGCTTATCATCGGGAAAAAACGAAATAATACCGATCAAGGCATTGTCGGGAAGCGCATTATTGAATTCGTAGTAACGCTGTTCCTCTATCTGGCTGATACTGACATCACAGGTGCTTCTGAGAATGCTGGTGAAATATGATGACATAACTCTTGAGTAATTTTCATATAAGCTGTTTAACGATTTCAGCTGATCTTTTGTAAATTTCTTTGGAGATGAAAAGTCATACTCTTTGATTTTTTCTTCCTGCTCAACAACACTCTGTGTAGTTTCACCCGACTTCATACGATTAAGCAGCTCATCGATCAGGCTTTGTGACAGAGCTTCAGCCATGTATGGATTCATCTCCTTTCATCAGAATTTTCTTAAACTTAATAAAGCAAAAACCTACATCGAATATTATTCCTGTGTGAAGGTTTTCAGCGTTATCATGCCGTTTATTATCCTGCGATACTCAATCACCTTATTAACTACTTCCATCATGGATTCTTTAACTATAACAAGATTCTTCGTGGTGAGTTTTATCGTAGTATCAGGATTTTCCTCAATTGTCTCAATAAGGTCGGAATTGAGAACAAATGGCGCATCATTCAGCTTCGTCAGTGCTATCATAAAATTCTCTCCCTCAAAATCTCACTGCTGCAGTCTGCCTTATTGCCTAACAAGAATTCCGAAATGCAATTTTCAGCCCGCGGCGGTGTTGCAGTCCACCGCCGCAGTCTGATTATTTCGTAACCTTCAATAATTAATAGTAATGTGTTGTTTTGATTTGTAAAACATCCGGTACCCATCAGTCAATCCGGATACCAAAGCCCCCTAAAAGGTCCGGCTAAATAATCGTGGTTATATGTAGGTGTCAATACTACCGCTTGAATTTGTCTTTGCAGCCAGATTCTGCGTTTGAATTGTGACTTTTTCGGAATATCCGCTCTCTGAATTCTCTGCTGTCGAATACGCCGAGCTTGAATAAGCCTGTCCTCCGGAATATTGCTGTCCATTTGACTGTTGACCCGCCATGCTAAATTGCTGCATAGAGCCTTGCTGCGTATCGCTTGTTTTTGCAACGGCCTCGTTCACATGAACATTCATCTGCGAAACAGCTGCTTTTAAATCGTTAAGATCATCATTAATAAGCTTTGCGGTATTGGCACTTGCTGTTGTAATCGACAGTGTTGTCTTCCCATTCTCTTCACTTAGTTTAACTGTTATTTCGCCAAGCGATTCCGGCTTAAGCTTGATAGTGAACTCATTTTTACCAAGTGTCAGATTTTTACTTACATCTGTTGCAATCTGCTCGGTAACCTTCGGCTCGGCAACCTTCTCGGTGGTTTTAGAGTCCGTTCCGTAAGTACTTATCTCCTTACTCTGCGCCGAATTGCCCTGAAGCTTGCTTAAATCGATTTCCTTTTCGCTGCTTTTTGTGCCTGTATCAGTAGAGGATGAATCTGTGGATTTTGCAACAGTTTCGGAGCCGTCTTTTGCCGCCGACAAGTCGGCAGTTCCGGAGTTCTCAGCCGTTGTCGTGCTGTTTGGCCGCACCGCAGTTTTGTTTCCCGTATTTTGTGTTTCCGATAACTCTGCTGTCTGCGACAAACTGTCAGGCTTCACATCAAGCGCATCTTTTTTATCTGCTGCCGCTTGATTTAAGCTCGCTGTTACGGCTTGAGCTGTCTGTGCAGTTGTTCCGCTTTCAGTCCCGTCGCTGTTTTGCAGTTCTTTCAAAACACTGCCTTGAGTTTGCTGCAGATCCGAAAGGCTCTGTGAATCTGATGAAGCCTGCGAAATGTCAGAACTTTCAATGCCCTTCAAGCTTAATGCGCCTTGGGAACTTGCCGTACTCTGTGAATCCGATGCACTAGTCGTATTAGCTGCGCTTTGAACAATTGCCGCTCTCAGGGCGTTTACCACATTCTGCAGGTTCGCTGCACTCTGCAAATCCGCTGTATCAGTACTCTGCGAGTTTGTAGAACTCTGTAAATTTAGAGCGCTGATTATGTCCGCTACACTCTGTATGTTCATCGAGCTCAGCAAGTCTGACACGCTCTGCGTATTTGCCGTGCTCTGCAGGTCTGCCGAACTCTGTAGGTTTGCCGAACTCTGTAAGTCTGTTGTACTCTGAGCGTGTGCCGTGCTCTGTAGGTCTGCCGTATTCTGTGTGTTTGCAGTACTCAGGATGTCTGCCACAGCTTGCATTCCGGTCGTGTTCAACATGCTCAGTATGCTCTGCTGCGTTGTAATCTGCCCCACATTCTCAGACGCGGTGTCAGAGGTTTGCTGGGATTGATTGTCGCCGCCTGCCTGGGTTTGCGATAACAAACTCATAAAAATCTGTAGGTAGGGATCCACATTTTCCTCTGCTGTTGAGTTTGTCTTGTCAGAAGTCGTTGTAGATTTTTTTGCTGAACTGCTTAGTTTGGTTATACCTTGGCTTGCTTTTTGAACCGCTGTGTTCTGCATATAGTTTTTTCCTCCTTTCTGAATTTCTATATATCAAAAGCTGTGTTCCTATACCTCAAAAACACTTTGCTTTCAATTAGTCTGCTAGCTGTGAAAATCATCCCACCCTTTGAGATGCAGAACTTGCAACTGCTAACTGATTGGTTATATTCTGCAAAATCTCGTTTTGGAAGCTTTTAGCTTCTAGCAGGCGATATTCCTCAACCTGTTTTTCCTCTAGCTTATCCATTCCTGTCTTTTCCTGATAAACTGTAAGTACAACCTGTCTTTGAACTTCCGCTTCGTCCTCGGCCTTTTTCAGCTCCGCAAGCAGTACCTGTAGCTGCAGTCGTGCATTTTCAATAATGAAACTGCATGTAATCAGCTCACTAACAAATGCACCATTGCGCTGCTTTGAAATTAGCTCTGCATTCTTTTCATTGCGAAATCTTCCCAATGCAATAATATTCTCTGCAATCTCATCTCTTTTTTTCTGCAGCACAGCCAGCTTTCTCTTTTCCTTGTCAAGAACCTGGCTTTTATAGTTCCTCACTTTATTTAAAGGGAAGGTATATGATTCCACAGAGCAACCTCCTTACTGAACTGTTTGTCCGAGCAGCGCAACTGTGTTTTCGAACGTAAAAGGCTCGTTAACTTTCTGAACAAGAAAATCATCAATGCGCTTCATGTGCGCAATAGCATTGTCAAGCTCAGGGTTGCTTCCACTCTTATATGCGCCAATGGAGATTAAATCCTCGTTGTCCTTAAATACTGCAAGCATATTGCGCAGCCTATTTGCGGCTTCCTTTTGTTCCGAATTTGCCACTTCCGACATAAGTCTTGATAAACTGCCCAGAACATCAATGGCAGGATAATGGTTCTTTGAGGCGATTTTTCTTGATAGAATTATATGCCCGTCAATAATGCTTCGAACCGTATCCGAAATCGGTTCGTTGGTGTCATCGCCTTCAACCAGCACTGTGTAAATTCCTGTAATAGAGCCGGTTTTAAAATTACCGGAGCGTTCCAGAAGCTTTGGCAACGCGGAATATATCGAAGGTGTATAGCCTCTCGCCACTGGCGCTTCTCCCGTTGCGAGTCCTATTTCGCGCTGCGCCATGGCAAATCGCGTAAGTGAGTCCATCATCAACAGTACATCCTTGCCCTGCCTTTGAAAATATTCAGCCACAGCTGTTGCGGTCTGTGCACATTTGAGTCGCATAAGTGCGGGCTGGTCCGAAGTCGCCACGACGATAATAGATCGTTTTACTCCTTCCGGGCCAAGGTCACGCTGAATAAACTCGACAACCTCCCTGCCTCGCTCACCCACGAGAGCAATTACGTTCACATCCGCACGAACATTTCTTGCAATCATTCCCATAAGTGTACTTTTTCCGACACCGCTTCCAGCAAATATTCCGATTCTCTGGCCCTTACCGATTGTAAGCAAGCCGTCGATAGCTTTAACTCCAAGCTCCATAACCTCACTAATTGGGGGACGAGCTAAAGGGTTTTCCGGGTTACCGTTGATTGAAATGAGCTCTCCGCGAGGAAGCTCAGGGCCACCGTCAATGGGCAATCCCAGCGGGTCAATCGTTCTTCCGATGAGTTCGTCACAAACATTTATTTCGAGCTTCGTGCCCTCGCTTGTCACAGAACTGCCGTATCCGATTCCCTCAACATTCTGGAATGGCATCAGATATACCTTGTTTTCGGAGATTCCTACAACCTCCGAAATGATGTCGGTACCGTCTCTGTCGATATGAATCGTGCATACATCACCAATACTGCATACAAGTCCTGTTGCTTCAACAGTCATTCCTATGATTTTGTTTATTCTGCCTTCATGTGTGCGCAAGTCGGACAACTGAATAATACGATAATAACTCTCCATTGCCTCATGCATGGACTTGTACACGCTTTTCACTCCCTTTGCCGGAAATTACTGCTGCTGTTCGAACTCTCTGAACGTTTTTCGAAGATTTGCCGCCTGCGCCTCGATTGTACTGACTACAGTACCGTCATTCGTTGTTACGCGGCATATTGAATCGGAGCCTGCAACCGGAAAAACGAAAGCTCTGCCATTGTATTCCGGCTTTTCCAATTCCTTTTTGATACAGTCCACAAGGCCAACCAGTCGTTCTGAAATCTCTACGTTGAGCCACTCCGTGTTCTTAACGCTGTTTACCGTCTGAAGAATAAGTCTCTGCAAAATCAAATCGTCTTTACTGATTTTTTCCAGGATCATCTTTTCCGCTATGTCAACCGCCATATATTTAAGCTCACTTGTGTATTCTTCAATAAATTGCTTATGAGCTTTTACCATTTCGTCCATAAGTGTCTGCACTCCGTTTATGCAGTCCTTTAATTCCGCTTTTCTTTTGTTAAACGCATCATAATATGCCGTTTGTGCAACTGAAGCGGCAAGCTCTTTCAGGTTTTGCTCATATGAAACACTGAGTTCTTCTCTTCCGATTCTCTTTGCATACAGTCTTTCTTCCTCAGATCCTCTGGAGTCCAAATTTTCGGTTTCATCATCAATTCTGTTTTCTCCGCTTTCAGAATTTTTGAAGGAATCATCCTGCGAAACAAACCCGATGCCGGAAAGATTTATTGTATATTTTTCATCCCGTGATATTAACTCATACTCAACATCCGGTATGCGGACTTTTTCATTATTCGAGATAAAATGAGGAATTTTATATGCGTTAGTCAATTATTGCATCCTCCCCTCCTCTGTCCAAAACTATTTCTCCGCTTTCTTCAAGAGCACGAATTGTTTCTACAATCTTCTGCTGTGCGCGCTCGACATCCTTCATTCGGACATTGCGCAGATATTCGATATCCGAAAGAATGTTCTCTCTGGCGCGTGATGAAATATTTCTGAGCAGGAGTTCCTTAATTTCTTCGCTCGAACCCTTAACTGCAACCGCAAGATCCTGCGCGTCGATACCGCGGAGAACCGTCTGTATCGTGACATCGTCCAAACCGAGGATGTCTTCGTAAACAAACATAAGCTTTCGTATATCGTCTGAAAGCACGGGGTCACTTTTTGCAAGCTCATCAAACACATATTTTTCCGTTGTTCTGTCAATGTGGTTCATAATGTCCGCCACATAATTGATACCGCCGATTTCGGTCATATCAACTGTCACCATATTGGAAAAGCGCTTTTCAAGCGACTGCTCTACAATAGAAACTATTTCAGGCGAAACGCTCTCCAGCGTGGCAATACGTTTAATAACATCGAGCTGAAGTTTCTTCGGAAACTCAGAAATAATTTTTGCCGCCTGATCCGACGATGCATATGACAGAACAAATGCTATTGTCTGCGGATGTTCTGACTGGAGAGTCATCATAAGGTTTTTATAATTTGCTTTACGGACAAATTCAAAGGACCTAGTCTGCATCGCCTTTGATACTCTCTCCATTAACGAGGTTGCCTGCTGCGAACCGAAGGCTTTTTCCAGCACGTTCTTCGCGTATAATACTCCGCCCTCAGAAAGGATCTTCTGTGTTGTGCAAAGTCCATAGAAGTCGTCAACAATTTCCTGCATGTCTTCGGAAGACAGTTTGTTTAGCCGCGCTACTTCAACAGTCAAGCGCTCAATTTCATCATCCGTTAAATGCTTGTAAACCTCCGAAGCCTGAGCACTTCCCAGAGCAACAATAACTGCAGCTGCCCTTGTAATTGAAGAAGCCTTTTTACCGTTTGCAGCCTTAGCCACTGATTATTCCTCCTTCAGCCATGACCTTAGCAGGTTCGCTGTAACCTGCGGATTTTCCTTTGCAAAGTTACGGACTTCAGACATAATCGCTTCATCCTTGGGGTCTACGTTTCCCTTTGCCATGTCTTCAAGACTTCGCTTGTAGTTTTCTATTTCGCCCTGCTTGCGCTTCTGCTCTTCAATTCTCATTCTTTCTTCATTTTCGGCTAAAGCACGAAGTTTGGCTTTCTTTCTGTGTTTTAAAAGGACAATAACCACCAAGGCAATAATAATAATCAAAAGGAGTCCGGCTCCGCCTGCGATATATTCCCACTTTGGCAGATTTAAAATGCCAATATTGGGAGTTGTAGGTTGGGTCGGCTCACTGTCTGGCGGTGTGCTGGAAACAGGCTCTGTAAACGAAGAAATAACTATCTGCGCCGCTGGTATATCCGTGCAGCCGGACACGAGGTTCACAAGTTCGTCTTTTTTATCAGATGTCAGATCTGAATCATTGACCAAAACGGAAATAGTCGCCCGTTTAAGTATCGCATTTCCAGAATCTATTTGAGTCTTTATGTACGAGTAGTCGTAGTCATTACTCCATGTATAGTTTGTCATACCGTTTTGGCCGCTCGGTGAGTTGTAGGCATACGTTGGAATTCCTGTGTTGTTTGTAACTCCCGCGGTTCCCGTTGTGCCTGTTGTGCCTGTTGTGCCCGTCGTTCCTGTAGTTCCCGTTGTTCCTGTAGTACCCGAAGTACTTCCGATTACACTTCCCGCTGAAGTTTGGCCATTAATTGAGTACGTGCCGCTGTTTTTGGTTACATATCCGCTGCCGTTCGTATTAGGGGAAACATCATATTTCTCCGTCATCATCTTGTCATAGTCTATGGTAACCTTGGCTACAGCAACAACACCGTTGGAACCGTATCTGGAAGCAAGAAGCTTGCTCACATTGCTCTCGATTTGTTTTTGAACCAACAATTCAAAATCCAAACTGCCAGTGCTGCTAGTTGCGCTTGTACCGCCGCTTGTCGAAAGCTCCAACATAGTTGAAGAATCGACAACCTTGACATTCTCGGCTGTCATCTTTGGAACACTCGCCGCAATCAGATTGCGTATCGCCGAAACCTGATCGCCGCTAATTGTAACACCGTTTCTAAGTGTCAGCAGAACGCCGGCGGAAGCTGTTTCCGTGTTTGTTGCGGTATCCCAGACATAGTCACTCGTTTCTGGAACATTGATCGTAACTGTTGCGCTTTCAACACAATCCATTCTTTCAAGGGTGGACTGAATTCTGTCCTGAAGCTGGTATAGCAGCCACTGAGCTTTTTCGGACTCCGTTGAAGTCATTCCCGAATGACTTGAGAAAACATCATATGGCAAGGCGGTTTTTGGATAGCCCTTTGCCGCCAGCTGCAAAATCCAAATGTCATATTCATTAGACGGAACTTCAACGCTCCCATCCGAGCCTATTTTGGGTTTTGCGCCCATATCCAGGAGAGCCTGATAAACACTGCCGGATTCTGAAGCACTTAGATTGGAATACAGCGGTACATAATTACCATTGGTTGAATTCAAAAGGATAGTTATTACAGCCGCCAGCAATACGATTACTCCCACGCCAATAGCGACAAGCTTCAATGTCTTTTTCGGCAGTTTTTCAACATATGTTTTAATACGTTCGGTGTTTTCTTTAATGTTAATTTCTTTCACTTTGTTATCTATGCTCCTGTCCCGAATGTATATGGAAGCACTGCGGTTCAAAGATTTTCTTTTTCATTAATCGATGGAAATCAATGGTTGACGCAATACGTTACTACACCTGCATTTGCATAATTTCTTTGTAAGCAGTAACCATTTTTGAGGTAAGCTGAACCGTGGTCTGGAGTGCCGTCTGAGCTTTCATTGAGTCTATCTGAACCTGTGCAAGATTATCAGATTCTCCTAAAGCCAATTGATTTGATTCATCGTCAGATGTTTTCTGCGATGTTTCATAATCCTTTATTGCATCGCTGAGCATGTTGGCAAACGGAATATCGCTTTTGGTGCTGTCCTTGTTCACGCTTTTTTCATCGGTAAATGTAGTAGGCTTAATCTGCTGAATTGCTGTAATGAATGAACTCATATACCCACCCCTAAATAATAATCATTTATATTGAACAATAATAGCTTTATTCCCTTGTTTATTTTGTGGATAAATCCATTTTTAGGCGCAAAAAAAGCGCTATTTCGAAAACTGGCTGCCATTTCAGGCCCTATAGCTTTGCGTCCCCATCTTTCGAAGGGTTTGCCCTTATCGTTAACTCTTTTTAATTCAGTATTTAGATTTTTGAATTCCAGAGAATAAAGATGTTGCATATAATTGTTACTACTGATAATTTAACATCAGTTGGCTCAAATGTAAAGCACAATTTTGTCGAATACTAAGCTTTTTTCGTTATTTATGACTAATATTAAATTATTATAAATTTTCTTGTTTGTATTGTCGCATTTTGTCGAATACCTCCTGTTATTGACAATGCTATATTTGCTAATGTTGCTAAAAACATGAAAATGCAAAGGACATTTTTAAAAATGTTCTTTGCATTAATTAAACCTTATGATTATTTTTTGCAGAAACCCCTTAAGCTTCGTTAACCGCCCAGCTCTATTGTTTTATTAATCATAGCCTTAACAACCGACAGTGCCGTAATATTTGCTTGATATGCGTTACTGGCCGCCATAAGGTCAACCATCTCTTCTGTGGTGTCTACATTTGACGACAATACATAACCATCACTGTTTGCAAGTGGATTTGTGGGATCATATTTCGAGGAAAAATCCTTGTTGCTTTTAACAACCGAAGAAATCATGACTCCACCGCCGTCCTCGCTACCGCTCGCTTTATTGAGCTCGTCCGAAAACGAAAGCGGTATCTCCTGCATAGCCACTGATTGACGGCGGTACGGGTCACCGCCTGCAGTTGCGGTACTGTCAGCATTAGCAATGTTTTGCGATATAATATCCGTTCTAAACCGTTCCGCGGTAAGTGCTGAACCTACGATATCCAAGGATGTGTATAGAGACATCTTAATCCCTCCGTTTGTCTAAATAACAATTTTACCGAAATGCCGATTACATATTAGCGTTGTTAAGCACATAGTTGTATTTATTAAACTCGCTGTGCACTTTCTCAAGCAGCATACTGTACTGAGCATATGCCTTATACAGTTCCATGGATTCTTTCTCTGTGTCAACATTGTTGCCGTCTGCTCTTGTTGAAGTGCTGTCACTTGTATTTATTGTCGCGTCAATATGATCAATCTCCGGTGTATTTGTGCTGTCTTTTGCATCCTGCAGCACACCCTCAAAAGATAAGCTTTTGGATTTGTAACCGGGAGTCTCGCTATTGGCGATGTTCTGAGTACTGATCTGCTGCTGCATCCATGACAGTTTTATTCCCGCTTCAAGAGCCTTGAATTGACTTGAATCGTAAATCATAAGCTTACCCCCTTAAAAGTAATTGAAGTATATAATCAAAAAATATAACATTTGGTTTCTACTCTTTTTTTCCGATAATTTGACTAGCAAGACCTCTAATGCCTCCCAGCGAGGATTCCGCCGCCTGCCTATTCATTTCAATTGTTTTAAAAAGTTCATTTCGCCATATTTTACATCCTTGTGGCGCGCTGATCCCGATTTTGACTTGATTGTCTATTTGAATAATCTTTATCTCAATTGGTTCGCCACCCTGCTCGGTTTCGATGATGATCGATTCTCCGCCTTTTCGAGATATTACAAGCATTAGCTTTGGCCCCCTTTCATCAAGGGAAATCTAACAGGATAATCGCAATCAAGTATTATCTGCGCTGCCTGATGGTTTTGTGAATTCATAAATACGGGGCTTTTTAAGTTGACAGTAGCATCTTTCACGCTTTGTGGGATAACTGCAATAACCCAGCAATTGCATTCTCCTTCTCCAAGTAGTTTTTCGGAGCCTTTCGGAAGAACCGGTAGATAATTCGCAGACAAACCGCCTGGGTCTACCATAATAAAGCATAAATCGGGATTTTTCACCGATTGCAGCCATGCTATGCCATCTCCGAACTCTTTATCATAGAGGATTATATAGTCTGTAATTTCCTCGAATCCATAAATAGGCTGGGAAAAATGATATATGTTTTCTTCCTGAATTTCCACTTCTCCAAAATCTCTGGTGCTAATTTTCATAATGCTCACCTATTCACAGATTAGTTTAGATATCATTACCCGCTCAGTGCCCGCAAATCCTAACATTGTTTTTCCACTATACGGTTTTTTCGAATATTGATTTTCCTGACAAGCGCTTGTCCCTGTCTGTCTCAGTCGTAAAATCGATCATTTGAATTGGTGAACGCGGTGCTTGCATCATTCTATCGATAATCTTGATGTTTGTATTTGCAAGCTCAATTGCCACCTTGTTCTGCTGCTTAATTTTGTTGATAAGCTCAACTATTTCAAGAAACAGATTTCCAATTATTCTGCTCACTTCTTCGTCGTCAACTGCGGCAATTATCTCCTTAGCCTTGAAATTGTCAAAGCCAAGCTTAGCCTGTATCTCAGCGCGTTTTTCCTCAAAGCTTCCCAGCTTCATGGTTTCAGCCTGCTGTATCTTTAGCATGGTTTCCAGTCTTTCAATATCACCGCAAATCTAAGCCTGCCGTTTTTCACGTTCTGCCGACAGAGCGACGATAAGCTCGTCTCTGTATTTTTCCAAGAAGGAGATAAAATCATTGAATTCTGCTGTCATGAGCGCTACCTCTCAATCTAATCCTGGCCATTCTTTCCCAAAGAGTATTTCATAATTGCGGAAGCGATATCTACTGATGATATAGGACAGTTATCCCCTGCATATGCTGACTTAAGTTGCTCTATCCGTCCCTGAGCAGTGCTCTGCTTGCTTTGCGCTTCAAATGTCTTAGAGTATGTGCCCAGCTCCGACTTGAAGTTTCCGTCCGAACTGATTTCCACCGTGTCTGTTCCATAAGTTTCGTTAGAAGCCGCCGAGCTATCTTCAACCGCCTTTTTTTCACGGCTGATATTTGTTGTATTTATTTGGTGGTAGGTATTCTGTATAGAGTTAATTTCCATGATGCCTCCTGTGTGCGCTAATTTTTCAACAACGCATAACAAATATCCCTTACCGGCCGACTTAACGGATTACAGTTGGAATCTCTTTAAAACTGAAAATTGAGGAAATATGCTTTTGTCCGCCATTCTTCTTTATATTTATAC
>QFZN01005990.1_pt1 | contig 13289 bp, 3 predicted proteins | sample 1740101 | NCBI WGS metagenome assembly QFZN01 (sample SAMN09210849, study PRJNA391713) | Ciliate metagenome, whole genome shotgun sequencing project. | isolation source: combination of 50 Heterometopus sp. ciliate cells from an enrichment culture... | host: Heterometopus sp. ...
CCTTGTGATGGGGACGGACATACATCACATCAACAGCAACAATAAACACGGAGTGCATGATGCGTATTGGAGTGTGATAATAAAGTAAACGATTACGCGTTTAGTCCGACCTGATTCCAATGAACAGCGACTGCGATGTCTGCATGAGGAATTCTTTGATGCTGCGCACCTCCTGGATCGTGTTGACAGGAATGATTGCCAGCATCGACTTGGTTACCCACAGCGAGTGTCTGGTGGACTCGATGAAGATCGACCACAGGAAGAAGTACATAATCGCCATGGCAATCAGGTAGCAGATGAACAGGATGAGCAGCAGTTCGTTTTCGACTGTAAACTTGTGCTCCAGCCCGTCATCCAGCATCTCCTGCAGCTTCTCATATGCGTAAATGAAGTAACGATTCTGGAGTCGCTCGTACGTGATGAGACGACTGTCGGTGAGCGTGCTGCTGATGTTGTAATTGGTCCTGCTCGTCGTGTTCTGGAAGTCGTTCGCAAACCCGCGGATCCCGTCCCAGAAGGCCACGTTCGAGGAGTGGAGACCCTTGAGCAAAACGTCATAACCGTTGCAGTCGGAGAGCAGGGTCGCGTTGCTGCCGAACAGCAGGTTGCACACGTTCTCGTATATCAGCTGGTCGAAAAACGAGTTATAGTCCGCGTTGTTGGACCCGATGTTGTTCGAGTGCAGTTTCAGGAACGACTCCTGGTCCCTTATCGTCTCATTAATCTTGTCGATCACGTAGGTTTCAGAGGCCTCGCCGAGGAGGGTGGAGGTGCCGTTGGTGCCCACGTATTCCTGCAGGATGTTGTACAGGTAGCCGTTCGAGTTGGATCGCTGGGTGATGGCGCCGAGCTCGTCGATCAGGTCGAGTGCCACGTTGAGGAAGGCTGCAGACTTGAAGTACGATAGCATAAAGTAGCCCTCCAGTATTGCCACAAAGAAGAGGAATTTGAGCAGCAGCACGAAGATGTTGGTGGAGTAGGGCTTGAACTTCTTCTTGACCTTTCGGCTGCCACGGTGTGTGGTGCGCTCCTCCTTCAGCAATTCTGACGAGTCGTCCGGCTTCTTGTCGTCGTCATCATCGCCCTCTTCTCCCTCCTCCTTGCCCTCGCCCTCCTTCTCCTCCTTCTTCTCCTTCTCTTCCTCCTCTTCTACGTCGATGTTCTGCTCGTTCTGTCCCGTCTTGTCCTCCTCCCGGAAACTGTTGAAGCACCTCCTGCACTTATTCAGCTGCGTCTTTATGCTCTTCGACGGGATCTCCGTAAACAGCACCAGAATGTCCTCCTTGTTCTGCTTCACCTTCACGACCACTTGTATTATTATGATGACTGAGACCGTGATGGCCACCGAGGCAACGATGAGAAGAACCATGAGGACCTTGCGGTTTCCGTTGGCTGACTTGTGAGACTCGGCGAGGATGGCGCTGGTGGACCCCTCGATCTTGCTTAGGATAGAGTTGAAGCTGTTGACGAGCACGTAGTACACCGACGAGTCGTTTGCCGTTATGTCCGCCAGCGACATGTGCTGCACCTTCAGCGAGTGCGTCACCAGTCCCATTATCGCGCTCCAGCAGTCAACCGAGAACGAGTCCGCGATGCTCGTGTCCTCCTTGTAGCTTATCTGTATCGCAGACGGGTTGATTAGCTCGATGTTCTCATCAGAGAAAGTGAACTTGCTGGTCGAAAGGGCATTCTGCGCATCCTTCAATGCCACCGCGTATGTCTCAAGATTCTCGAAGACCCAGGCATCGTAGGTCATGCTGGTTAGTCCCAGATCGGCGTAGCCATCCTTGTAGTAGTCTGTGGCATTCTTGATGGTGAGGTCGATGAGCGAGACGTTGGTGGTTCGAGCATACGGGTTTATCAGCACCAGCGCCCGCACCGAGGCCCCCACGCCCACAGTGTTGAAAAACCTTGACTTGCTGTAGAAGATGTTGTCAATGTTGCTCTTCAGATCGTCGTATAGGCCTTTGGCGATGAGGAAATAAACGAGAGTGATGACGAACAGGGCCAGGAACACGAATCGCGCCACGTATTGCAGCTGGGTCACCGACCGCGGGCAATATTGCTCGTACACAGCCTTGCGCAGCGCCCTGAGATGCTTCAGAAGCGACTTAGTGCCCGATGCCACCGAGCCCACGTCGTCGTCCGGGGTATTCTCCTTCTTCTTTTCCTTCGGCGCCTCCTTGTCCTTCTTCTCATCCTTTTCATTTTCCTTGCCCTCGCCTGCTGCCGGGGTCTTCTTCTCGATCTCATCCTGCTTGAGGTAGTTGCGTATGACCTGCTCCTGCTCCTCGAGGCCCATCTTGCTGCCCTTGCGAAGGTACTTCTCGCGCCAGGCCTGGGCCCGCTCGGGCTCCTTCTGCGGCGTCTGCGCCAGCTCCGGGTTCGACCCCAGGTTTGTCACGTCCACCCGCTGCTTCTCGTTCCCCGTCACATCTATAATAAGCGGCCGCTCGTCCATCCGGGAGGCGTTGATGTCGCTCATCATGGACGCATTCAGGGTGCCGCTGACCACTGGCTCCGGCAGCTTGTCCATCTTCTGCGCCGCGGGCGGTGGCGATTCAGCCTTCGAGCCTGGAGACACGACAGAAATGTTGAGCTTGGACAGGTCACGCATCGAGCCCGCATTCTTGGGGTCGGTGATGGATGTCAGCGATATATCAAGATTGCTGGAATCCTTGAGCTGGTCCTCCTCGGTGCGCTTTATTATGCGCTCAGTCTGCTTCGACTCCTCCCGTCCCTCAGTCTCGCCGGGCACAGGTTTCGCAGGAGCGGCAGCAGGGAGCTCGACCTTAATCTCTTTGATCATCTTCGCTTCCTCAGTCGGGGGAGACCGTTCCTTCGGCTTTTCCTTGTGGTCATCCTCGCCGCGGGACATGTCGTTGCTGTGTGAGGCCGAGTCTGCAGACTCCTCGCCCTTCTTGAGATCGTCGTGGCGAGAATTGCGGCTCAGGTTGCTGCTGCTCGCCGGGTCTAGACCCACGCTCTTGAGATGTTCGATGGCCTCAGGAGCCGCTCGGGTGTGACTGTGGGTCCGCTGCACCCCGTAGAACTTCTCTGACGATTTCTCAGTGAGGTCGTCCGGGTTCTTGTCCCTCAGTATTCTGAACACCTTTACTTTGAGCATGCCGTCACCAAAGGTCCGGTCGGTGATATCGACGCGCCATGTACGCTTGTACTCGCACTCGTTATACTTTATTGAGTCCTTGAGGATGTTCTTGGACGTGTTGTTCTTCGAGGAGAAGGACGACCCGTGAATCATGTACCAGATCTTCTTTACGATCTCAGGAACCTTGATTTTGCGGGACTTGCGCCCGGCGGCCTCCCCAGGCTTGGTCATGACGCTGGTGAGCATGCTTTCGCCGGTGACCTGAATGTCGACCCCCGCGTTGTCCGCGTGATCCTCCTCAGACATGCTCTCTGTGCGCTGGGCCGCGTTTGGGTTCTTCGCAAAGTTCTGTATCAGCGTCACGAAATTTGCCGGCAGAATGAAGGTCAGGTCGTGTGTCCCCTGGAACATTTCCAGCTTTGTGCACACGCTGTTCTCCACGGTCGTCATCATGTCCAGCAGCTCAGGACACAACAGCTGGATGTAAACCTCGTTCTCCTTGAGGAAATTGGGCTGGAGATGGAGGAGTCCGCTGATCCAGGCGGAGGCCGAGTCGATTTTACCCTGATCGTTCGTGAGGATATAATCGTACTCCTTGTGCCGTTCGCGAATCAGGCTGATGTACTGTATGTCGTCCTTGAGCGAGGGCACTGGTTTCATGATTGCGGAGATCGAGATCACGAACCCGGATCGCGGCATCGCGAATAATTCGCTCTCCTTGTTAATCACCTTCTCCTTGCCGGTCTTGAAGAAACGCTCGAGGAAGGTCTGATGCTTGCTGGCAATGATTTGCGGCATCAGTATGTTCACATCGTGGCCGGTGACCTCAAGGGTGTTATACTTGAAGAGGTTGGTGATGCCGGTGTTGGTCTTGGTGATCTTTCCCTGAGTTTCCTTGCTGCCGCTGATAACGATGATGGCGGTGTCGTCGGCGAACATGACGTCGAAGTCGTTCATGTGCTCATCCATTGAGCCAGTGGCCTCGAGACTCTTGGCCTTCTCAATGTACTCCCGGCCCTCCTCCTCGTCGTTCTTGATCTCGTTGAGGTAGTAGCCGTAGTTGCGCAGTGCCTTGCGGTAGTTTGAGTTGATCTTTATCAGCTTTGTCCATATGTCCTGCGTCTGCTTGCTGTAGTTTATGATGTTAAGGCCGATCTGGTGGAGCGTGTTCATGTCGGGCAGCAGAGAGTCGAGGTGGCTCCAGAACTCGATGTGCTCGCTTGCCGACTTCTCGATGGCCTTCTGCAGCTTGCCATATAGGTTTTCGAACGTGATCACCAGCGTCACATCCAGGTTCTCGAAGATCTGTTTCGAGGTGTCCTTGTTCTTCTTCTTATATCTGTTCATCAGGTAGCTCTCAATGAAGCGCTTGCTGCGGTATATTGTGAGCTTCTGCTGGGTGGTGGTGTCGAGCTTCTCTGCCGCGTTGAGCTCTATCAGCGCCATGTGAATGTTGCCGATGTGGATGAAAAGGAAGTGGCTGTAAATTATGTGCAGCACCGCGGTCGAGTTAGAGTTCTTCACATATTCGAGGAAGATAGAGTTGAGCAGGTGGCGGAGGATGATGGGGTCCTTGAGATTCTTGCGGTCAGCGGGGGAGTATGCGTCGGTTGCGGGCAGATATAGCGCCTCGTTGGTCGTCAGCGGACAGTCCTGGCTCGAGCACTCGTTCTTATGGTTGTTCACGAATCCCAGCAGGACCATCTCGTCCACCTCGCTGTGCGTCTGGTCGCTCATGAGGTCGATAATCTTCTTGATGTACAGGTCCAGCTCGTGTTCGTCCTTTATCTTGTCGTGCTTGTACTCGAAGAGCATGCGGCAGATGGCCTTCTCCCGCAGGTTCCTCACCAGCGGAATGATGATGAGGATTCCCAGGATGATCACGATGGACTGGCCGGTGTAGTCCTCGGACTGAAGAACCATGGATACGATCAGGTTGAAGCTGGCCCAGAGGTACGAGCACATGCACGCGCCGTACACCACAGACATGTACGGGTTGTAGAACGGCAGGTATTTGAAGTAGAGCTTGACGAAGTTGAAACTGCCGAGTATGTGTATGACTGAGAGAATCCATTGGAAGGCGTTGGAGGTGCCGTAGACAGAGACTATGCCCAACCCCACACGGTACAGCAGCAGGTAGAGTTCCATGCTCGTGTCCAGTCTGCTGAAGGCGTCCACGGAGGTGGGCCGCGACTCGTTGTAGAGAAGGGCCACGGTCGCCGCCACGAGGATGAACAGGATCAGTGTGAGCATGCAGAATATGCAATAGAAAATGTGGGCCCCGCCCCAGCACTGCACGTCCAGCATTATTTTGTGGTGTGACCCGTCGCAGTCAAAGATTGACACCATGGTTTCCGTTATGGGACTCGCCAGCACCCAGATTAGGAGCGAGCTCATGTTGCCCACCAGCTTCACCGGAAAGTTGAAGTAGAATTTGCCGATGCTGATGGAGTAGTCGATGAAGACGACCTGCAGGACATAAATAAGCAGGAAGCCATTCATGAGGAAGATGGTGGCCAGGTACAGGGCGGTCGACTGCGTGGACTCAACGGCCGGAAAGATGCGGACGATGTCGAGGAAGCCGGCGATCGATGAGAAGAGGTCATCGTCGAACGGGAAGTCGGTCTTTCTGTAGTAAATGTAGCCGATGAGCTGGAGACCCATGATGATCACGATTATGGCGGAGTACATGAGCGGGACGTAGCGTTCCTTCATAAGTTCGAAGTACACCTGGAAGAGCCGCCGGCGAAACTTATCGCGGAAGGTCTCTTGCGCCTCGGACTTCTTGTCTTCTTCGTCGTTTGTGTCGTTCATTATTATCGATAATATGTGAAGTCGTGAGCGCTTTTAATTGTTTAAGCGCCACCCTCCGCAAGGAATTCGTATAATATAATATAAAATACAAATCGCAGTCTCGCTTCTTCCTGCCTATATGGGATATCGCGCATGTGCGTGAGTGAATAATATTAATAATCTATACTCTCGGATCAGTGTGCCGTTGCACTTCCTCGGCCAGCGGAGCTTCTATTTATAATTCGAACACAATACGTTTACGACGATAACTTATCCTCACCCCTACACTGCCAACGCATGCATACCAAATTGCCTACTGCTATGTACCGGTACTCGCAGTGTGTGCGACACAACACAATATAATGCAAATGAGTATCATCAAGTCATGAGAGATGCAGCATTATTAATAGCTCTCACACTTTGGATCCCCCTTGAGCGGGTACACAGCCCCTAGTCCCTTGGCCGTTCCCGAGTCGTCGAGCTCCACAAACCTGATCTCTTCCTCTTTCCTATCCCCCGGATTACGATCATTGGTTCCTTACTTAAGGAAGGTGCAGGTGTAGTGTCTCTTGCTATCGCGGTGGTTTAAGTCAATCCTGAACTCCATGAGGGGGTCCTCGCCGTTGTTGTAGCCCATGATGATGTTCCAGCTGGAAGTGACGGTGGCCCAATTGTAGTACTTTTCGATGAACTTGGAGATGAGGTCGCTGAGGTAGCCCAGCTTCTCTTCGGTGACGTTGTAGGTTGCGTTCATGACCACATTTTGTCCGCGCAGAATCAGATTCACCGCCCGCTCGTTCAGCTGCTCCACGGCGGTCTTAAGGATTCGGTTCATCCGCAGCAGCTGGTCCACCACGTCCGAGTTCTCCGAAAATCCTCTCTCGCAGTTGCCCAGCTCATCCATCATCTTTGTGATTTTAGCACTGGTCTCGTTCTGGATGATCTCCCAACGCATCCGCTCCTCAGAGGTGCTGGCCAGGTTGTCCTCGAGACTCTTTTTGGCGGTCTCGGTCTCGTTGAGCCTGCCCGAAAGTCTGGTCGACTCGTTCCTGGCCGCCTCGGCCTGCTCCACACGAGTCTTCAGGTCCTTCTCCAGTTCGTGATACTGTCCCTGCAGCACCTCAAAGTCCTTCTTGTTCACCTTCGGCGCGTCGGTTTCCACGGCTAGTTTGCGTCCCAGCTTGAGCGACAGTTCCTCGAGAATACTAGACTTGCGCTGGCAGTCGTAGAGAGTTTCCTTGAGCTGGCTGATCTCTCTCAGGTGGTCCTTGTCCGAGACGTCAGATCGGTTGAGACGGTCCTGGCAGCTGAGCACATCGGCTCTGCAGGTCTCGATCTGGCGTCTGATGTCGCTCAGTCCCTCGGTCAGGTTCGCCGCATTCTGCATTGCGCTCGCACTCCTGTTCTGCTCCGCCCAAAGCGTCTGCTTGCAGGCGTCGAGGTTCGCGTTTGCCTCAGCCAGCGCCGTGGTGCAGTTGTTTCTGTCAGTCTGAAGCCTGGAGATCTCCCCACGCAGCCCCTCGGTGAGTTCGCCGCACTTCCTGAGTTTCTCCTGTAGCATGTTATCGCCTATCGCGGTAGTGTCGTTCAGTTCCTGCAGCCTCTTTGTGCACTCAGTCGCAGTAGACTTCGCGGTCTCCAGCTCCGGGATGAGCAAGGCCACCTTGTCCGATTGTTCCTTTAGCTCAGCAGCCAGCTTCTGCCCAGCCTGCTTGCACTCATCCAGGGTCGTGTTCAGTTCCTTTATCTTTCCTTCGTAAGCCTCAGCCTCTTCCTTCCTCCTAACCTCAAGCTTGTCGTTCCCGCCCTTGGCAACCGCAAGGTCAGTTCTCAGCGTCTCGATCTCGGTGACGTTGCATATCTGGGAACTGCAGTTCGCGGCCAGCTTGTCGTGTCTGGCATGCAAATCTGTGAGCGCCTTCTGCGTCTCCTCCAGCGAGGCGGTCAGTCGTTTGGCCTCAGCCTGACATTTGACGTGCGCCGCCGCCTGCAGTTCGCAGTCCTTTGCTGCGTCGGTCGTGTTGAGTCGGAGCGTATCAACTGTCTTGATCAGCTCGTGCTCCCTCTCCCGGCAGTCCTTCAGGCTGTCCCCCATTGTCGCAAAGATAGAGGCGAGGGTCTTGGCCATGGACTCGAGGTTCTGCTCCTTCTCGCCCTCGATGGCAGGCACAGTCACATTAAGCTGGCTGAGCTTCTCGCTTAGATCAGCGATGTTGCCGCGGAGGACCTGTTCGTTGTTCTTGCGGGCCTCGTTCTCGTTAGATATGGCTCTGAGCTTGGTGTCGCAGTCCGCCAAATCGTCCCTCACGCTGTTATACTCGGCGGTGATATTGGCGAGGTCGTTGGTCTGTGCGCTCACTCTGTCGCGAATGCCCACCAACTCGGCATCTTGGTCAGCTGCCAGCTTCTTGCAGTTCTCGGTCTCTTCGGCGATCTTCCCCAGTCGCTCGTTCTCCGACTGCAGGTGTTCCAGCTCTGCTGTCATGGTTTCGGCAGCGGTTCTGCACTTTTCGCACTCCGCTCTGTCCGGCGCCGCGGCTCTCATCCTTTCCAACTCGGACTGAGTGCCGTTTAGCTCCTTTTGCATGTCGGAAACCTTCTGGGCCAGCTCGCCAGAGTCCTTCTTAGTCTTTCCCAGTTCTTCCTTGTCCTTTTCAGCCTGGGTCTTGAGAGCATCGCGTTCTGAGACAAGCTTATCTTGGTCCGCCTTGGAAGCCGCGAGATCAGACTGACACTTTGCGGTCGCCGCCTTGTCCGGTTCCGCGGCCTTGATCTGCTCGACCTCCTTCTTTACCTCTACCACCTGGGTCTGGAGCAGCTCCCTCTCCTTGAGACACTTCGCGGCCTCCTCCTTCTCCGGCGAGGCAGCCTTTATCTGCTCGAGCTCCTTATTTGCCTCCTCGACCTTGATCTGGAGCTGTTCCTTGTCTTTGGTGCACTTGGCCATTTCCGCCTTGTCCGGCTCTGCGGTCTTGATCTTTTCGAGCTCGGTCTTCGTCTCCGCAACCTGCGACTGCAGTTGTTCATTGTCCTTGCGACACTTGACCATCTCCTCCTTATCCGGAGCTGCCGCCTTGATCTGCTCAATCTCCTTCTTTGTCTCTGCCATCTGAATCTGAAGCTGTTCCTTCTCCTTGGTGCACTTCACGACCTCAGCCTTCTCGGGCTCTGCGGCCTTTATCTGTTCGACCTCCTTCTTTGCCGCGTCGATCTGGGCCAGAAGCTCCTCCTTCTCCTTGCGACATTTCTCGGAATCGGCCTTTTCGGGGGCAGCAGTCTTCAGCCGCTGCACCTCGCCCTTCAGATCCGCGTTCTCCTGAGCGCATTTCTTCATCTCCTCCGGCCCGGCCAGTCTCGCCTGCTCCAGTTCTGACTTTGTCTTGGTCAGCTCTTCCATCACCTCGTCCTTGTCCCTCGTCAGCCTGGCCAGCTGAGTCTTCTGGGGGTCGTCACCGCGCTCGATAAGGGCCACTGAGGACATGAGTCCGTCCACGCGGACCTGTAGCTTCTTCAGTTCGTCCTGCGCCTTCTCCCTCTCCTTTATTGCTTTAGCGGCCTCAGCCTTCGCCGGCTCCGCGCCCGCGGTTATCGTCTCAATCTCAGCCATGACCGCAAGCAGCTTGGCCCTCAGATTGTTCGCCAGCGCCACCAGCTGGTCCTTCTCCTTAGCCAACTTTGCCGCATCCGCCTTCGCTGAATCGGAGCCAAGGGAGATCTCGTGGAGCTGTTCAGTGAGGTCCTTGATCCTAGCCTCAGCCTTGTCAAGGTCGGCACGGAGCTGGTCGCGCTCCTTGATGGCATTGGCGGCCTCGGCCCGAGTCTGGTCGCCGCCGCGGGACAGCTGGTCGATTTCGTCGGCCGCCTGCGCAAGCTTCTGCGACAGCTTCTTCATCATCGCCTCGATCTCCTCCCGCTTATTGATCGTCGCTGCCATCTCCGCCTTTATGGGGTCGTCACCGCGTGACATCAGGTCCACTTCGGCCCGCAGCTGTTCCACCTTCTTGTTCAGCGCATCAGCCTGAGTCTGGGCCTCCTCACGTTCTCTCATGATTTTGTGGATGACCGGCCTGGCCACGTCGTTGGACTTGGCAACCATCAGCGACTCCATATCTGAGTTAGTCTTGGCAAGCTTCTGGTTGAGTCTGGCGATGTCCTTGCGCGCGTCGTTGTTCTCCTTCAGCACCGCCGCCACTTCGGTCTTCGCGGGATCGGCACTCTTAGCAAGCTGTTCCACCACGTTCATGACCTTGTCGCGATTGTTCTGCAGTCTGCCCACTTCTTCCAGCGCTAAATCGCGCTCGCGAATAACTCGGACCAACTCGCCCTTCTCGGGGGCGGCCTCCTTGTGCAGGGTCTCCAGCTCGTCCTTCAGCTTCTCGTTATGTTCCTTTGCACGTGCGAGCTCGGTTTCGGCCTGGGACTTCTCACGAAGCACTCTGTTGGCCACGCCTTGTGCGGACTCTGCGTCCTTCCCGGCAGCCTCCACGTCGGTCTTCAGTGTTTCCAGCTCTTTCTTACATAGGTCCGCATCCTTCCTGGCCTGCTCACGTTCTTCGCCAACCTTGGACAGAGCGGCCTGGGCCTCGTCGCCTCCGTGGGAAACTCGCTCGATCTCCGAAAGGAGTCCCTCAGATCTTGAAGCAGCCACTGCGGCATCGTCCTCGGCCCGTTCGCGACTCTTGATGAGCGCCAAAGTGTCAACCTTGGCCGGATCGGCACAGCGCGCAGCGTTGGCCTCCACGTCGCCCAAAACTCTGGTCAGCCTCGTGTGCGAATCCTTCGCATCGCCTAGGGCCTTCTCACGCTCCTTAACCAGACGTGCCATCTCGGCCTTGGTCTCGTCGACGCCCTTTGAGAACGAATCGATGTCCGCAGATAGTCTGGCCACCTTGGCAACAGCAGCATCGGCCTTGGTTCGTTCTTGATCGCGCTCTAGGACTAGGCCGGCGATGAGCGCCCGTTGTGTGTCCTCGCGAGCACATCCTCTGAGCTGCTCGTTGGCCGCATCCAGCTTCTTGCGAAGCTGGTCGATGAGTCTCTGGGCCTCGTAGCGGTCCTTGAGGGCTTTTGCCATGACTTTCTTGGCCAGATCCGGTCCGCGCTCAAATTCGGTTAAACTCTGGGACATGACCTCGAGCTCCTTCGTGGCCTTCGCTGCCTCCTCCTTGGCCTGGTCGCGTTCCTTGATGACCACGACCAATTCTGGAGCGGGAACGCCACCCTGGCCGCGAGCCTTGAGGGCCACGTTCTCCTGCTCACATTTGGTTAGCGCCAAATCCGCTTCAATTTTTTCGCGCTTCCACGTCTTCTCCTTTTCGTTTGTGTCTAGCTGGAGACGATTGCAGCGAGACGCGAGCCTGTCGTGCTCGGTCCGCAGAAGGGCCAGCTCGAGGACGGCCTTGGCAGCCGCCTCTGAGGGCAGCGGCATGTCGCTGATGTTCAGTCGCCGCAGTCCGATGCCCTTCTCTCCTGTGCACATTGTCATTGCAAGGTCCAGGGCCTCGTTGTCTGCGAGCGACGACTTGCTGTTCCGCAGAAGGATGCCGATCAACACGTTGTTGTAGATCAGCACCCAGACGCAGATCAATATCGCCTTCCCGTAGGATATTTGCATTTATTATAAGGTTTAGAAGGTCGATCTAGTATTTCATATGCGCTCCAACTACATGCGTAATATACAGTTGGAGATGAAACGCAACTGTGAAAGTGACTGATATTTATATTATGATGGATGCGGACAGTTGCCGCACTGACTTATATTGCATCTATCTGTATATTATTACTTTACATATCCTAAGACTATGGAACCAATGTTCCCATCCGCGACCGGCATAAAGGAAGACATCGGACCAGAGTTCAAGATGATACGCAAGATTGGCGCCGGCGCCTACTCTTCCGTCTGGGACGCCATCCACGTGCCCACCGGCAAGCGTGTCGCCATCAAGAAGGAGACTGGTGTCTTCGAGGACCTGATCGACGGAAAACGACTGCTCCGCGAGATCAGGCTGCTGAGGGGCCTGGACCACCCGAACGTCATCAAGCTGATAAAGGTGCTCATTTCTCCGGCGGCCACCGTGGACAACTTCACCACCATCTTCCTCGTTCTCGAGATAGCGGAGGCGTCACTAGAACGGCTGATCCGGTCGACGATTGAGCTGGACCAGAAGCAGACAAAGAAGCTCATGTACAATATGATGATCGGGCTGTATTACGTCCATTCTGCCGGCGTCATCCACCGCGACCTCAAGCCCGGAAATGTGCTGTTCAACAAGGACTGCACGGTGCGAGTATGCGACTTTGGATTGGCCCGCAGCATCGTGGGCGTCAAGCCCAAGGCGGGCACCAAGCTTACCGCCAAGCTGGCACAGCAGGTTTCTCCCAAGATCGCCGAAAAGGACCTCCCTGAGTCTGACGATGAGGACGAGGAAGACAAGCCTGAGGAAGCCACCAAGGCGCCAAAGGGGAGCAAGAAGATGGAGCCGCGGGTCTCCATCGCCGATGTGATGTCCCAGAGCGAGACCCACTGTCCGTTCGACTCCTCGCCGCCGGCGCATGGCAAGGTGACTCCAGGCGGGGAACTGATGGAGGACCGGACGAGCTATAACAAGCGCCTGACTGCACACGTGGTGACCCGGTGGTACCGCGCGCCCGAGATCGTCCTCATGCTCTCCAACTACGGCCCGCCCATCGACGTCTGGTCCGCTGGCTGCATCTTCGCCGAGCTCCTCACCATTATTAAGGGATCCAAAGTCCCCAGAAGGCCGCTGTTCCCCGGAACCAGCTGTCTCGCCCTCTCCCCTTTCGACCCCGGCAGCCGTGCCTCCGCTGGCCGCTGCAGTCTCTCCATCCCTTCCACTGACCAGATGTGCATCATCATTAAGGTCATGGGAATTCCGTCAGAGGAGGACTTCTCGTTCGTTAACGACAAGGAGGTGGTGGACTTCTGCAGGTCGCTATCGATCCAGACGGACGGGATCTCGCTGGCCGAACGCTTCCCCAAGGCGGACAAGGACGCGATAGACCTGCTGACCAAGATGCTGCAGTTCAACCCAGAGAAGCGCATCACAGTGGCCCAATGTCTCGAGCACCCCTACTTCAAGGAGATGCGCGTCCCTGCAGCAGAGAAGAAGGCTGAAAAGCTGCTGACTCTAGAGTTCGACAAGAGGGAGATCGCTAGCGAGAAGCAGCTCAGGTCGCTGTTCATCGATGAGCTCAAGTACTACAAGGATACGTAACAGAAGGAGTCGATATTGCGCAAACATAAATAAGACTTACAGCCACTGCACGCTTTACTCACTGGATCGATTGGATACTCATCTATGCGGATGCACTGTTCATCCTATTAGAGTTCACGGTGCGTAACCGGTACACAGCACTCTCTTTGGTT
>QFZN01006001.1_pt1 | contig 13278 bp, 11 predicted proteins | sample 1740101 | NCBI WGS metagenome assembly QFZN01 (sample SAMN09210849, study PRJNA391713) | Ciliate metagenome, whole genome shotgun sequencing project. | isolation source: combination of 50 Heterometopus sp. ciliate cells from an enrichment culture... | host: Heterometopus sp. ...
GGGATATCCCATAAATAGCTTACTTTAATGTCTTGAAAGCTGGATTCAGGTCGTAAAGGCTAAATGATTAAGATCCCGGTGCTATTTAAAAAGATAATATATAAAATTAGGTCATGATTGGGCTGCTAGAGCCATTTCTAGACGCATTTTTATACTATCGAGACCATTTTCCGTCAGCATCTTTTGTGCTTCTTTGACTGGAAGAAGACGGTTTTATAAGGCCTATCATCCCACCATATCACCTAAGGATATGAAATTGATCAGCGGCTTTGGCGGCGGAATGTGTTGTGGGAAAACATGTAGCGCTATTTGTAGAGGTGTAGAGGCTAAAAGCCGTTGCAGACCGAAGGCAAAAGCACCGTGTTTATGGTGTAATGGAACCATAAACACGGTGCTTTTGCCTTCAGTCTGAGAGCGGGCATATATTCCCTCTCACATTCTCACAAAAAATGTTGAATAACAATTATTTCTTTACAGGGTGGTTAACGATGAAATTGCAGTCTGTGCCGGTTAGGCACGCGATCAGATTGTCCACCGCCATTTCGGCCATTTTGCTCGAAGCCTCTTCCGTATGCGCACCCGTATGGGGAGTTGCAACCACGTTACTTAAAGTCAAAAGCGGCGAATTCACAGGAGGTTCAATCTCAAATGCATCTAGGCCGATACCGCCTATTTTTCCGCTCTCAAGTGCGCTGTGAGCAGCGTCTTCGTCGATTATCCCGCCTCGGGATGCATTTATTATTATGACTCCGTCCTTCATTTTTTCCAGGGACTGAGCGTTAATAATATGCTTTGTTTCGTCGTTCAATGGCAAATGCAAACTGATGACATCAGCATTTTTGAATATCTCATCTAAAGTGCTGCTTTTTATGTCATGTTCTTCACAATACTGCAGGTTGATGTACGGGTCGTAAGCCATAACTTTCATCTCGAAGCCGCCCGCACATCTCGCCACGACTTTACCGATGGCCCCAAGTCCAAGTATTCCGATAGTCTTTCCTTTAAGTTCAATACCGGTTGAGCGAACCCACTGGCCTTCTTTGGTTTTTCTGTCGAGATATGTAATATTGCGCGCAAGGGACAGGATTAGAGCAAAAGTCAATTCGCCGACCGCTTCGGAGTTGGCTCCCGGAGTATTTGTTACAATGATTCCTTTTTCGGACGCCGCATTTAAATCAACGCGGTCATATCCAACGCCATAGCGTGAAATGACTTTCAGTCCCTTACAATTGTCCAGCACTTTTTCTGTTACGGAATCCAGTCCTGCCAAGTAGCCTTCACAGTCTTTCAGTAGTGGTATCAGTTCATCCTCTGACAAAGGTTTCCCCGTCGGGTTAAACACGAGATCGTCGCTGAAGGCCATTAGCTTTTCCAAAGCTTTCGATGATTTTCCCTGTTGGATGGACGTCGGTGTTACAAGGATTTTCACACTGATCCCTCCTATTTCTTTGTATTTGCTATGATTTCGACAGCCTGTCTTGTCAGTTCGGATATTGTATCGAATTTGCCCTCATCTATATAGGAATCCTTTACCATCCAGCTGCCACCAACCGCAATAATTGCATGGAATGCCAGATATTCCTGCAAATTATCAACGCTCACTCCGCCGGTTGGCATAAAACGTATAGACGGGAAGACCGGAGCTAAGCTCTTTATTGTATTAAGGCCTCCAAACGCGTTTGCCGGGAAGAACTTCACGACTTCAAGTCCCATTTCCAATGCCGAGATTATCTCTGTCGGCGTGCAGCATCCGGGAAGAATCGGTATATTCATATTAATCGCATACTCGACAACCTTTTGGTTGAAGCCCGGTGAAACCAGAAATTTTGCTCCGGCTCCAACGGCGCGTTTTGCCTGTTCCACGTTCACGACAGTACCCGCACCAACAAGAATATCGCTGTATTTATTGCTTATCAGTCGAATTGATTCTTCAGCCGCATCTGTCCGGAAAGTAATCTCTGCTACAGGCAGTCCGCCTGTGAGAAGAGCTTCCGCCAAAGGCAGCGCATCTTTCGAACTGTTAAGCTTTACAACAGGCGCAAGCCTGTAACTTTCAAGTTTGCTGAAAAAGTCCATAGTGTTTTCCTTCCATAATTACCAACTAAGTATTCTTTTTGGATTTTCCACTGTCATCTTACCGATTTGAAGATCAGTAACACCCGTCTGCCTCAACTCAGGCAAAAAATGAGTCAGAATGTAATCCAGGCCTATCGCGTTTTCATTATAAGCTTTCAGTCTGTCGCGGGTCGTATCAAGCGAAAGCAGCAATAAATCCTCATATCCATGATCCAGAATCCGTTTGATCAGGTCGCATTCAAATACATCGCTGTGGTATTTGAATCTGCCAATCGTATCAAATTCCAAAGTTACTCCGGCTTTCAGCACGTTCAAAAAGGCATCCATCTGCTCACATGCCCTGTCCATGTGACAGAAATACAGTTTTTCAGTGCTAACGCCCAAATCTGTGATGAAGTGCAAAAGCAGTTCCGGATCACTGCCATTTTCTATGTGAACCATCATCGGTGCTCCGGTTGCTTTCTGGGCTCTTGCCGCGGCCCTGAAAAGGCGCTCATACGGCTGTTCCAAATCACAGGAGTCTAAAGCGGTTTTAATAATTCCGGCCATAGCGGAATGCTGCACCGGACAGAATTCAGTATCCGTCCCAGTAAACATTCCTCTCATAAGCTCATCTGTAAACAGCTCCGCGAGCCGATCCTCGCTCATGCTTTTTATCCAGTGGTCTTCCGGATAAAACGCCATTTTGTGAAACCCGGTCGACGCAATTATGTTGACGCCTGTTGTGTCCATCAGCGCAGCAAGGGATTCGGAATCCCGATTACACCCTACCGGCTGCGCATCCACAACGGAGCGCCCCCCGTTTTGTACATAGCGCTCCAGTTCGCATCGGGACTTCGACAGATCATCAATGCAGAGTGCCTTATTGCACAGATATGATTGTCCTTTTGTAAGCATCAGATGCTCATGGCATTGCGTAAACCCTAGAGAGTCCGGGTCAACATCCCGCATAACCGTTCGAATTGCTTTCTTTGTCATTTTAATTCCACTTTGGGTTGTCAATGATTGCAGGCTTGCCATTCTGCTCTACAATCATCTTACGGAATCCCTTTGTTTCAATCGATCCGTAATCATGTCCGGCATCCGCTGCAAATGTGAAGAACACTATCAGAGGAGCCTTACCAGTGTTCACTGTGCGGTGAGCATAACTCCTTGGTACGTAAACAGCCTGATTTTTGCTCAAGGGCATCTCTATCGTATCACCCTCGGGGTTTTCCATGACCATATAGCCCTCACCGCTGAGGGTGTAATAAACCTCCGAGGTTGCAAGCTTCGTATGGAAATGGCCTTTTGTCATGTAATATTCTGAACCGATTGTACCGGGATACAAAATTGTGGTACCGAATGCCAGATCACCTTCGCGCTCAGGAGCTCCCAGTTCATAGAACTCATAAACCAGTGGGTCATCATTTTCCAGGATGTTTTCGGCTGCCTTGACATCACAGTACATACCCTTCATCTGAGAAAGATGACGCTTTGTTGTTTCGGCATTTTGGGAAATTCCTGTCTCCAGATCAAAGTCAGCTAAAAAGCTGGAGTCCCAGTTAAAATTATTCATGTGTTTCCCCCCAATCAGGCTTTTCGGGCAATTATACTGAGTTCTTCCACCTTTGAGGCGATATCATCGATATGGAAGACCTCTGCTACTACCTGAGTCCAGCCGTGAATAAAATAAATCCAGCCATCTTCAACGACTATATTCCGCTCAGCCCGCTGAGCGTTTGCCTGATCCATAAAAATCAGGTCTCCGCGATAATTTATCTCCCAAACAAGACTTCCCTTCGGAAATTTCGCGGCATCCGTAATCGGCGAACCGGGTGCATCCTTGCCAAGACCGGTGCCATTGACTATCAGAGAATAGTCGCGAAGCTTGTTTACAGTTCTGTCATTGTCCTCGGGAGTAGGATTCAGTATATAATTGAGTTCTATTTTGTCGTTCAAGCCGGAAAGAAGCTCTTTTGCGGAATCGAGACGGGCCTTGCTTCTATTGGCTATAGTGATTTTTCTCGGAATGTCATCTCCTGCGTTCCTGCAGAAGTAGAGTGTCATCGCCAGCGACGCTCCGCCCGCGCCCAAAAGCAGGGCTTCTCCGTTATGGTCAGCCCAGAAATTTTTTGGTATAAAACGCTCCATTGCCAGCCCGCTTGATATCGGGTCCTTTGCGTGGCCGCATAAGTCATTGCTTCGCTTTGAAATACAGGATATTTCTCCAAGCTGCGTTGCATATGGATCCAGATATTCGAACATGTCTTTGCATGCGTTGTACAGGTCGATCTTGTGTGTGGTAACTAAAGCACCGAGAGACAAAGGATCATTTTTAATAAAACTGACCGCCTCGCGATAGTCTGCTGCAGGTGAATGGGGTGCAAAATCTATCCCCTTTATTTCGGCATCCAGGTTCAGCGCCTCTGCCCATTTAGGGAAAACACGCATTATTGAAGATTTTCCGGTTGTAACACCTATGAAGTAAATAGTAGGCCGTGTTGCCGGCTCAAATGTAAGCATAGTAAGTATCCTTTCGATTGTAAACACACGTAAATATCAGCGTGAATTGCGTTTTTTTAACTGATCTATTATGATAGCGATTACGATGACGCAACCGGTAATAACCTGCATGACAAACGAACCTATTCCAAATTGAGTACCGACATTATCAATAATTATGATAAGAATGGTGCCCAGCACTGTACCGAAAACAGATCCGCTTCCTCCCGCGAGCGACGCTCCGCCCAGAACACTTGCCGCAATCGCGTTCGTCTCATATCCTTCACCTGCAGTCGGTACCGCTGAATTAATACGTGCAGCAAGCATAATACCCGCGATTCCGTAAAGGAGTCCTGCAAAAGCAAAAGCGGTGTAGGTGGTTTTCCGAATCGATATACCGTTAAGCTTGGCGACTTCCTGCCCGCTGCCCAGAACGAAAAGGTTGCGGCCGAATACAACATATCGAAGAAGTAGAAAGCAGATGATCGCAATCCCCAGCAAGATAATTGCCAGATTCGGAATAAATAGAGTTGAACTACTAGCAAAATCGGAGAACGACTTGGCCAGACCATTTACAGTTCCGCCATGAGAAATAACTTTAATTAAACCGCGCAATATGGTCTGTGTTCCCAATGTTGCCACGAATGCGGTAACATTGAATTCGTGTACCAATACTGCATTGAACAATCCGCAGGCGACCGCCACCACGACAGCAATAATCATCGAAGGCAAGATTCCCATACCGGAAGACTGGCATATAGCGACCATAAGTGTACTCATACCGACGATCGCACCGCAGCTGATGTCGATTCCGCCGGTGATGATTATGTAGGTCTCGGCTATGGAAATAACGCCTATAATAGCACATTGCTTAAGAATGTTTGTCAGGTTATATGCTGTCAGGAAGTTTTGCGTGCCGAACGATGCCACTAAAAACAGCAGCGCAATAATCAGGACCATGGAAATCTCAGTCCGCATTAAAATCGACTTCAGCTGTGCGCTTCTTCTCCGATCCCCAAGGTTATTTGTTTTACTACCCATTATACTGCCTCCACTATCGAGTTGTTTTCATTGTAAATCGTGGATGCGATTCGAAGAACATCTTCTTCGTTCACTTTTTTGAGTTGCTCGCTGCCAAGTATCCCAGCCACGTTTCCTTCTGCCATAACCACCAAACGATCCGCAAGTCCTAATGCCTCCGGCAGGTATGAGGAAATGATAATAACCCCCTTGCCCTGCGCAATCAGGCTCTCAATTATCTTATATATCTCGTCCTTCGCGCCTACATCTATGCCAACAGTAGGTTCGTCAAATATAAGAATATCAGGATCCCTGCAAAGCAGCTTTGATATAACAACCTTCTGCTGATTTCCACCGGAAAGATTATTAACGCACTGCTTGATGGTCGGTGTCTTTATGCCGAGCTTTTCTTTGTATTCTTTTGCGCGTGAGCGTTCCTTTTTCAGGTCAATTATGCTTGCCTTGCTGATCATGTCATAGGAATAGAAGTTTACGTTGAGTTCCACCGTCTGCGGCAGCGCCAGGCCGTCCAAACGGCGATTTTCGGTTAGGAAGCCAATTTTGCAGAGCATAGCGTCCTTAGGCTTTTTAAACTGCACGGGCTTGCCTTTGACATATACTTTTCCGTTTTTAATTTTGTCAACTCCGAAAATTGCGCGCATAACTTCGCTGCGTCCTGAACCAACCAGTCCGAAGAATCCCAGAATCTCGCCTTTGTGCAGTTCAAAATTCACATCAAAAAAATTACCTCCGCTAAGATTCTCCACTCTCAGCAGTTCTTCGCCTACCTGTTGATGTTTGATGTTATAGATATCTGCCATGCTTCTGCCGACCATTTTTGATATCAGATAATCCTTATCAACATCGGCAACATTCTTTGTTTCGACATAAGCTCCATCTTTCATGATAGTAACCGTGTCGCAGATTTCCATGATTTCCTCTAATCGGTGCGATATATATATAACACTGATACCTTTGGCCTTCAGTTCTTTTATGAAATTGAACAGAGTAACGACTTTTTCGTTTTCCAGCAAAGCTGTAGGCTCATCAAAGATCACCAAGCGAACATTGTCATTTACAGAGATTTTGCTGATGTTGACCATTTCCTGCAAGGCTATCGGCAGGGATTTAATTGTTGCACGCGGATCCACATTAAGTTGGAATTTTTCTATAATCTTTTTGCTGCGGTTGTACATCTCATTCCAATCGACGGCGCCTATTTTCGTCTTAGGCAGTCGTCCTAAAAAATAGTTTTCTGCAACGCTCAAATCCTTTGCTATATTTACATTCTGGTAGTTTGCATGCATGCCAAGCTCCTTGGCCTCTACAGCATTTTGGGGAGACTTCCAGGCTCCGTCGCAGTTTATTTCGATTTTACCTTCAGTAGGTGTTTCGACACCCATAATACATTTAATTAATGTTGATTTGCCAGCACCGTTTTCGCCGACCAGTGCACGGATCTCTCCTCTTTCAATTGTGGTCGTAATGCCTTTAAGTGCCTGAACTCCAGGATAAGTTTTTACGACGCCTTCAATTTTCAGCAGGATATTATCATCCATCTGTGTACACCTTTCCTTTCAATACATACCGTCGGTGTGCTGCGGTCCCATTCGTATATTCCGGTGAGTTTATCGCTCACCGGAATATACTGTAAACATCTTACTTTTTCAGCAATGTGGGATCCAACAGCGCAGCATATTTCTGCTCGGTCATGTTCTTTGTCGTAACAACCTGAGGTGCAACGGCAAGTTGTTGCTGAGTTTCGGGGTTTGCGCCCTTAACAAGTGTTTCGATAGCGTTTTTAAGAGAACTGTATCCCTGTCCATAGGCATCCTGAACAATAATGCAATCCAAACTACCGGCCTTGAGAGCGTCGATTTCAGTAGAGTCGGAATCAACACCGATTGTAATTACTTTGTCAGCGATATTTGCATTCTTAACAGCGAGTGCGATGCCATCTCCTGAGGTATTGTTCGCGCCATAGATTCCGATGAGCTTATCGCCATAAGTGGCTATCTCATTCTCTATATCCTTCTGAGCAGCTGCCATATCGTTATTGTTGTACATAGTGTCAAGGACTTTGATGTCGGGGGCATTAGTATTCAGATATGCCTTGAATGCGTCCATACGCGGCTGGAGAGCCGCATTAACATTGGAGAATTCCATTGCTATTGTTCCCTTGAGAGGAATGTTAGCCGCTTTCAACTGATCGATCATTGTCTGTCCGGCAAGCTTGCCGATGTCTTCGCTGGAGGTAGTATAGAACTGGTTGTAGTCGTCTTTGTACTTTGTTGAACCGACAGGCTCGAGACCGCAGTTAGTGAAGTTTACTATTATGCCCTTATCCTTAGCTTCCTTAGAAACGGTAACTGTGGAGTCAGGAACCTGAGTTGCGCTGATAATTGCGTCTGGCTTGGATGCTATAGCATTTTCAAAGGCAGAAATGTAAGCCTCTGTCTCGGCTTCCGTTGCGGGACCAGCAGAAGTAAAGTTTATCTTTACACCATACTGTTTTTCCATATCGGCGCAGGCGTTCTCCATACCGATTTCCTGATACTGCCAGAACTGCGATTCGGTTGAGCATGTAACCCACACGACATTATAGGTTTTGCCACTGGTGGTAGCCGCTCCGGCTGCGGTGGCAGCGGGCGAAGCGCTTGCAGATGTTTTGGCACCTGAGGTTCCTCCGCAGGCAACCAACGATAAAGTCATTGCTAGGGCAAGCAAGAGTATAAGTAGTTTTTTCATGTTCCGTCTCCTTCAGTTAATTTTATCTTAAGCTCAATTTGAGCATAAGTCCATTTAGAAACGCTCGTTCAATTCAATACGCTCATCATCAGGTCCGCGCAGGAATACCCATCGCGAGCCATTTTCAAATACCTGAGGTGCCTCCTCGTAACTTCCTTCTTCAAACGTAATGTCTTTTAGCTTAAGTCTATCCATTACGGAATCAAGATTCTCCACCCGAAGTGCAATATGGTCAAAGCTGCCTTCATTTCGTTTTTCCGGCTCGGGAAAACAAATTAGTTCCAGAACACAGTCCATGTTCTGAACAAACGAAACCGAAACATCTCCTTTTGGAGATATATTTATATTTTGCCAGATCAACCTGAAGTCCAGAACCTCGGTGTAGAACTTGACCGAGCGCTCAATATCCGCAACGAAGAGTCCGATATGTGCAAGACCTTTTGTGATCTTTGTTTCTTCTTCAAATGCACTTCGCAGAAACCTCACGGATTCTGCGGCATCGCGGTCGAGTCTTTCCTGAGATGTATCCTCCAGCAGGTCACGCCATATGCGTATATCCTGACCAACCTCACCTCCGTGGATGACGAACGGCTCCATCACCACTGCGCCCTGATAATTGATTTTGCGCAGTGTCTCGCCGATTTCCTGCCATGGTATCATATTTCCCTGTCCCGGCAGGCGACGATTGTTCTCACCCACATGTAAATGTCCCAGCAGCGGTCCGGCGGTTGTGATTGCCTCGCATAAGCTGTCTTCCTCCGAATTCATATGGTATGTATCAAGCATTACCTTCACATTCGGTGCTCCAACCGCTTTTACATAATCTGTGCATTCCCTTGCTGTATTTATCAGATAACCCTCATGTCGGTTAAGTGCCTCCATACAAAGGGTAATTCCATATCCATCCGCAATGGATGCAAGTGTGCGCATATTTCGTATGCTTCTCTCGAGGTCGCCCTCTTTATCTGGATCGGTTCGATAGTCCGCCGGCCAATAAGAGTAAAGACCGCCACCCACCAAGCTGATATCCAGCTTCCGCAGAACCCGAAAGGTTTGTTCCCAGAACTCCAGCGTATTTTTCACAACCGCAGGGTCAGCAGATGCGATGTTCTCACTAACTTTGGGGCCATAGCCTCCCGTTAACTGTATTCCCTGCTCATCCTTACAGCAACGCAGCGCCTCGATTTGCTCATCTGTCATATCTTTCAGACCTGCGCATGAGATTTCAAGAATATCGAAACCCAGTCCGACCGCTCTTTTAACATATTGCAGGTAATCTGTTCCCCATTGCTTTTCCCAGTAGGCATAGTAAATTCCGTATTTCACTGTTGTCCCTTTCTGTCTGTTAAGTATCGGCTCTCTGTACACAAGCTTCAGTCGCACAGCCCCGTTATTTGCTTTCTCTTCGGAGATGCCTCACTTCCATTGAGCCAGGTGCTTATATACATCCAGAAGCGAAAAATAACTTTCATCAAAAATTCTTTTCAGCTCTCCATATTTTCTGTTGTTTTCAAAGTTGGGTTTGACCGTTTCGTCCACCCTTATAAAACGGTCTATGGCAGTAAAGTCCTCCATAACGCCCACGCCCACTCCGGCAGCCACAGCCGCGCCCATGGATGTGGCTTCATCCAGCCAGTTAAGCCGGTTTGCATCTACTCCATAGATATCGGCCAGCGTTCTAAGTACGACGACCCCTTTAGCCATACCTCCAATAACATTCATGCTTGTGATTTCCGTTTCTTTGCGGAACACATCAAGGATAATGCACAGGTTCATAAGTATACCTTCGACGCTGGCACGAAGCATATCGCCGCGCGCGTGCTCCATCTTAAGTCCGATAAAGGCTCCTCGGGCCTCAGAATTCCATCGCGGGCTACGCTCACCGAGAATGTATGGAAGAAATAATAGTCCGTTGGCTCCGATAGGCGATGCTTCTATTTCCTTGTTCATCAACTCATAGCTGCTGCAGCCCTGCTCCTTCGCCAGCCGATCCAGATCCCCGCACAAAGTTTTTTTAACAAATTGGTACGAATTGCCTGCGGCCTGCATGGTGCCGTTTGGGGAATATTTTCCGGGGACCAGATGCGCCCAGTTGTATGTGCGCATCTGCGGATCGTATATCGGTTCATCAGTCGTGAGCGCAATCCATGAGGAGGAGCCCAGATAGTTGAACGTATCGCCGTTTCTAACGCTGCCGGCTCCAACAGCCGCACATACTCCATCGCCGCCGCCTATTACTACGGCTGTCCCCGGTTTAAGTCCGCATTCCTCCGCCAGGAAATTAGGGATCTGTCCCGCCACGTAGGTTGAAGGGTAGACATCAGTGAGGTACTTTCTGTCAATACCGGCGATATCAAGTATCCGATCGGACCACTCAAGCTTATTCAAATCCAAACAGTTCGTACCCGAAGCATCTGAATAATCAGTTACGAACCTGCCGGTGAGCCGATATATTATGTAGTCTTTGGGCTGCAGCATTTTATGTGTCTGACGGAAAATGTCCGGCTCGTTATCCCTTATCCACATTAACTTTTCGATACTGTAGGATGCGCTGATCTTATGTCCGGTAATGCGGTAAAACTCATTCTCATCAATTTCGGTGCGGATCGAAGCTTCCTGCTGCTGGCTGCGCTGATCCGCCCAAATGATAGCGGGTCGAAGCGGTCTGCCGGCCTTATCCACAACCACGCAACCCATCATCTGACCACTGAATGCCAAGCCTGCAACCTTATCGGCATCAAGTCCTTTAAGCAGTATCCTGTTATTGGCGCAAACCGCTTTCCACCAGTCCTCCGGGTTCTGTTCAGCCCAGGTGCTGTTGAAGAAGTTCGTCTCATAAGTGTAAGTTGCACTTCGCACAAGCATGCCATCCGTCGTAAAAAGCGTAGCTTTATCCCCAGAGGTTCCGAGGTCGTGCGCGATTAGATATGTTGCCATGTTTAACTCCTTGTTTCAAGGTCTTCAAAGGGCCTCAAAACCAAATTTATTTTCTTCATATCATCATCGCTGATATTCCAGGTTAGGCAGTTTATATTCTTCTCAAGCTGCTCAACGGATGAAGCCCCGCCGATTATTGACGTTACTTCCGGCTTTTGACGGAGCCAGTTTAAAGCGACCTCGTTCATCGGATGTCCCATCTCGTCAGAGAGCACTTTAATCTCACGGGCCGCTTTCAGATAAACCGTAAAATCATTTCCCGTCAGTTTTGGGTTGGCGTTGCGAATATCGTGCGACGAGAAATCAACTCCGTTTAAAAATCTTCCCGTAAGCAGTCCCTGGAAAAGCGGACTGTATGGTAGGAATGCCTGCCCGTACTTTTTGACGTTAGGCAGCACCTCCAACTCCGTACGGTAATCAAGCGCAATGCCGTGGTAGCTTGCCGGGTTGCGCTCAAGCATGTTGTACAGGCTTTGCTGGCAATCAACGCTGATCATCGACATCATTTTGTCCACATCACTCTGGGCAAAGTTGCTGAGCCCGACATAGCGGATTTTTCCGCTCTCTTTTATGTGGGCAAGCGCTTCTGCTGTCTCCTCCAGCGGTACATTCGGATCAGGCCAGTGCATTTGATATATGTCAATGTAGTCGGTTTGGAGGCGTCGAAGGCTTTCATCTATTTCTTTAAGCAGGCTTGCCTTGGAAAGATTGTTTGTCGTTTCATGCTTTTCGTTCCACAGTAAGCCGCCTTTTGAGGCTATAAGAACCTTATTTCTGCGGCCATCCGCTTTCAGGGCCTTGCCCAAAATGGTTTCGGACACTCCCCAGCCATAGACAGGTGCTACATCGAAGAAATTCACGCCCATATCTATCGCCGCATGAATAATTTTTATTGAGTTGCTCTCTTCAGAAGAGTCCCAATCTCCACCCATGTTCCAGCAACCGATTCCAATAGCCGATATTTGTTCTTTAATTTTAGGTACATTTTTGTAAATCACTTTTATCTGCTCTCTTTCAATAATTGATCATGTTATACGAGGGTATATGTTACCGGTTCCATATCCGGTAAAAAAATATGCTGGCGCCGGGATATCGCCAACCTATTCCCTTCCATTAGCTGCTTTTGCTCCGTTCCAAGTCAGTACGGGTATTGTAATAGCAGTTATTTGGATTTTGAAGTTAAGAATTTTATTTGCAAATCTTTTCAGATCCCTTTAGCTGAACGCTGTATGGTATCATGCAGATTTTACGCGGACTGTCAGGATTCTCGATTCGTTCCAGCAGCATCTGCAAAGCAACACGGCCCATCTCCTGATTATCCCTGTTAACGCAGCTGAACGGAACTCCAAGCATATCAAGAATGCTTATCTGATCGTTTCCGATTACCGCAATATCCTTGCCGATACGAATCCCGGATTCATTTGCTGCTTTCAGGAAACCGAGGCTGGTGCTGTTATTACTTGTATAAACCGCCTCAGGCCAGTCACCCGACCTGAACATGGCACTCGACAGCTCATAAGCGCGCGAAGTAAGAAAGTCTCCTTCGAGAATGTCCTCTTCCCTCAGTTCCAGACCGCAATCCAAAGCGCCCTGCCTAAATCCCTGTAAACGATCTCTGCCGATTTTAAGCTTTAAATCACCTGTAATTACGCCTAATCTGCGGTTTCCTGCCTTAAAAAGCTCGACCGCAGCCTGATAGGAGCTCCGGTAATTTTCGTAAAACACTCCGTCCCACGTCATGTTTTCCCAATCACGGTCTACTATTACGACCGGAATATTAAGCTCATTGAGCTGTTTGCGCAGGCTACTTGCCATTGCATCATTTGAATAATCAACTGCGGGGGCCAAAATCAGGCCTCGCACCCGCTGCTTGCTCAATGTGCTTAGCGCCCGCGCTTCTTTTTCTCCATTATCCTGAGTATCAAAGAACATCAGCGACAGATCATTCTGATCGGCAATCTCAGTTATTCCATGAAGAACATCGCCGTAGAACATATTGTCTATCTCCGGAAC
>QFZN01006014.1_pt1 | contig 13270 bp, 15 predicted proteins | sample 1740101 | NCBI WGS metagenome assembly QFZN01 (sample SAMN09210849, study PRJNA391713) | Ciliate metagenome, whole genome shotgun sequencing project. | isolation source: combination of 50 Heterometopus sp. ciliate cells from an enrichment culture... | host: Heterometopus sp. ...
CCCTCACCCCAACACCCCAACACCCCAACACGAGATGAAAATGCAGACGCAGAGGAGGCTGGGCACTATAATACCGCCAGAACAGAACAGCATTATCATTAATAATTAGAAATGTACAATGGCATCGGCTTAACCACGCCGCGAGGCTCGGGAACTAGCGGCTACGTGCAAAAGAACCTCGCCACCGTCCACACCCAGAAGAAGACGGGCCAGTTCGAGAAGCAGTTCAAGGACATGATGGTACCTCGCTTCCTAGATAATTCGCCGTAGGAGAACCAGATCGCCCAGCCCAAGAAGGCCAACCGCGAGATCATCGAACACGAGCGCATGCACAAGATAGAGGCAGCCTTGTTCCAGGTCCGCGGGAAGCTGGAGGCCGAAGGTCTGTCTGAGGACCAGATGCAGGCGAAGCTCAAGGAGGCGCGCAAACTCATCGAAGAGAAGCTTAGCTCTGATACCGGCGACAAGAAGGAGTCGCACATGGCGGCGCTGGCGAAGGAGCAGCAGATGGAAAAGGTGAAATCGGCACTGAGGATCAGGGGCGAGTACAAGCCGGGCAGCGCCTTCGACTTCGAGACCCAGCAGAAGAAACAGGTGGAGGAGACCGCCCAGCGCGAAGAGCTCCGCAAAAAGCGCAAGGCCGAACGGAAGCTCCGTGACGAGACTCCCGCGGTTGCTGCTGGAGACGAAAAGAAGGCTATCAAGGATGTTGCTGCGGCGGCGGCGCAAACAGAGAGAAAGTCTGACGGCAAGGAAGAGGGCGAGTTGGCGCCCCATAAGAGGGACGAGGGCAAGAAGACTCCGGTGGCCGCGGGAGAGGCCAAGAAGGAGGAGGTGGGGAAGGAGAAACATCATGGACATCACAAGCACCACCGCCACCATAAGAAGAGATCTAGTTCGAGGTCGAGATCGGCCTCGAAGTCTCGGTCGGGTTCTGGCTCGAGAAATCGGAGCAGGAGCAAGGAGAAGAGCAGGGAGGTGAAGAAGGACCCGAGCAGCGTGCCCAGCAAGCATTAAATCCTTCGTCATTTATATTGACATTCGGCCAGAGTGCACAGATGGACGTAATTGCAGCAGAGAGGTTTCGAGCCGCAAATCGGCTACATAGAAGTGCCGTGTTCGTTAATAGTAATAAAGTTTAACGCGCAGATGGCAGAATTAGCGGACACAACAACGGCGGGAATGCAGTCCGAGCAGCCTTTCGCTCTGGCCAGCGAGTCCCGACACGCCTCGCACAAGCTTTCCCACGGCTCCTTTGTGGAGTCGAATCCGAACTCGATGCTGATTGACCCCGGGCCGGACAAGCCCTCCTCCTCGGCCGTTTCCCTTCTTGTACCTCGACTTTGTCAGAATCTTGTGGTAGAGACTGAAGAGGGCGCTGGACGAGAAGGACGCCATAATCAATTCGCACCGCGGACTCGTGGCTCAGCTTTATCGTCACATTTGCAGCCTCAATGACAGCGCACAGCGTCTTCGTCACGTCATCTCCGCATTGAAGGAGACACTCGCAAAGAACAACGTCCGTCTTCCCGACATCCGTGACAAAGTAATCGGAGAGGGGAAAGCACGAGTCGTAGGCATGTTCGCAGACAACAGCGCAGTGGAACGCGTCGGAGTCTCCAGGGTTGGTCCCGCAGTCAGGATGTATGAAGGCGGCTGCGCTCATTGCGAACTTCAGAGAGGTCTCGAGTCCCTCGAAAGGAGTCTATGCCACAGAGTACGAGGACTACTTCCGCAAAAATGTGGCGGAGAACGCCTCCGGCGAGGAGTTAGCACAAGCGCCCAACCCCCGGCCGATCAACACTTCGGTGGGCTCAAGGCGATCCGGACAGCGCCGCGTCTTCACAAAAAGGGAAGACTTTTCGCGGCGACGACGATCTCCTGCGGGTGCAGCCTTCGGTGGATATGGCGGAGAGTATGCTTCTCCGGCTGCTAACCCCAGGTCGAACTCTTTTGCGGCCACGCACTACGGCGCAAAGATGTCGCTGAATCCGAGGCCCGTGACTATGTCCAAACCGAAGCCGGTGTTGGAGCCCTCGGAAGGGACTGAGACCGCGAAGTGGAGTTCGGCGAAGCAGACGGCGATCGCAGGGAAGCTCCGCAAAATGCTTCAGGCGGGAGACTTGCTCGGCGATATCGTGGTTAGTCCCCCAGATAAGCGAGAACCGCGGATAGGAGGCACACCTGCGGAGTGACGAGGCAGAGATCATGACCAAGTGCATGGTGGGCACGGCTGCACAAGAAGTTTTCCGGGAGCGACTGCGCTCACTGATGTACAGGATGCTCGCACTGTTCTTCCACCTCCGCACCTACGCCCACGGCCCGCAGCGGCCTGACGACCATCTTGCTAATATTGTATCACTAGCGCCATATAACGGTATTAGATCGACGTGCTGGCGATGTTGCTGGATTCTGAACGGTGCATTATGTACATATACGACCCGGTGGCGAAGTTGCTCCAGACCAAGGCGGTGCGCGGTCCCAAGATCGACTGCTTCACCGTTCCCCCTGAAAAGGGTGAGTCCGACTCGATAAATCCGTAGGAATAATAGGATACGTGTACACGAATCGGACAGGAGTGCTGCTGCGGTCGCCGTACGAAGACGCGAGGTTCGACAGAGGCATCGACCAGCAGAGAAAATCGGTCACCCGCAACATGGTGTGCGTTCCGCTGAAGACTGGCGACTCTTGCATGGGCTGCATCGAGGTTGCCAACAAGAGGGGAGGGATGTATACGGAACAAGACTACCAGATGCTTGTGGGGGTGGGAAGGGAGATCGCAACTGGGCTGGCGGCGCAGAACCTGAAGCAGGCGTTCCAGGAGCTGGGGAAGGAAAACGACCTTTTCCGCGGAAGGGTTGGACAGGTTGCTGGCGAGAATCTGCTGAGTCCGCTGTTAAAGAGTGTTCTGATAATCCTGGCCGACCTCCTCAAGAGCGAGAAGTATCATCGAACCCTCACATCGCGCTAGAGTGGTGTTATACGTCAAAAGCGCCACAGACGACACTATCGTGCTGTCGGAGGTGAGCAGCGGCGGATCCACGGTGCCCACGGCGCCGCGAGGACTGGATGTCAAATCGGGCTGCGCCGGCCTCGCCTTCAGTAGCAAAGAGGTCGTTTTCGAGCCCTTTGCCCAGAGCAGTCAGAATATCAACAAGCAGGAGATTGACCCGGAGGCGGTGGGAACCACGGTGCACAGCATAATTGCGGTGCCGATATTCGACGAGCTGGGAAATTCCAACGGCGTCTTCGAGATCCTCAACTCCGACAAGGCTAACTTCTCCTCGTCCAGCATCAAACCGCTTCTGTATAAGTTCGCGAAGTACGTCTCGCTCCTCTTCTACACCAACACCCTCTTAAAGGTACAATCAGGATCGTAGCGCAACCTTAGAACACGCTGGAGAGCTACGAGATCCTTTCCGTGGCGCTGGATAATGTCACTGACGGGTCGATGGTCGTTGACCCCAACGGCAACGTGGTGATAACGAACGTGGCTGCGAGGCTCATGCTGGGACTCAGGGAGGACGAGGCAACCGGATGGAAGGTCTCCGACATTCTCCGCGAAAATGAGCATTTGCTCGCAGCGTACTATAAGTAAAGCATCATGCGGAAATCGGGGTAGACTGATGGAGACAAAGGAGAGCCAGCAGCTGTTCAACGCGTCCATGCGGGCGCCAAGGGGAACGAAGGGGGTGGACACGTTAACGATAAACTTCAGATGCATGATGATGGAGACGGCACGGGGAGAGTCTGGGAATGCACTGCTGCTGATGCAGCCGGTGGCCAAGAAGGAGCCGCTGACTCTGGGATTGCTGTAGTTTATTATATGCGGTGATAATTCCCACGTATATACCAGGTCACTAATTTTGCTACGCGCTCTCGATATCACCGCATTTACCTCACGCAGACACGAGGGAGTGAGAGATTTATAGAAGCGATAATAATAATTTACTAATAATAGCGTTGCGAATGAATACTACCCTCCACGCTTTCATGCTGATCCTGCTTCTGGGCCTGGCGGCCCGCTGCGAGCCTCTGGTCACCCGGGCCCTGTATAATCAGCTGCGTTCCATGAAGAACCTCACCTGGGAGGTGGTCCCCCTTGAGGATAACGTGTTCAAAGACTGGACCGTAGAAGACATGAAGCACATGCTGGGAGAAAGAGCCATTGACGTCACTGGACTTGCGAGCAACCTCCCGGCCTCCTGCTCCCCTCCTGACTCCTTCAACGGCAGCGCCCAGTTCAACTCCTGCATCCACGCACCGATGACCCAAGGCGAGTGCGGTGCCTGCTGGGCCTTCTCGATTTCTGAGATGCTCTCGGACAGACTGTGCATAGCGGGGAAAGACGTGGTGCTGTCCCCGCAGGACCTGGCATCGTGCGACAAGAGCAACAGCGGGTGCGACGGAGGCGCGATCTACTACGCTTCGCTGTATGCGGAAGATGCGGGCGTCGTGGAGGAGGCCTGCTTCCCCTACAGCGCAGGCTCAGGTCCTAGTCCGGTTTGCCCCCGGAAGTGCCCCACCGGCCGGCCTTGGACCAAGTTCCACTGCAAGCGCGGCAGCACTGTTGTTTTAGCCACGACGAGTCAGATGAAGTGCGAGATAATGAACGGGCCGGTGTCGGCGCGGTTTGATGTGTACGCGGACTTCTCGCAGTACAAGTCGGGGGTGTACACTCACCAGACGGGCGAGTACGAGGGCGGCCATGCGATCAAGGTGCTGGGATGGGGCACGGAGAACGGCACTGCATACTGGATGTGCGAGAACTCGTGGGGACCGAGCTGGGGAATGAACGGGTACTTCAAGATAAAACAGGGGGAGTGCGGGATCGACAACTACATGGTGTCGTGCACCCCGGCCTAAACGGCAGACATAGCAGGAGTGATAATGTGCTATTCACTTTCGATTCACATGGCGTGACTGCAAAGAATGAGACATTGTCATGGTCGGCGAGGTGAATATGTACAATGTAAAAGTGGAAATATCCATGCTCACCGGAATGTAATAGCGTTGGTTCTCTATTAACCTGGTTGCTATTTAAAGTCGCATGGTATGTCATTATTTTATTTTTGTTTCTGCTGCTATAAGCCCCGACAGTATGTCTGACCCTTCGTCATTTGACGGATCTGTGGTGGGCCTGAAACTTGGCGACAGGTTGGGAAAGGGCAATCACAGCACGGTCTACAAGTGCTATTTCGCCGACGCGGGGCAGAAAACGGAATTTGCCTTAAAAATCGTGGCTCGCTCAGCGCTGACCGAGAAGGAGCTCACACAGTTCGGTGTGGCTAAGCAGAAAATGAAGAAACTCAAAAATCCCAACATTTGCCAACTGAAGGAGATCTACGAGCAAAAGGATTCAATCGGCCTTCTATACGAATACTGCAACAGCTCATCTGTGGCTAAATACGTTGAAGACTCTGGCGAGAATGTTGATATTGCTAGCATCAAACGAATAATCTCAGAGGTCTGCAAAGCTGCCATATACTTGCAAGGAAAAGGGCTAGTGCACTTGAAGCTTTTGCCAGAAAAAATAGTGTTTAATTGGGTAAAAAGACCTTATGTCGAGGTGCGTGTGACAGATTGTGGTTCATATCTCTGGGAGAATAATGTGCTGTCATATATACAAAGGCAAAGGTGGTACATAGAAGAAGCTACGGCGCAAGAGAAGCCTCAATTTAACAAGATGGATTCATATGCAATCGGTATTCTGGTGCTTTTGCTTGTCTCCCCTCAGATTGAGTTGCCTGTTGCCAACCTGGAAGATGGCTTAATCGTCGAAAGTCCCAAGCAACTCTCTATTGAGCTCATCGATTTGCTTAATGCCTGCCTCCAATACTCATATGCGGACCGCATCGGGCTCAAGGAAATCGAGGCTCACCCATTCATTATGTCTAATAGAGATACTTTTGACGCAAGCTTTAAGTGCGAATACGATGGCACCACGTACAAATACACGATTCCGCTCACCAAACGTTTGAATCTGATAAAGTCTTATGCGCCTATATCGCCTGCCGTGTCCATGGTGCACGTCCCTGAGCCGGCGCCAGTTCCGGTTCCGATGCCAGTGGTGGCACCTAAGCCTCAGCTCAATCCTCCGATCGTCTTCTACGATAAGCCCAAGGACCTCCGCTTCGATGAGAATCTAGAACCAATAAGTATTATCTCGCCCCTCGACGATAAGAAGCCCGCGAAGAATAAGCAAAGCGCTGTTGTTCCCCAGAGTGTGGTAGCCGAGTCCAGCGAGCCGATGGGCGTGCCGCAGAAGCCGAAGGCCCAATCTGAGGTTCGGGGGCCGCCCAAGTCGGACGGGAGGAAGCTCTACATCGAACTAAAGAAGTGGCTGACCCGTGCCGGCGGATCCGCAGAGCTCACCGACGTCATCGAGGGGGAGGGCGGTGTCCGCAAAGTGATAGCTAGGCGGAACATCGTCAAAGGGTCGCGCATCCTCTGCGTGCCCAACTCGTGCCTTGTCTCGCTGGAGACCGCCCAGTCTTCGGTCACCATCCAGTCCTTGATCAAGGCGAAATGCAAGATAAACCACCCGACTAATGTGCAGTTCAGCGTCTGGTGTCTGGAGGAAAAGGTGAAGGATAAGAGTCGTTATCAGGACTATATCAAAACATTTCCGGAGAACGTGAGCAATTATCCGCTGCTCTACTCGAAGGAAGAGCTGGAAGGAGACCTCAGCGGCTCGCTGGTGCCAGGTATAATAAAGATATAATGGCGGTAGAATCTGTTGTAAACCTGCGGAATGACATATGGGAAGACTACAACACAATCTGCGCCCACGCCAAAGGCTTCGGTGACAAACACAAATTTGAGGAGTTCCTCACGATGCGAGTAATCGTTAACAGCGCATATTTCAGCTTCAAAGCTCACGGACAGAAGCAGAGCGCGCTGATCCCTTATGCCGGTATCTTCTGATTTTTAATGCGCGCGCTGTCTAGACTTCTTCAGACCTAGTCTGAACGCCAACGCGACGTGGGAGTTTGAGGAGGCTGCCAACGGATTCTGCATGCGTGCCAAAACCGACATATACGAGGGCTCGGAGGTAAGGCTTCGTGAGCACATGTTTTAGATCACGGTCTGCTTCGGGCTCAAGTCAAATTCGCGGTACTTGGTATTCTATGGAATTACCTTCGAGGACAATCCGTTTAACACTGTGCGCTTGGAATACCCGCGAGTGGAGGGCGATCTGGTGATGGACAAGAAGCTTCTCCAGCTTCAGAAGGAAGTTCGGTACGAGTCGCTTCCCGCAAACACCGACTCCGAGGAGTTCTCGCGGATAATGTCGGTGCTAAGAATCTATGGCAGGTACAGGGCGGCAAAGGAAAAGAACAACCAGGAAGAGGTACCAACCGAGGAAACTTTGGTAGTTGGTTCAGATCCAATCAATCAAGGACTTGCCCAATATCAGCTCCATAGACGACGAAAGCGCGGCTCTAAATATCCTGCTCGACATCTGCAAGCGCAATCTCGAGCGATACCACGTAAAAATCGAAGAGGACGAAAGGATGCTCAACGAGGAGGTGCTGACTTACAACAAGAAAAACTGCATCGTGCTCCGGCTCGGCGAGAAGAAGGTAAATTCGGCATCGACACCAGCGTACGATAGATATACAAATTCTATATCAATCTGGCGACGTACGTGCTATCGATGCTCGGCAAGAACCCGGTAAGAGCCGCGCGCCTAACCCGTAGCGACCGGACGAAGTGGGTGCCGCGCTCAAGGAAGAGCCCATGTCATCGAGCTACATTCTAAAGGTCGTGAACGCCTTCTTCGGCGGATGATGGCACTGTTCTTTCCGCAGCGCATCCTATAGCTCAATATATATCTTGACAATAGCTAAGCTGCATCGTATTAGTTGGAGTATTATCATGCACATGCAATGCATATGTATCGTTGATCATTAGTATACATATGTAAGCTGCGCTATTGGTACGGGCTTGCACCACGGCGAAACTGTGCTCTGTATTATAGTTAGTTGGCATAGATAAAAGATATTTCATCATCATCATATCGATAAATGGAAAAGAAGCAATCCGCACGAGATCTGTCAAAATGCAAGATAGTGTTCGTGGTGGGCCCGCCCGGCTGCGGCAAGTCTACCCAGGCACGAAAGCTGGCCGCAGACTTCGGCTACGTGCACATCTCCCTGGCCGAGCTCCTCTCTCCCGGCTCCAAAACGGTAAGGAACGCGCCTAACTGGCACAGGAGGCCCAATCGCCCGACAAGACTGCACAGCCCCTCGCAGATGAGCTTGTTGCCGACCTTCTCCGTCGCGAGATGCTTCGTCATGTCGCCACGAAATACGTAGTCACAGGGTTCCCGAGAACGCTGAACCAGGCCATCGCCTTCGAAACGGCGGTCTGCGAGTTCCAGCTCGTCCTCAACCTCGTCTGCGACGAAGCCCTGTCCCGCCAGCGTCTTCAGAAGCGTGCAGACATGCTAGAAAGGCCAGTGGAGAGCGGGGACCTCATTAAGCAGAGATTGGAAGAGTACACCAGCAAGACCGTGCCGGCGCTGGAATACTACGCACAAGTGGGAAAGGTTCGCGACGTGGACTCGAAGGGGACCATCGGCGATGTGTACCAGCTGGTGCTCCGTGCCGTGATGCCGCAGACCTATTTCATTGTCGGCCCCCGCGCCTCCGGCAAGTCGGCCGTTAGCGCCTATCTGGCGGAACGCACCAACATGCAGCACCTCGACTTTGCCGTATTTGCTGGGAAGAAGGAGTTCGCGGGGATTCGCGGCAGTCCTGACCTGATCACCCGGGAGCTCATTAAGGAGCTGCACAACGTTAACAGACCAAGAGCGATGGTGGAAGGATTTCCGGAGAACGGGAAGCAGCTGCTGTACTTCTTGGCGAACGCCGTTTCGCCCGAGGGCGTCATCCTGCTCCAGGCCAGCGAGAGCTGCTGTCTCGCCCACAACAATCAGCTCGCTTCCCACCCGAGTTACACCGCGCCCGCGGTTCTGTGCAAACAGATGAGAGACTTCTATGCGAACATCAAGGAGGTCGCCGAACTCTGCAAGAAGCGGAAAATCCTTCTGGAACTGCGGAACGAGGAGGGCTGTTCGTTGGGATCCCTGCTGAAGTCTGCAGGAAAACTGTTCGACCCAGAGGTGCTGCTTGTGCGGAGTGAGGAGGGGGCACAAGAGTCGATGATCGGCATGCTCAACGAGATGGCGGAGCGGTTCGGCTACCGGCAGCTCAACGTTCCCATGCTGAGAAGGGAGGAGATCACGCGCAAGACGGCTGCTGGGCGGGAGATGATACAGTTCACCTCTGCGGGGAAGATCATTCCCTCGGAGATCACGATCAAGTTCCTCAAACGCATCCTGTACAGTCCTTCCGGACACAAGAAGTTCATCCTCACAGGATTTCCGGAGGAGACCGGACAACTCTCGCTCCTCGAGTCGACCTGCTGTAACATCGTCAAGGAATTCTTCTTCTACCCTCCTGAGGGCGAGAAGGTGCTCAACTCTTCCGTTGCCTCGATTGAGACGTACATGCACGAGGACCACCGACTGATCCCAGTGCAGAACTTCGACTCAGAACAGATCGAACGCTACTACGGTCTCCACCTCCAGTACGCTTTCGTCATGGGCGCTCCTCTCAGCGGAAAGACGACCGTTGCCAAGCGAATCGAAAAGGCCGGCTTCACCATGCTCGAGGCCAACGCCATGACTGAGGAGATGAAGAAGAAGCTTGAGACCGAGCAGACCCCCGCTGAGTCCATCACCATCACTCCAGAACAGCTGCTGGCCGAACTGAAGAACCGCACCGTGAATCGAGCAGACAAGAAGGAACGCTTCGTGCTAGACGGGTTCCCCGTGGACAGCGCGGATGCCATAGACAAGCTCTTCGCGGCCGTTGGTCCGCCCGCATACTACATAGAGCTTCATTGCGACGCGCCGGTGCTGAAGGAGAGGCACAAGAAGAAGAACGAGCTGCAAGAGCTGGCCGAGGAACAGAATGCAGAGCTGGACAAGACGTATGCGAATTTCGCCGCAATTATGCAAGGCCTGGCCAAACTGCAGGAGAACCCTCACGTTGCATTCTGTCCTGTGTCTACCGCCCAGGCCGAGGACCTGACTGTCCGAGACCTCCGGGGTATATTCGAGCCCAAGCTCGTCCTGCTGAAACATGACAGCAACATAAACGTGGATGTGATACTGACGAACCTGTCGATCAAATACGACTTCCTGTACATAAACGTGACCGGCCTGATCAAGCGGGAGATCGAGTCTGGCAATACCGAGATGGGGACCCGACTGGCCAAGACGCGCAAGCTTCGCGAACTTGTCGAAGAGCACAAGGCTGACGAAGATTGGCGTTTCTGTGCTGTTCACTATGACCGACTCGCCGTCATCCAGCTCGTCAAGGACTCTATAAGGAGGTTGCGCGTCCAGCAAGAGTTCATACTGATCGACGGACTGGTCAATGCCCACAAGCTGAAGAATCTTGCGGACCGACTGGAGGTGCGCGCCATGGACGAGCTCTTTGCTATTGACAAGGAGATAGGCGAGGTCCGGGCCATACTGAGCCTGACTCGGGGCGAGTACGAGAAGGTCGAGGACGACCGCGTGATCGTCAAGCCGCCCCCGCCTCCTGAGAAGCCTGTTCCTGTGCCAGCCGCAGACAAGCCGGGCGACAAGAGCGAGGACAAGCAGGAGCCTCCGCCCCCAGAGAAGTCGACCGACGAGGAAGGTAAAATTTGTTGCGATCCCCCTACGATAGGCAAGCCCCTCAAGCCGCCGTTCAAGCCCGAGGAGTACTCCTGGACCAACACTGAGGACAAGCCGAGGACGCTGGGACAGTTTTTCGCGATGTGGAAGAAGTGCGCCACGAAGAACATGATGTCCAACGAAATCCTGCCCGAAGGCGCCAACACCGAAGTTGTGTTGGACTCGCTCCTGGCCACAGTCATCGGCGGCGAGCTCTCCAAGTCCCCCGTATACGTTCAGGTCAAGTTCTCCGCCTAACTCTCACTTCATTGCTTCTATGCTGTGGTATGGGGAGTGCAATATTTATGTTGCGATGCCTATGGCTCTGATGAGTGTGTGCGGTGTGACAACAGGATGCGCAATGTGCGATGGATAGGTGGGTATAACACTGGTGGGGTATTATTATGTGGCGAGGTTCCCGATATAGGATGAGCGATAGGGATTATGACATATAAACCTAATATGGGTAAGGAATACGTGCGCGAACGTGAATAGGACGCATGCACGGATCGCTAACCCGTGCGGGGAAGGTCAAGAAGCAGACCCCGCCAGTTGCAAAGAAGGAGAGACACCACAGGATCAAGACCGGCCGCGCCAAGAGGAGAGTCAAGTACAACAAGCGCTTCGCCAACGTTGTCGTGACTGTCGGCAAGAAGAGACAGGGACTCAACCCCCAGAAGAAGGAATAAGCTTAATCTCATCCGCTATTAACTCATATGTGAGGTGAAGACGGCCTAAAAGAATGTTGATATGGCGGACGTTGAGCTGAGAAGCCGGTCCGCCTGTATTAGTAAATGTGTGGATAGTAGGGGAAAGGCGATCAAAATATCTAACTAGGTGGGTAGTTCTTTACGCACGGTCAGAAATATAGCTTTATTATTGTTGTCGCTAATATATCAAATGAGTCCCATAGTGACGTTTGCTGTGACATAATCATGCTCTATATTCCCCTGAATTACGTCAATATATATTAATCGCAAAGATGCGAGTCTTCATCGCAGTCTTGCTGGTTTCGGTCCTCGCCGTCGCCGCCAAGGACCTCGAACAAATACCATACGACGGTCTAAGATTGGACATGAGCGCCCTGACCCTCAATCGCGACATTCTCGGCGTCATCATCCCCGCTCTTAAGCTCACCCTGGACGCCACCTTCCCCGACATCGAAGGCGAGGGCTCCTTCGGGTCGAAGAAGTACATGAAGAACATAAAGATCACCTCGTACAAGATCAACGAGGAGCGCTTCGACATCAACCGCTACGAGTACGTCGCGCCCACCTACAAGCTCAAGGGCTCCTTCGAGGCCATTTATTTCAACGTCGAGTTCGAGTACGTACAGACGTGGCTGGGCATCACAGTCTCCAGCGGTCCCGGCAGTGCTGCGATCACCAATGTCAACAGCGAGATCCTGGTTTTCTTCAACGAGTCTGAGCCCGACGTCCAGATTCCCCATCCTTGGGACGTTAAGAACCTGACAATATCGGCGTGGATCTCTGACTCCACCTGGGCGACGACCGAGCTTCACGAGCACTTCGTGCCTCATTTCCACCAGGTGGTTGACAAGTCCATGGACGAGTTCGCCCACAACTTGCTCAAGACTTACACCTACATCGAGGATGTGTTCCCAGATGACATCGACCTGGTCTTCAGAAATAAGCTGATGACGGTGCAGCCGAGCATGGCGGGGACGTACTTCTCGCTGGCATTCAAGATGAATATAACTGTGAACAACAATATCCACAGGAAAATGTACCGCAAGATGAACGGAACCATCGTGCCTCAGGGCGACTTCGACTATTGTCTCCCCGCCGAACTGATCCCTGCCGTCCTCGACACTCTCGGCAAGGGTGGCTATTATGACACCGAGGTGATGCCGGAGATATGGGGATTCGAGAGCGACAGCATCAAGGAGTTCTACAACATCATTCCGTCGCTCAAGGAAAAGTACCCCGAGTCCGCGAAGTTTGCGATCCACTGCCAAAGCAGCAGGTTCGAGACCGTGAACGACATCACTCAGCGTGACTGGATCGAACCCGTCCTCCAGCTCCAGGACCCCGGCTACTGTTTCGCCTACCTCGTGGACGAAGGCGAATACTTCCTCCTGCTCGATGTGTTCATGAGGTACTACTACGAGATGAAGTGCAAGGTCGACTCGTACTATGGCCACATCCTCTACTCCGAGCTCTACGCCTTCCGCACCGTCCCCGAGCTGCCGTATTCGAGACACGAAATAATGGGCCACCACCTGACGAACTACAGTGAGATCTTCCACGATAGCGAGCTCGTCAGCCCAGGCATCAAGGTCATCCCCAACCGCCACACCGAGCTCACCTTTGCTTCTGCCTACATTTCTCGCGAGGAAATCTGCTTCTACTACAAGGAGAATCGTCCTATTGCCAACAATAACTAACCCTAAAAGAGATTCATTACGCAGCCAATAACGGCATCGAGCGACGTATTATAGCATCTTAATTCATCATATTGCATCGTTGCTGTGACGTGGCACCACGATGCTATTCTCCCCTGGGGTGTTGGGGT
>QFZN01006025.1_pt1 | contig 13269 bp, 14 predicted proteins | sample 1740101 | NCBI WGS metagenome assembly QFZN01 (sample SAMN09210849, study PRJNA391713) | Ciliate metagenome, whole genome shotgun sequencing project. | isolation source: combination of 50 Heterometopus sp. ciliate cells from an enrichment culture... | host: Heterometopus sp. ...
TGTGGCAGCGCGCGGGCGAAATGAATGGCCATGACATGACAAACTAAATATACGATGGGACTGGAATAGTAGGGAACAATGACCGAGAATATTCCAGAAACTTAAACATCACGTGAATTTGCCTGGCCCCAGCAACAAGCATATAATTTTGCAAGGGAATATGAATATGGAAGCTGGAGCCATCGGCATCGACATAGGCAGCCAAAACACCGTCATCGCTGTCGTCAAGAATCGTGGAGTCGAAATCGTTCAGAGCGAGAGCGGATACGTGACGCCGTAAGAGAAGGAGGATTGACCGCCAATATAGGACCGTGATCGGCCTAGGCGACAGTGAGCGCAAGGTAGGAGATGCTGCAGCCGCCTGCATGAAGTCCAACTACAAGAACACCGTGTGGGGCTTCACTCGTTTCCTCGGGATGAAGCAGACCAGTCCTTGTCTCAAGGAGGAAACAAAGTACCTGACCGCCAAGTGTGTCAACCAGGGAAATCACGGCGTGGGCTTCGAGCTCCACTATCGTGGGGAGCCCCAGGTCTTCAGTCCTGAGCAACTCACGGCGATGTTTCTGGAGAAGCTCAAGAAAATATACGAGAAGTCCGGCATCTACTGCAAGGACGTCGTCATCTCCGTCCCTCCCTATTTTTCGTCCGTGGAACGCCAGGCCATGCTCGACGCCGCCAAGATCGCCAACATCAACTGTCTCAAACTCATCAACGAGACCACGGCCATCGGCCTCTGCTACGGGCTCTTTAGACACAGCGAGTTCGGAGAGAAGCCGCGGAACGTGGTGTTCCTGGACCTCGGGTACTCCAAGTTCACGGTCTCCGTGATGTCCTTCAAGAGCACCCAGTTCCAGATCATCGCTCAGGGCTGGGACGCCCAGTTGGGCGCGCGCACCATGGACAGCACAGTCATGGATAAGATCATAGACGACTTCAAGGTCCGCTACAAGCGCGACCTGAGAGACAACCCCAAGGCCATCGTCCGACTCTCCGACGCGGTTGCTCGTGTCAGAAAGCTCCTCAGCGCGAACGTTGAGGCGCCCGTCAGTGTAGAGTCCATCATGGACGACCACGACGTCTACTACAACATCAAGCGCAAGGAATTCGAGGTTATCATCGCGCCCATCCTCGAAAGGATCACTAGCATATGCCAGGCGGTGGTAGCGGAGTCCGGACTGAAGAAGGAGGACATCCACTCAATCGAAATGGTGGGCGAGGCCACTAGGATCCCAATAGTGGTCGAGAAGGTCAAGGAGTGCATCGGCGCCCCAACAGCCAGAACAATGAACTCGGCGGATTGTGTGGCCCGCGGCTGCGCTATCCAGTGCGCGGTCTTCAGCCCGCTCTTCCGGGTCAAGGAATACGGCATCGTGGACTACAACCCGTTCCCGGTCGACATCGCCTACAACCAGCCCAAGTCTGCCGACGGGACCGAGCTGAAGAAGGTCCGCACCCTTTTCGAGCGTGGCTGCAACTTCCCCGTCACAAAGGCGATGAGCTTCGAGAACAGGAAGGAGGCGCTGGAGATGCAGCTGATGTACAACCACACATTAGGGGCGCTTCCCCTCGGCGGCCCGACGCTGCTGGGCAACTACAAGATCAATCCCGGGACTCCTCTGGAGAGCAAGTTCACGCTGAGTGTGAAGATATCACTGGATCACAACATGATCACGTACGTGTCTGCGGCCGAGACCGTGGAAGACTACGTCGAGGAGAAGAAGGTGGTCGTGAAGCGCGATGCGCCGACCCCGCCCCCTCCTGCGCCCGAGAAGAAGGAGGAAAAACCCGCCAAGATGGAGGACGTCAAGGAGGAGAAGAAGGAGGCCAAGCCAGAAGACAAGAAGGAGGAGCACAAGACAGAGGAAAAGAAGGCCGAGGAGAAGAAGGAGGGCGAGAAGATGACCGACGTCCCTCACTCCCAGACCGCCCCAATTCCTCCGCCTCCCCAGCAGGAGTACGAGATCCAGAAGATCCCCAAGAAGCGCAAGACTCCCATTGACTTCCAGTATGAGGTGCACGGCCTGTCCAGCAAGGACATCGCAGACTTCGTCGAGGTCGAGAAGAAGATGGACCACGAGGACCTCCTCATTATCAGCACGAAGGAGCGGAAGAACGCGCTGGAGAGCTACATCTACGAGATGAGGTCCAAGATCGGCAACGAAATGCGCGACTACTCCGATGCTGCCACCGCAAAGAAGGTTATCGAATACGCCCAGAAGGCTGAGGACTGGCTCTTCGGCGAGGGCAGGGAACAGGCTAAGGACGCATATGAGGCGAAGATCAAAGAGCTCGAGAGCGTGTTTGTGCCAGTTAAGTCACGATACAAGGCGTACGAGAGACTGTCAGACATGAACATAATGCTGGCGAGCGTGTGCCAGAAGACAGCGGCCATAGGCAAGGAGCTCTTTTCCAAGCATGATCACTACACTCGTGAGGACAGAGATGGACTCAACAAGCTCATAACTGAGCAGATCGTGTGGAGCCAGGCCAGCATTGGAGTTCTCAAGGGTTGCCCGCGCACTCTCGATCCACCAGTCAAGAACACCGAATACGAGGACCGCATTCACAAGCTAGAAGAGGTATAACAATAGACGAAAATAACTTGGGGTAGGCGATAGAGAAGCTGATCAAGAAGCAGAAGCCCGAGGTGAAGAAGGAGGAACCGAAGAAGGCGGAGGTGAAGAAGGAGGAGAAGAAGGAGGAGAAGAAGGAGGAGAAGAAGGAGGCGAAGAAGGAGGCCCCGATGGCCAACGGAGAGGCCAAGGCCGAAGCCAAGAAGGAGGCGGAACATAAGCCGACCGAGGCTACTCCACCCCACGAGAAGATGCAGTCTTAACAGTCCCTGAATAACATTGACCTTGTGTCATTCAACATTCAGCATGCCCTCTGGCTATCTTATAGTGATGGCGACAGTGCTATCCTATATATATAGCATAGTGCATTATGAGTTCCCGTGTGCACCACGCCGGTGACACTGTACGACGATACAGCCGAAGTATAAGGGACGAGATGGGTATTTGTATGGGTAAATTTTGGACCAACAGATGGTGCCTATAATATACACTAGTCTATATGGTACAACACAGTGAAATGGGCTTATTAGATCCAGTGGCCCAAATAATCATCACATATATGAAGAAGGCAGACAAGACCGCCACCAAGGCTAAGGGTGCAGACAAGGAGGAAGTCGAACTTTCCGAGTCCGATGAAGAGAAGGCACCCGCCGTTGCCGGCAAGCGTGCCAAGGCCGAGAAGGCCGTCGAGGAGGAGCCCAAGGAGGAGTCCCCCGTCGAGCAGGAGCCAGCCAAGGCCGCTCCCGCAGAGGAGAAGCCAGCAGAGGCCCAGGAGGAGAAGAAGGCTGAGGCCGCTCACGCTCCCGCTTCTGAGGAGACCGAGCTGTTCGTTGGGAACCTGCCGTTCACCGCCGCCGATGATCAGGTCTCCGAGTTCTTCAGCAAGTATGGCGAGATCGCCAGCGTCAAGCTCATCCAGCGCGATGGCAGGCCCTCAGGCAGAGGCTTCGTGAAGTTCGTCAACGCAGCGAGCGCCGCCAAGTCCCTCGAGGCCAACGGACAGGACTTCCAAGGAAGGCCTCTGGTCCTTCGGTACGCTTCGGACCCAGTGCCCGAGCGCAAGCCCTACGGCGAGCAGGGTGCGGCCCCTAGTGGACCCACCGGGACTACCGTCTTCGTCGGCGGCCTGTCTTACCAGTCAACCAAGGAGAGCGTCCAGGAGTTCTTCACCGCCTGCGGCAACATTCAGTCGGTGCGTGTGGCCACTGACCAGGAAGGCAACCCCAGAGGCTTCGCTCACGTGGAGTTCGACGGCGAGGAGGCTGTCAAGAAGGCCCTCGAGATGTCCGGCCAGGAGCTCGATGGACGCAGGATTCGCGTGGACGTCGCCGGCAACAAGGGCGAGAGGCCGTCTGGCGGCCGCGGAGGATTCGGCGGACGTGGAGGCTTCAGAGGAGGCAGAGGTGGCTTCGGAGGTGGAAGAGGCAGGGGCGGCTTCGGAGGCCGCGGAAGCTTCGGTGGACACGGTGGCTACAGGGGCGGCAACGGCGGTGACTATCAGAACAAGCGCTCAAGATACGATGAATAAGAAAGAGGGTTAGCTGGTGATATGATAACTAGTCTAACCACGGATTATCTTGGACGCTAAGCTCAATACACAGTGTTATGTTCTTATATATTCATTAGCACATCCTCATGCACAATGTCTCGCACCATCACTCGTTCTGCGCATAACGCCACCTTGAAATAAAACTTACCAATCCGCACAAAAAGATGATCAACACTTGCCAGCTCAATGTGTTCCCCTGGGAACGTCCTTCGCCTCAGAACATCCCCCTTAAGGTCGCTCCCCATGTATGAACACCACGATAGACGCAGGCGTACTACAGCACCCGCGAGAATCTGTGGGACAACCCATATCTCACCAGTCGGAAAATCGCGAAGTATTACCAGTCGCCCAACAGAGATTTTGCGTTGACCCACCCTTCCGACAGCGAAAAGCTCCGCCAGGCCGCTCAGGATTCTGACGGCGAAAAGCGCATCGAGCAGCTCATGCTTCGTCGTAACCAGAAGAACAGGTTGAGGGCCCGGAAGACCGAGAGGGAAATGCTGCAATGTGCATCTTCGCAGGCGCTAGCGGGAGACGCCGATGCAGATTTGGTTAAGGAGATCTCGCAGTCGAATCCTTCCTTTGCGAAAGAGTGCATGCTGAAGAAGTCGATCACGTTCAAGGACCCGACCAATACCGAGTTCTCGACCTCCGTATGATCCTCTGCGTGATCTCTCATCGGATCGTAGAACCACGGGTACTTCTACAATAACCTCACCCGCAAGCAGCTCAGCTATCTCTTAGTGCCAAAAGTGCTGAAGGCAGATGCTGGTACTATTATCGCATCGTAATCCTTCATCGTCCGATAGATGCCTGCAACCTGATCTCGGAACGCTTCCGGATGGAGCGGGAGGCCCGCAACTTCGAGCTAGCATGGCAGGAAACGCACCGACTGGAGCGACTAGACACGCTGTCGAGGCGGCACGACGCTATTCGACAGCTTGAGCGAAAGTGCGGCGTGGTTCGTCCGCGTCGGTCAGAGAGCGTCCATGAGCCAAGTCCGACCTCGCCGCCGACCCAGACCCGCTTCACTGACTCCTCCTTGTCGATCCCAAAGCGGGACTTCAGGTTGACTGATTCCCCCACGATCTCCAGGCTAAAATCGCCTCGGCCGGAGGAGTCGCCCGGAGCGGAGCCATTCGCGCACTCAGATTTCCGCGGATTGGTACACGCAGACGGCGGCGAGGCCCTCGCCATGATAGGGGCCCGGTCCTTGTCCGAAGATACGAATACACAGGCGGCGGGGTCGACGATAATAAGCACTTTTCGCGGGAGCCAGAGGTCGTTGTCCACGGGAAGACAGCATCAGCACAACAAGCAGTCGTCCACGATGCTGGGCTTCCCCAGGCCGCTATATTCCGGCCTTCTCTCCCCCACCAATGAGCTAGGAAGGACAGAGTTGCTGGGGAAGACGATATTGGCCAACGCAAGAAGTTGGGGGAACCTCTGCCACGCGCCCTCCAGGCTCAGACTCACCAATAAGGAGGAGATAAGGCGAAAGGTGGAACAGGATAGGGCACGGGCGCTGGTCGAGAAAGATGCCAGGGTACTTGGAATACAGGGAGATGGTGAGGAATCATGTGGAGAAGTTTGGGGCGGAGGCAAGGAAGGTGGGGTACTCGCGGATGATGCTGCAAGATGCCTTCAACTACGCCACTAATGCAAAGGACAAGTTCCACTTCCATCGTGCTGGGCTCCGTGAGGAGCAGCGTCGAAGGAAGCTGGCCGGGATGGGCGAGTAGCCGGGGGAACGAATATTATACTGCTCTTCTACTCATATCACTCTGATTCACACACATACGTGAACAATGACTCCAAAATGGATAGCGCCAAATTGTGCGCATATAATGCGTGTGTGTCAATGAATGAGAGCGCCTTATTAGATGAGCTCAGCGACGTTCATGGGCATCTCGTCTATCTGGGTGGAGTAATAGAGCTCGATGTCGCGGAGAAGGCGGATCTCGGTGCTGGTGACGAAGTTGATGGCCACGCCCTTCCTTCCATATCGGCCGGACCTGCCGATGCGGTGGATGTAGAGCTCTCTGCTGAAGGGCAGATCGTAGTTGATAACCAGAGAGACCTGCTGCACATCCAGCCCGCGTCCCCAAATGTCGGTGGCAATTAGGACTCTGCTCTGTCCGGCTCGGAACTCGTCCATAATGGCGTCACGTTCCTTCTGCGGCATGTCGCCATGCATGAACGACACCGTGAAGTTTGCCTCACGCATCTTCTTCGCCAGCCACTCAACCCTGGCTCTCTTGTTACAGAAGATGACGGCCTGGGTGATGGTGAGGGTATCGTAGAGGTCGCAGAGAGTTTCGAACTTGTACTCGTCCTGCTCGACAGCGACGAAGAACTGCTTGATGCCGTCCAAGGTGAGCTCGTCACGCTTGACGAGGATGCGGACCGGGTCGTTGAGGAACTTCGTGGTCATCTCCAGGATCTCGTGCGGCAGCGTCGCGCTCACCACCACCGACTGGGTGCCGAAGGGCAGATAACGATAGATGTCGTACACCTGGTCCTTGAACCCTTTGCTCAGCATCTCATCGGCCTCGTCGAGGATGAGCATTTTGATTGACTTGGTCTTCAGCTCGCGGCGCTGGATCATGTCGTAGACCCTACCAGGAGTGCCAGACACTATGTGGACGCCGTGCTCCAGCTTCATGATGTCTTCACCCACGCTGCGGCCGCCAATGCAGCAATGAACCTATGGGACGAGGTTAAATTACATAGATGATACAAACGGTGATATTCATGGCGTCGCCCAGCGCCAGACAGACCTTCTGGTTCTGTTCGGCTAGCTCCCGCGTGGGCGACATGATGAGCGCCTGAGGCTCGCGAACGTTGAGGTCGATCATCTGCAGGGCGCCCACACAGAAGACGCAGGTCTTGCCGGTGCCACTTTGGCTCTGGACGATGACGTCGCGGCCCTTGAGGATGGGCAGAATGGCGCGCTGCTGGACCGCCGAGGGGTGTTCAAACCCGTACGCGTATATGCCTTTCAGCAGCTCCGGCTTCAGGTTCAGTTCCTCAAAGTTCTGGACCACCTTGAGATCTTCGGAAGTCTCGTAGATGAACTCCTCCTCCTTCTGGCCCGGCTTCATTGCGGCCGACTTGGCTTCCTCGCTGTTTTTCGCTTCCATTTGATTATTATATATAATTTCTGAGCGAGTTGGGATTTATGGTGGCGGTAACCCCTTTCTGAATTATTATTGTGCGATTGTTCTGTTCTGGAGTGGCTCTCGGTGGAGAGGAACATGCAGGATTGTCTCATAATATTCTTGACGATGTAGCGGGAGGTAATTATATATTATACTGCGCGGGATCAGGAACAACTGTAACGGTATATTTGTAATTGTTTGGCGCTATACCGCCGGCCGCTATGCGATTGAAGATACGTTATACAGCACTTTCAAACGTATACGCAATAACCGCACGAAATATTTTGATTTATAACGTACACCCCCGCCTAATCCAGAGAATAAAGCGCGGCTAAAGATTCAGGTTTACAATCAAATTAATGAAGACTAGCACAGGAAAGTTCAAGCTCGAGGAGAGCTTCGTGGACCAGTACCGGCTGCGTAAGGCCAACTTCGGCTTCAACGCTCTTGGGGAGATCGCGTACAAGCGCACCTACTCCCGCCTCAAAGAGGACGGCAACAAGGAGGTCTGGTTCGAGACCATCGAGCGTGTCGTCAACGGATGCTTCAACATGCAGAGACTCCACCTCGAGGAGATCGGCCAAAGGTTCGACTACGACGAGGCCCAGCGTGACGCCCAGAAGATGTACTCCAAGATCTTCGACTTTAAGTTCCTCCCACCTGGCCGCGGACTCTGGGCCATGGGCACCAGACTGACCGAGGACAAGCATCTATACGCGGCACTAAACAACTGCGCATTTGTGAGCACGGGCGGCAACCCGCCTGAGGCCTTCGTCAAGCCCTTCCTGTTCCTGATGGACCTATCCATGCTGGGCGTGGGTGTCGGGTTCGACACAAAGGGCGCAGGCTGTGTGGGAGTAAAGAGGCCCAACCCGGCCGCCAAGCGCGTCTATGTCATCGACGACAGTCGCGAGGGCTGGGTTAGTTCGGTCAGGGAGCTGCTCGAGAGCTATTTCGCGGGTAAGGGCGTGGTCGAGTTCGACTACACCAAGGTCCGCCCCGAAGGACTCGAGCTCAAAGGGTTTGGCGGCATCAGCTCCGGCCCCCAGCCTCTCAAGGACCTCCACCAGGGCATCCGCGAGGTTCTTGATAATAACACCGACAAGCCCATCACTGGTCGTTCCATCGTCGATATCATGAACATGATAGGACGGTGCATCGTGGCGGGAAACATCCGTCGCACCGCCGAGATAGCCTTCGGTGACCCCGAGGACGACGATTTCCTCAATCTCAAGAACTATAAGATACACCCGGAGAGGGCGTCGTACGGGTGGACGAGCAACAACTCGATTTTTGCGAAGCTGGGCATGGACTACAGCAAGGCGTGCAGCAACGTGCGCTATAACGGCGAGCCCGGCTTCTGTTGGCTGAACAACATGAGGGCGTATGGACGGATGTGCGAGCCGCCCAATTTCCGCGACCAGAAGGCGGCCGGCGGGAACCCGTGCCTCGAGCAGACTCTCGAGTCCTTCGAGATGTGCTGTCTCGTCGAGACCTTCCCCTACGCTCACTCCAGCTACGAGGAGTTTGAGGAAACCCTGAGGTGCGCCTTCATGTATGCCAAGACTGTGACGCTGGGACTGTCCCACTGGCAGGAGACCAACGACGTGATCTCGCGGAACAGAAGAATTGGCTGCTCCATGAGTGGCATCGCCCAGTTCCTAGGCAGGTACGACCTGCACACCCTCAAGGAGTGGGCGAAGAAGGGGTACGACTACATCCAGACCTGCGACGAGCAGATCTCCAAGCGCTTCCAGATCGCGCGCTCCATCAAGACCACCTGCATAAAGCCCAGCGGCACGGTCTCGCTCCTGGCTGGGGCCACTCCGGGTCTCCACTATCCCGAAAGCCAGTACTACATCAGACGTGTGAGGATCTCTAAGAACAGCGACCTGTACGAGCCGCTGGTCAAGGCAGGCTACAAGGTTGAGCACGACACCTACGCCAAAGAAGCGGCCGGCATGGTCGTCGAGATCCCGGTCTGCGTCGGAACTAACGTGAGGACTATCAAGGAGGTGTCCATGTGGGAGCAGCTGGAGCTCGCGGCTTTCCTCCAGGAGAATTGGGCTGACAACCAGGTGAGCTGCACCATCCAGTTCGACCCTGAGACTGAGGGCCCCATGCTGACCTATGCGCTCAACTACTTCCAGTACAGACTGAAGGGAATCAGCTTCTTGCCAAAGCTGAACCCGGCGGACCACGTCTACGTCCAGCTGCCGTACGAGCAGATCACCGAGGAAAAGTACCACGAGATACTCGGTGGCATACATGAAATGAGCACCGAGCAGTCCCCCAGCAAGGACGCTGTCGACGCCAAGGCTGAGAACTTCTGCGACGGAGACAAGTGTCTGGCACAGTTCGGCACCACCGCTTCTTGAAGAGACTGCCATGATTGTTAGTCGATCACTTTATCGTATCGTAATCTTAAATACGGGAGTGTCCGAATGCATAACGTGCACACATATATACTGCTATTATGAGTGATTCAAACGAAAGCGGCGCCTGCCACTGTGCTACACTGTAGGTCGATGTGATAAACCTGAATCAAGGATCCACACTATGAGTCCCCCGGGACCGTGGTAAATTATTACAAAAAATGAAGGGAACAAAGCAGACTTCCTCCACCCTGCCGAAGCAGGAGCAGAACACGCTCGATCAGGTTCTGGTACGAGGCCGGCCTCGAGCAGGAATCGTGTAGAAACTGTACGAGTCGCGTGAGTACGCCAAGGCGCTGAAGAAGGCCGATGAGATCCTCGCCCACCATCCTGACCACCCCGGTACTTTTTCCTGCTTGCCGTAACACCGATAGATACGCTCTCCATCAAGTCCCTCTGTCTCTACTATCTCAAGCGCAAGGACGAGGCCGTCGCTACAGTCAAGCAGGTTTGCACCTCCACTTCCAGCCCGCGTAGGCAATGCTCAAGAACATGACCAACTCGACCTGCTGGCACTCTTACGGCCTCATCTCCCAGAATGAACGGGACTACGAATCAGCCCGCCGGTCGTTCCAGTTTGCCCTGAAGTTCGACAAGGAGAACATGCAGATCCTCCGCGACCTCGCCATCGTCCAAATGCAGCTGCGCGAATACGGACCGGCCTGCTCCACCTGCAACGACCTGCTCGTGAACAAGCCTCTGCAGCTTCACTGGCTTCTCTTCGCCGCGGTCTCCTTCCTGGTGAGGCTCTGAGTTGCTCATGCGAGACGATAGAACGGGGAATTCGACAAGGCGTACAAGCTGACGGGCTCTTACATGCGCACCACCAAGGCCCTGACCCCGCCCGAACTCAACGAGGCCCTCGCCTTCCAGGCCAACTGTCTGTTTGCGGCCGGAAAACATGCCGAGGTCCTTGCCTTTCTCAAGGAGAACGAATCGTACTGTTTTCCGCATCGATCAAGTCATAGGAAGCTGAAGGACAAGGAATTCTTATACCGCCGGAGATACGACTCGCATATGGCCCGCGGCGAGTTCGATCCTTGCAAGGAAATCGCTGAGTAATCCCGCGTATCGCGATTCCGTCCGTAGGATCCTAGTGAAGAGGAACCCGGACGATCACGGAAACTATGAGCTGCTACTGAAGGCGAACAAGGTTGATCCTGCGAAGACAGGATACACTGAGGCCGAGGCGACGTTGATAGCCAAGCTGCTGGATGGTACGAGAGTCGCAATGGTGACGTGTGTAGAGCAGGCGAAGAAGCACCCCAAGTGCGGCGTGCCCATGCGTCTCATGCTGAAGTACTTCCAGGGTGAGGCTTTCACGAAGAAGTTCGACGAGTACATCCAGCACGCCACCGCCCGCGCCGTCCCCTCGCTCTTTGTCAGCATCAAGCAGCTGTATGTGGAGCCGAAGAAGGTGCAGGCGATCGAGGACCTGCTGTCGAAGCACCTCGTCTCGCTGCGATCGAACGGCACTTTCGCGGGGTCGGAGACCGAGCAGGATCCCATGGTCTTCCTCTGGCTCCTGCTCTTCGCAGCCCAGCACTACGACACCAAGAAGGACTACAAGCAGGCGCTGATACTGATCGACGAGGCTATCGAGCACACCCCCACATTGGTTGAGGCCTATACAGCGAAGGCACGCATATTGAAGCACATGGAGGACTTCGCCAAGGCCGCCGACACGTACGATCTGGCCAGGAAGCTCGATCAGGCGGACAGATACCTCAACGCCAGGTGCTCGAAGTACCTGATCCGCGCGGGCAAGGTTGAGGAGGCCGAGAAGATGATGGCCCTCTTTGCCCGCGAGATCAACAGCGAGCTCAATGTCCACGAGATGCAATGCATGTGGTACGAACTGGAGCTGGGCGCCGCGTATGCCAAGAAGAAGCAGCTGGCCAAGTCCTACAAGATGTACAAGTACGTCCAGCAGCACTTCGACACGATCTACGACGATCAGGTAACCTCCCCAGCACACGCTGCTAGTTTGACTACCACAACTACACTCTTCGTAAGGGCAACCTAAATGACTACATGAACATGGTCAACTGGGAGAACCGCCTCTACGCCCACCGCTACTTCGCCCGTGGCGCTGCCGGGCTCCTCAGAAGCTATATGAGCATGGCGGAGCTTTCGGCCAAGGCCGCCAAGTCGCCCGAGGAGACCAAGGAGATGGAGACTATCGACGTCAAGGCCCCGCTCGAGGAGGCCGCGAAGTTTGCGGTCAAGGCACTCAAGTTCCACAGCGAAAACGTTGAGCTGCACCAGCTGGCTGCTAGGGTCTACATTCTGCAGGGTAACTTCACGATGCGCGATGTGGCCATTATAGAGAAGTGGGACCTGGCCGTCAAGTCGCTACTCTTCATAAAGGCGCAGAAGGCCGAAGAAAAGGAGCTCGTTGACATGTACTTCGACAAATGTATCCCTGATGAAACCATGTCTCACGAATAGTCGGCAAGAGCGACAAGAAGAAGATCGACCCGAAGGCTCTGGCCGCGATCGAGGCTGACGCCGCAAAGCTGAAGGCATAATTCACTCCTTCATTACGACTTGACTTCACGAATTGCTGCTAGTCCCCCAATAAAGGACGAAGCAAAAATAACCACAATCTCGATCCACGAAATAAAGATGCACAACAGCAACAATCCTATCAGACCGTCCCCACGCAACCAGCCACACCTCTTCCAAATGCATTTCTCCCTTCTCACCCTCCCGCTAGGATCCAGGCAAATGTCCACAAAATCGCTTCGCCGAAGGCTGGCCTGACCAAGAAGTCCCTCACATTGCGGCAAACCCGGGCGGCGCCCTCCTCTCCTGCAAGAGTGGCTCGAACAGTCGGACACACACAGCTGGTCCGCAGGATCAGACACATCAATCAGGAGCTGTCGGTCCTCTCCCGCAGCGCGCAGGTGTCCGACTCCAACACCGGAAGAGATCGCAGTCCTCAGGGCGACCTCCACTCCCAGGTCCGGCGCTTCATCTTCAAGCACAGGAAGGACATGTCGAGGGCTGAGCCGCATGGGCAAAAACAGCAAAGAAAGGAGAGAGGATCGTTCGCTGAGTTCGTGCAGGACAACTCGAGCTGTCGTGCTGATCCATACTTTGACTGCGGCGGGAAGGAAGAGAAGCCGGTGGGAGACGTGCTTGACTTAGAGCTCAACGGGAAGGCGACGGCGCGGTTCGGCCAGCAGCAGTGGGAGCATGGCGCGATGGCGGAGAGCAGGGCGATTCAGAGAGGGGATGAGAGTCCGCACGAGGTGGAGGTGCGGGTGCTCTGTGACAAGATACACAGACTGGAAACGGCGGTTGAGGAAAAGGACGAGGTGCTGCAGGGCATGGAAAAGCGACTGGCAGAACTGCTGGCAACGAACGGGGAACTAGAGCGGGAAAATGGCTGTCTTGGCGGGGATGAAATCGAGAACGAGAGCAGCAGCTGGAAGGAGGACGACTTTGTCGATCTTAAACAGGGATAAGAGTCGGTATATGTTTTTGACTAGCTCGCAGGCGGTCCTGAGTCGCGGAGAGTGCAGACTGGATGGCTCTTCCGCGCG
>QFZN01006035.1_pt1 | contig 13217 bp, 12 predicted proteins | sample 1740101 | NCBI WGS metagenome assembly QFZN01 (sample SAMN09210849, study PRJNA391713) | Ciliate metagenome, whole genome shotgun sequencing project. | isolation source: combination of 50 Heterometopus sp. ciliate cells from an enrichment culture... | host: Heterometopus sp. ...
CCCCAACACCCCAAAACCCCATGTGCTGTGAGTTGTACAGAGCATGGATGCGATGAAGGATGATTGCATCGTTCGCTCTTCGTCCGTAATACCGAAAATAACAACTAAAAAAGATGAAGGTCTTAGTTGTTAACGCACAGTCCGCCACAAAACCCGGCCAACAGCGCTTCAACATGTTCTACTCAGCGGTTTTCGACGTATCCGCAGCCGAGCCACATTTCGTAGGCATTCGAGGCACACCAGCAAACTTCTCCCTCCGGCCCCGAGCTCATCGTCCGTACCCCCGAGAGTCTCGGCGAATTCCTCCCCGGGTCCGACTCAGATCCAGAAGCAAAAACTGTGCGCGAATCCGCTGACCGGAGAGTAGAAATTCGGCCGCCTCGACCTAGTTCTGATTGACGGCGACCCTGATCTGCTTCCCTGGGAGCACCGCGCGCGGAAAGTACGTTTTTGCTTAGCGAATAGAACAGATAGGAGCGATATTCAGTCTTTGCCAGAAGGCCGACAAGCCGCTTCTTGTTTCAGGGTGTGGGATGCAGATGCTCGCCTACTTTTGCGCCACAGAATACTCAGATCTTAAAGTCATAAACGGAGAGGAGAAGGGAGGAGAGCTGCAAACGATACAGGACGTGGATCCCAGTCAGTTTGGCCCTGGAGATGTGTTTCTCGACTGCGAGACCGGCGACTTCTACGTTCCCAACTCGGACAGAAAGCGTATCGACAAGCAGGAAGACTGCTGGGAACCCGCCGGAAACGTGGGCCTGCACAAAATTCGGACCGATCCCGACCCCCTCACGCCCGAGAAGAGTCGGCGCAAGAGACCCACGGGAACCGAGACGTCTGCTCGAATAAGAAACATGCACGTCCACTATTGGGCCTTCTCGGGCTTCCACGATGCTGTGTTCCGGGTCTGTTGCCGCAGCGACTGGGACGTCCATCCTGTCGTCGGCGGAAAGGCCTACACCATCCTGGCAGAAACAGACCGCGGCCCCGTGGCGGCAGAGCGGGGGAACACGCTGGTACTGCACTTCGGCGTCGACCAAAAATATCGCGAGTCCGTCGCGATCCTGCAAAACTACATCTGTCGACTGTGTGACCGAACACACACGATTCCTGCCCCGAATCGGCGGATTGGACGAAACGGCCCGCGGTCAACCAGCTTTTGTTGCGATCCGGCCGGAACAGCAATGAAGCAGAGCCTGACCATGTGCGGCGAAGAGAGGCAGCAACCGACCGTGAGAGTGTTCCGGCCGTGCGGCTGGCCGGGGACGAATCGTAGGCGCGGGATAATGCTGATCGGCGATGTCACCATGGATGAGGGTAAGGCGACTCCGGAGCAGAGACCAAGCACTTCCTTCTCCATGTGTCGAGGAGGACACGACAAAGCTAAGGCGAATCTGCGGGGAGCCCCTGTGCGAAGTCTGAGTATTCATCCGCCTCCCGCAGCTGAGGACCTGTTGACTAAATATGCGGAAATCGCACGAATCCTGCACCCGCGTCTGGGGGCCGGACACCGGCGAGGACATAAGAAGAAGTCGCTGCCTGCGAATGAGATTGCGGCGCAGCCGGCGATAAGGAGAATGCGGCTGTCTGAGGCCCCGCCGTGTCGATACAAGGAGTTCGAACGAGTAAGGCGGCAGGTTGAGGAAGAGACAATGCATCCTAAGCAAAGTCCGTATCTGAGCGAGATCGAGCAGAGGATATTGGAACAGCGGGAAGGCCGGAGGAAGTGGATCACTCCCAAGGGCTTTCGCAACTTCTGTGGATCGAGCACGTACAAGATGTTGGACGCATGCGTGGTGGGCAAGGAGCCATCGTCGCCGGTGGCCTGCCACAGATTCCGAATGGTCGATAAGTCTAGGTGGCTCGCCAACAATTTTAAGTTTTGACGCAGATCGACCTTGTGCTGTGGCAAGGGGATGCGCCACACTGAGAGTCATAACCTGCAATGAATTTGTGATCTGCACTAAGCTTTTCTGAATGAAACGACCTGACTTCGCGTGGTGTCCTCGTGTTCCCTCGGCCTTTCTGTCGCGTTTCCCTTAGAGAGATTGCGACTTTTCTTCTTGCCCTTCTTCTTCGCCTTCGGCTGTGCGTCGAACTTGCGGAGACACTTCTGCAGTCCCTCAATGAGCTGCTGCTGTTGCTTCCTCAGCGTTTCTGAGGCCTCATACTTCTCTTTGAGCGTTTTGCATTCCGCCCTTGCGATCTGGCAGTCTTTTATCGCCCCCTCGTATTTCTTCTTCCATGTTGCGGCCTCCTTCTGCAGTCTGTTTTCTCCGCCCATCGGCGGCTTCTGTCGCGGTCGTGTGCTTGGTCTGGCCCTCGATGTTTCTCTTCTCGTGCGTGGCTCCCTGGAGGTTCCCGACAAAAGCTTCGGCCGCTGCGTGTCCCATGTGTGCGGCAGCGTAGACTTCGTGCCGATGTGTCCGGGCGGGGGAATCGCTGTGCTCTCGAAGCTGTTGACGAATTCTGTAAGAGGATTGCGGTCAAACATGTGTCGCTGCTGGTCGTGCCGTTCCCTGTCTGAGACCACGGTCTCCCTCGGGGCGGCCGTTCCGCTATCGTGCCAGAGCTTAGACTCGAGGAGCCGGATCTTGTCCTGAAGGGTGTCAAGTTCGAGTTTCATGCGCGAATTTGTGATGTTGGAGCGGGAAGGGGTGCTGCTGTCGTGCAGATTGCGGACACTGATTGGCTCAGCGGGATGGTCCAGGGCAGCGTTGAGCCTTCGGGTGTTGTTCTCGAATTGTTTCAGCTGCATCAAGGCGGTGGCTTTTATCTTCAATTTAAATTTACATTTCGACACTTTAACGATTCATTAGTGAGCCTATCTAATTTATTTGTTTTGTTGGAAAATTTAGTTATACACTGCGGTATATAGATGCATAAACTCTTAAGGCTATATTAGCCTGATATCGGCCATGAGTTATATAAATACGAACATGGATATGCGCATGGAAATAGAGAACCAGGTGATTGAGGCCGCTGACTACAAGAAGTCGCCCCTCAACTTCGAGCTGCCAAATTCGGACTACAGATGGATGAGCCAGATAAAGCCTGCACTCGTCCTCCTGCAGAAGGGCGGGGCACAGACGCTGCGGCAACTGCACTTCTACATTAGCCGGTTCGTGTACATTTCGGGCTGCGGAAATCTCGCCTCGCTCTCGACCCTGGAGACCCTTTACCGCGGCAAGGACGCCCACATGGCCGCCTTCTTCACCCACCTCCTTCCTGCCATCGCCTCTCTCGCACTCAGCATTGAGACACACTTCCCGGCGGGCAGACTGGCCGTGATCCCCAAGGACCAGAAGATGCTTCTCCGGGTCCATCGTCGTGCTGTTGCCAGCATAGTTGCGTGCAGCTTCTTCTGTCTCCTCAAGGAGAAGCAGAAGGGCGTCGAGATGATCGATTACAACATGATTCTGTTGCATGAGGTCTTCAGCGAAAACGTGATGCAGAGCAAGATCCTCTCATATCTGCAATACTTCATCTCCGTGACTAACAGATCCCCGGAAGGCCATATACTGGTGGGTCGCAACACCGCGAAGGAGAACGTGCACTCGACCTACGCCAACTCGAAGGCTCGGATGAAAGAGGTCGTGGTAAAGGATGCGGGCGGGATAGAGGACTCGGTGGAGGCTGTGCAGATCGACTTCGCCAACGAATATATCGGCGGCGGATGCATGGAGGCCGGCTGCGTTCAGGAGGAGCTCATGTTCCTCAAGTGTCCCGAATTGCTCGTATCGAGGGTGCTCAACACTGTCATGGGACCTAAGGACGCGATATACATCAAGGGCGTCGAGCAATATACGAGACTGGAAGGCTACGGGTGGGACTTCGAGTTTGCGGGGCCAGAGAAGGATCCCTTGATGAACGTGAAGTGTGGGACAGTGATAGACAGGGACATAGTCGCCATCGACGCCATCTGCTTCTCCGGGTCCAGCGCCAACCAGTACTCCCACGACTCCATCCTCCGCGAACTCACCAAGGCCCATTCCGGCTTCTCCGCCAGTCTAGAATTTAACATAAACTGCAAGAAGCCGATATCGACCGGGCGCTGGGGCTGCGGCGCCTTCCGGGGAGACTCGCAGCTGAAGTTCGTGATTCAATGGCTAGCGGCGTCGCAGGTGGGGAAATCCATGGTGTTCTACAGGAAGGGCGACCACGAGCTGGAGGCGGCCGAGAAAGTCGTGGGCAAGCTCGGCGGACTCGGCGTGGGTGAACTCTACGAATGGCTTGTGAAGAGACTGAAGGAGCGGCATGAGGGCGTTTCCGTCTTTGAGGCGTTGCTAATGTGATCGATATAGGTAACGCGATATTTGCTACGGTTTGAGAGCCGTCCCTGCTAACGTTCGCACATTTCACCCTATGGTGAATATGCACCGTGAAATTTCAGTGGCCATAAATCCCCAGTGGTGCCACATGGCTATTATAATATCGTTGATGCAAGGGAAGAAGGCGAAGCAAGAGAAGGGTGTGAAGCACAAGACCTGGAAGGGCAAGTTCGAAACTAGCACGACCACTGTGGACTATTTCCCCCGCGGCGGACAGGCGGAGGAACCGACTGCGAAATCTAAGTCGAGAAGGGCTGCAGCCGCCTCAGCGGAGGCCGAAGCCGACGACTTCCTCTTTAACAAGGCGCCGATGAAGGTGTTCAAGAAGAAGCGCAACACATTCGAGGTCGGCAGCTCCGACCAGCCAGAGCAGAAGAGGAGGAAGGACAAGAAAGACACGAAGTCGCAGGAGCCCAGCGGCGAGCCCCAGTCCGATGACGATGTCGACATTTTGGGAACCCACGAGGGCCCCCTCGAGCCCGTGAGCAAGAGGGCGAAGCTGGAGCAGCCATCGGCAGGAAGCATGTCTCGCATCAGACGACTCGTATTTTCCACTGATGGTAACCCCGCAATAGAGAATACAAAGAGGATGCCTGATGCTGACAGCGGTGCTGGAGGTGACCAAGTATTATATCATCGTCAACTTCGGCCGCAACAAGAAGGGCTACATTTCTGCCACCGACATCCCTGTACCGCTCAGTTGTGCTAACCTACATAGGGCTTCCAGCAGACCTCTAAGAAGCTGGCTCCGGGCGACTTCATCACCTGCACTGTTGTGCAGGGCGAGGGCACGGACTACAGGAAGGAGAGTGGGAACCTGAACCGCAAGATGCAGCTTACGATGAACCCGCACGTGTTCAACGCGTGCCTCAACGTGGACGCAGTTACGCCCAACATGATTCTCCCAGCCTACGTCGCTTCTGTTGAGGAGAAGGGCTGCCTGCTGGAACTCGGGCTGGCCGACGGCACCCAGGGCTTTATCAAGCACGAGGGCGAGGTGGAGAAGCTGGAGGAAAAGCAGTGGATCCTCGTCAACGTTCTCAGTGTGAACAAGAAGACCAAGGTGGCCACATGCACCTTCGTGTCCAGCTCCCAGGCCCACGAGGCCATGATGGTATACAACGACAAGGTGTCGCTGGAGACGGTCAAGCCGGGCGCGCTGGTGCTGGGAACTGTGAAGCAGGTACTGACCAACGGAGTCTACGTGCAGTTCCTCAAAGGGCTCGAGGGCACCGTGTTCCTCGACCACCTCAAGAAGCCGCTCAACGAGTACGCCAAGGGCGCCAAACTCTCCCTCCGAGTCGTTATGGTCGACATCGCCAACAAGGTGGTCAGTCTGTCGGAGAAGGACCACATGGTGCGGTTCCTGCCGCTGCGGGAGGCGAATCTGCCCGTGAAGATTGGGTCGTGCGTGAGCTCGGCGACCGTGATGTCCAACGCGTACGGTGGATCGTACTTCCTGGCCGCCAAGCTGCCCAAGCCGTTCAGCATCTTCCTGCACAAGTCGCGTATGGAGCAGCCGGTGAAGAAGGGCGAGGAGGCCAAGGAGGAGAAGAAGGAGGATCCCGGCTTCAAGTCCGGCGACGTCGTCAAGTCGGTCAAGGTGAAGGAGTTCAACTACTTCGACGGAGTCTACCTGGCGCTCCTGGACTCGGCACCTGCTGAGCTGGTCACATGGCAGAACATCGAGGTCGGCCAGATCCTCACTGCAACCGTGGACAAGGTGGTGGCTGGCGATCCCAAGAAGGGACCGCACATTCTGGTGAAGATCAACCAGTTCCTCAGCGGAGTGCTCCCCCTCGAGCACATGGCGGACCGGCCCATGGCCCACATTCCTGAGAAGCTGGCCCAGGCCGGGAAGCAGATCACTGTGCGCGTGTTCTCTGTTAGCAAGCTAACCAAGACACTGATTCTCACGAAGAAGAAGCTGTTCATGAAGGAGCAGACGCCCACGATAAAGAACAGGTCCGATGCGGAGGCTGGACTAGAAGTCTACGGCGTGGTGGGCAAGGCGCTGGAAGGCGGGTACATCATCAAGTTCATGAACGACATCGTGGGCTTCCTTCCCAATGACGAGCTCAGCGAAGAGAAGTCGCTGACGCCAGGACAGACCGTGAGAGTCTTCGTGGGCTACAGCAACGTCAAGCAGAACAAGATCGGCCTGTCGATGACAGCAGAAGGCGCGAAGAAGCTGGCCACCAAGCAGCCGTCGCACTCTGACGACTTCAAGCAGATCTTCGCCCATGTCGCAGCTGACCTCAACGTGGAGCTGCCCGAAGAGGCGCGCAGTGCCTTGGCCGTTGGTCAGGTCTACTCCTTCCGTCCCATCGACCCCGCTCATGAACAGAGTCTCAAGCATGATCCGGAGAGCTACCTCATCTTAAAAACCGTGGGCCTCCCCAACAATTTCTATGTTCATGTTCCCAAGTACCATCTGAGCGACTACAAGCAGCTCAGCGAGAAGCTCTTCGATATCGTCGTGGGAAATGTCGCCACCGAGCGCGATTTCAAGGGGGTGATAATCAACATATTGGAGCCGCACAACACCATCATCGTGTCGCTCAAGTCTTCTCTGGTTGTGGCCAAGGACACCGGCAAGTTCCCAGGAGAGTACGAGGAACTCAACGAGGGCGAGGTCTACCAGGGCTACATATCGAGCGTCATCGACAAGGGTGTGTTCGTGAACTTCATGGGCAACCTTCGTGCCTTCCTCTCCAATGCCGAACTCGAGAACAGCTTCGACAAGGCGAAAGTCTGCTGGGCGGGCAAGTCTATCAAGACTGCCGTGGCCCGACTCAACCGCGAGGACCAGCACGTCTACCTCTCCACGAAGTTCAACAAAATCTACGCCGGATTCGGGACGGGGAGCGGGGAACAGAAGAAGGTGCAGCGGGCGATGATGGAGGAGCTGGCGGAGAACGTGAAGCGTTTCTACGAGGAGCTGGTGTACGTGGAGAACTGCCATGCCGACAAGGCTGGGCTGGGCGAGCCCTGGAAGTCGGTCCACTACGGCGACTATGTTACCGGCAAGGTCCAGATGATAAAGGTAGCTTTGCTGTCTGATTCGCGAATAGGAGTACGGTGTGATAGTTCAGATCGAGGGTAAGGAGCAGATGACTGGCTTCATCATGAACGAAAACAAGCGGAAGAAACAGGAATATGAGGTCGGACAGACGGTGACGGCAAAGATCCTGGATATAGACAAGGAGCGCAAGCTACTGGATCTATCGCACAGTAAGCACTTCCCTGAACTCGCAAAACCTTCCTCCAAACGCGGGTTGGCCAGCTGCCAGCACCAAGAAATACTACCTACTGTCCAACAATATATAACTAAGTTCCCCAAGGCGAAAGCCGTGAGGGCGCAGGTGGAGTTGGTGAAGGAGTCGTACGCGATAGTGTCGCTACCGACTGTGGACTGCGTATTGGCGATGGTCCCGATCCGGCTTTTCAACCAGGACGAGAAGGAGACTCTGCTCAATCGACTGAGCATCGGACACACGCTGGACGTAAAGATCTGCGGCTACTCGACCCAGCACGAACTGATGTTCGCTGTCCCCGCCCTCACAAACCTGCGCAAGATCTGGGACACCGACAAGGCCGAATCCGCCGGCACCGAGGAGTCCAAGCACAAAATGTCCGACGTCGATCTCAGCATCGACACTCTCGCTGTTGGCCAGAAGATCACCGGGAAAGTCAGCAGCGTCCAGGGCTTCGTGGCCTTCGTCCACGTTAACCGCAAGATGTGAGCTAGTGCGAAATAAACCATGGGGATAGATGCGGAAGATTGCACAAGGCACAGTGCGGGACCGGGGCGAAGTTCGCGGAACTGCACAAGGACTCGAAGATCACCGCATACATCCTCAACGTCGCAAAGAGCGAGGAGAAGGGGACCTGCAAGATCGACCTGGGCCTAGAGGCTGCCAATCCGCTGGCGACCCTGAAGAAGGGCGACAAGTGTGTGGGAGTGGTGAGGACCGTGCAGTGGGACAGTTCGTTCCCTCTTATGCTGGAACTATCGGGATACCTCAGGGCCTCGGTGTACTTCCACGACATGATCAAGGACCCCGCAGAGCTGGAGGCCTTCATGAAGAAGACCAAGGAGGGTACCGTGGTCACCTGCTATTCTCGCTTCGATGCCTCCGCGATCGGCAAGGTCAAGGAAAAGGGGAAGGAGCGCCTGAGAGTGAGTCTGAGGGACGACTGGGCTGCGGCTGAAAAGCAGGAAGAGTTCAAGGTCGGCGACCTGGTGGTTTGCAGGTGCATGAACACCAAGGCTGGACACGGGGCGGCAGTGCAGCTCACGGAGAAGAAGACCGGACTGGTGGACATCACCGAGACCAGCGACGAGTTCAGCGCTGCTCCTCTCGAGGCCATCGCAAAGAGAGGAGTGTTTGCGGCAAGAGTGGTGGAGACGGTGATGGGACCTGACGGGAAGTCGGTGGCCAAATATCAGTTATCCGCCCGCAAGTCGCTCCTGGACGGCAAACTCTGGAAGATTCTCCAGACCGCTAGCACCTACGAATTCCAGCAGCACTTTGAGTACATCAGCGAGGAGGGCGACATGCGTGCCAAGATCCTCAAATAGTATCCTATTGTGCATAAAAACGCGATAGCGGGGTCGAGTGGATCCAGCCGGGCATGGTCGGTCTGGGCTATGTGAGCAACATAAACGACAAGGGCTGTTTCATCAAGGTGTCGCCAAAGCTGACGGTGAGGGCGTCGCTGCGGGAGCTAACCGACAAGGAAATGCCGAACCCTCTGTCGATGTACAAGGCTAACGACCTGGTGCTGTTCCGCATCACGTCTGCGGTTGAAAACAAGAAGAAGGTGGGCGATAAGCTGATCAACGTATCCCTGCGGGAGAGCATCATCAAGTACGGATTGACGCTCAGTCTTCGCGACCTCAAGCCTGGTCAGGTGCGGCCCTGCATTGTCAGAAAGCGCGAGTCGCCTTCCCACCTCTGGGTCCAGATCAAGGGCTCGTGCCTGCTGGGAGTGACCAAGAACGCCCCCGAGGACCTGATAGAGGGCGAGCTGATAACGTGCAAAATCGAGAAGATCGAGACCGAGGAGGGCGAGAAGCGTGCCAAGATCAAGCTGCTGTTCCAGGAGAAGGCTGACACCTCTTCCGAGCCGAGCAAGATAGAGGAGCTGTACAACAGGATCGCACTGGAGCGGAAGCAGGAACACGAGGCCGTGGCGGCCCAGTCTGCACCCATGACCGACGTGGCAGCGGCCCAGCCGATCCTCGTCGAAAAGGAGGGCGATGAGGAGAAAAAGGCTGAGCCCGAGCTGAAGCCGGATGAGCTGGAGGCTATCGAGGAAATCAGCAAGCCCAAGGAAGCGGGCGAAGAGGAGGGTGATGAGTCTGAGGGAGAGCCTGTGATCCAGGAGACCCTACACGAGGAGGACGATGAGCCCATGCGAGAGGATAAGGCCGAGGAGGCATCGAAAGTGGAGCCGATGAAGATCGACGAGCCGGAGAAGAAGGCGGAGGAAAAGAAGAGGGAGCCGACGATGACCCTGAAGGAGAAGATCCGGGAGGAGAAGCGGGTGCGGAAGATCGAGAAGCAGAACGCATCTCAGACCGCCCAGACGCCGCAGTCCATTGAGGACTTCGAGAAGCAGGCCACAGCAGAGCCCAACAGTTCGCTTGTGTGGCTGCAGTACGTGGCCTTCATGCTCGACCACGCCGGCATCGATTCTGCCAGAAGAGTAATGGAGCGGGCGATCAAGACCGTGGACATGACGCGCATGCAGGAGAAGCTCAACCTGTGGATCGGCTACCTCAACCTTGAGAGCACCTACGGCTCTGTCGAGACTCTCCAAGCGTATCTTCACTCGTGGCTATGTGTCGAATAGTGTGGCCGAGAAGGCGGTTGCTGTTAACGACAACAGGAAGGTCTACGAGGCGCTGGCGAATATATACTTCGAGAGCAAGAGATTCGGATACGCGGTGGACGTGTACAAACTGCTGGCGAAGAAGTACTTCGACGACCCGACGGTGTGGAGCCAGTACACAGACGCCATGTTCCGCATTGACCAGATCCGCGCCGACGCCAAGCACGAGGACCACGACAAGGTCAAAGAGCTCGAGGCCGCCACCAAGCCGAGAGACATCCTTTCTCGCGCCCTCCAGGCTCTCGATAAGAAGAAACATGTGGACATGATCGTCAAGTACGGCCAGCAGGAGTACAAGTATGGAAACGTGGAGAACGGCAGGACGATGTTCGAAGGAGTGGTGAGCAGTTTCCCCAAGAGAACGGACGCGTGGGGCGTGTACATTGACATGGAGGTCAAGTATGGCAAGAGCAACAAGGAGTACGTGCGGAACCTATTTGAGAGATGCATAAAGCTCAAGCTGAAGGAGAAGAAGATGCAGTTCTTCTTCAAGAAGTACCTCGACTACGAGCTGGCCAACGGCACGTCCAGCACCGTTGAGGTTGTCAAGCAGAAGGCGAAGGACTACGTAGAGTCGCAGCAGTTCCCAACGGCACCGAAGCCCGCATCATCCTAACCCTATCTTGACGCACTCTTATCGTTATTCACACTGCGGCCCACACCTTCGCGTGATGTGATGGCAGACTGTTGTCACCTCACCATGTGCGAAGCCGACGCTGCAGCAAATCTAGCAATAATAGCGAACAAAAATCATTTCGCAGTAGTAGTAGCAGTCGCCTTCTTGGAGCCGTCGGCCGGATGCTGGGACGAATTCCGCCGGTGGAACCTCGCCTGATTCTTCCTGGAAACGATGGGACTGCCGTAGTTGCCGAACTCTGTTACGGGGGCGTAGGTCCCCGGCCCAGGAACGCCCTTCCCGGAATCAATAGTGTTCATCCTGTCGGCACGGCCACGGGAGAAGCGGCGGGCGAGCGAAGCCTTTAGAGTGAAAAGGAAGTATTCGCCGTTCGCAGATATCGTCCCCTTCAGCGGGTAGTAGCCCGGCCCCGGCACCTCCGACCTCATTGCACCTTCAGGGTGAAAGGAAATTTCTTACTCTTGAAGCGCTTGGAACGCGGCGGGTTGAATGAGGGCGCAAGCGAGTTCCTGTACTTCGAACAGAAATAGCTCCCCTTGGCGTCGATGCAGCACGCGTCCCCGTACGTCCCGGGTCCCGGACTTCTCTCCCGTATGTTGCTAAGACCTACCGTAGGAGTGAGCTACCGCGAAACGTGCTGTTGTTCTTGAGGCGGCCCTTGAGCGTGAACTTCCTCCCCTCGGTGCCGATTATCGTTGACAAGGGATATTTGCCGGGACCGGGAATGAGGTCGTCGGACTTTCTCGGCTGTAGGAAGGACTTGGCACTTTCGCCGTTGCGGGAGCCCGCGCCGAAGGAACAGGTACGGTGCTGCAGCACTACCTTCTTGAAGGACTCCATGGCATCGTACGCGCCGGGCGTCGGCCCCTTCTCTATCTCTTACGATGGATTGTGGGAAGGGATACTGATAGGGGCGAGGGAGGGCCGGCTTCCTCGGCCAAAGGAAGGGATTCGGCCGCAGCGGGGCGCGGGGGCGTCGTAGTATTCTTTCATACAACTATTGAAGTCTGAGAGGAGGAAGCGGAACTAGGGAGTGCGAGGCTTGCTGAATCGGCCAGCCTTGGAGAAGGAGAACATCTGCTTAGTGGGCGAAGTGTTCAGCGGCGAACGGTTCACCTGCATAGGGTCAACGTCTCTCGCAGTTGTTGTCGACATTAACAGCGGTGTAAGAATCTTAATAATAAAACTATCCGCTTCGCACGCTATACCGGCAGTTGTCCCCACAACAATTCATTATTTCGTAGCTAAAATACGCACAGAGTATTAGGGGCTGATTATGCACTATTGTTTTATGTCCTCGCAGAAGTACTGGTTACTTTTGTACTTCTCGAAGAGCAGCTCCTTTGTGCTCAGCCTGAAGTCCCTCTTCACGTAGACGAGGTCTAGCTTGTCCCACTCCTTGGTGCACAGCGGACTCTCCAGCAGCTTTTTGGTTGTAGGACGACTATCGGGATCGTCCCGAAGACATTGCTCAATGGTCTGCAAACACGCGGCGCTGGTCAGCGTTCCTGCTGTGATCACGAATTGTCCTGTTTTAATCAGGCTCATCATGTTGGCGCTCCTGAACGGGTACTCGCCGAACACAAGCTTATAGAGCAGGATGCCGAGGGCCCAGATGTCCACGGCGGAGGTGTAGGGGAGGCCTTGGTGGAGTTCGGGGCTCATCATCACCGGGGTGCCGATCATGGTCCCCATCATCTGCCCCTGGTCCGCGTCCCGCGCGAATCCCAGGTCGCTTATAACAGGGAAGACCTGGCCGTCACGGAGCTCGAGGAGGACATTATCGGTCTTCATGTCCCGATGCACAATCTTGTTTGCGTGGAGGTGGTTCAGTCCCTCGACTATCCCCCTGAAAATATGCGGCACCTCGTACGCGGGCAATGTCGTTCTGATATATGACTCGAGAGTGCCGAGAGCGTAGAATTTGGTGTAGATGTAGAGCGCATCGTCGTCCTCGTAGACGTCCTCGACATGGAGAAGATTGGGGTGAGCCATCTCTTTGAACCGTAGAGCGACTTCTTTCTCGCGTTGGATCAGGAAATCGTACTCCGGCTTCTTATTAGCCTTCTTGACTGCGTAGGTGGTGGAATCGGGCTGGCCGGTTTTCCAGCACTTGTAGACCGTGGCAAACGACCCATGGCCGACCGACTTTGCGTAGTCGATTTCGTACTGTGGCTTCTTACGATGTGCGACGGCGGCTGCTGACTCCATTGATGATATGTGGATAGAAGTGTATTTTATTTTTAGTGCTTGACTCGGAACTTATATGTTCTGATACTTTCTTTGCGCTATCCGGATACGCTGCAGGCTGATGTTTCACCCGTGGGGTGTTGGGGTGTTGGGGT
>QFZN01006046.1_pt1 | contig 13206 bp, 7 predicted proteins | sample 1740101 | NCBI WGS metagenome assembly QFZN01 (sample SAMN09210849, study PRJNA391713) | Ciliate metagenome, whole genome shotgun sequencing project. | isolation source: combination of 50 Heterometopus sp. ciliate cells from an enrichment culture... | host: Heterometopus sp. ...
CCCCACACCCCGTGCGCGATGCGAAGCGGCAAACTGCCAACGCTGTGCCGCAACTATGGGAAGGCATAGTAGTTAGCTGTGCTGCTGCATAGCGGGCTGTAATATAAAGCGCAGTATAAATATGGACAGTTCACACAATAATATTGAATAATCAAGATATCCGTATGGAACGCAAAGACGAGACGCCAGAACAGGAGGAACAAGCAAGAGGACGACAAATGCCGGGGAAGAGGGGCGACTTCGAGGCGAGCCAACGGCTGACTCAACGACTGTACGCCTGCTACTCGGAGAGCCAGATTCTGATTCCCAACGAGGTACCTCCGCATCGGCCCTCCCCCGTAGCTGCTGACCAGTGTGCGAAACACCGTGGAAGACATCGACCGCCGCGAAGAAATCAAACGGCGCAACCGCGAGCGCAAGACCAAGTTGGCTGCCACCATGAGAACTGCGCTCCAAGACTCGATATCGTCCCCCAACTACGCCTCGATGGCCACCCTTCCCGCTAACCTCACCGTAACCGATATGCGCGATCTTTCGGCTACGGGGACGGGACTGCCGCCACTGGCGAAGTTGGGCATGCCGCAGTATATGGCAACGACGAAAGCCAAGGACAGGCCCGCAATCCAGATGAAGGCCAAGGGGGCGATGGCGGCCATGACTCCGGTCGAAATCCGTGCCAAAGGAGAGAAAGAGCTCAGTCGCCAACGTTCCCCTCAGCACGCCAAGCCTATCCGCGAAAAGGGTCGTCTCAAGCCCCTCAAGAAGCCCAAGTACAAGAGAACGGGGAAGAGAGACGACATATCCTCGCACATCGAGATTATCCGGTACATTGAGGACAGCAAGGGCGAGGAGCAGAGCAGCTACTACTATTGCCTCAGAGGGAGGCTGTTTTATGAGTTCTTCGAATGCAACTTCGAGGACATCACCAAGGAAAGTGACGACTACATAACGATCAGCGCAAGGGTAAGTCTGGCCGCATAACTCGTAGGGTGTAACGCACTTCGTCAACAAGGAGGCCGAGTTCCTCAGTCTTACCGAGTGGAAGGACGAGGTCGAGAACTATCAAAAGATAAATCAGATATCCTTCTTCAAGAACTTCAGGATCGGGAAAAGCTTCACGCTGTGGAAGCGACTGGTGAAGAGGACAAAGATGATAGAACGCGGGTCGTACCTGAGCAAGGAGCTGTTCCAGGCGGACGGGCAGATCAACAAGCAGCTGATCAAGCTCCGCCAGCTCCTCCACAACCTCCACAGTCGCGACATCCTTCTCGTTCGTTTTTTCGTGTGACACCGTATAGCTCACCCAGGACCAGCCGCAAGGACTGGAGAAACTGTCGACCAACATACGGGAGGACCAGGACAAGCTGCGCAGCCAGCTCCAAAAAATGGAGAACGGCATCAAAGACCTCATCTTCATGGCATGTGAGGGAAAGATACAGGAGTTCAACCAGAACACGCGGATTTTCGGCAAGGAGGAGACCAAGAAGACCGAGAACAAGGAGGATCTGCCCTACCACATTTTCGCAGATGACACGTATCATCCAATGCCGTTCACAGTCGAGGCCTCAACGAAGACCCTGTACAAGCGCCTCGCCCGCTTCATCCGTATGGTCGACTACATGCTCATGCAACTCAAAATTAACGTCATCCGCAACTCCTACAACAAGGTAACGCATGATGGCATTAGCCTGGTAGCTGCTGAATATGCTGAGCCAGCAGAACTCGGTCCTGAAACGGATCATGCCGATCTTCAAGGTGTCTGCCAGATTTGCGGGAGAGGAACTGGCCTTCAGTCCTACGGTGGCCGAGGTCAAGGAGATGCTCAGCCAGCGACTCTCTGACGGCATTCGCATGATCTGCAGTCGTCCCATGCTCGCCGACGAGGAGAAGTTCAAGATCTACATGTCGACATTGGAAGAGGGCGACGAGAAGGAGGAAGGAAGGATCAATCCGCTGAAGATGGTGGAAGAGAGCGAGGACATCCGGATGAAGAAGAAGGAGATAGAGGAGGTGCTCGATGTGGCGTTCAGACAGCTGGACGTCTACAAGAAAGACCTGGTGCCCTTCATCGCGATTTTCCAGAAGCACTGCGAGCTCAAGTTCGACCAGCTCGAGGGACAGCCCGATACCATGTACCGGATCTGGGTGGAGCAGTTCGAGAAGGACAAGATCCACGTGTCAGACAAGCTTGAGGAGACCAAGGTCCTCGGCATCATCACCGTCGATTCCAGCGAGATGAAGAACACCATCATGAAAAAGCCAAAGGACAGTCGCGACAACATGGAGAAGATCATCCCCACGCACAGCTCCATCATCATCCGCAGTCTCATGGAGAAGATGAAGATCATTGAAGACGGCATTCTGTCCACCAAGACGTGGACCATCGATGAATACGTGAAGTACAGGAAGTTCCTGGAGGAGCACAGGAAAAACAGCGACATGTACGACGAGCAGCTGAGCAAAGGCAAGTCGCTCCACGCAATCATGTCAGAGTTCCAGATGCGACTCTCCAACAAGGGCAAGAAGGAGCTCGAAACTCTGGAGAGCAAGTGGAAGTCCGTGAAGGCGAAGCTGAAGGAATCGTTCGAGAAGTGCGAGGCGGCAGAGGGCGCGCAGAAGGCAGCGCTCATCGCCAAAGGGCAAGAGATGAACAACACCCTCAAGAGCCTCATCAACGAGCTCGATGCCGACAAGTTCTACAAGAAGACCGAGTCGCCCGCCACCATCGTTGAGGACCTCGCCAACATCGAGGTCAAAATCCAGAATGCGGAGGAGGCGTGCAGGAAGATAGAGGAGAACGAGTTGTATCTTCAAACCCCCAAGGACGACTTCGAAGATAAGAAGCGTCTGAAGAGCAAGCACGAGCATCTCAAGAAGTTCTGGAACGACCAGGCCTTCTGGCACGAGAAGAAGGTGGAATGGTGCCAGACGCAAATCAAAGCGGTGGACACTGAGGCGCTGAGCAAACGCATCACGGAGATGCGGGAGGTGGCCAAGAACGCCGAGCTGATTCTTCGCACTGAACTCGAAAAGGACTTCATCATAGCCAAAGAGTTCCAGGACGAGGAGCTGGATCCGATGCTGTCGGCCATAGAGGTCATCAAGAACGTGCTCAAGGACACCGTGCAGGAGTGGCACTGGAAGATGATAATGGAAATGCTCGCCTGCAACATGAAGCGCGACGACCCCGAGCTGAATCTGAAGGCTCTGATGACGCTCATCAAGGATGCCAAGAAGAAGTGGAAGGAGGAGCACAAGAGCGAGGCGAAGATCGAGGAGTGGATCACAGGCATCGTTGACCAGGCCATGCACGAGTTCCAGCTGAGCAAGGATTTCGACAAGATCAAGCAGAAGTGGGAAGGCCTGCATCCTACCACTCGACAGGCCCCTGGCAGCAGGATATTCCTCGAGGAGCCGGACCGTCTGCTCGAGATCATCAACGACTGCATGGCGAATCTGCAGAAGATTTTGAGCAACGAATATGCGGCGCCACTGCGGGACAGCGCGGAACAGCTGTACAAGAAGATCTCCAAGTTTGAGGAAATCATTGAAGAGCTGCTCATCGTTGAGAAGAAGATCCGTCTCATAGACGAGCTCATGAACAAGGAGGAGTTCAAGGCTCAGAGCTTTGGAACGAAGTACGATGAGGTGCAGAAGCTGTGGAAGCGCTATCTCACGATAAAGAGACAGGGCGTCGGGGAAGGGAACAGAGACTCGCTGGTGCAGAAGTTCCTCTCAACGGAAGAACACTATCTGGCCCTATATCAAGACTTGGGCAAGCGTGTTGACGATATAATCAATGATATCGAGCTCAAGGCCGAGGAGAAGCAGATCGACTGTCCCCGTCTCCTCTTCCTCTCCAACAAGGAATACATAAGAATTTTGTGCGACTGGAAGAAGCTCGAGGTCATGACCGCGTGCATTCAGAAGTGCTTTGCCAGCGTAAAGGAGGTGCTGACCTCGGTCGAGGGGGACGACACGTATCTGGTGGGCATAATCTCCAACGAGGGCGAAGAGTTCAGAGCCAGCGCCCGTGCCAAGGTCAGAATCGGCGAATCCATCGACAACGCGATCAAGGCTATCGAAGGAATGTTCAGGGACGGTCTGAAGAGCAGGATAAAGAGCTTCGTGAGCGAATATGCGAGCGAGTCGAAGACCCGCGTGGAACTCATCGCCTCGAACCTCTACCAGGCCTCCATGGTGGGTGAGGCCCTCATCTTCACCTCGAACACCGAGATCGTTCTGGACGAAGACGAGAACTACGAGGACAACATGGGTCAGTACTTCCAGGAACAATGTACGGCGTACATGGACGCGGGGAAGCTGCTGACCCAGTCGTTGGTGCCCGCAGCCGCAGGGGCGGGTTTGGACTCGCTGCGTCGTCCTGATGCCACATTGCCTCATTCTGCCAGTCTTCCTCACGGTGCGATTATTAACGATGCCAAGCGGATGGCGCTCACTGCCCTAATAGTCCAGTACGTGCACTGCAGAGACGTGGTGGACTTCCTGGCCAGAAACGATGTGCACGGAGTTAACAACTTCTACTGGCAGATGCAGCTCCGGTATTACCAGCCGGACAGCCCGATAATCAAGCAGCTTGACGCTGTCTTCGAGTACGGCTACGAATACCTGGGCGTTCGGAACCCGAGCCCAGTGACCCCAACTGTGGAACGCTGCTGGGTCTCCTACACCTCGGCCCTGCGCAACAAGTACTGGTCGACCGTCGTCGGCCCGCCGGACCACGGCAAGTTTAGCACGATCCAGGACCTGGCGGCCGCGCTGGGGAAATTCTGCTACCTCTACGTCTGCACCCCCGACGCCACCACGCGGACCATGGAAAAGCTGCTCATCGCTGCAGTCTCCTCTTCGTGCTGGCTGGTGTTTGAGAACGCCAACGTGTTGCAATATGGCGTGCTGTCGTCGCTGGCACACCGACTGTACACGCTGAGACAGGCGCTGCACGAGGAGAACAAGGGCGAGTGGCACCCGCCCGGGTCCAAGCCTATCCAGGTGGTTCCCAAGACCGCTGCCCAGGGTGTATACGCTCCCTATTTCGGCATATTCCTGCTGGTTGACAATATGAGCATGAGAAAGATACAGGTGCCGCACTCGATAAAGTCAATGTTCAGGCCGGTGGCAGTGACCACGGTGGAGCTGGCTGCGGTGGCTGAGTCCTGGCTGTATTCCTTCGGATTCAAGGAGGGCCAGCTGCTTGGCTGCAAGCTGGAGAAGTTCTTCGCGACCGCACAGGACCTGATGACGATCGAGGGGTTCAGCTGCGACTTCGGCCTCAGGACGCTGCAATCCATCATCAAGATAGCCGCCGCTCTTCGCTTCGACCAGCCCGACTCCAAGTCCGAGTCCAGACTCATTCTGTCCGCTATTAAGAGCCTGTACAAGTCGCGACTGGCGGAACCCGCGCTGGTGACAATCGAGAAGGTCGCGCGGATGGTCTTCGCCGAGGGAGAGATTGACGAGGTCCTGCTCAAGAAGACCGACATTCCTCTGGCCATCATCCAGGAGGCGAGCAAGAACATGATGCTGAGCTTCGACACGGACATCGCCCCCAAGCTTAACGAGCTCAACGCCGCCTTCGCCAAGCGCACCGCCTGCGTCCTCGTTGGTGACGCAACCTGCGGCAAAACCAAGACTCTGGAGCTGCTCCGGGAATGCTACAGACTGATGTTCGCGACTGAGAACGAGAAGTCCGAGATGGTTACTCTGTTCCAGAAGGGATTCACTAAGAGCGAGCTGTACGGGATGTATGACGCACGCTGCTGGGTCGAGGGCATCCTCGCCGGCAACCTTCTCCGGCTCTCGCGTCTCGGCAACAAAAAGTGTTACAACTTCCTCCACTGCGACGGTCCTCTCGATCCAGAATGGGTGGAACAACTGCAGGGAGCATTTGAGGAGGAGAAGAAAGTGACCCTGGCAAACGGAGACAGCATAGAGGTGAGCAACATGACGAAGGTGATCTTCGAGGTGGATAACTTGAGAGAGGCGTCTCCGGCCACGATTTCGCGGGCGGCGGTCGTCTATCTGCAGCGGGACGCGGTCATGCCCAGAAACATAGTTGACAACTGGCTCAAGCAGCTGCCCGGCAAGATCCGTTCCTTCGACATGGTAAAAGAGCCGCTGGAGACCCAGATCAACTCTCTCCTCTACAGCGGGTTCGTCAGTCGTGCGCTCATTCCCAAGCTGAAGGAGGAGAAGATAATCCTGTCGGACAACTCGATCGCGCTGACCTTCTGCAGTCTCTTCGAGGCCATCTACACCATGCTCGAGCCCTCAGCTGAAGAGAAGAAGGAGAAAGCCGAGGAGAAGATCAAGAAGCTTGTTGGCAAGGTCGTGGTCTTCGCGCTTGCCTGGGCCTTCGGAGGCAGTCTGTCCCAGACCAAGCTGAAGAAGATCGACGACTTCATCGAAGAGGGCGCGAACATCGGCGACAAGCCCAAAGAGACCTCATGTTTCGATGCATACGTCCGGACCCGAGACGGCCCCGCTGAGTTTGGCGCCTGGGCCGAGCTGGCCCCAGTCTTCCGCAATCCCGAGCCCACGGCGCCGCCAGAGGACCCGGCGCCCTTCAAATATTCGGCCGCGCGCGCCTTCACACAGATGATAGTGCCAACGAAGCAGCTGATCAGGTACAAGTGGTTCATAGAGACACTAGCCGCAAACCACAAGAACGTCCTATTGTTCGGAGACAGCGGAACCGGGAAGTCGCTCATCACCAGCTACTCTCTGATGCAGGAGAACGAGGAGGAGGTCCAGCAGCCGGTGGTCGAGGGCGGGGAGCTGGCAGCGGCGGCCCCCAAGATTGGCGTTGGCAAGAGCGCCGGCTCCAAGTTCAAGAAGGTTAACCTGTGCTTCACCTGGAACACGACCAGCGCGAGACTTCAGGACTCGCTGGAGGATCGGCTCGAGAAGAAGCGCAAGAACCTCTACTCCGCACCCACGCTTAAGAAGGCGGTGATATACATCGATGACGTGAATCTTCCTAAGGCGGACAAGTATGGCACGATCCCAGTGCTGGAGTGTCTGAGGGGGATAGTGGAGAAGAGCGGGTACTTCGACCGGTCGCGCTACTTCTGGAAACGGCTGAGCAAGACCTCGTTCCTATGTTCGGCCTCGCCCGCCTACGGAGGGAGGAAGGAACTGTCGGAACGATTCCTCCGGCACTTCAACGTGTTCTACATGAACACCATGGCCTACCAAGACATGCGCTCCTTGTTCGAGACCGTCATCATGGCCCACTTCCTCGACTTCTCCCGCGAATACAACGTCGCCAAATCGGGCTTCCTTGAGTGCATACTCGACATCCACGACCTTGTCTCGCAGAAACTGCCCGGCAACCCCAGGAACCCCCACTATCTGTTAAGCTACAAGGACGCAGGGAAGCTGCTGAGCGGAGTGCTGCTGGGAAAGAAGGAGCCGGCGATATCGCCAGACGTGTACGGGAAGCTGCTGATACACGAGGCTGTGAGAGTATACCGCGACCGCTACACTTGTGTGGAAGATCGCGAGGCCTTCAACAAGGAAGTTAACAAGCTCATCGAGAAACACCTCAACGCAAAGTGGAAGCTGGAGCCGTCCAAGGACCTAATGTTCACCTCGATCCGTGCGCCCGAAGCCGGTCAATATGCGGAGATCAAGGACTGGAACGAAATAAAACAGGCCCTGGAGGAGAAGCAGGACCAGTACAACAAGGAACTGGAATCCGTCGATCAGGCCAAGATCAGTCTTGTCTTCTTCAAGGAGGCCGTGGAGTACATTGTAAAGGTCGCCCGCATACTGTCCATCCCACGGTCGCACATGATCAACCTCGGCCCGCAGGCACTCGGAAGACGTTCTCTGCTGGAGATCACGACCTATCTCTACGACTGCGACCTGATCACCGCAGACTACAACATGCGCGACTTCTCAGGCAGCCTCAAGCGTCGCTACGAAAATGTCAAGGCCAGTCTCGAGAAAGCGATCACCGGCGAGTTCAAGGGCGTGGTCTTCATGGCCAAGGTCGGTGAGTCGCACGTCGAGACGGAAGAGGGGCACAAGGCGAAGATACTGGAAGAGTACGAGCGCAACACGGACACCGTCCTGGACGACATGTATCAGCTGCTCTCCACCGGCGACCTCCGTCACGTTGATCAGGACCTAAAATGTGCCGACGTTCGTGACTATCTGCACCTGATCCTGAGTATGCCTAACTGCGCCGCGGACATCAGGCGCAAGATGCGGATGTATCCTGGTCTCTTCAGCGAGTGTCACCTCGTGTACCAGGAACAGTGGCCAACCGAGGCTGCAGTCAGCATCGCGGCAGCCCAGCTGGCAAAGGAGCCCGAAGACATCCGGACGCGAGTGCCGGAAATCATTGTCAAGATGCACCGGGCTGTCGAGGCGGAGGTGAAGCGAGCCTGGGCCGAGGAGCGAAGGAAGGTCCTTGTTGCCCCCAGTCAAGGAAAGGAGATCGCAAAGACTTTCGTGACGTTTTACGAGCAGAAGAGTCAGGAGCTGGCCAAGGCGAAGACGGAGGTGCTGAGGGCGATAGAGAACGTCGAGCAGTCGAAGAACGTGGAGAAGGAGTGCCAGGACGAGAACACGCAGAAGAAGCCCGACAGCGAGAAGAAGAAGCTGGAGACCGACGAGCTTTTCGCCAAGTGTCGCGACCTCGAGTACTGCTCTTGTTCGCAATTCGCATAGAACTGAGATCAACGCGAAACGCATGGCCATCGTTGAGGAGGAGAAAGGCAGCAAGTCAGCCCGCAAAGTTCCGGCCGACAAGATGACGGAGAACCTCGAGCGCGCCAAGCAAGATCTGTCCAATGCCAAAGGCGGCATCAAGGCTCTTGTATCCTTCCTGCATACGATGTGTGAATAGAACTGGAAAGAACTCCACGCCATCTCCGACCCCAGTCCCGTCCTTCTCGCCCTCGTTGAGGCTGCCTGGATCCTCACTTCAGACAAGCACGGACAGTGGGATATCATGCAGAAGACCATGACCAAGCGCAAGACTGATGCAATTCTTACCTTGGACTTCACACTGCTGAACGACCTGGATGTGCTAGAGGCCAAGGTGCTCTTCGAGGAGGCGAAGGAGAGCATCGAGAAGCAGCCGAAACAGCTGAGTCCGCAGGGAGAGGCACTATACGAGTGGGAGCTGGCAGCGTTTGCAGTGCTGGATGAGACCAAGAAGATCCTGTCTGCCGGCGGCGAGCTCGAGCGCAAGAAGGACGAGCTCTACGACTGCATGACGCGTCTCTGCAAACTCCGCAAGAAGTACGAAGCTCTCAAGACTGAACGCGACAAGTTCACTCGCTACAGGAATTCCCTTGAGGCCAAGTGCTCGCTGCTCAACGAGCTGAGACAGCTGATTGTGCAAGAGAGTCCGGAATGGAAAGGACTGAAGGTGTGGGAGAAGCGGAGAGATGTGACGGCGGAGAAGCAGGAGAGACTGCTGTCAGACATACTGATTGTGGCTGGCATCCTGACATACTTCGGCCCGTTCAGCTGGGTTTCGAGAATGAGGATCAAGGCGGAGTGGGTCAAGATCTTCAAGGGGATGTCGCTCAAGGTGCAGGAGAATCCGATGATAAGCGAGATCCTGGGAGAGACGCCGCAGCTGACGGAGTTCCACCAGAAGAGCCTGCTGCGCAATGAGACCTGCATCGAGAACGCACTCATCATGGCACAGTCGACCAGGTGGCCGCTGATAATCGACCCCGAGGGCGCGGCCGGCCGCTGGCTGATCAACGGACGCAAGAAGCTGAAAGACTCGAGCGTGCACATCCACGACGATCTGATGAAGGAGATGGCAGCTGTATCACTACCCGAAGTGTGACCTCTTTCGTAGGGAAGCGAGGTGCTGCTCGAGGTCGTCAAGGAGACCGTGGACCGCGACATTCTCCAGCTGCTCGAGCTCCCCAGGAAGCGCCAGGCCCTGCTTAAGATCAAGTACACTGACAAGCCGACAGACCTCCACGCGAACTTCACCATGTACCTGAGAACTGACTACAGCAACCCGGTGTTCGCAGACGACATCTGTGCCGTTTCCACAGTCATTAACTTCTGCCTGCCACCAGAGGCGCTGCAAGACCTGTTCAAGCTGGAGTACGGGTCGGTGGCAGGGTCCAGCGACTTCCCCGACCTGGTGCTCCGTCGGGAGGACCCGCTCAAGAAGGAGTGTCGGGAACGAAAGGCGCAGCTGCTCGCCCAGATGAACCAGATCGTGCTCACTCGAATCGACGAGGAGGACCAGCGCACGCTCAAGGACAAGATGCACGATACCATGAAAAACATAGTCGAACTTAAGAGGAGGGTCATCGAGCATCTCTCGGACACGAGCAAGGAAAACGCCGAGCGACTCGCCGCGGTCGGTCCTCTCTCGGTCCGGCTCGCAACCATTTACAAGTGCGTGTCGACGCTGACGAACCTTAACCCGACGTACCTGTTCAGCTACGACTTCATCAAGGACCAGTTCTACGCCTCCATCCACGCCCTCCCCGAGCTCACCAGTTCCCAGCAACAGTCGAGCGCTTCCCAGCTGAAGGAGGTGCTGAACAAGCTCTCAACCAACACGACCCAACGCATCGTGACCGCCCTCGAACGTGCCATGTTCCACACCGACTTCCTCCTCTTCCTCTTCTATTTCTCATCAAACATCGCCATCGAGAGCGGCGACATCAGCCTCGAGGAGTGGATGGTCTTCCTCTACGGCGGCGATTACGCACCTGCGAAGGAGCTTGCGAACAAAGCGAGCAGCCCCATGCCGAGCCGGATCCCGGAGAAACTGTGGGCCGCCCTCGGGTACCTGGAGAAAGCCGTGCCCGCGGTCTATGCCGGAGCCACCCAGGACATCCAGATGCACTACCCAGAGTGGGAACTGTGGATATCGGGGAAGACGCCGCAGCTGAGTCCGATACCGGGAGAGATGCAGAAAAAAGTGACGAAGCCGGTGCAGAAGCTGATACTGATGAGATTGATATGTCCGGAGAAGCTGCTCGATTGCAGGGAGTGGTTCATCTCGGGTGTGTTGGGGGAGTTCTACACGCAGATAAAGCACCCGTCGATCACGGAGCTGTTCATGAAGGAGACCAAGATCAACCGGCCGCTGCTGATCATAAAGGACGAGGGCGAGGATCCTACCTCGCAGATCGCCAAGCTGGGCGGCGAGGAGGGAAAAGTCAGCATCTACACTCTCAACGGCGAGACCGATGCCGAGATCCGCAAGCTCATCGTTGACTGCAGCAAGAAGATGTCGGAGAAGTCCGAGTTCCCTTGGGTCTACGTCAGAGACATCCAGACGCTGCCAGAGTTCGGCCTATTCATCGCGGAGAGGATCAAGGAGCTGTCGGTACCGGGCCTCGACCAGAACGAGAAGTTCCGTCTCATCCTCAGTTGCAACTCTTGCCGCCTCCCGCGAGTCGTCCTTACCCACAGCATCAGACTGACCATGCAGCCGCGCAAACTTATGAAGCAGAAGGTGGCCAGAGACCTAACCATGTTCCAGCAACAAGAGACAGCCGCCCTTTCCGTCGCCGCCAACAAGGAGAAATACACGCCACAGTACAGAAGACTCATGCTGAGCATGTCGATCCTCCACGTGGTGCTGGAGAAACGCAACACGTTTGGGGCCCATGCCTGGACGCTCCCATACTCGGTCAACCAGGAGGGCATCGAGATGGCCGGCAGACTGGTCCTCTACGTCCTCGACACCTTCAAGGAGCAGCAGCAGCAACACCAATTAAGCACGACGGGCGCAACGGCGGCGGCAGCGGGACAGACGAGTCCGAGGCCGCTGCCTGTAATGCCGTGGGAGGCCACACGCAAGGTCCTGGAGGAGATCTGCCTGGGCGGAAGACTGGTCGAAGAGTACGACAGCAGGACTCTTGGCTCCCTGATCGACATGTATATAAGCGAGGACGTGACGAACGGCAACTACGCCTTCCAGGAGAGCTCGCCCTACCGCATCCCGGCCCAAGGCACCTTCCCAGAACTCTCCAAGTTCGTTGAGACTCTGCCGCAAACCGACGACTACGAGATATGTGCCATGCCCGCAGACGTGACGCTGGCAGGACAGCGGGACGAGATAGACAGTGTGCTGCGGCAGATCCAGGCTGTAGACCCGAGGAAGAACCTGGCGCAGGCCGGTCAGAGTGCCACGAAGTCGGCGGAGGTGGATGCGGCCATCGCCAAGCTCACAGAGGAAATGCCGGAGCTGGGCCTCATCAAGGAGGACATTCATCCTTCGGTCACAGAAGCGAAGAAGGGACTGCTGTTCGGCCACCACATGTTCCTTCTCCAGGAGATGGCGCGGTACAACAGTCTGATCCGCAAGATCCAGCTCACGATGTCCCGCATCAAGTTCTTCCTCCAGACCGGCGAACTCATGCCGGCTGCGCTGGAAAGCGTGTATCTGGCCCTGGCGGAAGGTCGCGTGCCAGAGGAGTTCGCTGGCTACCGGTGGAACCATCCGTTGGGCGAGTGGGTCGTCACTCTCAGGAAACGTCTTGACTACATGAGGGACTGGCTGAAAACGGGAGAGGTTAAGGGCTACTGGCTACGCGCACTCATGCATCCTAAGGGACTGTTCAACGCCCTGCTGTTGTACTTCGCACAAAAGACGAACCACAGCGTGGAGACCCTGAGTTTCGTGCAAGAATTCACCACGTTCAAGGACGTGTCGGAGATCGTCGATCCTCAGCCGCAGACCGGATACATATACGACCTGTTCATGACGAACGCGCGATACAACCCGGACAACGGCGTGCTGGAAGAGTTCACCAATGAGGAGCAGAAGCGTTTCTCCGGTCCCTTTAAGTACTCGAGAATGCCGGTGATCGCGATCACACCCACTGACCAACCGAAGGAAGAGCATGGGGACTACGCTTGTCCGGTATATTACCTCCCCACTAAGGTCGGGACCGTCGGCACTCTTCAGAATCTCGTTACGAAGATCGACTGCCCCACGGACCTGAAGAGCCAGTATTGGATCCTAAAGGAGGTCTTCATCACGTGCATCGACCCCGAGCTAAATGCATAACAACAAGCTATGTTTACGCTGATAATATTACGTCTCTTTACTGCGGTGTCGCCATCGTATTCTATATATCGGCAGCGCACTCAATAGTATCTCGCTCTCACTCATTCACTATGTCTACTACTATCACAGTCCCTATCGTCTCAAGGGGTTTTGGGGTTTTGGGGTGTTGG
>QFZN01006058.1_pt1 | contig 13202 bp, 2 predicted proteins | sample 1740101 | NCBI WGS metagenome assembly QFZN01 (sample SAMN09210849, study PRJNA391713) | Ciliate metagenome, whole genome shotgun sequencing project. | isolation source: combination of 50 Heterometopus sp. ciliate cells from an enrichment culture... | host: Heterometopus sp. ...
CCCCAAAACCCCACGCGGGGAACGCGACTTGAATCGCGGATTTCGCTTAAGTGGAAAACGGCGAATATCTTCTTCTTTTTGCGACGCGTTCACTATTATAATCAATCTACCAAATGAGCAAACACGATGCCACCAGGACGGTCTCCATCTTCTATATTGCGCCGTCCTACATAGGCAGCGAGGTCGCGTTCAACGGCAACTCATGTGAGGTCGGAAGGCTCTGCTCAAAGCTCCTGCACCCGCCAGATTGCTATCTAGTCAAACTGAAGACAACACTGCCCGCGGCGGACTCGCAGGTCCTGCTGACCTTCCACCTTCGGTCCGGCAGTGTCGCCTCCCAAAAACAGCTCCATTCAGCCACTCTCCCCTTTCCCAAGCAGGACAATCATCTCTTCTACTTCTTGCCAAATGACTCCGGTCCGCTCCAACATGCAGCCACTCCACTCTCGCAGTTTGCGGGCTTCTTCTCCTATGTGACAAGCGCGGAGCCTTCCTTTGAGACCAGACTGGGAATGCTGACCGCACTGGCGAAATGTTTCACCTGGAGCTTCCGTGGGGCGGCCTTTTCCGCGGAAACCGTGGGCTCGTTTTACCAGTTCGCCAAGGATACTCTCGCACACGGGGATGTCAGGGGGCTTCCTGCGGTCCTTATGATCTTGGGGGCGTTCAAGAAGATATACAGCGATGGCTTCACGTTCTGGGACGAGAGGACCGACCCTTCGATTGAGAAGGCGGAACTGGAGGTGTGGATGGCTGTGGGCCAGACCTTGTGGACGGGCTCGAGGAGCTGTCTGGCGGAATTGAAGGCGGAGGAAGAGGTGGGCCGGGAATACGCTGTGCGCGCGCTGGCCTGCGGATTTGGCTGGCTCGTGAGGGGCCGCTGCTGGGGCGAGATGCTCGACTACCTCTGCCAGAAGCTCAACGACCCACCGGCCTTCCAGGACGTCCTCGCCGACTATCTCGGTATCCTGGAAAGCGTAAGGGATAACCCCGCCAGCCCAAGAGCCGACACCGAGATTCCTGAGGAGGTCTACACGAAGCTCGAGGGGGCGCTAAAGTCCTTGGTGCAGCGCAGGGCCGACCTTGTCCTGAAACTGATGCACTTCGCCCCAAGTCTGCCGATATTCCTCGAGCGGCTGATCGACTTCTACAAGGGAAGAACGGACGACGCTCACTTGGCTAAGGATATAGGCGAACACATGGACTCATATGTGTTCAATTCCACCCTTCCGTATTCAGAAATCCTTGCGGTCCTGCAGCGGTTCTCCTCTGCGGCCAAAATGCCTGTCCCCCTGAGGGAGGCCGTCTTCAAGAACCCGGTTCTGATATCTGCGATCGCGAAGAGGTTCCAGCCAGGAGCTCATATCGAGGAGAGGGACCTTCAAACGATCAAAGAGATCTTCGACGAGCAGCAGAAGAAGGGACAGATTCTTCCGCTGGTTCCGCTATCGGCAGAACGGATGGAGCGGCTGCTTCTCCCTCTGGTCAGCTGCGAGAAGATCAGTTTCCCCGTGATAATTAACGAGATCGCTGTGCCAATGGGGGCGGAGTGCGTGAGTCGGTTCCTCAAAGAAAGAGTTCGCGTGCGGCTGGGAAGCCTTGGCAGGGAGGCGGTCATCGGCGAGCTCAACAAGGAATTGAACGGGCTGAATAGGGTGGTGATGAGTTCGCAGCTGCTTGAGCAATATGTGCACTATGCGTTGGAGATGCTCAAGGGGGAGTACAAGGACTACGCACAGATGATGGACCTGGTGCTGTACTTCCAGTACATTCGTGTGGCCGGCATGTGCGACAAGTGCGTTGAATGGGTGCACCAGAACGTGGCCGTGCCGGAACTGACGGGGGCGAACTTCGGGCCGGTCAGAGTGGCCGGGACGCAGTTCGAGAAGTATCGCAGCAACAAGCCGGTAGGCGACCTCTTCCGCCGGATATGCGGGCACTTTGACTCCGAGTGTGTAAAGAACTATGTCCCCCAGACCCTGGTCACTCAGTTCGTCGACGAGCTATATCTGGTGCTGAAACTGGGGGAGAAACATCTCACTCGGAACACAAGATCGGCTGCGGCCGAGTTCTGGGACGGAATTCAGAATCACGCGGTCACCGTCGGCGCTGTTCGCGACCTTGCCAAGGCGAAGGACGAGGTCAGGGAGAAAATAGCAGAGATCGTCCTGTTCCTGGGAGAGGAACTGCTCCCAGCGAAACCGAAGAAGACCGATGTGCTTGTCGCATTTGAGGGGGCGATCAAGACCCTGAAGGCGGCAGAGGAGACCCGGAAGATGTTCCGCGACCTGGCTGTGGAGATGACCTTGCTCTCTCAATGCGAAAAGGAGGCCTTCGAACGGATCGTACAGGCGTACTGTCAAAATGAGGGTGGGAAGTCGCTGGCGGAGTTCGCGGCGGTCCCTGCGGAGCTAGGGGAGGTGAAGGAGAGCCTTTGGGAGTACTACGGGGTGAGGAAGATGTGCTGCGTGGCGCACTTTGTGGAAAAAGCGTTTGCTAAGGCGAAAGAGCCTGGGATAAAGGACTTCGGGAGGATCTTCACTCCTGCGCTCGAGAAAGCCAAGAAGACCCTTCGGACCATGCTCGATGGACTCGAGACGTTCCGCATGGCAAAATTTGCTAAGATCTTCGAGAAGTGCAGAAAGGAGGAGCCGACACGAGTCTTCAGCGAGCTAAGACAGCTGCTGGGACTTGCTGACAAGGGCCCGGAGCTGCGATTCCTGGATGCCTTCCAGGCCCTGAAAGAGTCTCAGGACCTGTGTGCCGTGGCCACAGACATGCTCGCACTGAAGGACGTCGTGAACTTGCACGACGGAGATTTGTACACCACGCTGGAACAGTACAAGAAAGCCTGCGACTCGCAGTTCGAGGGCAAATCTGTCAAAAACACCATCGATCTCGTCCGCGAACTCCAGCAGGGTTTGCACCTGGCCCTGGGGGACAGACAGGTCGAAATGACACACATGTTTGCTGCAATGAGCAAAGGCATTGGGCTGATGCGCCTCCTTGCGTCCTTCGAGGATGAGAAGCTTGACAAACTCAAACGGTCGGTGATCGACTATGACGATAGCGACATAAGAAGAAGTACGTTCGACGTGCTGCAGAGCCTTCGCACATTCGCAGACTTGTGCGCTAACACCAGCACACGTTCTGAGGTGCTGAAGCTCTGCTCCGGGCTCTACCTCGCAAAGGAATGGGAGCCGATCAGAGAGGTGCTAGAACTGGGGGACACATTATCCGCCAAGCTCGCACATCTCTGCAAAAGGACCGAGACCACATCGGTGCTCAGAATGCAAAATATCGACGCGATTCTTCTCCGGTCCGAACTGCACTTCACGCATGAAATGGCAGGATGGAAGTTGTTCCTCTCCTTTGATCGGAAGGATGCAAAGAAGACATGCGAGTTCGACTATTTCATGCTACAGGAACTGAGCGAAAGAGCTTTCCTGTACAGGACTGCGCAGGTGCAGGCCGTGGGTCGGACTGGTGCAATAGAAAGGAAGGACTCGTCGGATATGGTGTCGCTGGAGAAGTACGACACGTATCTGGAGCTCACGAAGTCGGTCAGCGGGATCTTGGACATATTGGAGAAGCTGTCCGAGATGTCGTACCTCAGTCTGGAGTCCTCGTACACGCTTCTGCTCGAAAAGGGCTCGCTCAAGGTCAGTGTCAAGCCCTTCCTCGCGCGGTACACCGAACTGTACTCCGAGTGGGACCGCGGACTCAAGGAGGCCTACTGCAATTTTCCGGTGCTCACATATTGGCAGCCCTCTCAGTTCTGGATCGTCGAGGACTTCCTTCGCAGTCCAGAGAAGTCCCCACACAGAGACGCCGCCCGTGATCTGTTCATGTACGCGGGGATAAACATCGACAGCGTCCCGCTGCGAGACACCTACGGCCCCCTGAAATCAGATGCCATCGAGCGACTGTACTGTCTTGGCGAGACCGTGCAGCGCTTCGTTGCCCTGGTCCCTGCCGTCGCCCCCACAATTCCCAGCGACGTCTGTGCGGTCGTCACTCGTGACCTGTTGCTCGGCATTTATAGTGTCCAGCAGGAACTCCGCTGCGGGTTCCCAGGGCTGAACCAGCTGCTGTTCTGCAGCAAGGAGGCCAAGTGGGAGTCGGTGCTGGGATTTTTCTACCGCTGTCTGGCGAGCTCGAACGAGCTCCACGTTGTGGTCTGCGTGGAACGGCTGCCCTATGGGTTGCAGAACAAGATGGTCCAGCTGCTAGATTCTATGTCTCCTCAAATCCTGAACACGTGTCTGGCATTTGTGAGCAACCAAGGCGACTCCGTGGTCCTCAAGCATCTTCAGGCAACAGGAGTGCTTCGGGTGGTCACAAACGTGGAGTACAAGTGCGACCGGGTGAGGGACGACCTGGAGCAAATCTTCAGGGAGACGCACAGCAGCGTGAAAATAATCAGATCTGCGATGCCGGGACTCGGCAAGAGCGACCACGTCGGGTTCGAGGTCAGGTCGCAGAAGAGGCGGCTGCGATGCATGACACTATACGGGGAGCTCGGCTTCTCGGAGGTTGGAACAAGGCTGGAGCGTGTCCTCGAAACGTGGAGTCCCACAAAGGACGCACTCTGCTTCAAGGTCTACCGGGTTAACAACCCGGAGATGCTCGACGAACTGCTGATACAGCTTCTCCTCTACAGATGCATACAGTACGAGTCCAAGGTGCTGTACCTGCCCAGAGACTGCCCGATTTATGTGGAGATAGCAAACACCTACCGAGAACAGCTGCGAGCCGACATAGTTCTTAGCAAGTATTTCCTCAACCAGGTCGTGGGCGAGCTGACGGTGATGAACTACCTGGACATCGGGAACGCCAGCCTGAAGCATGTGGTGAACTACCTCAAGCTGCTTGAGTCTGGCGCATTGGATCGAACAGCTGTAGAGTTTGACCGGCTATCCGAGGTGACCGTGGACGAATGTGACGACCTGATGAAAAAGTACTTCTTCTCCGACGTCGAACTCGGCAAGGTCACTCTGCTTCAGGTCAGCATTTTCATCAAGTTCCTGTCGAAGATGCTGCAGAACTTCGAGCGAAGCGTCTTCGTCCCTGCATTGCTCGAGAGCAGCAACGTCCCTCCGGCTATCAGGGCAATAATAAACCGCGGGGACAGCCCCGGGACTGCGGAGGGGATCCGGACACAGATAGTCAAAAGACTGGTTGTAAGCTGCCGCCAGCTCACCAGGAACAGCATGCAGTCCGCCAGCGACATCGACGAGTCTGAGAATTTCACGGAGGATGAGGCGGGAAACAGGGAGACGGAGGAGGACCTCGAGTTCATAAAGAAGCTGAGAAAGAAGATCGTGCCCTTCCGCGACCGCAAGCTTATGGGCCTCTGCTTCAGCGAGCAGGGACAGCTGATCCCGCTGAGCTACGAGGAAGACAAGGAGATTATCGAGCGTGTCATCACCGTTCAGCGCGTCGTTGTGCGTCACGCCGCGCCAGATAAGGAGTTCGTCTACGGCCGCTTCCTCGAGGATGAGCTCTTTGCCAGAGGATACGAACATCTCACCCATGCGGACTTCGTGGAGATCCTGAAACAGGTCTTCGTCCTGCAGAAGCTCGAGACGCTTGACTACGTTCTGACCATGGACAACTACTACAAGATGATATACATCTACCTCCGCGCCATCTCTAACATTCCTGTGATCCTCATGGGGGACACAGGGTGCGGGAAGACGCGGATGATAAAGTTCCTGAGCGAACAAATTCTGGGGGCCACACTGAAGGTCTTCAACATTCATGCGGGGGTCAGCCGACAAGAAATCGTGGAATATGTACTCTCGGTGCAGCGGGAGGCCGAGACAAACCCGGACAAAAAGTTCTGGCTGTTCCTCGACGAGTTCAACACCAACGAGAACATAGGCCTGCTCACCGAAATCGTGTGCGACCGCATGATGGACGGCGTGAGTCTTGCCCGGAACATCCAGTTCGTTGCCGCATGCAACCCGTACCGGCTGAAGAGCGGCAACACATTGAGCGACGGGAGCGCAGGGCTGTCTAAGGATTTTATACACCAGTCACAGCGGAGGATCATGTATCGTGTCTACCAGTTGCCGAAGACCATAATCGAATATGTGTGGGAATTTGGCCCCCTGAAGAAGCAGGACGAGAAGGAATACATCAGCGCAATCTTGGGGCCAGCCGATGGTTACCCTCTAGGACTGAAGGAGATGATGATACGACTCATCATGGAGTCTCACGAATTCTTCAGGAAACATGATGACTCGCACATTGTAAGTCTTCGCGACCTCCGAAGGTACAAACAGCTTTACCACTGGTTCTCGGCCGATCAGAGCAGAGACCCCGAATCCTCCGCCATCCTCGCCCTGTTCTTTTGCTACTACTACAGGATATCGTCGGAGGGGAACAGGAGCCGGTACCTGGGTCGGGTGAGCTCAGTGTGGAAGGGCGGATACGATGCCACCTCGCTCAAGTCTTTGGTCGACACCACGGCCGAGTTCTACACCGACAACATGATTCTTCCCGAAAACGTGGTCAAGAACGACTCTCTCCGCGAGTGCATGTTCGTGATGATCATCTGCATCATGACCAAAATACCGCTGCTGATCGTGGGAAAGCCGGGATGCAGCAAGACGCTGGCCCTGCAGATTATGGCAACAAACCTGAAAGGACCGTCGTCGCCAGTCCCGTTCTTCCGCAACTTTCCGGAGGTGGTGCTGTTCTTCTATCAGGGCTCTCTTACGTGCGACTCTGCGGAGATCGAAAAGGTCTTCGAACGCGCTAGGACCGCGGAAGGGGAGACTTCATGTCGCGTTCTTCCCGTTGTCGTTATCGACGAAATCGGACTGTGCGAGCTTTCGCCCAGAAACCCGCTCAAAGTTCTGCACAAGCGGCTCGAGATCGAGACCCTCGACATCGGCTTCATAGGCATCTCCAACTGGCGTCTGGACGAGGCGAAGATGAACCGAGTGCTGTACCTGACGCGCCTGCCCCCGGTCGAGGACGAGCTGGCCAAGACCGCCCGGGCCATGTACGAGAACTTCAATCCGCACATGGTTGAGCCGCAGATGCACCGCATCGCCATCGCCTACAGCGAGTTCCAGTCCCAATTTGACGCTGGCTCCATGGACGTCTTCGGTCTTCGCGACTACTATGCTCCGACAACTATCGAACACGCTGCCGAAATGCCGGAACCTGAAGGAGAAGTACGGGGCGATAAGGACGGCGATGAAGCGGAACTTCGACAGGATGGAAGGCTGCGGGAGCGCCCGTTCTCTCTGGGAAAAGTTCACCGACCGTCTTGGTTCTGGCGTGAGTCCTCTTGACGATCTTCCTCCTTTCAAGGGGCGGGTTGCCACCATTGCTGACAGTTTGGGCCGTCTTAAGGACCGATACGTCATGCTTGTAGGGAAGTCGAGCATCGCGCTAAACGTGGCGAAGATAGCCTTCCCGGATGAGATAGAGATAATGAAAGTGATCATAGGGAGCGAGCTGGAGAAAGATGTGGGGGATAAGGAGTATAACAGCAGATTGCTGTGCCAGATAGAGTTCTGCGTAGAGACCGGCATCCCAGTTCTGCTCAAGAAGCTCAAAGGGACGTATGGCAGTCTGTACGACCTGTTTAACCAGTACTGCGGCGCCCGTTCCTGCAGGATCGCGATCGGCTCCGCCTTCCACCCGGAGTGCCGGGTCCACAAGGACTTCCACTGTGTGGTAATAATGGACCAGAACGAGTTCGAGCACGAGAACGCGCCGCTGCTAAGCAGATTCGAGAAGCACGGGATCAGCATCGACCGCATGATGTCGCGTGACGAACGCTTCTGCGCCCGACAGATCCGCGACTGGCTCAGCATGTTCCTTCGTCACGAGAAGGGACAGTCCTCGATCGCGCTGACACACCTATTCGCAAATCTGGACAACAATCTCGACCTGATGAAGATCCTGATCCTCTCAAAGTCGCGCAGAAGCAATAAACTGATCGAGGTTAACGAGTTCTGCAAGGACATCGAGGACACACTTCTGGGGCTGGCAACGATGGACCTGCTGGTGTCGATTTCGGTGACGATCCCCTCGGAGACAGAACGTGCCGAGGTACTGGCACGGTACAGGGCGCAGCACCCGAACTCGCTCAAGTCCGACCTCAGACTTTGTGCAGGCAAAGGGCGCGGGGCGCGGCTCGTCTACTTCACCTACGCGGATCGGATCACTGATCCGGAGAAGGTATTCGAGGAGCTCACCGGCCGCGTGCTGATCCTCAATCTCTCGCTGACCAAGAGCGAGGAGGTGCTGGTGCAGGAACTACTCAGGTTCTTCACGTCCCCAGAACGCAGTCTGCTCCTCTGCCTAGTTGACGCTCATACCGAGGCGAAACACGTGGAACACCTGCATTCCCTGATAATAAGGTACGAGGAGTACGACAAGCAGGGGGAGAAGAACGTGTGCATACTGGTCTTCATGAAGCGCAGTCTGGTCAAGGATCGCGATGAGACCATATATGTCGGCGGATACGATATGAGGATGTACGACGCACTGGACCAGAACACTGACAGCATGATCAGCCAGCTCAACAAGCGGATCAAGACCATTATTTTGGACGAGATCGAGGGCTCCTTCGAAAAGCACTTCGTCGTCTGGCTAAATAAGGCGTGCACTCGCGTAATCAGGGACAACAGGAGAATGGACTCCACGAAGAAGAGGGATGCATGGGCACACGTGATCGAGATGGCTGCGAAAGATCAGGAGCTCATGCGGTGCTTCAAGAACAAGGTCAAGTCTGCGATAGACTCGTCGAAGGAAGCGGGCGAGGAACTGAGCAACAGACTGCAGGGCGGGGGAATTCTGGCGTACAGGAACATCCAGGACGCAATCACAAAGATCGCCGGCGAGGCCATCGAGTCCTACCTTTTCATCATAGTCTACACCATCGAGAAATATTCGACCTTCAGATCGTACTTCGGAGAGCGGCTGGCGGAACACAGGGAGAAGATCCACGATATCTGGCTCAAGATGTTCGGCAAACTCGATTTCAACTGGCGCATGCAGATCGCTGATTTTGACAAGAGCCTCAAGGTCCCCTACTTCACTGGTCTCCGCTTCCCCTTCTCTCTCTACGTATACGAGTCGGTCGAGACAGTGTGCGGGAAGACAGATTCGGCCTCCACACAATCGAAGATAGCGCAGACCCTCGCAGGGTTCTTCGGCTCCGAACTGGACTCTGAGCTGCAGATCAGGCTGATATCCGACCTGCTGAAAATCGCGCTGCGCCGCCATTTCCCCGCCTCGTCGCGCGAAGTTGTGGAGTACATGAAGGCCTTCCTGATTCCCGAGGCTGTTCCGTACTATCGGAGGGAGAACTCGGCTGCGACTGAGTTCTTACGATTCCTCTTCGCGAGATCTGGACTGTTCAAGGCGGCTGCTCAGATGCTGGAAATTGGCAGCAGGTTCGTATCGCTCGACAGGCTCGTCGTTCCTGGAATCAGCCGGAAGCTCGGCCCTGCGGATGTCCCCAAGCCGGGCGAAAACCTGTTCGAGAAGCTGCTGAGGCTCAAGTCGATTGCCGTAGTCGACAAACTGATCGAAAACATTGGCCCCAGCGACGCGGTGATGAAGCCGCTGAAGCATAGCATCGGGCTGTACGCCGCGTTGCTGTTGAAGATCCGAATATTGTGCTTCTCGATAGACAGGAGCATGCAAAGTCTGAAGAACAAGGACTACCTGCTGTTCTGGTTGGACTTCAGCAAGTACATGATAAACAGCCACGAGACGTCGCTGATGTTCGAGAAAAGGTACGCCCAGCTGGCGGACCAGCCTCGGGAGGGCCCGCTCGCCGACACCTTGCTCTCTGACTCTTTCCTTGCAGACACCATGAACTACATCGGCTTTCTCGAGGACCTATCTGATGAATGCGACTCGCCCTCGAAGGCTGCGGAAAAGGCCACCCTGTATCGAATCGCTGTGGGGCACAAGAATATGGAACTTCTCGGGAAGTTGCTGGACGAGTTCAAAAATCCGTGCATGTGCAGTCACTACGCCAAACTGACCAAGGACATAGCGGTCCGCGCAGGGATCGACAAGGTTCGAGCTTCGGGCGGAAGGATCCAGCTGCCCCAAAACGTGTATATCACAAAGCTCAACGAGTATCTCGGGGCCAACGGCGTCGTCTGCAACTTCGGAGTCATGCTGTTTTACTATCTGAGGAAAAGGAACAGCAAGGAGTTCTGCGACGCGGCGAGCAACGACGGGAATTTCGAGGTCTCGCTGGCCGGATACTTAGCAATCGCGGCTAACGAGGGGGTCAGCCCAGTGGAACGACTGCTGGCCTGCCTCTGTGTGCGATTCTACGCGGAGGTCTACTATCATCACTGCATAAAGAAGGACGACCCCATACTGAGGACCCGACTGAAGGCGATGACATCGGAATGCTTGCGATCAGCCAACCCGCTGGCCGCAACCGCCCGCTTCTTCCTCTCCAAGAAGGCTTCCGATGGGGAGTCGGCCCCCAGGACCCGGCTGATCGGGTTGCTGAAAGATGAGTGCAACTACGGTGCACTTGCCGAACAGCCGAACCCACACCTGGTGCTTCTGACCGACCCTGCGATGCACGAGCAATACGGGAAGCTGTCATGTCTGGCGCGCCACCTCAAGACCGTGAACTTTGATCACGATAGGACTGCGCTCAAGCAGTTCATGGCAGCAGCCACCTCGTCCTCCACAAAGGATTTCTGCACCCTCCTCCCTCTTACCATGATCTTCGTGAACGAGTTCTACCCACTGAGCATGGCAGCGATCCAAAGCGCCGAATACGCCTTGTGTGACCTGGTACGACTGCGGATCTCTAAAGAGTGGAGCGGACGAATCCGGGCAACACTGGGAGAAGGCGTGTACGAATTCTGGAGCGACCTCCTGTCAGACTTCTACGGCCGGTCGCCGGTGCTGAGCGGGGGCGGCGAGGCCCGGGACTTCCGTGTCCGGTACCCCTCGGTCCACTACGTGGTGGTGACAGTGGCTGCGATCTTCGTGACCTCGCGCTCCTTACTGAACCCGTTCACCAGCTGCTTCTACAGTTCCGTCCTGCCGCTGAGGCAGACCGAAGACGTGGTCCGATCCGTGTATCTTTTCGGCCTGCCTGACCTTGAGGGAAACGAACCGACCAAGGGCTACTATATGCACGAGGCGAAGGGAGAGCCGGTGCGGAAAGTCTCTGCGATCGCGTATCGGGTTCTCCATCTCTTCCTCCACTGCATATTGTACTACCTGAGTCAGAAGGGAGAGACGTACGGGAAGATGGAGTTGTTCGGCACATCGCGAGAGGCCTATCTGGAGAAACACATTATCGCGGACGCGACGTGGATATCGGAGAAGCTCTCTATCCACCTGGAGGAGACCTGCACCATGCTAGAACTGGTGGCCGCCAAATTCGCCGAGTTCCTTCCGAACGCGATGCAGTCCAGCTCAGCCTCCTCGCCAGACAACCGTGCTGAGTTCGAGTCGCAGTTTGAGCGCTTAGTTCTCTCCAGCCTTCTTTCTGACCACGACTGCAGTTTTCGCATAGCCGAATACCGCAAGCTGGTCTCCGGCTTCCTCGACTCTCCCTACTATTTCACCACATCGCAACTGTTCGGATACAAGAAGAAGGACCCGCACCTGCTGTTCGTGGAATTCTTCAAGGTGCAAGACCAGCCCAGTCACTCCGACATGATGAAACGATACAAGGAGACACATAGCGACCAGATATATCCGCTGGTCGGGCTGCTGCAAGAACATCCTGAGGCCGACATGCGGCGGATCAAGCTACTCACTCCCATTGTGCAGTTTACTAACCACGTTCTGCAGAGCTACGACTACCGGGTTCCCAAGGGGAAGATAGCAGATCTGACTCTTGATTTCGCGGGCGATAGACAGCTTAAGGATCTGTTCCACGCGTTCGCCGAGGCCTGGAAGGACACAGGATGTCGCGCAACCTTGGGGGCAAATGTGAAAGAGTACCTGATGGACAGGGGGTCGCCAGAGGGCAAGTTGCTCGTTGAGCAGATCAGGGCGCTCGCCGAGGTGCAAAACGCGGTTCTTCGCGATTTCCTCAAAAAACTGAACGACAGCTTGCTAGCTCTGGATGATTGCAAGATCGATAATGGCATTGTTGACGATCGGCTGTATCTTATTCAGAGCGTAAGCCGGGATGATGCCATCGACCTGGGGGTCAGCTACGACTTCATTGCGCAGGAACAATCGTTCTACTCCGAGTCGTATCTGGGACACACGATGATATACTACGACTATGGGGCCACTGAGAACCTCCTTATGGATCGGTTACTCGGAAAGAAGATGCTGGACTGCGACACGTTCGAGACGATGCACTACCAGGGGGAGATCAACGGGGAGGACAGCATGCTGGAGCTGATCCAGGGTCAGGTGCCTCAGAGAGAACTCACAAAGCAGGATGTCAGTGTCATCAAGAAACGCTGTCCCGCGTTCCTCGAGAAGAACGGGCCAGAGGGATGTCGGACGGTGCTGGCCACCCTTGAGTCTGTGGTCTATCGCCTGCACTTTGCGGGCGAACCCGTGTCCCCCGAGCTGGGCATAGCGGACTACTGCCAGAAGGAACTCGCGGGGGCGTCGCACGTCGTGGAAGGACTCAACGGACTGGACCAGCTCGGCACATACACGTTGGGCAACCTGGCCGACCTGTACGAGGGCCTCGAGCTCGAGTTCTTCGACGTCCTCTCCCAGGCCGTTCCCGAAAAGTTCCGCAAGACCGAGACTGAGCCAATCAAGGCGGAGCTGGTCGAATATATATCCGAGATGACAGAAAAGTCGGACAAGTTCCCCGATGAGTTCCTCAGGGTGGCGAAGCGGTTCATTCTGCGATACGCAAAGCCGGAGCTGAACGAGCAGACACTGTTGGGGGAGAAATTGTTCATGCACTGTCTGTGGAGTCCGACGTTGCGCTCGCAGCTGCCGGTATTCCGGGAAAAGTTCCCGCAGGAAATCACCGCTGAGTGGCTTATGGCGGTCTTCAGCGAAGCCGATGCGGCGGTGCTGCGCAAGGCCGAGCACAGTCTTTCCTCCGGGAGGAGTTCTATGGACTCAAAGGAACACGAACAGACAGAGAAGAACGAGGACACGCTGGCGGACTATTAGGGAAGTGCCGATGATGATATCTCACCGCGCTATCTGGTTTTGAGCCGTGCTGTGAGCTATGGGGTTTTGGGGTGTTGGGG
>QFZN01006077.1_pt1 | contig 13189 bp, 13 predicted proteins | sample 1740101 | NCBI WGS metagenome assembly QFZN01 (sample SAMN09210849, study PRJNA391713) | Ciliate metagenome, whole genome shotgun sequencing project. | isolation source: combination of 50 Heterometopus sp. ciliate cells from an enrichment culture... | host: Heterometopus sp. ...
CAACACCCCAACACCCCAAAACCCCTTTTCACTGGGGAGAGAGGGAGACTTACAATAAGATGAGCGACAATAACTGTGTAATAGAATGTGATTAATATGCCAATAGCACGATGTTCATATCGCACGGGACGCCAGCGGGAGGCAGATATATTACCAGAAGACGTACTATGCATTATACTTAAAATTCAACATGATTTTTATCTTGTTCGCGTGTTTCATCTTTCTCCTTACTCTACAGGAGATGGTGAGCGCGGGCCAGTGCTCCGAGCACCAGTCCAAGTGTCCCTCCTGCTGCCAGGGCCCCTCCCATCCGGACCCGCCGCTCTCCGTATCCCATTAGCCGCAATCCTGGGTAGACTTTCTCCGCCGCAGACGAGCCACTCGACATCTACAACCCCGAAGAAAGGCAATCTGTCAACGAGGTACTATCGGTGGCGGAGGAAAGGCTCGCGCAATGCCAGGAGCAGAAGTGCAGTCCCAGGTTGCTGTCACGCAGCATCTACCACACCATTCCTGCAAAGATCCACAGGGATCTGGTGGAGAGTCTGGAATTCAAGTCATCTGAGAAGATCCAGCGCATGGTCGACGTGCTCCTTTACAACGCACAGAACAGCGAAGTTGTGGCGTACCCGCACAGAAGCGAATATGCAGACGAGCCGCTGATCCTGGGCCGATCCATCGAGCCCAACAACAGCAAGACGCCGATGAGAGTCAAATTCGACCCCGATGTTCTCGACTTCGGCATCAGGTTCCTCATTTATGTGCGAACCCTGTTGTAGGCCCATTGGCGTCAGCTCCACAGAAACCTTGACCATTACCAACTACGGGAAGTCAGAGGAAATCATCATCGTGCTCGCGCCCACCGACACCCCGCGTCTCGAGGTCAACTTCGGACAGAGCTTTCCGATCCGGATCAACCCGGGCAACTCGATCAAGCTCCAGGTCTCGCACACGGCCGCAGTCTACGGCAACACCACGTCGTACCTCCTCCTCAAGCTCAGCACCTCAAAGTGCTACATCTACAAGGTCAAGGCTTACGGCATCGACAACTCCTACGATATTCGGCCAATCAGGATGACGGTGTACCGACCGGGTGCCATCAATGTGATCCCTGTCGAAATCCGCAACCCTAGCATGTATCATTCGTTGGTTCTGTACTGCGTCAAGGTTCCCGACAAGGAGGTCGAGGTCCAATACAACACCGAGTTCCCAAATTTCGAGCCCACATGCTGTCCCTGCAAGCCCTTCCTCACCATCCCTCCTCTCAAGAAGATGCGCGCATTCAACCTGGTGTTCACACTGCACACCACAGCGTATATGTACTTCTCGCTGCGGATAAACGCGATGCCCAGTCTGGAGATAGTGATCCCGGTCATCATCCGCACCTCCTTCGGAACCGCCCAGGTTGTCCCCCACGCCCTCAACTTCGGCATCGTCACTCCCGATAGCAAACCGCACAGATTGAAGGTGAGACTGAACACCACCGCCGGGGCCGTCACGATCAACGGAATCCTGTCGTCGAGGACCGCGCCCAATTTTCTCCTGCAGTTCCCCATGCTGATCCAGCACCCCATCGTCATCCCCCAGAGCGCCCGGCTCACCACTCTTGGCTACGTCGCATTCTATGCAGACACGCCGGGAATTTACGAGGGACACATGTATATCCACACGAATGCCTCCGAAGCAGTGAAGCTCGACCTGCGGGCCGAGGTTGCGAACCGTCCGCTCGAATTCGCTGTTGCCGATGTGGGCATCGATGCCACCAAGAAGACGATGGACAGAACCTATGTGCACACCCTGTGGGTCGAGAACGCTCTGCACGATGCTCTGGTCTTCAGCCAGATGGCGGTGGGAATAAAGAACGCCCGGGCCGAGATCCTGTGTCTCCCCTCCACCGGCGGCCAGAGTCCCATGAAGTGCGCCAAGTCCCTCGCTCCCGGGACAAGAGACTCCGTTGCCCAAATCCGCTACTGGTCTGTCTCCGAGAAGGGTCTCCCTCTGACGACTTATGTGACAATGCTGACCGCAAATACGCTGTATCATGTGCCGCTGCTGTTCTTCGACTCGAACCCTACCTGCGCGTACTACGACTACCCGCCGTACCTGGTGCGGCCAATGGCAGTCAGAAGGAAGTGCAGCGAGGTGGGGAGCATCGACCTGGGCATCTTCGCGGACGAGGCCAAAACATTCGTCCTCAACATTACCAACCTCAGTCCCGTCAATATCACGCTGACTCGTCTTGCCCTCCAGCACCGCACCACCTTCACCTGCTTCGAGCTTTCAGGGATCTACGACGTCGCGACTGGCGAACGAAGGAAGGAATACACTATGGGCAAACTTCACAGTCTCACTGACGGGGAGGAGGTCGCCGTCCCGTCTAACAGTCTTGTCATGGTGAAACTGTACCAGTCGCTGGACGATTGCAGCGTGAGCGGAACCATGAAGATCGTCGAGGGCAACACCTTCACCAACGTGCTTTTCATAAGGACCGAACACGACGAGGCCCGAATCAGCCTGCAGTCGTGGTACCACTCTGGGGAGTTCAGCTTCTCGCCCTCGCGAATGCGCTTCGAACCCGGGTTCGCAGGCACCCGCCAGCGCAAGGAGCTCCGCGCCATCTCCACCTTCAAGATTCCCCTGAACATCCTTAAAACCTGGTCTACTGACAAGCGTGTGGAGTTAAGCCTGAGTCTGCGACAGGTGAAGGGCGAGTCAAAGACAGAGATCGGGATAGTCAGTTTCGTGCCCGGAAACACGCCGGAGGAACAGTACTTCCTCAGCCTGCAGAATTCTATCCTGTCGTGGGGCCGCAGCGCCGTCTCTCTTCGCGAGCTCAAACTCTGGCGCGAACGACAGACCATGTGGGATCGCATTAGCAACATCGGAGGAACGGTGATCGATGCGCAGATCTATATCGACACTGACGTGTTGCAGCGAGTGAGGCTCCCGGTAAAGGCGGAACTAACGCAGCCGATTCTGGTGCAAGAAAACGAGGTCAACTTCAAGCTGATCCAGAACGGGAGCTCAAAGGCCATGTCGATCCAGATATACAATCCAGCCACAGAGCCGCTTATCATCCAGCTCTTCGCGGCTGACCCGGCCATCGCAAACTACAAGAGCACTCTTCCTCTCTATTTCACCGGAAGCACCCAGTGTCGCGGGAACTACACACTCTGGCTCCGCAAGTACGCGGTCACCATACGACAGCTGCGAAGACAGGAGAAGCTCACCGAGTACCGGACCTTCGAGGAGTTCGCGAGCGAGTACTGCTGCTACACGGGGGAACATAACTCTTCGACACTGTATCACACCAAACTGGACGAGACGCAGATCGGCTTTGGGGAGGGGAGGAGCACTGAGACCGACATGGTTCGTGTCCTCGCCCGCTTCTGCGACTCAAAAGAAGTCGCCAGCTTCTCTGCCGAGCCTCCTTGGAGTGGCGATGATCTTCCCGGAATCAAGGACTCTGTTTCGGAGGGGGCGCGAGCGAAGCCCATCATGTCGGTCTTGTGGAACTTCTTCTTCCATCCTACGGAGAAGAAGCAAAACGCCACGCGTCCCCAGCCGGTGACCAGCGGGTGTTTCTCGTTTCCAAGCACCTTTTCACAGTACCCGCTGATCGTGGACGCGCTGTCGTACTTCACCGTGGGGCCGATCGCGTACAACCCCCAGTCCATAGGCGAACACACCGCTACGATATTCATAAAGAACAACCTGACGATCCTGTACCCGCTGAAGCTGAAGGGGGAGAGCGGCGTGGGCACGCTGGAGTTCGTTCAGGAGGTCAACAGGGGCACGAAGGGAAGGAAAAGCATCAGCGTGTTCCCGAAGGAGCACATATCGCTGCGCAAGGCCGCCCATCTGACCAGCGAGATCGAGATGAGACTGAGTCGCAACGACCTTCTTGTGCCGAGCAGAGGAGAGGGCGAGGAGAACATATCGAACCTGTGGTCGCTCATAGTGCATTACCTTAGCAAGCTGGATAACTACGAGTACAAGGTGCGGACCGGCCACGAGCGCGTGTTCGTTCTGAGAAATAGCGGGAACATGCCGCTGACGGTGATAGGGATCATAATAGACGACCGGGGCTGCTCGGGCTACGGCGTGAACATACGCAACTGCAAGGGCTTCACTCTGCAGCCAGAGGAAACGCACAAGCTGGTGATCGAGTACACCACAAGGCTGGCGGTGGCCTCCAGCAGACACACCATAACGTTTTTCACGCTCTCCGGCAGCCAGACCTTCGACCTGTCAATACACCTGCCGTTCGCCCTGCTGTATGCGCTGCAGCGAATGCCCTCGATCGAATCGTACCCTCTACGTGATAGGACACTGTGTAGACCGGGAGAAGTGCAGTTGCGAATCTGCATCAGCGGAGTCATGTTGCTCATGACTTTCGTGATCGCGGTCTTATCCGTCCAGGAGCTCTTCTACGACCCCAACAGCAAGGCCAAAGCTCTCTTAATGGACTCAGTCGAGCTCGCCAAGAAAGAGATGGCAAGCAACTACATAGCAACGGCAACATCGCTGGCGAAGACGCTGAGTGACATAGAACTAGTGCGCAACAGCTTCCTGATGCCGTCGCAGGCCAGCAGGAAGAAATCTTCAGTGAAAGAGCTGTGTGACCGCGACCGCAAGAAGCTGGTCAAGCGAGCTCGTCGGAAACGCAGCGACCCCACCGACCAGAAGAACAAAGCCAAGTTCGTCCCGACGGAGCCCCAGCCTCGGCCGCAAAATGTCCAGCTGGAGCTTCCCTCGGTCCAGGCTCTGCTCTCTCCTGTCCCAGTTCCTCAGCCCGTGTCTACCGAGCCAGCGGAGTCCCAGAAGCCAGCACCCGAGATCAAACGTGAAATTGTGCCAGCCACGGTGGAGACCCCGTCGCCGCCGCCTGAAAAAGAAGCTTCGTCGAAGAACAACCAGGCGGGGGATATGCAGGTCCCGCCGCAGGAAGCACAGAGCAACGTCCAAGAGGTGGAGGGCAGTCTGAAGCCCGAGGCCGAAAAGGCGACGGCGATGGCAACGGGGAAGGTTGAATCGGCTCCTGAGGGGGAGAAGACCGCGGAGACCGGAAGGGTTGCGAAGGACGGAGAAATGCCCGAAGCCAAGGTGGAGGTCGTCGATAAGAAGATTGAGACAGCGCTTCCGCCAGTACCCGAGGAGAAGAAGACGGTTCCGCCCCCAGAGCCGGCGGCGGTGGTGGAGACTGCGAAGCAGGAGGCGGCGCCGGAAGCCAAGAAGCCAGAAAGGGGTCCTTCGCCCGCTCAGGAGAAGCTGCCGCTGCAGCCTGTGGCCGAGACAACAAAGCCGGTGCCACCGCAAGAGATCCCACCCGTCGCCCAGCCCAGCACCCCGGAGCCGAAGGAGGAGAAGCCTGCGGAGAAGACTCCTCCCAAATCCGAGCCGGCGCAGAAACCCGACGATGCCGCCAAGCCCGGCTACGGGGCCAAGGGCTACCCGCCGCAGTCCACCGACTACCGCGAACAATACCGGGCCTATCAGCAGAATGCCACGAAGTTCGTCAAGCGGCCGATGAAGCACTATGGACACAAGCACACCACGATGTACCTCAAGAAGTCGCCCAACCCCTCGCCGGTCCACAAGGTCGAGGCAACGGAGCAGCAGCAGCAAAAAACAAAACAACCGGAGGAGCTGGCGCCGGACGAGTCCAACGTGAAGTCCGGTGTTGTCGCCACGCCGGCAAAGTCCGAGGCCGTTCCGACCCCCGAAAGGAAAAGCGACGAAAACGTGGTGGTCCAGCCGGCATCTGTCTCCAACACTCCGCTCAAGGAGGTCATCGAGGAGCGGAAAGAGGAATCTGGCGGCAACGCGGAAGCTTTCCGCAACATTATGGCTGGCCTCAATGTGGACACAGAGAGCAAGGAAGGAAGCGAGCAGCCGCTGGAAGGGACGGAACACTTGCAGAAGGCCCGCACATGTTCGATTATGAGCGAAGAAGGACTGCGGCGCAAGGGACTTGGCGGCATTACGTACAAGCTAAGCGACGTCTCAGACGACACCTCAAGTCTCCCACAAGAGCCGGAGTGGAAGCGCGAGCCCGAGCTTGAACTCACAGAAGAGGGCAGCGAGAAGGGCACCGCAAAGGCCGAGCAGGAGTTCTACAAGTGCTACAATCCGCTGGCTAATCTGGAACTGAAGCTGCCGACGCCGTTCACGATCAAGGAGGAGCGACATGAGGAGGAAAATCAGGAGGAAGAGACCAAGGCCTGGGCTTCGTATGCAGATAAGGAGAAGGAGGACGTCAGTCTGTTTGAAGCCTATCGTTCTGCCAACATGCTGTTGGGCGACCGCACCTATTTCACCGAGTCGCGTCCGATCGTCAATAAGCCGACTGAGATATCCCCGCTGAGCGAGCTGCGTGGCGACTCCGTTGAGTACATACCAAAGACCCAGCGGAGGCCCGTGACCGCATTCGGAGAGAAGAAGGAGGCGAAGCGCATCCAGCCGCACCAATTCTAACACCTTCCATTCTCACCATCACACCGCACGATTCGATTCCTTTCGAGCCGCCGAAACTCTGAATCTGAAAACAAAAGCGCGATGTCATCATAAATTTTAGTATGTCACAAAGAGCGGCAATAGCTCGGCGAAACAACCAACTCGCCTCGCCCCCGGTTGCCTCCGCGGGCTCCCTTCTGGCCGCGCAACGCAGGGAGAAACAGGGCTTCTTCCAGCCCCTGCAAAGCGGCTACGGCGCCGTGCGCATGATCCAAAGGCTCAACAAACTCTTCGATCACTTCTGGATCCACATGTACCACCTGGTGGAGGAACTGAGGGGGAGCGGGAAGGCGCGAAGACTGGAGGAGCGGCAGCGGAAGACGCTGGCCGAAACTGCGAAGCGTGCGATAGACCTGTGGAAGCTGAAGAACCGACTTGCAGGCGGTGCTCAGACCCAGACGATGGGCGGCATCGAGAGCGAGCTGCGGAAACTTAGCGAACGTCTCTCCCACGTCGAGTTCCTCGACCCTGCCAATCTCACCTCCTTGATTAACAAGGCGATAGAGCTGAGCACTACTAAGACGGCCACGAGGTACCAGGACATGGTGCTGGCCGCCCTTGATCTCAACGAAAGATCAGGTGGGAACGGGAACGGAGTGAAAGTTGTACCTCGAAGCAGCACACCTGGGCTCGGGAGAGTGTTCCTGTCGCCCCAGAGCGTGATCAAGCACTGTGTCTCCTCAATCGGATTGCCGACAAGACTGGGAACTGCGTCGACGGGATGCACGTCTGCCCTCAGATCGCCAAGGAGACTTGCGGCGAGCCCGAGCCCTGCCAGCAGAAGGTCGTCCATGGGTCCGTTGCGGGAAGAGGAGGCCATTGATCTAACAGTGAAACCGCTCTTCGGCTGGGATGTGCTGACCCCCTCAGAGCCCGTGTATGAAATGACGCAATTATACCGTTATTAGTTACACATGCAGGTCGCCAAGCACGGTCTCGCAGCAGCAGTTCACAGGCAGCCCGACAGACGGGTTTTCTGGGCTGCTGGTGGCACCCGCGCAGAAGACTTTCTCGACGAAGCGGAAGTCGGCTCTCCTGCCGAATCGCAAGAAGTTCCTCCGCCGCGGGAGCAGCCAGGAGCCGGGTATTATCTCGGAGCCTTCCAGCAGGCGGGCCAGCGCCTCAGTCAGCCGGCGGGGGCAAACTGAGGGCGGGAGGATCGAGGACATAATGGGCGAATGTCGGAAGGAGCAAGTCAAGGCCTGGAGAGATGTGAGGAGAACCATGACTGCGAAGCGAAAAGTGAGGCGGCAGCTAACGGAGATGCAGGGACTGCTAAAAGAGAGAGCCTTGGAGGACGCGGAGGCAGCGGCCATGAGGCAGGACATGAGAAGGCACGTTAAGTCGTTTGCGTTCAGCAAGTATCTGTTCGTGTATGGAAAGGACGGCATGGGAAGGTTCCTCGACGGGAGCGGGAAGGACATGGTCAAGCTCCGCGACCAGGCTGCAAAAGTTAACCCGAAATACACATTTCTGCACGCGCGACTACGGGCCATGTTCCGCCAGACGAGCCTCTACTAGCCGCAAGGCACTATAATTACTATACTCCTTCCTCACATTCCATATATTAACGATACACTAACCCCGATCCAGCGCTCTATATGCGGGCGAGGAATCACGAATTATTCTTGTTTTTAATAAGGGGAGGGGATAACGTTACGTCAGCTTAGCTTATACATGCGGCGGCTGGGCCTTCTTGAGCTCTGCAATCTTGGCGGCACACTTGTTCCTCTTCTCGGTGAGCTCGCCGATCGACTGCTTCGCCTTCACGTTGGGGATCAGCTTTTTGCTCGCAAGGACGGCGCGAGTCACCGGACTGGTGTTGTTCTTGGCCAGCCACGCCTCGATGTTCGATCTCTCATAGGTCTGCCCATCTTCCGCGGTTACCGGGTCCACCATCAGTGTGTACGATATCGGGCACACATACGTGTCCATCATGTCATCATACTCTTGCAGCTGCTCCTCGAGCATGGCGAGACGAACCGAGCTCTCGCCAGCCGAAACCAGCGTGGACGCAGCAATCGATGACTTAACGACCGATTCGGGAACCGCAACCGGCTGCGGCTTCTGCAAAGCAGCCGGCATCGGTCCGGCCACGGGGACAGGTTTGGGCATATCTGCCCTCCGCGGGGCGTCGTGCATGCTGCCGACCCAGCACTCAAGCCGTTGGCCGTCCATGAAGTTATTTGCGGCCAGCGCCTTGTTAAAGGCTGCCTCCGAGTCGAACCAAACATAGCAGCTCCCGCGGAACACCCCGTTTACATTGTGCATCATGATCTTTCCCACCGGGCCAAACTGTTCGAAGTAAGTTCGCACGTATGCTATAATAGCGCATTGACTTTGTTGAAGAAAATTACGTTCTCTGGCAGGAAAAGGGACCCTGGCAACGGTCAGCCTGAAGCGTTTGCGCCTTTCATTACCCTTTTCTTCTTCGGCTTGAGCTGCGGGCACTCCCGCCACCACGCTTTTCTTATCCCGGTGCTTGTGATCGTGTCCATGCCTCTGGTCCTTCTCTTTGTCATCTTCTGGGGCAGGAACGTAGGCGGAACATTCGATGGGCTGGTCCTTGATTCGGTGTGCCCGCTCAGCCAGCGCCTTCTTGGCGTCCTCCTCAGATGCGAATATGACGGAACACTGTGTCCCCCGCTTGTTCATCTTGCAGTCCATCACGTTCCCGAATTTGCCGAAGTACTCCTTCAGTTCGGCTATTCCATTGCCTTCATCTTTGTACCTTTCTTGACCTTGGGCGGAACGCGTTCCACGAGGACCGAGGCCCCCGAACCCACCATTGACGACTTGCCCCCTTTCCTGCCCTTGATAGTGAACTTCAGCTACCAGATTTCTTAAGACTAAAGTATCAGTACCTCTTTGCCCTCAAAAAGGTGCTTGGGCTCGGCAAGAAACTTCTGGACGCCGGAGGGACTCTTCATGCGCACTCTTCCCTTGACAATTCCGCCTACACGGTGCTCGTCGTGAGAAAGATATACCGCGCTCGTGGATCTTGCAGCGCGCGACAAGGCCGTAGACCGAGAAGTACTGTGTGAGTTTTTCTGCAGAGGGAGGTTAGTACGATTACAAGGCTACCTTCGCTGGTCGGTGGCAGCTCGGTGAGCACTATGGTGTCGCTCTTGAATGCTTCCATCGACTTGGAATAGGCTTAGTGTGAGGATAAGATTTATATAATAGGTTAACCCGTACCGACTTTAAATGCACCGATCTCAGTATGACCAGGTTTAATCGAGGCGGATAATAGAAATCCCGTTCAGATCTCAGCTATTGAATCAGACCAGATTCCATTGTGCCGCCCCAGCAGCGCTGCCGATAACGCTAGAACGGAATAATAGTTGTAGCAAAACACATTGTTAATATAACTCGCGCAAATAAAGAAAATGGAAGACCTGCGAGCGCGGCACAAGGAATTGTTCAGCACTATCGACAACGACGGCAACGGCACAGTCTCTCTCGACGAGGTCTGCGAGGCCTTCTACAAGCTGGGCTCTGCTTCCCCCATGGAAGAGGCCCTCGACGCTCTTGCTGCCTTTGGCGAGCGGGTCACCGCTGTTACGTTCGAAGAATTCCACCGGAGAATGTGCTCGGGCTCTGAACCCTTCCGTCTTGGCGTGCTCATGATCTTCATGTATTATGACACTGACCACAACGGCGTCATAACGTTGGAAGAGCTGAAAGTGCTGGGGCAGGCGATGGGGGCGCAAAACGAGGAGGAAGACATATCGAAGGGCATCGAGGCCACCAACCACCGCATCAAGGGCGGCATCGACTTCGAGACCTTCTTCCGCAAGACCATGCAGTCCTACAGCTAAAACGATGCATTATTATGATCTCAATGTCACCGCATATACGCGAACGTGCATAATTTACGGATATATATATCGTCTTGCGGCTTAAGCTATTTTTGGTTTTCAGAAGATTGTGAGAATATGATCGAAGATCCGTTTTGTATATCAACAAGCGGACTCTGCCAACACTCCCTCGTATAATTTTGACACGTAAATGTACTTATGCAAATGAGTCGCATAGTTCTTGCGTGTGTCTTAGCCTGTTCTGCCTTTGTCCTATTTAACGATTTTGTATCGCATTCTTTTATGGTTCCGCTCCGACCCCTGCCTACTATGAGCGCATGCATGTCCACGGTCGCGCACTAATTGCTTCTCAGTTAGTTTCAGTACGCAATGTGATTGTCTCTTATTTGGAGTCATCCGATATCTCGTAAACTTCGAGTCTCCTCTCGTCCCCCACGAGACAAATGTACCCCCTGCAGCCGCAACGCAGCTTCTCCTTCTTCCCCTCCGCCAGCTCCGCGAATCTGTCAATTTTGAGCTCCTCATATGCCCGTTTGGCGCAGACCTCCTCCAGTCCGGAGATGTCACACGCCGTGCTCTCATCCAGTCTGAACTCGCTCAAACCGATCGCGGCTAGAACGCCGGTCCGCTTCTCCGCCGAGCCAAGGAGCAAAACCACATCTTTGGTGCCGTGGAACTTGCCTTCGCGGTAGAAGAACCCTTGCGGAACTCTCTTTATGCAACATCTCCAGCCGCCAGCCGTGGTCCTAGCCAGCACTCCCACGCGTTCCTCCCCCTCTACTCATAGCATGAGTGCTGTTAGTCCAATACTCGGGAGCTTGGCATAGATAAGGAGATAGTACGCGACCTCCCCTGTATGTGCTGTGGCGAGGTCCGGCACCTGGATCTGCATTGTTTTCCCAGCCAAGTCGAACTGTCCGGTCACAGCTATATATTGGGAGACCACCTTCATCGGGTTGAAGTAGACGCACTCGAAGAGATGCTTGATGTTCGCCATGATCGTTTTCAGGCTTGAAACTATACCTCATTATCATATAAGACTACCGGGAACGTATTCTGCAAGGAATTCGACCGACCGGGGAAGCGGCAGCTGCTGACTCTTAGTCCAGCTCCCCTTGGTCTCCCCGTGCGATAGTCCACGCTGATACGTGATGCCCGTCGCAGGGTCGAGCACTAAGTGGGCGCTGCCAGCTCGAAGCTTCAAGGTCTCGTCAGCCTTCGGGTCGAAGTGCGCCGATATGTTCGCCATGTAAAACGACTCCTTCGAGCTGAACAATTTTAAGAGACACTCCTTCTGGGAGGTGAGCTTGGCAAGGTGGTTTTTGCAATTCTCGATTTCGGGGGTTCCGGTGGTGGCAGCCTGCTTGGCGATTCTTACCACGCTCTCATTGAAGAAGACGAGAAGACTGCGGTAGGAGAGCTTGGCCTCGTTGAGATCAACCAGAAGACTTTCGACGCCCACCAGCATCGACTCGAGCATTTCCCGTAGACTCTTCAGCATCTCTGTGTTCAGTCCGACGACCCCGTATCTCTCCTTCCTATGTTTGCATGCGTTTGTGGAATTAAGATACAGTTCGCTGAATCCCTGGAGCTGGCTAACACGGAGGATGAGCCGCTCGATGGATTTGCACAAGCTCTCCTCGATCACGTCTTCTATCGTCTTCAGCAGCATGCTTATTGTCTACCCATTACTATCTCTCATCCCTTACATCGTCCAGTTTCGGAATTATCTTGCAATCATACACTTCCTTGCTCAGGAACTGGGCAAGCTGCTCGGAAGCCTCGCCCGTGATCAGGTATTGGGACAGCTGTTCGCACATGACGGCTTCAGTATCTGCACCCGCATTTGCGGTCGCGATCGCCTCAGTCAGCGGGGCCAGCTTATTCTGCAGGTTTTTGATCACGTTGTGCCAGTGGCTCTGGCACGCGTCGATCTGGCTCTCCAGGTACACCACGAACTCGTCCAGCTCCGGTATTATCCTCCCGATATTCTACCCCGTTGGTCAGCATCGTTCCAACCTCTATCTGCTGCGCCCGTCTCATTAGCACGAAGGAGTCCACCTCGGCCAGAGAGCTGACACCGGTCGCCAGATTGGTTCCGAGCACGCACATTGACGCGAAGTCCGGACTCACTCCCACCTTGACAGCACGCTGGTCGCCAAAGGCCAGCGGAACCTTGGCCACCGGGTACACTCCGAACGCACTATCGTGCATACATCATGGCAGAACCTACCTCACGATGAGGGAGCCTTCGGTGTCCGCGCTGGCCAGGAAGGAAAGCTTCTCGCTGTTCCCCACGAATTCGGTCTTCACGAAGGCCGCTCTACCAGAAAAGCTCTCTATCCTCGCTCTTACCTGTTTTTAGACATGATGGAAGGAGCCTCCCAGGGCCAGTCGAGGGAGTTCTCTGAGGGGACGGACGCGCCCTCCGGACCCTTGAAATTGCTCCAAAGGAGAGCGGTGATGGGGGACTGGTGCAGGTCGAGGGAGAGCAGGAACTCGCCCGAGTCGCTGGGCAGGATTGCGACTCGTCCGTTCTCGTACGCGATGACGAAGTGTCGGCCCTCCTGGTGGAATGCGGAGAGGATAGGACTCAGCTTATCCTCCTTCGAAAACACCTTCTGGTGCTGATTCACAAGACGGTGGATCTCGAAGATGCCCTCCTGGCCGATCACGCACATCAGGTCCATCGACTGGCACCACACCACGTCCTTGCATTTGTAAGTGAGCTGCTTGTCAGATATCTGCTGGACTGCCGCCATCTATTTCGATTTACACAATTATGATGATATTCAGATTTGACTCGCCTTTGGGCGCCCTCGCTCCGAACATTCCGGGCGATTTCATCTTGG
>QFZN01006088.1_pt1 | contig 13181 bp, 20 predicted proteins | sample 1740101 | NCBI WGS metagenome assembly QFZN01 (sample SAMN09210849, study PRJNA391713) | Ciliate metagenome, whole genome shotgun sequencing project. | isolation source: combination of 50 Heterometopus sp. ciliate cells from an enrichment culture... | host: Heterometopus sp. ...
CCCCAACACCCCAAAACCCCTTCAGATCGGCGCAGGGAGAACCGGGAAATGCAGAGAAATCTTCGGAAAGCGCGCTGTATGCGAGTGCCGTCATTCCTGAACTCTGAATATTGACTATATCTGGATGTGGCAGTATATAGCGTCACTCTTAAAATAAGATGGTATCGGCCATCGTCGCGAAAGTATTGAACAGGACGCTGGGTGCGTTCGTGGACAATCTGAAGTCGAACCAGCTCAACGTGAGCCTGTTCAGCGGAACGGTGAAGCTGGAGAACCTGTCAATCAAAAAGGACATCCTCGACAACCTGCCCTTCCCGTTCCGTCTCGAATTTGGCTACGTCGGCCGCATCTTCGTCAACATACCCATTCGCAATATCGGCTCTGCCCCTGTCAAGGTCGAAGTAAGCAACGTCTTCGCCCTCTTCAAGTAAACGCTATGCACTAACTCTGGCGCAGATTGAAGGATAAAAGCATGTGGAACAAGGAATCGGAGGTGAAGGCGTACCAGAACTCGAAGAAGAGCTCGCTGGACACGTTCGAAGAGCTGCAGGAAGGCACCCGCGAGCTCAAGTCCAAGGACCCCGGCTACTTCACCAAGCTTGCCTCCAAGATCGTTGACAACCTTCAGGCATGCTGTCCAACATTTCACCCCGGGTAGGTCAAAGTCGAGAACATCTACATCCGCATCGAGGATGACATCAGCTATCCTCAGAAGCCATGTGCCTTCGGAATCACGCTGAAAAAGGTGGCGGGCGTCACCACGGACCACGAGTGGAAGGAGCACTTCATGGCCGGGTCGGACGAAATCTTCAAGGTCGCCGGCGTCAGCGGCCTCTCAACCTATTTTGACTATGCGGACCGAAAGGAGTCGCTATTCGTGGAGCACGTGGTCAGCCCGTACAACATCAAGTCTTTCGTCGAGTTCGCAAAGAAGGAATGCGAGAAGGCATCCGAAGCCCATCATTATCTGCTCAGTCCCCTGAACATCGAGCTTCGCGCGATACTCAACAAGGAGCCGAAGAAGAACCGCAATCCGCAGATCCAGGCGCACCTGAAGATCGGTTCAACATTCGATTCCGCGCCAACCTCTGGCGGGGCAAGAGAGCGGCTGGCACTCGGCATCGACGTCCAGCAGATCACCATCGGCATGAAGCTCATGGAGTTCGTGGGGATGTACAGCAAGTTCCAGACGGAGGCAGTCTCGGGCTACCAGGCGCAACAGCTGAGCGAAGAGCAGAAATCGGCCTACGATGATGTGTACAGCGCATATCTGCATGGGATGCAGCAGAAGAGCCAGAAGGCCGTCGAGGCCAAGCGGGCCGAGCTGGAAAAGCTTGAGGATATGTTCTCTCTCAACGCGATAAAGAAGGTGAGAGTGGCGAACAGACTTGAGCTGGATTTCGAGGAACGGCAGGAGGAGATGCGGAAGGACACCGAGAAGCGCATCAAGGAAATGCGCAGCATCCAGTCCAGCACGCTGACCTCCGTTGGATGTATCGATCGGATATGAAATTCGCTAGCATTCTTCGGGAGCTCGAAGTCGAAGGAGAAGCAGAAGAAGGCGAAGGAGACAGTGGAAAAGTACCGGGAGGAGCTGACTAAGGAACAAGAAGAGAAGCTGCGGAAGGAGCGAGAATCGATCGACAAAGAGCTGAAAGACATCTTCTCGTCCACGGAAGAGATCGATGTCACAACGGCCCTTGACCTGCCTGCGACCTATGAGAGATTCAGATTTGCGGTGGAGATAAACGAGTTCTCGGTGACGATATCGAACGGGGTCACACAGGGCAGGCTGGTCGAGCTCTGCATCAGTCGGATCAAGGTACCTCATGGATGATATAATCATCCCCCAATAGCTCGACGCCTCTATCGGAAAACTTGTGCAGCGCTTCGACTTCGCGGTGGAAAGCATCGACATGTTCGACTTCGTCACCCGCAATCGTGCCTTCGCCCGGCTCATCGAGTCCCGCTGCATCAACCCTGCCGAGGCCAAGCGCTGTCTCGGCGCACAGTTTGTCCACGACCCGCTCAACCCGACGAGCGACCTCACGCTGTCGATGGACAGCAACTGCCAGCTGGTGTTCTGCATGAATTCGCACACGGTGTTCTCGATCATTCTGCTGCTGCAAGAGGCGGTGTCGAAGGAAAACGTGGAGCTCGCGTACTACAAGGACTTCGCCCGCGCCGCCCTCAGCAAGCTCGAGGAGTTCATTCAGCTCGGCATTGCCTTCGCCGTACTCCCGATGACAAACATGGTGCTTGTGTAGAAAGATGCATACGCCAATGCGGACAAGGCGAAACATTTCAGCGTAAACCTGATGGTGAAGCTGGCGGAGCCGGTCGTGGTGGTGCCGAGTGACAGCACTTCAGCCACGAATTCTTCGGCGTTGGTCTGCGACCTCGGAACAGTGCAGGTGCGGAGTGTGACCCACAGGAAGGACGAGAAGGTGAACTACAAGGAGCTTTCCGACGTCTCCAAACTCTACGACTACTACGAGCTCACCCTAAAGTCCATCCAGGCCTACATCGCTGAGGACACAGGAGCCATCGAGCCAATAGCTCTGGGGACGAAGGAACAGCAGGCCCGCTCACCGGATAAGTTCCCACCGCAGCACAAGTACATCCGCGACCTAAGTCTGCAAGTGCGCCTGTATAATTGCCTTGAGCCGCTCCACCCGTCGCTCCCAGTGATGAAGATCGGCGGAATCCTGAACCGGGTGGACATCGTGCTCACAGATTACAACGCGGTCTACGTACTGCGAATTCTGGACAACGTCCTGAAGGAGCAGATGGGACTTTCGCAGCGTCTTGCGGCCACAAAGAAGGCCGCTGCCGATAAGCTGATTGCCGAACATGGTGGGGTCGTTGAGGCTGCCAAGGCCGTTTCCGATATTGTGAGCATCACCAAAAAGGAGAACTCGCCGAAGAATTCAGCGGCGGCAGAAACGAAGAAGGAAACGTCGACTATGGTGCTGGGTCCGGACAAGAAGGTGCGAGAAGTGATGGTGCATTTTGACGACATCAACGTGATCTTCGGCAAGACGCTGATCAAGGGTCGGGGAGCCTATATTCCCGGATATACTGAGGAGCTGCGGGAGAAGAACCGCGGCGAAGTGCCCTTCGTCGCCGACATGCGTGCCGGCATCAACGGGGTCGGCCTTCATGCCTACATGACCTTCGGCGGGGGAGTGACCGTGAAGTCGCACGTGTTTCGGGTCTACGTAAAGGATCTGCAGCTGCGGCCCAGGCGAGGCGCTGCCGTGAAGCTGGGAGCCGCAGCAACGCTTGAGGAGAAGTACGGACTGGAGAAGGTGGTGGCAAGAGATTTTGAGGACATTGTTCACAGCCCCGACGTGGACGCACTCAAGGACCGGCTTGTGGGGGACAACTATGCGCCCTTCCCCAGCAACGCGAAGTTCTTCGAGCGGGTCGAGGCGGGGAGCTATCTTGAGGAACAGAAGAACCAGATCGACATTTCTCTTGAGGGAAACCTGACGACGAAGAATTTGAAGTTGTCGCTTGACCTGAATGACATGAGCATAAACCTGCCGTACGACAGCCTGGCGCCCTCGCTGTACGACCTGTCGGAGATCCTGGCCGCGCTGCCCACGCCCCCGGAGGCGGTCCCGCAGGAAAAGCGCCTGTCCCTCGTTCTTGCCCAGCAGGCCCACAAGGCCATCGTCGCTTACACCTTCGGCTTCCAGTCCCATCTCAAAGGCATCGATGTTAGGCTCCCAATAAACGTATTGCTTGTTCTAACCAGGAGAGATAGTGCGAGACCAGCAACTCCAAGTATTATCAGATGAACATAGCGGCAAAGATCGATGGCGAGGTCAATACCAGTATGGCAAACGACGACCCAACTACGCTTCACACAGAGACCACGGTCACAGGAACGGTGGAGAAGTTCGGCATGCAAGGGTTCGACGGGACCACGGGGGCTAACTGGATTATCATGGCGCCAATGCAGAGCTCGATGATATTCCGCAACCGACTCAGCGTTCCGGATGACTCAGAGTCGACCGAGCTGTCAGTGCTGGTCCACCCGTTGGACACATCGATCCGAATTGGAGATGCGGAGCTGCTGCTGGAGTTCACGCGGAATCTCCTTGCGCTGCTGTTCGAGTACGCCCCCAAACTGAAGGTGGCCGCGAAAGGGCATGTGGGCGGGAAGGAGATCGCGAGTGCGGCTGAGTTGCGGAAGGAGACGGAGCAGAAGAATGCGAAGGTCGGCAGTTCCTCGCTGGTTCTCAAGGCCGTGGTGGAGCGGGTCAGTCTCACTGCGATAAACGACAAGACGCAGAAGGCGTATCCGTTCGCTATCATGAAGCTGGAAGGAATCACAACGACCGTCGCGCTGGAAAAGGGGAAGGGGAAGCCGGACTCCACGAAGGACGTCGATGCGCTGATCAAGAGCGTTAGCTGCGAGCTAGGCCTTCCTTCCGACTCAGCCGAAAGCTACTCCTCCTTCATGTATATCGCTGTGCACACCTTTGATAGGCGATTCGGCATGACATCACTCAGCGCCAAGGTGGGCATCGACACGGAACAGAACGTGACCGTCAAGGCTGGCATGAAGCGGCTCTTCCTCAAGGACACCCAAACGGTTCTTCACAACGAAACCTCCTGTCCACTCCTTGCGAAAAACTTTGAGGTATCCTCCCTGGACTCCGTGGTAGTATCTGATCTGCAACCCGCACTTCGAGCAGAAGGAGCGAACATACACGGACGACGAGCTGGGACAGCTTGAGGTCACGGTCTCACTGCAGGCGAAGGCTAACGACGTCACGGTCGCGGTGCTGTTCACCGACTTCAGAATTTCCGCGGCCCTTCACACCGCCCGGGCGGGCATCTGCTGCGCCAACCTTCTTTTCGGCTCCTCCCGCGACTTCTTCCAAGAACTCGACAAACTCCTCGCAGTTATTCCCAAGGATGTGTCGCGGCTCAGGGTGACGCAGGAGTCGGCCACCGTGAAAACGAAGAAGAAGAAGGGGAAGGTGCAGCTGACTGCGCGGGTTTGCAACATCGAGGTCTGTGTTCCCGAAGATGTATTGCGGATTGATATTTACAACATCGATGTAGGCAACGATGGGAGAGACTCGGGTGGTCAGGTACATGATAAAGGCTAATGCGAACGTCGTGAACGAGGTCAAGGAAAACGGCGCGATCTCACGCAGCATTGAGGGGACCGTGGAAAACATGTCGATAAGCTTTGACCAGCCGGACAACGTCCATCAGCACATCTTGGACGAGTTCGACATCACATTGCGATACAAAGAGGACGTGAATGTGGAACGCAATATAGCTCTGGACATAAAGCCGATCAGAGTGAAGGTCACACTCCAACAACTGCTTTTGTTCCAGAAGCTGGCTGACCAGATCGCAGAAGAGGTGGCCTCGATCGAGTTCGTCCCTTCGGCTCCTAAGGAATTGTCGCCAGTGAAGCAGCCGGAGACTCATACCGAGTCGGTGACGATAAACGACGCGCTGGACACAAGACTGCAGCTGACGGCAAAGCTGGAGCTGCTGAACTTCACGCTGGAAGATGATTTGGACATCCGGAGCTATCCGCTGATTAGAGTGTGGGCGGTCCACATGCTCGCGAATGCCACGGTCGACCCCAAGAAGGACAAGCACTTCTCGGCCCAGCTGTTCGAGGTTGCCATAGAGCTGGGGAAGATGCTTAACAGCGGAAAGGAGAAGTACAAAGGCATGAAGCTGCCGAAGCCCACCGTCACTTTCAAGGGGGACACGGAGGTCTACCAGCCGTACAAGGAGCTCGTGTATATTTTGCGCAAAGAGCGACGTTGGAATAGAGGGTTCAGAATAAACGGGCTGGAGAGCGAGGTGAACATCGACGAGCACGACAACATCAAGGCTGACGCCAAGCTCTGGCGGCTTGTTGCAAAGGACAGACAGCTGGCGCCGGGCGAAGGAGAGGGCGCACACGAGTTCCGCCCGCTGCTGGCCCCAGACTACCAGGCCATAATTGGGAACCCGCAGATCGAGGAGGCCTGCGCCGCCGCAGAGGAAGTGGCGGACACCGAAGAAAAGCTGAGGATGATAAAGCAGCGGCTGGGGGAGAAGCGGCTCAGCCAATTCCATGTGTTGGTCGACCTGAAGAACGGGGCTGACAGCACTATTGATGTGTGCATGGAAGAGTTCAGGGTGGTGCTAGCGCCCCCTACCATGCTGGCGGTTGCCAAGATCCTCAAGCATGTGGCCGCGGTCAAGGACAAGGTCATGCCGAGAATGCTCCTCGCGCTGAGCAAGAAGAGGCTGAAAGTCAAGCGGGCTCCCGGGAACGTGAAGAAGCTAACCGAGAAGGTGATCGCGCCGCCGTTCGCAGGGTCGAAGATCAGCTTCCGGGGAAAGCTGCGGAATATCGTTGTACTTCTCCCTGAGACCGTATTACGAATTGTAACCAAGATAGGGAAAATCGGAGCAGGAACAGGTGGCACGATTTTCGCTGACGACAAACGTGGAGGCCGGACTGAGAGCACTCAAAGGGGAGTCGATCCTGAACTTGCACGTTGCGGTTGAGGAAATCTGCCTTGAGATCCTGCGCAACAAGGTTCCGACCGACACGCTGATTCCGAAGACCAAAATCCTCCTGGACATGTCACACGAGAAGAAGGAGGAAGACTTCAAGCAACTGCAGTCGATCAATCTTGCAGTTGCGATCGAGGCTATCAAGCTTCACGTGGCGTTCCGGCATATCCAGTTCTTCGCAAGGACCACAGCCCGCGTCTTGTCCAACCTGCCCAGATTAGAACGGTCGGCCACTTCTGCGGCCAGCACGCCCTCCGGTTCATTTGTATCCCTTCTAGCGCAAAATTCGAATAGGTAGCAGCGGAGGCTCCAATCATCCCGATTCTGAAGGAAATGCACAAATCCCTTGTCCTCAAGGCCGGATTGGGGACCTTCGAGCTGGTTGTCTTCGACGATTCGCCTGAGCCGATAGGAATAAAGGTGCAGTACCCGTTCCTGCGGGTCGTTATGTCCAAGGCTGGCGGCGAGCTCGCGATAAATGAGTCAATCGAGAAAACAGAGCAGAAGATCGGCGCCTCTGTCGACTCTTTGGCGCTCGAGTTGGCGAAACACATTGATTCGCCAAAGGACTACGAAGGCTTCTGCGGGGACGACTTCGCTTCTCTGCCCTACATCGTGGTTCTGTATCATCTGCACGATTTTATGTGAGAATAGGAGGCTCGGATTCGAAGGGATGAAGGCGGAGGGGAACGTGAACCTGGCGGAGAAATCGGAGCTCAGGGCACATTTGCACAGACTATATCTCAAGGACACACACATGAAACTGCGGGAGTCCGACCACAAGCCTGTCCCTGCGATGGCCCCCGATTTCCAGGACATCCTCTCGAATCTTACGCTGGTGAGGGCGGGGAAATCGGCAGAAGGACATCAGCTAGAAGTGCAGCTGAACATGGACAAAAAGAGCGATGAGATCGCGGTTCGTGTTGTGCACAACGACTTCCGCGTCCTGGTGGCTCCTCCTGTTGTGGCAGGAGCGCTGGAACTCGTTAGTCTCATCCTGTCGCAGGTCCGCAAAATCCAGCAGACCGCTGTTGATGCCGGCTTCGTGTCCCGAAACTTCTCTGAAGAAGATATCAAGCCCCGGCCTCACAAGTGGCGAGCCTCCACCCTCCCCGTATCCAAGCGTGCCCTCAAGTTTTCCGGCGAGGTCTCCAACATCGAGGTCTGGCTCCCCAGGAATGTAACCGGTGCGAGATCGACCCTAGAGTAGGCAGAGACGAACTGCAGCCAGATATGCCAGTTTTCGCTGTCGGCGAAGGCGAGCTTCGCATGCGTACAGACGGAACGCGGACACAAGCTTGTGCAGAGGAACATGGTGGCCTCGGCAAAACTGTTTCAGCTCGCACTTGTCATGATAAACAAGCATCTTCTTCCAGCCGGCGCGCCCGTGACAGAAGCAACTCGCGAGGTCCTTCTTCTCCCTTCCAGGATTCAGGTTGACCTCAAGCGCACTGAGTCCACTGTGGACAGCATGAGGAGCACCAACGTCAGGGCGGGCATCGAGCCCATTACTGTAACAGTGGGGTTCCGCGACATCATCTTCTTCCGCAGTTTGGCCGAGAGCTACCTGAAGGCTCTCGTGGGGCTCTCCCTAAAGCCCAAGCCTTTGTCTGCTGGAATAGAGGAGGAGGAGAAGCAGGTGGAGAAGCAGGAGGAGAAGCAGGAGGAGAAGGGGGAAGAGAAGAAGGCAGCCTCAGAATACGCGGTGGACACGTACCAGGTCGACGCGTCCATAGATCCTCTGCAGATCTCCCTCGTGGATAACACGGAGATGATAACGCAGCAGCTGTTCCGAGTGCTCTTCTCAAGCATCACATGCAAGCTGTCGGCAACAGACCTTTTGGATGAGTCGGGCCGCGGCGGACTGAAGGAGTCGCCCGAAAAGCTCAAGGCGAGCGGCCGGCTGGCGATGGAAGTGATGTTCTACAACAACACGGTTTCCGCCTACGAGCCCATCATGGAGAGCTGGGGCGTCGATGCCAGTTTGTCCCAGCCTGGCTCAGACTACGGGAAAGACATTGCGGTCAAGGCCGACCGGCTGATGAACTTCAACATGAGCTACGCAGGTAGCTGCCATCACTGAAATCAATAGCGGCGTACACGATCTCGGTGGCGCTGAAGAAGCTGTCCGAGGGCGAGAGCGTGTGGGGGAAGCCGCAGGAGAAGCGGCGGAGCGTGCACATGGAGCGGGTGGAAAGGCTCTCCCTCGAGAACGTCCACACGGAAGGCTTCATCTTCGAGAACAACCTCTGCTTCCCGATCACGTAATCTCACTTTTGATAACAGGTAGGTTCTACGTGCAGTCGATGAGCGGGGAGAAGGCCCCCAAAAGCGACTATCGGAGGTTCCATCTGGAGGACAAGGAGGTGCTGTTCGTGACAAAAGAAGAGCTGAAAACCATAAGGAAGCAGCAGGCGAGGCAATACTATCAGGACAACATGAAGATCATATCGGAAGATGTGCTGCGCATCATGGTGCAGATTGGAAGCTGCAAAATGTCCCCCGGCATCCCCGTCGAGCTTTGCAGGCCGCACTCCTTCCCCCTGAAGGATCCCTCACAGAACTCACGCAATCCCACGGCGCGAATCACATACCCGATCGTGTGCCGCATCAAGCCTATTGTAACCAATTTCAGCTGCGACCCCACACATAGAACTGGCACAAACGCGTGGTCTTTGAGTCAGCCGTAGTCCTCTCCAACAACACTACACACGACGTGACATTCTATTCCGCAGAGCGTGGCAAGGCTGGTACGAAACCTCCACGATTTGGATAGGCACGAAGAAAACGCTGGTCGTTAGGCACGGTGCAACCGAGGTGCTGCCCTTCGGCTGGCTGGCAATGAACTGCAGCCTGGGAATCGTGTGCGAACGGGACGGGGAAATGGTGCTGTTCGAGCTGGTGGAGGCACTGAGGAGGACTTTCAAGGCGGCATTGCCCCATGAAGAGGACCGTCCGCACGGAAGGCTGGTGCCTCTGCACGTCTCGTCCAAGGCTGGATCTGTATTCGTCGGCTGCGACTTCTCGGCCTTCACGTGTCACAGACTCGGATCAGTGGCGCCGATTCAGTACCTGGTGTCACTCAATGCGCCGCTGCTTGTGCACAACTACCTCCCGCGGCCCCTCGAGATATCCGTATTTCGCGTCACCCTGATAAAGTCATATAATAGTACCGGACGAAATCAAACGAGGAACGGTACATCGGACTGCTGAAGAGCCAGGAGGCGGTCGAGTGCTACGCGTTTGACTCCAACAATCTGCGCGAAAACCGCACTCTCTGGAAGATCCACATGAGCGACACCGCCTTCTTCTACTGTGACTCTTGGGATGCGATGCTGGAACCGAACGAGAGCAGCGAAGAACAGCTGCGATTTTCCCTGATCAACCACTCCGCCGGCGAGGTGCGGGAGGTGGCCAAGCCTCTGGGGAAGCTCAAGACTAGCCAGCAGACTGAGCTCCAGGCCAAGGCTTCCGTGCGGCCGAACAACGGGCTGTGCAACGAATATGACAACTTTGAGCTACGAGAGAAACTGTACGAGCACTGCTACAGCAAGAAATTGGTCCTCTTCGCGCCGCACGCGATCGTGAACAAGACTAACGTGCCGCTGAAGTTCGGGGCATCTCACAATCTTGCCATCCAGTTGGACCCGCACTCCAGCTGCCTGTTCAACGTCGCCACCGGCACCAAGCTCAGCTTCAAAGCCCCCGGCTTCGGTACCTTTCCCTTCTGCGACATATAGGCTGGTCCAAACGCATGGAGGTCACCACCGTTGGAGTCACCGGCGCCTTCTCCCTTCAACGGAAGACTGGAAAGCCGGGAGAAAAGAAGCCGCTTCCCGACGGCTCACTTGACGGAATAAACGTATTGATGCTTGAGATAGAGAAATGGATAGACACTCGATTTCGGAATCAAAATCGGGACGGGCGACAGACCCTTCGCGCTGACCACGGTGGTGACTGTGGTTCCTCGCTACATAATGGTCAACAAACTGCCGTACCCGCTCATGGTGAGACAACACAACTCGGTGCGGCAGGAGATCATCCTGCATCCGGACGAGAAATTCTGCTACAACTTCGAGCGCGCCGAGGAGCAGTCCCACAAGAAGATCGTCATCGGTGACTTCGGGGGAGGAAGAGAGGAACTGAAGGAGACGCCACAGAAGCTGTCGCGGCCGTTCCTGGTGGAAGACATCGACGATTTCCAGATATCATATCCTAGCGACTTCTGGAATCCGCAGTGGACCGGCTGGAACGAGCCTCACAAGGACAACGAATTTCATCGTTGTGTGCGGGTCGGCGTGACCTCGAAGGACGACGCCACATTGTTCATCTTCTTCCAGATTCCCAGTATCCGGCCGGCTATATCGCATTCGGTAGAGTTCCCTGAATACAGCGTGAAGAACGCGACGGGCCACGAGACAGTGGTTGTCAACATCATGGACACGAAAACGTACTTCTTTGTGCTATCTGGAATAGAAAATTGCTTACCGCATCGCCGGGGCAGACGGTGCCGCTGGTGTGGCCGGACCACATGTCTTCAAGGAAGAAGATCGACCTGTTCGTCGGAAGGATGAAGGGGACATACGACATCACAAAAATGGGCGAACTCAAGTCAATTCGTGCAGAGCACCGGGTCTTCCGCGTCAGAACTGTGACCAAGAATTTCGGCAGGCAAATCGTGGTCACTGAGGGCAGACATCATCCAGAGGAAAAGAAGCTCCCGATGCAAAAGCTCGGCGACCCTAGTGCTCCCAAGGAGGAAGAGAAGAGGGAAATGCAATCGCACAACAGAGAAGATGTGAATATCAAGGTGACGTTGCAAGGCTTCGGAGTATCGGTGATGGACGGGGAGCCGAAGGAGCTGCTATATCTCAGTCTGTACGAGGTGAGTTTGGAGCTGGAGAAGAACGTGAAAATTGAGGCGGAGCACAAGGACGCGACCTACTATCTCAGTGTTAATGTGGGTCACGTTCAGGTTGACAACATGCTGGAGAAGTCTTTCCCCGTGATCTTCGGTCCTCAGAGGCTCTTTGTCAGCAAGAAGGAACGGGAGGCGAACTGGGGCCCCTTCATTCAGGTCAAGGTGATGTTCACGGAAAGTCGCGAGGAAGACCTCACCTTCGACAGTGTCCAGCTCCAACTGAGCGAAATGGGCGTCTTCGTCGATCAGGAAATCGCGATGAGTCTGGCCAAGGTGGCCATGAGCATCGCGAAGAACTTTAAGACCGAGCACCTTAGCTTGACGAGCGGCGAGAATAAGACTGATAAACCACTGGAGCTGGGACCGATCTACGCCGACTTCAAGGCCCTGGAGCCCAGTCTGCCAGAGGAGCTGCCCATCTCCGTCCTGGGAGGCGACAGGATGTTCATCGAACTCATGGACCTCGCGGCGATAAAGGTGCGGCTCACTCTGAGGCTTGAGAAGACCGCTGTCGATCCCACGGGGCCGCTGGCGGTTGTGCAGGTACTGTACTCCTTCGTGGCGGCCGTGTCAAACATTTCTGACGCCCCCGTGTATTTCAGGGAGATGCTGTTCAAGAACACGTTTGTGTCCCCGCGGTCGCTGATCTCAGAACTGCAGAAGAACTACCTGCGTCAGGCAGTGCTCCAGGTGTACAGGGTGCTTGCCGCAATCGACATCATCGGCAATCCCATTGGATTTATAGATCGGTTGGGCTCCGGCGTCTTCGAGTTCTTCAACGAGCCTCGCAAGGGCATCATGAAGGGACCCAAAGAGTTCGCCGAGGGCATCGGCAAGGGCTTCCGTTCCCTAGTCACCAACGTTGTGGGAGCAGGCCTCGACTCGGTCTCGCGGGTCACCGGCAGTCTCTATTCGCTTGTTAAGTAAGTTTACACCATAACCCTCATACATAGGAACGTCGGCGGAGAAAAGGTGAACGAGAGTGCGCTGCGCAAGCCGGACAACATCTTTTCGGGAGCCTGGCAAGGCGTCAGCGGCGGTGCCATGGAGGTGGTCTCAGGCATCTCCGGAATATTCACCAAGCCGGTGCAGGGGGCGCAGAAGGATGGCGCCAAGGGCTTCTTCAGGGGGCTCGGACAAGGCCTCATCGGCGCCATCACGTCCCCGGTTACTGCGGCCCTCAAGATGGGAACTTCCTTCACCCAGGGCATCGAGCAGACTGTCACTTTCATCGGAAAGGGCTGTGTCCCCCAGATGGGCCGCATCAGATATCCGAGGTACATAACGCCGGCGAGCATCGTGGTCACATACAATGAAGAGCTCTCGGAGGCCCGACTGCTGCTGGACACAGTAGAGAAACAGAAGTATGCGGGCGAGAACATCCTGGTTTTCGAGCTTGTGCACCAGAAGAAGGAAGGGAAGGACCTGAGACTGGTGGTGATTACGGAGAAACGGCTGCTGGTGCTAAACGGCGAGAAGAGGGTCGTGATGAGGGCCTCGCACGCTGCAATCGCCCATCGGCAGCTCTTCACCGAGAGCGATGGCCGATATGTATTGCAGATCGTGATGAAGGGCGGGTCGAAGCTGGGCTTCGCGGGGGTCGAGTATTCGGCGATGTCGAAATGCGCGTCGTATCTCCCAGAGCCGAAATAGATTGTTCACTGACTCGCTTAACTTTGATTTGTGCGGAAGGGGTTTTGGGGTGTTG
>QFZN01006099.1_pt1 | contig 13147 bp, 8 predicted proteins | sample 1740101 | NCBI WGS metagenome assembly QFZN01 (sample SAMN09210849, study PRJNA391713) | Ciliate metagenome, whole genome shotgun sequencing project. | isolation source: combination of 50 Heterometopus sp. ciliate cells from an enrichment culture... | host: Heterometopus sp. ...
GTTCGGTTAAGCGCAGCATAGCGCCGGTCGCTACCGAATCATAGTCTCTCGCCACACAGTTATATAGTGCCTGATCACTATTATATTCGCCGTGCAATGCGAAAAGCATCTGACTGAAGAGGATGCAGATGTTCCACTTCGTTGTATCGTCGGTTCATAATCCCAGTCGAAGTGTCCATTTAATATCGCCAACGCAGATAGGATTTTAAATAAAAATCGTCAAACAAAAATGATGTCGCTTCACAAGCACATAACTCTCGCGCTGGTTTTGCTCCTGGGCGTGATCCGAGCTGAGACAGAGAGCGGGACGGACCCCAACCTGGATTTCAACACGTACGAGATGTACATGGGCCGCTGGAGTCTCCTCGACCCCATCAATGGTACCAACAGCACCCGGCCCCATTTCACACCTCTCCCCGCAGGACTCTCCTCCGGCGTGCTCCAGTCCGTCGTCCTCGATTCGGCCCTTGTTGTAATGAACGTGTTTGAGGGGGAACATGCAAACAACATGCTACAGCTCGTGTTTCCAGCTGATGAGGACAACGCCGTATTCGCTTCGACATTAAGGAGGGATAGACAACGGCGGTAGCTGGTGAGAACGGGACAAAGGCTGCGGCTGTGACAGAGCGGCTGGTCACAGTTTACCACTATATAAACATGGCCTACGACTGGAAGATAGGTTCGTGAGCTCGGTAACAAAGCACGTAGGGGACGTATGCAGAGTGCTTAACCAGTCGGCAACGGGGGAACAATTCGAGCACACGATCGACTGCAACGTGACTAACCTGCATCTCCGGGCCAGCGCGCGCAGGGTTTCCGCCGCATCCGTATTCCCGTATTAGAATCCGTAGACGCACAGCTGGCAGGTGACGCTTTTCACGGTGATATATTGCGCGGTCGCGCTGGCAGCCTGCGGGGTCTTCCCGGTGCAGTCGCGCGGAATCAGGAACTCGCACTTCTTAATCAAGCTCCCCTATGTGTACGCGTTCTTCGCGGTCGTGGCGGCGAACTACTTCTTCATGTCGACCGTGAGCAACATGAAGCTGCTGCCTCCCACCTGTACTCTTGCCGCTCGCTTCCTACCCTCGTAGCATACTTCGACCCGGCGCTGATCGTGGGCTTCGGCGCCTTCTTGTTCATGTGGGCAGTGCTCTGTTTCGCCCTCGGCCACCCTGTATCCCCCATCCGGAAGAAAAAATCGATAGGACCTGCGAATATTCTGCTACACCTCCGTGACGAGCATCCTGCTCATCCTCAACGGCTTCTACTGGATCGACTACATAGTGGAGAGCCAACAGGCGCTGGCGATAATCTGCTCGTCAATGTGGCTGCCGTTCATCATAGCGAAGATGGTGACCCCGTCTGTGAAGCTGCTGTTGTCATATCTGCTACTCATGTCAACCATCGTTGTGCTCTGTCTTGTATCCATCTTCCACTAACAATGGGGAATAGAGCGGATTGCCGGTGCTGCTGGGGATGTATTACGGGTACACGATGGACCGGCGGTGGATTTGTCTGCCGCTGACAACGTACGCGCAGGCCTGCATAATCATGATGATGGAGAGTCCGGCCTGGCGCAGCGTGCGTCGCAAGATCCGCAAGCTCTTCGTTTCCCCGCAGTACAAGATCTTCACAGCGGTCGCAAAGGAACAGACGCCAGTCTGCGAGAACACCTGTCCCATCTGTCTAAACAACCAGTGGTCGGACGAGTTCGTCAAGACGCCCTGTTCCCACGTTTATCACCTGTACTGCCTAACGGAGTGGATGAAAGAGAAGGCCGAGTGTCCAACATGCAGGGCGCCTTTGCCCCCGATCGAGGACGAATAGCGTGGCTCCGCAGCACAACAATATTGTATTGTTACGTTCTTTCTTATCGCTTGATGAGAACCCGAGGATTGCAGAGCGAGACAGCGCAGAAAATAATAATGTCTCGTGGCACCCGGGTGAGAGACAGTAAATAATTATTATAATTGTCAGAGCAGAGACGTCGCGAAATAACGTCGTTTATCGCCAAATATCAGAATTGGAGAACAAAAATGTGTCAGAAAATGCTATAATAAGGAAAATCGTGGCACCAATTATAGTGCGAATAAACATCATGAGAGAATATCTTTATTCTCTTAAGAGACAATCCTGCCTCATTGCTGCGCTTCTCCTGGTTCTTCTTTTCCAGACAGCGGCCGCTGATTGTAAGCCACAGCGAGGGACAAGGTTAGGTACCATCAATTCGCTAAGCAGCAGCATCGCCCCCGGATCGAATATCGCCGGCGAAAGTACGACCCTGGTCCTTAATTTGGCATTCACTTCTCCGATGAGCGCAGCCTTCAATGTCTACTTCATGCTGAATTCCGACTACAGCCACATCGAGGACCTCGTCCCCAGTTCTGCAAAGCTCACCCTAGTATGCTATAACGCTCGGATAATCCTTAGGGCGGTGGCGGTGGCAGCGCCCTACTCAGCTTTGATACGACAAATCATATCGCAGCCATCAAGATCACCCCCACGAGCCCTATGTCTACCGCATTGATAACGATAACAAGTTTCACCAACATTTTGTGTGCGTGCAACACAGCATTCAGGTACGACTGCACCTCCCCTCCCAACTTCCTCTACGGGTACATAACCGTCGCCAGCATCCCCAAGAGTATCTCCCCTTCAGAAGTCTAATTCCATTCCTTAGACTTCACCATAATCCCCAGCGAAACCAGCACGGTGGGAGCCTACGCTCCTATGTTGATCGACTACACTCCGTTCGCCAAATTTCAGACAGCAGGCACGATCACGCTCTACAGCAGCTCGCTGAATTGCAAGAGTAGTTCGCCCAGCGTCACATGCAACATCAACAGCGAAGCCGCCACGGGATGCTCCGCCACGTACGCCACGCACACAATATCTATCACGTTCAAAGACATCAGCCGGAGCATAACTAGCAACGATGTCATGCATCTGACTATTGCCGGCTTGATGTATAATTCCATGATGTCCGCCATTCCGATGACCTTCAACGCATACTCGAATATCGCCTGCGACGACAGCCTCCTCGAGACCACTATCAACACCAAAGACTGGGTCCCCTTCGCGCCTGCAGTCTTCGGCCCCTCCAGCGTTTCCATGTCTCCCCTCGCAGGCGAAGTCTGCACTGACGTCACAATCAACTTTACCTTGATTCCGTACTTGTCGGTCCCCAGCGGCAGCGCTATTGTCATCGACCTCGACGGAATCAGCAACCTTGCCTCAGCCCCAACTAGCTTTACGCTTTCCACGACCGGAGACAGTCTGAGCTCTACGACAACCAGCAAGTGGTGGGGTACGTTCGACGGCAACACCAAGGCAGTAACGCTTCTTATGGAGAAATTCCCACTCCCGTTAGCAGAGAAGCCATTCAGATTCATCTTCAAGACTTACTCCTCGAGCAATATTATCGCGTCCAACCTTGTCCACCGGAACATCTCCGAATATTTTCACGCTACCAGAAGTACCTTTCCCAGCCCATCACTATCCCATATAGAACGTGTGACGAACCTAAAACAAATGCTCGCGCCCAGCTCGCTGGCGGTGAGCACACTTGCCGTGTACAAAATCGTGGTAACCGTTGGGTTCACGTGCCAACCTGCTGTCTCGACCGGGTACAAGATCGCCTACCCCGCGACGTTTTCCGGCGCGTGTGCCTATACAGCGGAATTCTGCAGCTTCGACAATTCAGCCCATGTCGTGACTCTGAAAGCCGGCGACCAGGGGATCACAGCGGACGATCATGGGAATTTCGCTATCTTGTTCTCGCTCGTGAACCCGATCTCGGCAAGGCCCCTTGACGGGACCTTCACTGTGACTGCGTACAATGACAGTGCAGGGGAATACGCCTCATACGAATACACTGACTCATTATCTCTCACCGGGAACTACGTGCCTAGCGCATTCCTCAGTTTCACAGTCACACCGTCCAGTCGTCGGATCGCTGACCTTAGCGACTACAATTTCAGCGTATCTGTTAACGACACCATTCCCAAGGACGCTGTGCTCGTTATCAGACTTGACCCTGGCCTGACTGTGCCTGCCACCGTTTGCAGCGGGAGCATTCCGATTACAATATGCAACATCGCCACAAATATCTGGACTACCGTCACACCTAACCCGTGCACATACGACCTAGCAACCCACAATCTCACCGTCGACCCTGCCTTCGTTCAGTCATATGCTATCGGAACCGAGATCACCGTTTTGCTCAAGGGCGCAACGAACCCGCTGACTATAAGCACTCTGAGCTTCGGCTTCGCCTGCCAGTCTGGTGGGTACGAGATGGACAACTCGTCAGCCACCGTGCTGATTAACCAGCCGGCGGCGACCAAGGCAACCTGCGCGATTGTGGACCCGACCAACGCGGCCCGTACGAACTACAACTGCAACTTTGAGCTGCTGTCTAACCCAACTAAGCTCGAGAACTACTATCTGGACCTTACGTTCGACCAGAACATAACGAAATGTGAGCTCAACACCGTAGTGCCAACCAGCTCCGGCGTCGACAGCAACCCAATGACACTTGTGCTATCCTCCGGATCGTATTCGAGCCCGCTCAGCTTCACTCTCACCTGCGACAACCCGCCCAGCACCCAGCCTGCTACGGTGGCGATGAGCCTATACACTATTGTCCAGCCCTCCACAGATCACATTTGCTTGCTAGAGGGAACCGCCACCGTCAGCACCTCGACCGGACAAGTCCTGACCTCAAGCTGCGAAAACCTGCAGGACCCCGTGTACCCAGGCTACCCGACCAAAGTGACTCTCAAGGTCTCTCGAAACGTCACGCTGACCACCAACATCGCATCCGCAAGCATCGTTCTGCCCTCTGGATCCACCACATCTGGTACAGTAGCAGCCACCTGCGACCCCGCATGCACCGCATCTTCCTTCAAAGCGCAGACGGTGTCCATTTCGTTCGTCCCCGCCATCGACACCGCAAGCATCACAGTGACCCTGACCGGACTGTACAACCCCACTGCTGTGAGCGCGACTCCCGGCAAATTCGGCGTGAAGACCTTCCACTACAGCAATTATACCGCACTGATCGACCAGTCGGATCTGTGTCCGTTCAACGTAGGATGTGACTCGCCGTGCAAGGAGTGTCTTCTAAGCCAGCCCGCAAAGTGCACAAGCTGCCAGGAGAGTTCTGTGGCAGGAATGCAGCTTTATTTCTACAACGACACGAACGAGTGTGGGGACAGCTGCACAGTGAGCAAAGGGTTCTTCCTGAACGGCACTTGGTGCACAAAATGTGATGACTCCTGTTCGCTGTGCCAAGGGTGGAAGTTCAACTGCACGACTTGCAATAAAGGACAGCTTCTTCTCAATGGTGGATGCCTGGACAAATGTCCCGACAAGTACTTCTCAAACGGAATCTCCTGCGACAACTGTGATCCGGCCTGCGCGACCTGCAACGACAAAACGACGTGCAACACCTGCGTCGATGGCAAATTCCACTATGCGGTCAACATGAGCTGCCTATCGGACTGTCCCTATACGTACTACAAGAACACGTCCACACATAATTGCGATATGTGCAACAGCAAGTTATGTTGCGGCTGCTCCAGTGCCACAGTCTGCACATCTTGCGAGTGCATCTCTTTATACTTCAAGGACGGCAAGTGTCTTAGCCACAACGAATGCATCGCGTACGAAGGGTACCTCCCAATCGACAGCACGTGTTCGCAATGCCAAGGAAACTGCTTGACCTGCAGTGGTGCCCTCACGACATGTAATAGCTGCAAAAATAACCTCATCCTCTCCGGAACCGGTTGTGTGCCGAAGTGCGATGACGGCGATTACGCCTACACCAACCCCACGACCAAGATTACCGCTTGCCAGCACTGTGACCCTTCGTGCGCAACCTGCTCTGAGTCCGGCACATGCATATCGTGCAAGGGCGAAACCTCGCTCGAGGAGGACACCTCGAAATGTGTGTCGTCTTGCAAGAACAACTACTACAACAACACCAGCAACCACCACTGTGTCCCCTGCATAAATTGTGCCACCTGCTCTGGTCCCGCGACTTACTGCACCTCCTGTGCCGACGGCTTCCTTCTCTATGACTCGAAGAAGACATGTGTGAAGAGCGAGTCCTGCCAAACCGGGACCTACCTGCTGGGCACCACGTGCTACGACTGTGACAAGAACTGCTCGGCATGTTCCGGGGGCGCGAAGTACTGCACGGGCTGCGCTGCCGGATATTCCCTCGAGTCGAACGTGTGTGTGCCCACGTGCTCCGAGGGCAAGACGCCCTCCAACGGCGCCTGCAAAAGCTGCACGAACCCTCTCTGTTCTGCCTGTGCCGGCGACACATGCACTGCCTGCAAGGCGGGCTATTTATACAACCTCAACTGCACCGCGGAGTGCTCTGGCGATGGCAAGGTCAAAGGCCCTGCACATGGGAACTACACCGACTGTCTGGATTGTCCGACAAATTGTGGCTCCTGCTTCGTGTCGTCCGACGGCACCACCGTCTGTTCCGTGTGTTCATCCAAGGACGGCACCCAGTACTACCTCTACGATACTTCCTGTGTCCTCTCCTGCCCCGACGGGTACAAGCCGGATGGCTACCGTTGCGTGAAAGCCGGGGGCTCGGTCAACAACTCAACAGGCAACAATACTGCCACATCCTCCGGCGCCGCAGATTACCTTCCGTTCCCACATCTGATTGCAGCGGGAGCGCTGGGCTTTGTGGCGGTTGCGGGACAGGCGAGGGACCCGCGTTCGATGGTCGTGAGCAACATAGTGATGATGTGGAGCTACGCCGCTGTGTGCTCGTATGCGGTTCAGGCGTTGCTTGCTCTTGGAGAGGGCGAGACCATGCTCTTCCTCGTATCTGCAGGCGTGGTTGCGATTAGCGTGCTGATTAACCTCGCGTTTCTGGTGTACTACTTCAAGCGAATATCGATTGACAGCGGGTTCGTGACCTGGGCCGAGGCGCACCGATGTGTGAGGAACTGGATCGTGTCGCTCTCCTCCACTTTTAGCATGCAGACGAGCAGACTGTACTACTCGCGTCTGCTGGGGTTCTCGCTGTTCTTTGTGCAGTTTGGAGACTTCATGAACATCCTGATACCGCTCAACGTCTTCTCCCTCCTCCAGCTGCTCTTCGTCCAGTTCCCCATCCTGGTCCTGGACATAATCGCGCTGAACAAGATCAGCTGGGGCAGCCAGCTCTACATCACGCTAATCGAATCTCTGGTCCTCAGCGCACTCCTTATCATTCTTCTATGCTACGAGATGAAGAGCTCCAAGCAAACCCGCGACGAACTTGTGGACGACACCAAGTACACAAAGATAAACGACGAGACGAACCTGCTGCAGAGCATAAACGACACCACAGCCAAGCCGTTCAACGAGGACGAGCTGCGACGGAAGGTGCTGGAGGATGTGTCAATCAAACTCGGACTCGCCAAGTCCGACGCCGCCGCTGAGGAGCAGGATACAACCCACAATCCATCCCTATTTCACACCGCGAGGTCAGTGAGGCCGAGGCGCCGGCGCAGCTTTGAGTCTACCAGTGGAGTGGACCGGGAGAAGGACCCGCGCGAGTCCCATTCCTATCCCTCCTCCCCGCGCACTGCCAAGTCAAAGGAGGTGCCGCTGAAGGAGTACGGGATTGACGAGGACGCGGTGATATCACCTTATGACCTGCCCGACAACGTGTACTCGGAGTCGCAGCCGCCCAGCCTTAGCGCCAGTGTCGTGCTGAAGGAGGACGCAGAAGTGCAGACCCCGCCGTTCCAGAAGCTGCAAGCCTTCAAGAAGCACCTCCGTGCCGAGGATCACCGGCGGGCCCAGAAGAATAAGAAGCTGTTCGAAGTCGACGCCAACGGCGAACGCATGATCAGTCCTCTTGAGCCCATCGCCGAGTCTCCCGAAGACAACGATGAACGACGTGGCAACGTTGTGGAGGAATCCAAGGACAACGCCATCCCTGAGGATAAGTCTCTCCCTTCTCATGACATTGAGCCCAAGGAGATGGTGCTGATGCGAGAAATGAACGAGTCTCCCACCGCTGCTGTCGCCACAGTGGGAGAAGAGACCAAGTCTGGCGCGAATGCGACTTCTGATGAGATCTTTCCCATGCGCGGCAACGGAGTCATGTCGCCAGACCCCGGCACGAATGAAAAATATTTGCAGTCCTCGCCCTCTGCGGGGCCGATCATCCTGGACTCGTTCGCCGGGGGAGCGGAGGAGGGGGAGAATTCTGCGGCCACCGAGAAGAACAGGAAAACACTTCGCAGTCCGCCCCAACAGCTTCCGGAGTCAGTGGACCCGGTGCTCAGCGCCCCGCTGAATCCGGTTGGACTCGGGTCGATTTCGGGCCCGGCGGTGGAGGAGGAGGAGGAGGAGCGGAAGGCTGGACCCAGGACGCTCGCCGTGGCGCAGAAGACGCCGGGGGTGTTTGATGAGGATGGCTTCAAGTTCTCCATCGCCAGTCTAAAGGCGGATGGGGCGCTGTCTGAGAAGAAGAAGATAGAGGAAACGAAGCACGAAATCACCGTAGAGGATGTGAAGACACATGCTGCGGAGCCGCAAGAACCGGATCAGAGGAAGGAGGAGGTGACCCAGCAGCAGAATGCTACAGAAAATGGCGAAACGAACACGAAGCTGGAAGAAGTTCAGCCACCGGAGACGATGCCGCAGACTGAGAAGCCTGGAAAAGAGGAGCTGCCGCTGCAGTACGTGGAGGATGAGGAGATCATGGGATCATTCGAGCGCGACCCTGCTGACGGCTGCATATTGATAAGGGAGAACGACACCGGCCAGCTGGTGGACATGCGCAGCCGCAAGGTCAACCGTCACGGGTACATGGTCGACGACCAGCAGAACATCGTCAACCGCAAAGGCGAGGTCATCTTCCGCTACGACGAGGTCGCCAAAGAGCTTGGCGACGATCCACAGCCTCCTGTAGTGAAAACCAACAACTTGCTCGCCGATATCGTTGCTCCCACCGAGACCAAGACTAGCATCGTGGCAGAAGCAGGAAATAACAGGAAAGAAGCCACGCCGGTGGAGTCCGTGGGACCTGCGATGAATAGTAGCGAAGATGGGTCTTCGTCGCGGAAAAGTGTCACGGTCAACCCGCTGATGGGCGACACGCCCAGCAACTACAACATCCAGAATCAGCGCTACGACGATCCATTAGACTCGCAATCGCACCGGAGAGGATCGACAGGGCTCCGACTGCCGAAGCGGATTGTGCATGATGAGCCCAGGGAGGAACCGGTGCAAGGCAGGCCTGTCCGACATGTGAGACGCAAGCACGGGGGCTCTAAGAGCAAGTCCGCCAGCAAACGTGCGCCCGAAAAGCTCTTCACGATTAATAAAGTGCCGGGCTCCAACAAGGACTCGGGGGCGGTCTCAGACATCGATCGCAAAAGGAAGCTATCCACACCGGCAGAGCCGGACCGGAGAGCTGCCCTGACGAAACCGCAGACGGCAAGGAACAGCATTCGTCCTATAGTGCCTGCTGTGAAACGAAGGGCCCAGAGTCGCGGCAAGGCAATCGCAGCAGAAAGGGGCGAGAACAACGATGAGCTTGAGCAGGCATATGGGGAGAATCTAGAGAGCATGTTCCTCCAGTCGGATGAGGGCGAAGTTTCGGCGGGACCATCTAGCGTCTCGAAGGCGTCGCACACCTCGCTTGTTGCGCCGAGGCTCAAAGGACTGGAGGCGATCTATCTCCAGCGGCTGGAAAGTTCCACTAAACACAGGAAGAAGCTGGCACGGCGGGGAAGGATGAGGCGGGAAGTCAGCAGAATCAGGCAGTCCAGAGGGGCGGAAAGCGCAAGCGAGTCTGAGCACGACGAGATCTCTTCAATGTTGGCAGAGAACTACAACGAGATGCAAAGCCAGTTCTTCAGACAGCAGCCGAACGAGGACAAGTCGGCTGAGACACCCGGAAACGTGGCGAAACGCTAAAGGTTTCCTGATTGTGCAAAGTATATTCGCTTTATTCTCACCTTCTTTTTCCCCGGAAATAGACCGGGATCTGCACCGCACAAGCAATATCTTTACGCGACATTGCCGGAATAGCGGAAATCGTCCAGAACTGACACAACTGAGTCTTGCCCATGCCTCAGTGCAGTGTCCTTTGGCGTTCTCATGAACTACAATTTTTGCTCTCAGTCCGTACCATATCTTTGGCCCCAGCGTCCGCCCCGCAGGCCAGCAATTCTCTAGCGATCTCAGCAAAGCCCCTCCGACATGCCACATGCAGCGGGGTCACGCCTACCTACCGATCCCTGGTCTCACCATAATACACTGTCCTTGAGCGAGGCAAGACATGGCCGCTCTGCAAGCGTGGACCTGACTGTGGCCACATCGTTGTTCCGCACGGCGAGCACGAACTCGCGACCTTCCTCGCTGTACAAATTCACCGCATTGCTAACAGCTTGGGCTCGGGTCGTCTGGCCGGCCTCGAGCTCCCGCATGCTCCTCTTTGCGGCCGCGAACATTTCGCCGAGGTTTCGTCTGCACCTCAGTTGCTCCGATTCGGCGCCGTATACGAGGGAGGAAGACTGGAGCGTTTGGGTGATGGAACGGACCTCGCGTGATCTTTGGGAAGAGTCGTCTGGGCTGTTGCGGCTGGCGTGCCAGGCCTGCATTTCTGCGTCAAAGTCCCGCTGGAACCGCGACTTAGAGGCGGCGGCCGCTGCTATAGTCTCAGTGCCGGGTGGGCCAATGCCCATGTATCTTCTCCTCTGGGCATCGTCGAGAGCGAGCTGGATGGCGATTATCTTATCCCGGTTTAGCATCCGCAACTCAAGCTTCTCCCCGAATTCGTTGTCCATGTTCAGCAGTCTATCAACTCTTCGTCGCTGCTGCTCCGCCAGCCGCTTTGGGCACTGTCTAAGTAATTCTCTGACCCCGGCTGGCCTCAGCGCCGCATGCTTCGCCCCAGCAAGACTCAGCCTCTGGGCCGGCCACAGCGACCTCTTCGAGCGGCCGAACCCGCGCCGCGGACTCGGCGGGTTCGACCTGACCGTTTTTGCAGCGCATCCTGATCTCTCACGGGGGCTGAGGTTCTGCTGAGCGATGATAACACGGGAGACGGGAAGAAGCTTCCACCGTTCGACGCCACAAAGAGTTATTCTGAGGGTTCCTGCGGGAGGGAGTCTGGGCATGGGGCCTAGCAGCCGAGACAGCGTGGTCTGGTCCGTATGAACTGTAGTCGCTTTTGCGACGATTGGCGAAGAACATTCGGGGAAGCTTGGGAGAGCGGCCCAGCTTTCTGGGCGAAGTTGCCATTGGTGGCTGGGGAGAAAACGTGCAGGAATTTATTGTTATATTTTGGTTTGCTGATTGCGTAGCGCAAATGTAAGCGAATCCGATGAGTCGATACGCCAAGGACGATAATATAAGGGGAAGGATAACACTATCGGAGGGAAACACAGTGACATCGCGATAAAGGAAGGGATGTATGGGAAGGGTTATTATTCGAAGATGCCCTTGACGACCTTGGGGATCTCGAGGTCGACGTTCATGATGTTGTCGAGCAATAGCTTAATGACCTTTTCCTTGTTGGCAGTGTACTGCTGCTCGATGTCCTTGATCTCGGTCTCAGTTGCCACTTCCAGCTCCTTCAGCTCGTTCCTGTTGCCCCATTCCTACCCGTTTTCATCCATCCCCGTACCTTCTCGATGTATTCCTTGAATTTGCGCTCCTCCTCTTCTCTGTATTTCTCGATGTCCTTCTTCGCCTCGAAACGGGCGCTCTCCAGCCGGGCGGTCCTACGCGTTCTTTCGCTGTCTTTACTTCTCCTCGTTGGCCTTCTCGACGATCTTGTTGGCCTGCGCCTCTGCGTCCATTAGTTTCTTCACGTGGTCGTCCATCCTTGATCTATTATAATAATAGATATTGCAGTCAGTATTTTAACCTAGGCTATGGCTATATCGCCACGCGTTTGCTCACACTCCCTCTGTATACTCAGCCGCTGTCTGCAGCGTCACACCAACCACAAATCTAACCCTGAAACTGAGCTGCACAGAGATCAAATGAGACACAGAACAGTTACTTCTTCTCCTCCACCTTGCACCGATTGCAGAAGCACGAGCACTCTTGGCTCGCCTCCATCTTGAGGTTATGGTCGATGAACGTTGCGCAGAGCACGCACACCTTCAGCGCCGGGTTCACCTTGCACTTCACGTGTAGAAGAGGGCGGCCTGGGGCATCCGGATTCGTGCACATCGCGCAGACCTCTGGCACCCCCAGTCGCAGATCCTCGTACAGAAACGCGTTGCTCCCCATCGCCTGCCGCATCTCCTGCTGTGTCAATATAGCGTTGCACGACTTGTCTGGACACTTGATGGGAACGATGCCAGCGGGCACCAGCACCTTTGTGAATATGCATGTAAGGGCGAGACAAGACTTGCAGAAGACGTGGCCGCAGTGGAGCCTCGGATTGGGGTAGCTCACGTCTTTCTTGCACCTTTCGCATGGGGTCGCGACCTTCGCCAGCTTTATCCCTGCAACACGTCTCGTCAGCGCCAGGCCTATGTTGCAGATTCTGTGCAAGATGCCGATCTTGTGCTTGGCGGGAAGAATGAAGTTGCAGCGGAGGACGATGGCGGCAAGTTTTTGGATCAGTTCCGTGTAGATCTCGGGCTGGGCCGATTCTGGCTCCTTGTCCAACTCGCATATCCTCTCCACTAAGTTCTTCGTGTCGCTGTCCTTCTCAGGGTGGATTTGCTGCTTGGCAGTCACAGGATTGATGTAGTAGTCATAGATCCGCTGCGCTTCAGCCTTACAGCCGTTCACCCGCGTCTCAATGAGCATTATCAGAACCTTATAGCTGAGAATGAGATTGTCCTTCTCAGATTTATCGTCACACTCGAGGGGCTTATAACCTTCGGATACGTAGAACCATTCCTCCTCCGGCATGTAGATGGACACGCGCGCCTTGGCTGGGCTTTTTTCGCTGACCTCGTTCTTATGCCCGCTCTTCTTAAGCTCTTCCATTTATAATAATGAGGAAAAGATAATGTGATTTATGCTGATGTTGGATGCCAGGGATACACAATAGTCCTACGCGTCAGATCGTAATGCATTAGTCGCCACTCCGCGCTGTGATCTCCTCAAATCTGCTACGCACGAGGGGTTTTGGGGTTTTGGGGTTTTG